>OFQZ01000269.1_pt1 | contig 19665 bp, 24 predicted proteins | sample 1543011 | NCBI WGS metagenome assembly OFQZ01 (sample SAMN07774216, study PRJEB24372) | wastewater metagenome | isolation source: Exp Tend NO 0WW | collected 2016-02 | reverse complement strand
GTTGGGGTGCCGGGGGTTTCTGCTGGCAACGAGTACGTCGCTACGGGCGGCGCACAGTCCGGCGGCTCCGCAGACATACAGTTCGGCGTCGCTTACGTTGGTACAGGGGGTGCGCAGTCAGGTGGAGCATCTACCCCCAGCTACGAGTACATCGCCCAAGGCGGCGCTCAGTCCGGCGGTTCAGCGGATGTCGTCTACACCCAGGTCATACCCTCTCTCACGATCAGCGGCACGATCCGCGTACAATCTCTCCCACAAGAAGTCCGAGTGCAGGTGGTTGAACCTGCTATCGTGGTCACATTACTGGCGAAGGCAGCCTGATGGCCAAGCATCTACCCACAGCAGCACAGACGGACATCACTGCCCGGTATGGCCCGTGGCCCAAGGGCATGAACAACCGCCAGCCGGACTACGCCCTGCCGGACGGTACGCTGCGCAACCTGGTCAACATCGACGTGGACAACAGTGGACATCTGCGCCGACGCGATGGCTACACACGCATCGTCAGTGGGGCGGGCTGCCGAGGCGGCTTCTCTTGCCCAATCGGCACGTTTTTCATCCAAGGCGCGGAACTGCGCCAACTGAACGCTGACGACACCAGCACACCACTGTTCGCTGGGGTGTACGGTCCGACCCCTACCTACACGTTCTTCAATGATGTCGTGTACTTCAGCGATGGACAGATTACCAAGAAGATCACCACGTCCGGAGTAAAAGACTGGGGCATCCCTGTCCCGCTCACACCCATCGTGTACGTCGTGTCCGGACCCATGCCGGCAGGCAACTATCTGGTTGCCGTCACTGAAGTTGATGCTGACGGTGTGGAGTCGGGTGCCAGCGATCTGTCCGTAGTGACCATCGTGGTAGGCAGTACAGGGTCTATCGTTGTGACCGGCATGGCCGTCGGTAGGAAAAAGCGTGTGTACGCCAGCACACCGAACGGTGCGACGCTGTACCTGATCGCCGAGCTGTCCATCACTACAACATCCTACACAATCACCACAGCGGAGCTGGGCACAGGTGCACCACTGGTCACCCAGCAAATCTCTCCACCCCCCGCAGGCCAGATCATCCGCGAGCACAACGGGCGGCTGTACATCGCCTCTGACAGGGTGCTGTGGATTACCGAGCCTTACGCCCCCGACTGGGTACACTTATCCACAGGGTTTATCTTGCAAGCGGACTACATCACCGTCGTCGAGCCGGTGGACGCGGGTGTGTGGGTGGTGTCGGACAAGACCTATTTCTTCCAGGGTTCCGGCCCTGACGACTTTACTATCGGCACCCGGTTGGCCTACGGTGCGATCTATGGTACAAGTGCCCGTGTACCCTACACGAACGATGTAGTGTGGTACACTCCGAAGGGGCTTGTACTCGCAACAGGAGACGGACAAGTGAAGAATCTTCAAGACCAGGATGTGGCCCCGCATACGGGCACATCGGGTGCTGCACTGGTGCGGGAACAGGACGGTCTGCGACAGGCGGTGGTCAGTGTGCAGGACGCCTCCGTGTCCAAGCTGGCCGCTGACTCCTTCATCCAGATGGAAGTGATCCGCAAGGCCGGAGGGTTGCAACCGTGATCGAGACATTCAGCCCGCACTTTATCTACACCTTCCGCTGCTTTGATCGGCACAACAACCTGCGCTGGGAGTGGACCAAGCGCAACCTGATCCCTACAGCGGGTCGGGACTACATCATCGCGGCGGCACTGTCGGGTGGCAGCCAGTTCTCGACGTGGTACATCAGCCTGTACAGCGGCGCGTACACCCCGCAGCCTACGGACACAGCGGCCAACTACCCGGCCAACGCCACCGAGATCACCACAGCCTACAGCGAGGCTTCGCGCCCTACCTTGGTGCCTGACGCACCCGGTTCCGGACTGTACGTCAATGCCGGGACGCCCGCCGTGTTTACCTTCACGACCACAACCACCGTGCAAGGGGGTGGGCTGCACAGCAACGCGGTCAAGGGCGGCACGACAGGCATCTTGATCTCAGCGGTTGTCGCACCGTCACCTAAAGTGGTGAATGCTGGTGAGGTGTTGCGGGTTATTGCCGGCTTGGCACTCACGAGTTCTTGAGGATAGATCATGCCTATTTCGACTTTTGCAGGTAACCTGGCGCTGAACTGGCTGCTGGATGACACAGCGGCCACCCGCCCCACCGCGTGGTACCTGTCTTTGCACACCGCCGCCCCCGGGCTGACAGGCGCGAACGAGCTGGTTACCGGCACTGACGCGGACTATGTGCGCAAGGCCATCACCTTCGCGGCAGCGGCCAGCCTGGCCAAAGCGACTGACGCGGGTGTCACATGGACAGCCAACGCAGGGGCCACTCCCTACATCGTGACGCATATCGGTATCTGGGATGCCCTGACCGCTGGAAACTTTCTTGCCTATGGCGCACTGGCAGTGCCCGAACCTGTTGCGGCTGGCGGCGCACTGAACCTGGCTGCCGGTCGCGTCATTGCGACTCTTGCTTGAGGACCTGACATGGCTATCCAATTCAGCTCTGGCCTCCGCGACCACCTGCTCATCTCCGGTAGCTTCAAGAGTGCCTTGGATGGTGGGGTGATACGCATCTACTCCGGCACCATGCCTGCAACGGCAGACGCTGACAGTTCGGGTCTGACGGTGCTCTGCACCATCTCGCTGGACGCTACCGGCACGGGCATCACGTGGGGCAGTACAGTCACCGCAGGCATCCTGTCCAAGAACACAGCGGAAATCTGGCGCGGCCTGATCGGCACCACAGGCACAGCGACCTTCTTCCGCAACATGGCGATCAGCGACACAGGCGCGCTCAGCACCACAGCCAAGCGCGTGCAGGGTACGGTAGGGCTGGTCGGGGCTGACCTCAACTTCAGCAACGTCAATCTGGTGGCAGGCAATTACCGCGTCATCGGCTCCCTGAACGTCACGCTGCCGATGGTGTAAGCGATGTTTGTTGCGCTCGGAGGGGCTACCGCAATAACCAGCCCAGATGGTGCGACGTGGACACAACATGCGCTGCCATCCAGTCATGGCTGGACTGCTCCTACGAGCAACGGCACCGTGCTATGTGCGCTTAGTAATTCTAACGCCGCTGTGACCAGCCCTGACGGGAGTAACTGGACTCAACATACTTTACCTTCGTCAGGCTTTTGGGGACGGCCTGTTTGGAACGGCACATTGTTTTGTGCCTTGAGTACGGCCTCTAACAAAGCGATCACCAGCCCTGACGGGGAGACTTGGACGCAATACACATTGCCGGCGAGCGGTAGTGGCGGACATTCTTGGTGTGACCTTGTGTGGAACGGAAGTGTGTTTTGCGCGCTTAGTTATCTATCTACAAACGCCATAACTAGCCCTGACGGCGCTACATGGACCCTACACACTTTACCAGCAATTGAGGCTTGGCTCGGTAAATTGATTTGGAACGGGAGTATATTCTGCACAGTCGGCTATTCCTCTAATGTTGCAGTCACAAGTCTGGACGGCGCAACATGGGCTCAGCACACTTTGCCTGCGTCTGGCTTGTGGGATAATCTAGCTTGGAGCGGAAGTGTGTTTTGCTCACTTGGAGAGGTATCGGGGTCGCTCAGGGCCATTAGCAGCACTACTGGAACTACTTGGACCCAAACTAATCTGAGCCCATTGTCAGGAACGTGGGATAGCATAGTAGGTGGGGGTGCGCTATTTTGTGCAATACGGCTTACTAATGCTATTACTAGCCCCGACGGCGTATCTTGGGCACAGCATACGGTCCCTGTTAGTATAGAGCCCAGAGAAATAGCTTGGAGCGGGAGTACGTTCTGTGCCATACAGTCAGCAACAGACCTAGCCGTAACCAGCCCTGATGGTGCGACGTGGACTCAGCGCACGTTGCCAACAAGTGAGGTTTGGAGCCCGCTTGTATGGGTAAGTTTGTCGCCAATTGCTCCCTTCTGGCAAAACTTCCGCCGGTGCGTGGAGATTTAGGTGAGTGCCCTAGTCAAGCCGCTGGTATTCGATGTCATCTCCGATGCGATTCCGGGGACACCGGGTACTCCGGGCATACCCGCGCAGCCAGCGCGAACGGTAGTCGAGTATGTTCCGATAATTTCTACCACATCCCCAGGCACTGACTCGCTGGCAGCCGGAGCCCCTATCGACGGTGCGTACTATTTCGGTGGGTACACACCTGTATACCACACCATACCTGCAACAGCGGCAGTACCTCCTACCCCAGCCATACCCCCTACGCCAGCCGTCATTGCCATCAGCTACGACCGCCAGTGGAACAGTGCGGCAGACAGTATCGGGGACGTGCCGGCGGGGAGCTATGTCGAGTTCAAGGTCCGCTACGGAAGCTACGCCGTGTTCGTGGGGCTGGACGCTGTAAACAAGAACACAACGACTCCCAGCTCCTACCGCTACGGGTTGATGGTCGATGCCTCTGGCGTGCGCATCTTCGAGCAGGGTGTCAGTGGCGCATTGCTGACGGCAAACACCCCGGACACGACCCTGCGCATCATCCGCTCTGCGACTGGGCAGGTGTACTACCATGCGCTGGGCAGGTCTCTGGTCGCCAGCCCGCAGCCGCCTATCCATGCCACAGCAACAGTTGGCGGGTATGGTTTGCTGTACTCGGCGTTGGACGCTGTGGACAACGCTGCCATTGCGGACATTACGCTCACGGAAGCGTCCGTGTTGGTCCCTGTGCAGATGGGCCTCTCGGCCAGGGTACAGCCGCGCGTGGCGTTCGATATCACGTTGGACCTAGCGATAGGCACGGAGCCGGCGGCTATCATGCCGGTTACCTTGGGCCTGGAGCTGCACCCCAACCGTGCCAAGGCGATAGATGTAACATTCCCACTGTCACTCACGCTGGATGTGTTCCCGACCGGGTTCGGCTCGGGCACTTGGACGCTACCCAAGTTTCTCTGGTCGGCTGCCGACTACGACGCGCCAGGCACTGGCACATGGGTACTGCCACGCTTCACCCTGTTAGGGCAGGAACAGGAGTATGTGCCATCCGTCTCCGACGAGGGGTTCTGGGTACTACCGCCGTGGAGCCTGTGGGGGACAGGGCTGAGTGAGGACTGGGGTGAGGGTGCCTGGTCACTGCCGGCGGTCGCCATGATCGGTGCCGAGGAAGGCGTGGAATACGGCCAAGGGGAGTGGGAGCTGATACTGCGCTTCGGGATGATATCCAACCCGCCGTGGTGGCCTGCCGACACCCTGATGCTGGTGTCATGGCTGTTTGAGGCGCCGACGCTGGCCATGCACACCGACCTGGTACTGGTACTCAACAGCCACGGCACGCTGACCAGTACTGTCGCACTGACGCGGGTGCAACTGCTGTCGCTGTTGTCGGCCATGTCGTCCAGCTCATCGTTGGCGCTGTCTGGCATCTACAGCCTATCACTGTTGGGGAATATCTCGGTCAGCTCGCTGCAAGCCCTGCGCACCCTGACCGGTGCTGACCTACCGTCTGACGCCGCCGTGTGGGTGGTAAACATGGACACGTCCGCTTCCGCGCAGTACGAGGACTATGCGTTCAACAGTTTCTTTCAACGCGGCAACGACTACTACGGCGTAGCCAATGACGGGATTTACAAACTAGAGGGTAATACCGACGCCGGTTCCCCCATTGATGCGTTCGCGGCATTTGTGCGCTCCACGCTAGGCATCCAGTCGGTGAAGCATGTCCCCTCTGTGTACATCGGCGCTGCGGCAGACGGCGCGTTGGTACTGCGTGTGGATGTAGATGGTGTGGCGCGGCGTTATAAAGCGCGCGTAGCCACCGAGTCGCTGACAAACCAGCGTGTGGACATTGGTCGGGGTGTCCGGGGTGTATACTGGGAATTCGAGTTGTTGAACCAGAATGGCGACGACTTCAGCATCGCCGACCTCACCTTGATCCCTCTGGTGCGAGATAGGAGAATCTAATGCCCGTCAGTCCCGCAGCAGTAGTCGATCAGGTAATCAGTACAGCGACCGGAGCGGCGGGGCTGTGGGCTGGTGCGGCGGATATATCCGCGTCGAAGGCTGTTGCTGCGGCGAATGGTTACGCAGCGGTCACAGCGCCGCCTCTGGTGTACACACTGGCGGCGCTTGAGCCTGACGTGCCGAATATCGAGAATACCACCACCACCTATGAGGCGCAGCGCGACTTCCTGGTTCAGTTGATGATTGACAAGCTGGCCGAGTTCTTCACCATCTACTACCCACTGAACACCGATGGGTACGACGAGGGCATGGCCTGGCTCATCAACACCATTACCAACGGTGGGACTGGGATTAACCCAGCGGTGGAGAATCAGATATGGCAACGGGGGCGTGATCGTGTCATTGCCGAAGGTGCCCGTGCCGACTCACAGACCCTGATCCAGTTCTCCCAGCGGGGGTACTCGCTGCCGTCCGGGGCGATGACCAAGCTGCTGCAAGCCAACCGCTTCGAGCAGTTGGGGAAACTGCAAGAGCAGTCGCGGGACGTAGCCATCAAGCAGGCCGAGATCGAGCTGGAGAACCTTCGCTTCGCGGTGGAGAAAGTGGTGGATACCCGCCTGCGCGCCATTGCCACCGCAGCCGATTACATCCGGGCCATCACGAATGGGTTTGATTCGGCGGTGAACATTGCCAACCAGGAGGCCCAGGCCAAGGCTGCACTGATGTCGGCTACAGCAGACCTGTACCGGGCACGGTTGCAGCGCGATGAGATTGCCATGCGCGTTCCGTTCCAGGTCACCGAGAACATTCTGAAAACTGGTGAGATGAACCTGGACGCCTTCTACAAGGGTATAGACGCCAAAGTACGCGCAGCAGGTGCGGCAGCACAAGTCTACGGAGCAATGGCCCAGGCTGCCCTCAGCTCGCTGGTGGGCATCGGCACCACAACTATCTCGGCGGCGACGTAAGTTCCCTTATGCTGGAACAGTATCTACAATCCGTGTTAGGTACTGGAAAGGTAGCTCTATAGAGGTAACTGCCTAGGGCGTGTTGGTATCCTGAGGAAACAGGACAAAGCTCTATACACCGCTGTTTGTTTTCCCATGCGCAAGCCATCATGCACTCCTGAAGATCAGGTGGTTGAGTAAGTCTGTTACAACGGACAAGTCGGTGTAGCCTATAAGAGTACCGGAACTATCTCTCACAAAAGCAGGCATAGCCAACACGAAATCCAGCAATACTACAGGATCGTTATTCGCGTCCAAGACCGGCACCAGCTTCATGGGCTCGTTCTCGTCAAACTGGTACTTGCCTAGCTGCCACTTCACATGCGCCATCTTGGCGGTTTGCTGGCCGTTGTAGTCGGAGTAGTCCGAGAATGTTACCTCCGGCATGGTGTAGCCGAAGATGCCGCTGTCGGTAACCGTCCAGACGCGCACACCGCAGTCAAGCTGCGTGTACAGTAGCTTGCCAGTTGTTTTGTCTACTACGTACTGATCGAAGTACCAGTCGCGGTCCAACTCAACCGCCGGCGGCAGGAACCTCCGCACGTAGCGACCGAAAAGCAACCACACTTTACCCTGGTACTCCTGCACTGAGAATATCATCGGGCTGGCTTGCGTCTGCACGTATTCATCGAGCAACCATGCGGTTGCCATTACATCTGTTTCCGGGTCCAGAATACTGCGGCGGATTAGCACCGGTGCCTGCTGGTACAACGGAGAAGGTTCCCCAGGGATGTCGGGAATTTTTGTTTTGGTCTCTGCCAGTACCACGTAGTAGAAATCCATGTCGGCAGGCGTTTCTGGATCTGGAGGATTCTTTGGGTCAAACGAACCACTACCCTGCCACAGGTCCAAGTCAGCCGCGATCCTGCGGATTGTATCGCCGGCACCAGGATTCGGGCCAGGCAGGCCGGCAGTCATGGCACCGTTGTAGTCCAACACCAGGTCATCGCGCCTTTCCAACTCGACAGTAGGATCGTCCGCTGTAGGGTATCTACCTCGCACCCATATTGGCACGTCTACAAAAGGCCCCACACCGAAGTTGCGCATTAGTACAGCCCACTCGGAGCCGAAAAAGAAGGGGTGTGCACTAGGGCCGTCGCCACGCACCACTCGCGGCGGCGGATCGCCAGGAACCGCATCCGGAAGAGGTACCACCAGATCGTAAAACATTTGCGGTTGTGCTGGCTGTCCGTTATCCAAGACAGTACCCAGACGCAGATAGAACTCATTCAGCGACAAGTCGGTGTGGCCTTCATACACCGCAACCCGCAGCATATTCTTGAGTTTCACGACGTGCGGTGTATTGACTACCAGCCACATTGGCCCGTTGAAAATCTCGCGCGCACCGTACAACTGGGCAACACTGACCGGCGTGTCTGGCTGCCTGATCGTGCCGGGCACATCCGCAGCCACGATAGTAGCGAACCGCTCGTTGACAGGCAGCCCGCCAGGCGGCCCATTGAGATAGGCCCACCACCAGAAACTGCCGCCGGCCTCAATAATGATGCGTGGGATACCGCCCCGTGTCTCCAGATGAATGACGATACCCGGCGCCGGGACGATCATCTTGCGGCGGAAGTCACCCTGCTGGGCGAGCTGAGACAACGCACGGCGGGCGTAGGGCACCCACTGGGTGGCCAGGTCGATGTTGCCCAGCGGGATCAGAGTGGCCGGCTTGCCGGGCTTCCACGAGTTATTGGCCACTGGTACTGCCCTGCGGCGGGAACGGCAGAATCTTGGTAGCTGGGTCGCGCAGCTTCTCGGCAGCGGCAAGTTCACCGCTCAGTGCGGTGGCGAACATGTTGACCAACATGCAGGAGCTTTGCCCTTTGGCGTAGTCCGTCCCGGCACCCAGTACCTTCTGGATGGACTTGGCCGAGATGATCCTGTCCTCGATCAGGGTGCGGGTGATCGTGGTGTAGTTGTGTCCGAGCCGGACGCAGTAGTCCTTGAAGCCTTTCTTCTGGACCCACATCAGCCCCTTGTCGATCTCATGCCGTGCCAGCAGTTGCGTGCTCGTGGGCTGGCGGATGATCGTGGGCATGTTGGACTGCCACTTCATTGAGACCGCCGGGGAGCTGGTCTGCAACACCAGCATGTTGGCGTTGATGCTCTCCAAGTATTCCGCGAGGATGCTCACCGGGCTCAGGTACTGGTCGGCCATCGCCGAGCGCATGAAGGGTATCTGTTCTCGACTCAACCATGCCCACAGGGTTCGCACGTCGTAGGGCAGCAGCCCCAGCTCGGCGCCGATCTCACAGGCTGCACAGGCCACCGCTGCCACTGCCGACCAGAACCGCTCACCGCCCGAGATGTTCATGCGGGTGTCGATGGACTGCATGATGCTGCGCACGCGCTGCTGTACTTCTTGCCGGTGGGTGACAACGTAGGTGATGAACGCCTCGCCGACGTGACCGTAGTGTTCCTTCAACTCTGCCAGATAAGTGTCGGCCTGCGCCTTGGTGTGGACCTGCTGGGGAGTGAACAGCATCTCGAACACCCGCACCGACTCGGCGGTACTGTCCGCCCGGTCAGACGCCAGTGCGGAGTACAGGCTAGTGTTGGCTGTGCAGAGCATGATGGTGGACTTGCTACCTTGCAGGGTCTTGCGCTCGGTACCCGTGGTGTCCAGCCGCAGCCGGCCTTCGGACTGGGTGACACCCATCGCCATGTCAGCCATCGCACGCGGTGGCATCCGGGTGATCTCATCCACGGCCAGTGGTAGGTTGCTCATTATCATCATGCGGTTCTCGCGCGCCTGCGCGGTCGCACCCTGCGATGTACCGTTGATGACCATCTTCTCGGGGTGCCCCCACAGCGCCGCCCCGGTGTACAGGGTGGTGGACTTGGACGCGCCCGGCTTGCCGGACATGTTGATGATGACGCCGTGATGCCCGGTCATGTACAGCAGCGGCGCACCCAGGGCCGCGCAGATGGCGAACTGGTTGGGGGCGTACTCCGGATGGTTGAAGAACTTGAGCAGGTCGCGCTGAATGTCCATCTGCCCCGCCGAGTGTACGGCGGAGATTGTCCGTTGCGAGCCTTGGTCCATCGTTGGCCGGCGGGTGGTGCCATCCGCACAGATCACCTTGTGAGGCAGCACGAAATCTTCCATGTTCTCAGTCCAGCCCAGGGCACCATAGACCGTCTCGGCTATCGCGTTGCGTTGCAGTAGTTTGATGTACGCCACCATGTAATGTCCTACCATGTTGACCGCAGACTGCGTGACGAATACCCCGTTGTTGGACAGCAGCAGGTTGAGCTTCTTGATATCGTACATCGCTTCGGCAGGTAAGTGTATTTCCATAGCCCCGACCAGTGGCAACACGGCGCACCACACATGCGTCTCGGTCATGCGGAAGGGGTCGCGGTAGCGCCTGATCGGGTAAAAGTCGTGGTCCAGCAGCTTGATGGTTTCCGACAACTCGATCTCTTGGTCGTCCCCCTTCTTGGGCTTCACCGTGATATCGACGTACACCCCGGATGCCAGGCGCTTGTACGGGAGTGGCGCTGTTGGGATGACGATGGGCGGCAGGTGTGCGCCGCCAGGTGCAGGTACGGTTGGCGCGGGTGCATGGTCGGTGTACTTCGCCCCGACGATGGGCGACTTGATCTTGCCCCACCGTGGGCAGGTGCCGCAGATGCCGGGGTTCAGGGAGTCGAACTTGGTGCAGGTGGTAGGGCCGATGTCCTGCGCAGCCAGGTTGCCCAGCTTGGTCTCCACCTCGGACGCGACATAGCGCGGGTCTTTGGCACTGAACTTGTGGGCGTTCTCGTGCCCGTTGCGGGTGTGGCGGATCAGCCCCAGCGCCGCATACCACAGGGGTTCGGACAGGTTGGCTGCGTTGGCCATGGCGTGTTGCATTTGCGGGCACGCCAGCAGTACCGCCTTGATGCCAGGCGGGGGGGTGTTGTGCAGGTTGGTGTTGTCTGCAAACCCTTCCAGATGCGCAGGCGGGCGGGTCGGCATCTGTACGGCAACGCCGCAACGTGCCAGGGCTTCGTCGATCTTCGTCTCGATATCTTCTGCCGGGGTGCAAACCCCCTCACGCAGGATCGTGACCGGACGGGGAGTGCCCTTGTGGTGCAACGTGCCAGGAAGCCGCATGACCGACGCGGAGTCGGCGGTGCGTGACGGGTCTACCATCAACCCCAGCTCGGCAGCCAGTGACTTCAGCTTGGACGCGATGGGCGCCCAGCGCGCTGTAGGTATCGCATCAGTGAACGGCCAGTAGACGTGCAGCCCCACACCCGATGACACAACGATGGGCGCCGGCAGCCCGACGGCTGTGGTGAAATTCTTGAGGGCGACTACCGCGTCGCGCTGGGTGCTGTACTTGTGCGGGTCGGCGCCAACGTCGATGTCCATCATGACGCACTTGGCAGCGGCGATGTTGCGCTGGGTACGCACTTCCCATGCGCCCGCCTCGCCGGTCTTGCGGTTCTTTTTCTTCGGGTTCCAGACGCGCGGCTCGATCAGGGACTGTACGCAAAAGTACACGTCGTCCGACGCCTTCAGCTTCTCGGCAGTCTGTATGGCTTCTTCGTGGGACTGTACAACCTTGTGAACAAATAGTGCCGTGCCTGCGCCCGGTGGAACCCACGGGATCGCCAGAGCGAAGTATCCAGTGGCAGGCCAAACAGCCCGCAAAAATTGCGCTACATTCACGGCGAGTCCCTAGAGAGCACACAAGATACTACAGGCTACGCACCGGGGGCACCAGTGCGTAGCCTTGCTACGTCACAGCAACGGGATCAGTCGTCCCATTCGGACAGCAGGTCTTGCAGCTCTTTCGGAATCTCCGTGGACTCGGTAGCAGCCTGTGCCGGCGCGGGGGCAGCGGCGGGCAGCTCGAACGACAGTTCCTCCTGTTCTTCCTCCACCACAGGCGGGGCCACAACTGGCTTGGCGGGCTTGGCGGGCTTGGTTGCCGGCTTGGGTGCGGCGACTGGTGCAGGCGCTTCTTCGACCACAGCCGTCTCAACTGCCGGACGTGCGGGCGGCAGTGCAGGTGTAGACGCGGCGACATCGGCCTCCAACAGCGATGCGACCGAGCCATCTTCCATCCGGGCCTTGACTACTTCCAGCTCGTTCGGCTCCAGCCACCGCTCGGCAGAGAAGATCACCTTCGGATAGTTGGCACCTTGGTCGAACTTCATCTTGGTCGCGATGGTGGCCGTGTGCTTGGCGCCGCTGCCGCGCAGGAAGTCCACATAGTTCTCGAACGCACGCCAGCCTTGCTTCTCCAGATCAGGTGACTGCTTGTCGAACAGGCTGGTGATGGCCAGCTTGACCTTGAGCGGCGGGAGCGCCATGTTGCCCATCAGTGGGAGCACGACAATGTTGCGGTGCTGAGAGCACGCCGTGACAGGCTTGCCGGCCTCGGTGATCTTGGACCCTTTCACAGAGAACGGACAGGTGCGGCAGGCTGCTGACTTGGGCGCTTCCACTTGGGCGTCAGGGTGATCGCCGTCATCGCTCCAGCAGTTGGGCATGGCGGTTTTCTCGGGGTCGAACGCACCCTCGTAGTATGCCCGGCCACGGCGCTTGGCGTAGTCCATCACGACCACACGCAGAGTTTGCACCGGTTCCAGATCGCCGTCGTCGTTGCGCTTCTCCAGGTTGGTGCGGCTGCCGTTGGGCAATGAGATCGACCACACCTTGCCGGCGTAGTTGAGGGTGGGGACGCGGTTGCGTTCGACCAGGTTGGTCTCGGTCTGATCCAGAAACCCGGAGATGTGCGCGGGGACAGGGGCAGTACCGGCAGAAAAAATCGTCAGGTCTGACATACAAAAAGCTCCAGCAATAAAGTGTAAGGTTGTTCAGTCACCACGGCGCACATGCACCGTGAGTTCTCGGTGGACAGTCACGGGGGCGGGTGTCTCGCCATCATGCGCGGCCATGTAGTCTGTCACAAATTTCCGCGATAGTCGCTTCTCAAATACTTCCGACGGGGGAACACCCTCGGCTTGCGCCCAGGCGTCCAGCAGTCCCCAGTCCTTGCAGCTTGGCTTGATCTCCAGTTTTTGAAAGGCCGTACCCGCTCCGGTGCGGACAGACTGCACGTTCAAGCGGTTCAGCTCCCGTTGAATCTCCGCTTCGAGCCGGGCCAGCTTTGCTTGCAGTTCGGCGCACCGCTTGTCGGCCTCTTGTTTGACGCGGGACTTTTCATCCCTGATCTTCACATACACTGCCACGATTTTTTCGATGTCCACGATACCTCCTCATTTGCTACGATGTTGTCTCTCCACCCACTGCCATGCGTCTAACAGGTGGTGGTATGGTTCGCCCAGTCGCTGGCGGCGCGTGTAAAACCTTACTTTCTCTTTCGCGATCTCGTGCAGCTCGGCGTGGGATAGGCCGACGTACATGTGCTGCTCGACGCGGGCTTTCTTGTCACCGGCCATTTTGGCTAGTCCTCATCGTCGTCGTACAGCCCTATAAACTCGCTGATTGACGCGCCACACGCAGCGCAAGATTTTTTCTTTTCAAAGTTTTTAGAATCCTTGTGGGAAGCACCGCAAGAAGAACATTCCCAGGTTATCTTGAATTCTGCGTCCTCGACCATTTCCATGCGGCACTCTTTGTCGCTATTTGCGCTCATTTCAATCCTCATCGATGACAGGTGGGTCAAAATACCATGCCCAATTGGCGGACATAAAATCCTTAACAGCCATCTCGTCAGTACCTGGATAGTCTACGCCATTCCTTTCCCGGTATGTTCTCCGCCGCCAGAGAGCAGCATTCTCCGGAGTAATCAGCCTAATCGTATCGCAATACGGCTCCGCATCTGTCCAGAACGGCGCATGGAAAGCAATGTATTTTACCTGCGACTTTGGTGTACACGCTTTCCTCGGATTTTCCGACGCCCGGGCGAGCATACCCAAGAGCGCGTTCGCATCCTCGGCGGGGTCGTACCACGACTCGAACACCTCCCCGGCGCTATTGCGTCGCTCGACCTTCACCCGCCTCGGCGCCGGCAGGGTCGGCGGATGCTGCACAACGAGGATGTTTTCGTCCGTGATCGCAACTACCTCGGGTTTACTCATTGCCATCAACTCCGCCATTCCTTTGTCACCACTCATTCGCCATCCTTCCGCCATCTAGCTGTTGCCCACCCTGAGCGACCTCGAACATCTGCGCGGCGTCGAAGCTCACACGAAATCCGGCAGCGTTGCGATGCCCTCCCCCGCCATAGTGTTTCGCAATCTCAGACACATCCACGCCGTCGTCGCTCGACCGCAGGCTGAATACCCGGCCCTCCGGTGTGTCCCAATAGCAGGCCGCGAATGGCCGCCCTTTCGCCAACTCGTGCCCCGCGTCGCTGCTCATCGTGTAGGGAAGGTTCGCCACCGGTACGCGGTAGCCGCCGATCACCATGTCCCGCGTGGTCACGCCGAGCAGTTCCCGAATGTCCTTGAAGTGCTTGCGCTCGATGGCCTCGCCTTCTGTCGCCAGCGTGGCAGGCGCGGTCGCCATCAGCGTGTCCCACACCTGGAAATCGTAGGGGAACGAAAAGACGTTGGCCTGAATCTGCCGCGTGTTCTGGAGCGCAAAGCGCCACAGATCGCGGTCCTCAATGTGCAGCAGGAGCGGCGGCGGGGTTTCGCCGGGAAAGAAGTGCTCCCACGTCAGCATCGCGCCGCTGTGCCCCATGTCGAACTTGGTCGTCACGTTGGCCGGCAGGTCAAGCAGGTCTTCCGCTGCTGTCTTGTGGTGGTCAAGAATCAGAATGCTGTTCGCCTTCTCGGCCATTTCCAGCAGCACCGGGCGCTTGTAGCTGAAATCCACCATCACAACGTCCTTGCCCGTCACGTCGGGCGCCGCCTCTTGGTATTTGCCGGGGTAGAACTCAATTTCTCCAAGCGCTTTGCGAACAACCCAAGCTGCACCAAAGCCGTCAGCACAGTTGCCGTGGTAAATACACAGTGTCATCTTTTCTCTCCGGTTATGTCACCGCCCACCAAGGGCGATGTCTTTGTACATATCCAACACTTGCTGCTGGCCCAGCCGCCGGGACTCGATCAGCTTGTAGATGTCCCACTCCAGCTTGTGCCCGCCGATCCGAATGACGGTCATGGGGCGTGTCTGCCCTGACCGGTTGAACCGCTCGACCACTTGCTGTGCCTGGTCGTTGCTGTAGATCGGGGCGTAAAAGATGCACATGTCCGCCTCCGTCAAGTTCAACCCGTGGGACATGACTTTCGGGTGGCACAGCAGCACATGCGGGTCCGTCTGTGTCTTGAAGTTGACGATGATCTCGTTACGCTTGGCAACAGACACGTCACCGTTCAGCACACCAACACTGTACACCTTGCTCACTTCCTTTTCAAGCACATTGATGATGCCCTTGAAAGGTACAATCACAAACACCTTGGCGGCTGCCTCGGCTATGCACTCCATGAGCACACCCAGTCGGGGTGCGTGGTCAAGCTGGACATACTCGTCAGTCAGTGGGTTACGCACGGAGCCGCACAATATTTGCCTTAGCTTAGTGATGGTGTCCGCTGCGTTAACAGCGGTGATCTGCTTGGTGCGCAGCTCGACCTGCATCTCTTTGCGCATGGCGTTCAGTGCCTTGGTCTGCTCCGTGGTCAGCGGGCAGTCCCGTGCCGACACCGTGACGGGTGGCAAGTCCTTGCAATCTTCCTTGCGAAACCGAACAGCGGGTTGCAGGGCCTCGTACACGATGCGTGTTGAGTCAGGCTTGGGCGACCACTTGTACTGGGTAAGCTGCTGCATGGTCTGCTGTCGGAACGCGCCGAAATACTTGGGTACCCGCTCGGGTGAGACCAGTCTGGCCAGCGCCCATGCGTCGGTGGGTGCGTTGGAGCATGGCGTTCCGGTCAGCAGCCACAGTCGTTGCTGGGGTTGCAGCAGCTTGGCCAGCGCGGAGTATTGTCGGGTACTGGCGTTGCAGTAGGTGGACGCCTCGTCCACGATCACCAGGTCGATGTCACCACGCATCGTGATCGCCTTGCGCACCGAGTCGATGGCCAGCCCGGTAGGGTTGATGATGTAGAAATCCATGTCCATGCGCAGCATGTCCAGCCGGTACTCGCGCGACCCATGCACGATGCCGGCGCGGCGGTGCATCAGCACAGCAAAGATTTCAGACAGCCACACCCGCTCCAGAGTGGACAGTGGTGCGACGATCAACACCTTGCGGATGTGCTTGTTCTCCATCAACCAGTCCGCCGCCCACAGTGCCGCTGCGGTTTTCTCCGTACCCATCTCGCTCAGGTTGAACCCGCGACGGTGCAACGTCAAGAACTCGGCCATCACAATCTGATGCGCGCCCGGCTTGAACTTCCCCGGCCAGCGGTAGTGGTACTTGATCGGCGCTGGCGCAGCGACGCCCAGGTTGCGCAACACCTTCGTGGCTTCCAGCGAATGACGCACGGCGAGGTTGTACTGGCCATGGTCCAGCACTTTGCTGTGCTTCAGCAAGCTCCGCAGCGTGAGCGGGTCTGCGTGTTGCAGCAGTAAGCTCTTTGAAGGTACGTCAACTGCGATCATTGTGGGGTCCAGCGAATACGTGTTACTTGATACCATGCGTGGCGATTGACTCAACCAGTGCAGCTTCGCGCATCCGCTTGCGTTTGTGGTAGCGTTCACCGGCACGGGTCCGCTGCTCTACGTTGGCGTTCCGCCCGTCCAGGTCGCTGCTCAACCGGTACGACGCCTGTACCCCACGCTCAATCGTGGACGGCCATGCGGGGGGGGTGTAGTTGCTGCTCATTGCGCTTGTCCTCCAAGCATTGCAATCAGATGGCGCGCCTGACTCTCGGCGTCATCGACCGCGTTGTGGTGTGTGCCGACACGTTCCAGCTTCACGTCAGGGTACTGCGCTTTGATCGTGCGGTAGCAGCGGTCGTTCCAGTGCTGCCACGGCTGCATGTACGCTGACCTACGGTACGCGCTGGACAAAATTACATTGTCGAAGGCCGCGCCGTTACCCCACACCCGTGCACCGGACACCGCACCGCGGTCACTCATCCACACCGTGAACTCTGCCAGCGCCACAGACAGCGGGACACTATCCCTGGTGAACATGGCGCGGGCGTCGTCGCTCTGCTGCATCCACCACAGCACCGTGTCGGCGTCGATCTCGCCACCCATGGCAACCGACGTGCCAAGATCCACAACCCGGTAGAAGCGGTCGCCCACAGTACCCGTGGCAATGTCGAACTCAACCGCACCGATTGCCACGATGGCGGCATTGGGTCCAGTGCCCATCGTCTCCAGGTCCAGCATGATGTCGAATGGTTTGTTGCTCACAATTCCTCCTCGCACACCTTGTCATAGGTGCCCTTGTAGTCCGGCCACAGCCCATCACGCACATTCCGGCAGTATTCAATCTCTGCCCGCTGGGCGTCGTTGTAGTCCATTGTGCTCGCTATGATCCATATCAGTAGCGCGGTGACGATAGCGGCCAGGGTTGAGTACACGGCGATGCTTTTGTGCTGGTAATTTGCTGAGTGCATGTCAGTCGCTCCACCAGAACCGCCAGACAATGTGCCGGGCGGGGTCGTCGAAAATAGCCAGGTCGTGCCGGATGCGCGTGTTGCAGTAAATCAGTTTGCCGATTCGGTACGTTTTCATGCCGCTACCCTCGCGCCAGGTTTGAGTTTGCAGCCGTGTTCGACCCACCGATACCACCTATCCCCAGTGCCGTAGGGGTCGGCGATAAATACCGGCCTCGGGCAGAATTCGATGCTGTGTCCCCGGCACTCGCCGCCGTAGTGACGGTGTGGGAATTTGTAAGCCTCGCCGCATGTGCAGGGTTTATCTGTCATAGTTCAGCGCCTTCTCGATGATGTCTAGCTCCCTGCGACCTTCCGGGCTCATGCTGTACGTTGGCTGAAGCGCGTCGCGCAACCGCACCAGCGTGGCAGATAATATGTGCCTGTGCGCTTGCAGGTGAGTGATGACTTCGCTGGCGTATTCCAGTGCTTTAATTGGGTTGCACACATTACAACCATCACCAACCATGCGCTGCGCGAACGTGCATTCGCAGGTGCGTGATTTGTGTGGCACAATTTTCACAGCATCTTGTGACATACTACCTCCAGTCTACTTTCAAAAGTCACGACACTTGATCTTGGTTATGATCCTCTGCCCGCTGCGTGTCTTGAGTTCGGTCTTTGGCCTGGCAACAATCCCCTCCGCCTGAAAGTTACCCCACGTGGAAAGAATCCCGGCCTTCGCAAGCGCAATGGCGTCGTGCAGCGACCCCTCTCCAATGATCGGAACCACTTCAAGCCCGAGTTTCTGTGCCACGTCCTCAACGTCTGCACGTTGCAGCCACCAACCGCCCACATTGCAGTCGAACAGAACGAAGTCCTGGTCTTGCCGGTAGTTGTCGCCACCTTTTTGAATTTTCGCTCCGTAACCTTCACCGTACAGACAGGTGTCACAACCGAAAATCTCCTGCATCTTGTCAGCGAGCGGCAAGAATCGTTCATTCAGCCGTGTCACCAACTGCGCAGGAATCTGGGCTGAGTCCGTCTTGCCACCAAAGGTAACTTTGCCATCCCGCAACATCACGCGGATATTGGTGCCGTCCACCTTTTCAGTAAACGTCCACACATTCCCCGCCAGGTACTCAAACTCAGGCAGCGTCCACTGCCCTTCCAAAAGAGTCTTTCCTTTGCTGGCCATGTCTCGTTTGAAAACCGTTTGTATCTTGTGGTACTCGTTCATACTAGTTCTCCTCCACTTTCAACAGTTCTTCCAGTTTGTCCAGGTTGCGCTCGTTTACAACCATCGTCAGCCCTCCGTGGGCAGCCACTTGCTCCAGGTACCTCCGCTGCAACGGTGTCGGCTTGTTGCTACCGAACTTGGTCTCGATGGCGAGGAACTTGCCACTCCGTACCGCGTTGAAGTCGGCGATCCCTGAAGTCCCGAACGCATTGGCTGAGGGCATCCAGTAGTACCAACCGTGTTTGGTCAGTAGCTTCTTTACTTCCCGTTTGACCCCAGCTTCGTTCACTATATCACGCATTGGGCTTAGGTGTCCAGTAGGCACACTGTTTAACCGGGCACCACCCACGACACAAGCCAGACTGACGCTCTTGCCAGATGTCCGTATGGAACGCCTCTACATACTGTACCAAGTTAGGTACGAACTTCTGCCATAGCTTCGCGCTTTCTTCTCTGTGGAAACTGTGTGTCACCAGTCGTTGCCCTTCTGGCAACTGTGTCATGTAGTAGGCGCAACTGCACTTCTTCACCTGTTTGTAGGTAGCAAACACCAACAGGGAGCACAGCTTCATCTGGTCCGGCGTGGGTAGGCGCTTGCCGGTCTTGTAGTCCACGATCTGCGCGGTGTCGCCATCGATGGCCGCGAAGTCGATGATGCCCCTGGCCCACACATACCGGTCGAAGAACTTGCAGGGCTGCAAGGTTCTGTCGATGGCCAGCTTACCCTCAATCAGTCGCTCACCCGGCAGCCCCGCCAGAACCTGCATGTACCCTTCATGGTGGGCCAGGTCTGCGGGGAGTGGCGTGCCGTCACGCTGGCGGTTCTCGAACTGCTTGTGGACAAAGTCGCCGTACCGTGCCGCCTCACCCTTCACATCCGCTGCTGTCTTGGTAACCTTGAGCGCGTGATACTGCGCGGGGCAGGTGGCGAAGGTGTTGAGTGAACTGTAGCTCCAGGGGAACGGTTGCATCACCGCCGCTCCAATGCGTAGCCGTTCTTGGCAAACAGTTCCTTGTCGTACTTCTCGGTGAACGTGCCG
>OFQZ01000263.1_pt1 | contig 19769 bp, 14 predicted proteins | sample 1543011 | NCBI WGS metagenome assembly OFQZ01 (sample SAMN07774216, study PRJEB24372) | wastewater metagenome | isolation source: Exp Tend NO 0WW | collected 2016-02 | reverse complement strand
GTCAGTACATCCAAGGACTGCTCAAGCTGGTGCAGCTATAAGTTGTTGGTACAACTGAGTTAGTGATTGGATTGCTGTATTCATTTCTGCTAGTTGTGCTGGAGTGATTGTAGCCATTGTTATATTATAGAAGAGTTAAAACGTGTCCATTATTATTATCTATATTGAGATATAATTTTATTGTTGGAGTAGTCAAACTAGAGTTTGCTGTTACTTGTACTATTACTTTGTCTGTACCAGTAGTCATACTCCATGATATTGCAAGAGTACCTGCTGATACTGCTATTGCATCGTCTCCATTACTTGCTTGGATAGTTGTAGTATATGAACCTGCTTTGTTTACTGCAGCATATGTTACATGGTCTGAATGAGCTTGGAAGTCTGTTCCATCATCAGCTATAACATTAGCTGTAAAGAATCAGCCTGTCATTCCTCCAGCTGGGAGCGATATTTCAAATACTGATGTAAGTGTATTGTCAGTAAGTGATTTTGGTGTCATAGGAGTAATAACTCTTTGGACTCCTGCTGTTGTTTCAATAGATACGCTCACATCTGCCGCTTGTTTTATTTTCTTTGCACTATCATCTACTGTGAGTAGTGTGTTGTTATTTGCACTAGATGTATCTCAAATCTTGACTAATCATATACTATTTACATTGAATGTTGACGTATCATCATCAATATATATTCTTGTTCTATTATTGTATTGGTCTCAAAAATAATAATCTCAGCTCATTGGGTCTATCCATAACCATCAACTATTATTATAGTTTCCATCACGTACTGAGAATATACCTATATTAGCGACAGAAGAATCTGCTATTATCCAATCGTTATCAGATTTGGAAGATGTACCAGTAAATGTATATCATACTCAAGTAGATATACCAAAAGATACAGAACTACCACCAGCCGAAAATATCGTATTTGTATTGGCTGAATTTCTGACAGAGAATCATCAGTCTGTTATGGCTTGTATACCTCATCATACATCGTTTACTGTTAGTCTAGCTTTACTTCTAGCTGCTGTAGTATCTCCTATAGAATATGTTGCATTTTTATAGTCTAATAGTAATCATTGAACTCCTACATTAGATACAGTGAACGTAAATGTATAGTAATCTCAAGGGGTATATGTTCCAAATTCTACAAAATAGACCGATATTCAATTCGATAATAATGTTTGATTGGGAGCATCCATTGGGACATTTGTACCACTATTAGTCCCATCTGTCCAATCAAAATCTACTCAGCTACCTGCCACTGTTATGGTATATGTTGTTGTGGCTGTTCAAGTAAATCCAGTTGTTCTACCCATAGAATCTGAGGATGGAGCATGGGTAAAGTTTATCGCTCCAGCTACTATAGAAATTTCTATTCCTGTAGAAGTTACTTTCTTGTTGGCTGTAGCATCATCTACTACTAATATCGTACTATTACCTACTGCTCCAGTATCTCATAATTTACTAGTAAATGCTGTACCGTTTATGTCTAATCTCATTCTATCTCAGCCTGCTGCTATACTTGCTGCCTTTGTAGTATCATCTATAACGAATCTTGTACTGTTCAATATACCATCAATATCACCTATTCAATAATCTCAATTCACAACATCTACTAATATTAATCTATCTCCTGAGCTATTTACTACCTTGAAAACACCATCAGTCTGGTTTGTTATCAAGGAGTTCTGGTCATCTAATGACATAAATGTGCTGTTAGCGGCTAGTCCAAAATCTCATACATGGAAAATCTTAAGTACATCATCCCAGAAAAGGTCTGTACTATCAGCAAGATTAGTAGAGGCATCTGAAAATAAGATAGTATTAGCTGTTCCACCTGAAACAGCGTTACCTATCGTTACTCATCAACCTACTACCTCGTATATACTATCAGCCATCTTATTTATTAAACATAAATCTCTATATTGTATTTGAACCAAATGTTATTCTTTAAGTCTAATTCTATCCAGTCGCCTGCAAATGATACAGCGTGAGCAGATAATGTAGTTGTTGTATTTAATCCTACTATAGCATTAGATGCTGGTGGCAATGATACGCTTTGTTGTACTATATCTACACTGTTATCATCTGGCTGTATAAACAGTCTAGTATCTAATCAAGGAGTTCAATCTACTTTGATATATTCTATCGCTGTTCCTGTTGTGTTCTCTAATTGTACTTGTCCGTAGTTCTTCCAGAAGTAAGGTAGATAGAGAGTATCTGTATCAAAGTATATAGGGTCTGTCATATCGAATGTTTCTATAAACCTTGTTCTTCAATCCTCTATAATATCAAACCCTCCATCACAGAAGTCTATTCTTGGTTTGATAATCATATAATCGTTGAGATTAGTCATATATCAAGGTCAGTTTCCCGTATCTATTGCTACTCAAGTATTGTTCGCATTTGATACATATACTACCTGATTAGCATTACCTACCATATTGATTATTTTTATCTCGTTTGTCAAATATCCTAGTTCTGTTATACTTGGAGATATGGAGTTAGCTCCAGCATATAATTTATACAGACTATATCACTCACTAGGATATGCACTTCAAGCGTAGCCATCTAACTCTTTAGGAACATAAGGAGTCAATAATACTAATCACTCTGTAGGACTTATCTGCTCGTAGGCTATAACATCAGTAATCTTAAGAGATGTATTAAGTCCATCACTACCAACGTATACTATTGAATTACTGCCAGATACTGGGATAGTAGCTCAAGGTCAATATACTGTTACAGTAGCACCTACTGTAGAAGAACCGTCTGGGATAAATAAGCATCTAGCTTTGCTAAAGTCTGCCTTTCTCCAAGTTTTGTTAGTCCAAGCAGTTGAGTCTTCATCAAAGACGTGGATAAGTCTTTGTGGTGTAGCTCCAGCAGAAGTGGATATATAGTCTAACGATAATATATGTTTATCTCTGCTTGTTAGATTTTCGTATCTCCAGTTATTAGCACTTATTACTCCTATAGTATCATCATAGTTAGCTATTGTTAATGTTTCTGGTGTGCCTGCTGTATAAGCTGGGAGAGTAGGAGTAGAATAGTCTACTGTTATAGCAACCAACTCTACATCGACTGTATTTACTACTCTCTGAGCAAATAGATAGCGAGGTTGGCTACCATTACTTGTTGTTTCGTTTACAAATCTTGTAATAGAGCCACTATAGAAACTTGTGTCTACTGAAGCATCAACTCCAAATACTTGAGTAGTAGAACCTAGCATATTTACTGTTACTCATGGCACATCATATATTATTGTACCAATAATTGTATTATATACATTATTATTCCAACATACAGTCCAAGCTATATCACTAGGAGAAAGATACTGTAATGATACTATCGATAATGAAGTACCAACTGCGAATCATCAGCCTGTATTGCTACATAATATCGCTCCTCAGTTATCTATAATAGCGTAATCTCAAGTTGATGGCTCACAATAAAGTACAACAGTTGATTGTTGATAGTCTACTCAGTGTACTTGGAAATTAACAGAGTTTGCACCTACTGCTATTGTTGTTGTGTAAGCATCGATCGTTCTTAGAGAGAAATCAGCGTGGTATTTGAGGTTTCCTCTCTCGATAAAGCCTGTATCAACCCTTTCTGCTAGATAAGATACATTTGTATATCTTTGCAAAGGCGCTACTCAACCTCAACTCTGTACTAATCTAATACTATCGTATGTTTGTGCTGCGTTTACAGCGTATGTTTCTATAACTTCTATTCAGGCGTTTGTTATTCTTACGGTTATAAACAATAAGTTGTCAGAAGCATCTATATACCCTACAACAAAATGGCTGTTATCTATTTTGCAGCAATCAAATGGTTTGGTAGTAGATATAGCATCCGATACAGTTGTTCCAGTCCAACTACCTGCCCAAGTACCAGTCAATACATCATAGTACATAGCCTGTATGTTTATCGCTGTAGAAGACTGTGATATAATGAAGTTATCCTTTTGATTAAGTTTTAATGACTTAACAAATAATTGGCTAGGTCATATCCCTGTTGCTGCTGAACTCTGTGTTGTCTCCTTAAATAATGGACTAGCTTGATAATCTGGAGAACCAGCATCTAATGTAAGAGCTACTATATTACCTGCATACGCAGTCAAATCTTGTCATAATTCTGCTGTGAAAGTATTCCCTCAACCTCAAGGCGTAACAAAATCTAAGGCATAATCACTACCCGATATACTTGCTACTGCTAGAGTATCGCCTACAGACGGAGTTACATTGGTAGGTAATATGTATCTATTACTACTAGAATCTCACCAAAGAGGTCAACTAAGACCGTTTACTCAAAGATATGTGCCATTATAAGCTAGGATTATCTCAACATCATCGCCTTGTAGTCTAGCATTATATGTAGATTGGTCTGTAACAAAGAAATTTATCCCTGAATCAGAAACAACCATAGCTCATAGATTACCAGTATTTCAATCAATCCCAGCAGCTATAAATCATAGTGATGGTTCTCAAATTATTGTAGTAAGATTTCCTGTATCACTAAAACAAAACTTACTATTCGTTATGTCTTGAAGTCAAGCACCAGAACCTTGGAAAAATGTACTTATCCCATTATTTACAGTACCTGATTCATATATTATCTCTCATCAACCTATAAATGGTCTAGTACCTGCTGTAGGTACGGTTGTCCCTAATCAATCTACAATAGAAGCTGTGTTTCAAGGGTTTGCAGTATTCCAAGCATTAAGAACAGTATCTGCATCGTCTACTCCATCAAATACTAGGGATATAGAGTTTCCTGTATCACCTATAACATCTGCTTGAAAATATACCTCAGCACTAACTCAGTCGTTAGCGTTAGTTTGTGCGTATGTCCCTGAACCTATTGTTGTTTGTTTCTGGACTCCGCTATCTCTTACTGCTGCATCATCACCAAAAAGATTGCCCGATTGGTCAATATATAGTATTCGTCAAGGGTTTCAGCCTACTACTGGAGTGCCTATTGTTACAGAACCTCATCAAGCTCAAAAGTTAGCCCAAGCTCATGCAGAGTTTTTGAACTCCATAACTCAGGCATTATCTCTGAACCCATATCCCAACGATCAAGATATTAGATTAAAGTTGAGATATTTGTCAGTACCATTGATGAGTACGTCATATCCTAGTGGGTTTGTAGTCTCTATATATCAGCCTGCTCTATTCTCCCATGCCTGATCTCTTCTTACCATATACTATGGGTTAAGAATAAAGTACGCCTGCTTGTTCATATTTAGATTTGATATATTCTTCTCTTTTGTCATTAGCCTCAATCTTCCTTTGTAACTCAAACTTATCTTTATTAAGAGCATCTTGTTCTTCTTTCAAAATGTTGACATTTGTAGACATAGTGAATTGGTCTTTCTCTAGTTGAGTTATAGAAGCATTGAGAGCAGCTATTTGGTTATCCAAATCATTTTTAATGCTATCCAATTTAGCGATAGTCATTTCTGTAGCTTCTACATACTTATTAAGAGAACTAGATTTGTTTACCAACTCTGTATATTCAACAGTTACTTCTTCGATATTGTTGTTTATTACTTTCAATTGTTCCTTTCAAGCATTGATTTGACTCTTAATATCAAGTAATGCCGCTTCTCATAGCTCTATAGATGATAAGATTGATTGCTTTTTTTCTTCAAGGCTAGTTATATCGTCTTGCAGTTTTTTTGCTTCAATCTGGTGTTGTTTTTTGAGCAATTCTAAAGCTGAAGAAGTTTTTAGTTTTTCTTCTTCTAGTTTTTGAGAGTTTGTTAGTATGTCATCTTTAATTACCCTCAACTTTTGCTTCTCTTCTTGGTTCTTGAGTTTTATTTCAGATAGCTCCTCTCCTTGTAATTGTTTTTGGTTCTCGAAAGCTTCTTTCTCTTTCTTAGAAAGGTCTTTGATAACATCTAACTCAGATTGAGCAATCTTTGCTTGTTTGATAGCTTCTTTAGCATCACCATCAGCTTGTTCTTTCTCAAGTTTAGCTCTATTGATGCCTTGCATAGTATCGTCAAGTTTTTGTTTAGCAACTAGAATATCTTGGGCTAGTTGCTCTTTCTCTTTTAGAGTAGCCATAGTAGAGATTAGTAATTGTTAAATGCCATCAAACGCAAACTCACTGTTCCTGCTGATCTTGCTGTGATAGTAGCACAAATCCATCTCAAACCATCAAGGTTTGCTACAAATTGTCTAACATCATCTGTACCAGCAAATGCTACTCAAGTGTCTCCATCAATAGCTGCATTATCTTCAATGTCTCTTACTTGGATGTAATCCCATCTATTAGCGTTAGTTTGTGCAGCACTAAAGTCTGGCTTTACAGAAGAAAAAGATCCTTGGAATTTGATAGTGAAGTTCGCACTAGATGCTGATGATAGAGTAAGCATTATATTCTGGTAGTCTGCTACTGGATAAGCAAGACCTGTACTTGCAGCAGCTGCTGCATCAAATATAATTACCTCTGGGTCTAATCGTACTTTCATAGTTGTTGTGTTAAGTAAAGGGAAGAAAGGGAGGCGAACCTCCCAGTCATTATGTAGCTTGGATTCCTATTGTTGCTGTTGCGACTCTAGCTGGTGTACAGTTAAATATACCAGTTGCTGTTGCAATTTTTGTACATTCTGAAGCACAAGTGTCTCCAGTCAAGATAACTCTAGCATTTGTAAGTGTAGGAGATGCAATAGCCACTGCTGGTACTGCTCCTAATACATTTGCTAAGAATTGACAATCATGGAACTCCATACCTCTTTCAATGTCTCCGTCTGCCACAATGCTAACCATTGCAGTAGTTGTACCTCCAGCTTGTTTCCAGAATCTACAACCATCAAACAAGACATCTCTTGATGTATTTACTGTACCTACTACTGATCCATCAACCAATATCGCTGGTCTTACTTTGTTACCAGATACAGCATCAGCCAATGATCCAAATGTACAGTTCTTGAATGTTGGGCTATCAGCACCTAATACCATTTCTGCTACAGTGTCAGAGTCTAAGTTAGTAGAGTTATAGAACTCACAATTTTCATAGTAAGCATATTCTCCACCTTCTCCAACTGTTGCGACAACTTGTGCATCAGTATTGTTATTAGTGAACTTGATACCTCTGAAGCTATTTCTAACTCCAGTATTCTTAATCATGAATGGATCTGCTGTAGCAATTCCATCTGCATAATTAATTTTAGAACTTTGTCCGTATCGTCTCTTGATACCAAGAAGCCAATCCATTCCAACAAAGTGTAGTCTGCTCTTAGATACTGTAAGCATAGATGTTAGTTGATGAGATGAATTACCATCCAACAAGATAACATCATTGTTGTTGCTTTCAGTAGCATCGTAAGCAGAAGCCAAAGATGTAAAGAATCTTACTCTACCATCATTGTCTGGGATAAATAGGTCTTGCATATGTTGGTAGTTGTTTTCATCAGAATCTGATGAGTTCAACACAACAAACACATTACCAAATGTACCACCAACTGCTGTACTAATAGCTGATAACATAGCGTTACCATAGCCTGCATTTTGATTTCGTGCCATTTTTGATTTAGTTTATATAAAGTCCACCGCCTCCTGCCTTTTAGTAAAGGTTCAAAACACACTATTTTATACTAGACAGATCCATCACCTTTTGAACCCTTAATCCATTTAGGAGTAACGATTGCAATAAGGTAAGTAGCAGCAGTCAAGTAATTCCAGTTTTCACTAGAGAATTCTTCACCGTTGTTACCATCCATAGGAGTCTTCAAGTATGGTTCTTCGAGAACATCTAGGTAGAAGTCAGAGTAATCACTTGCTGCCAAGAACCAGTATTTAGCTTTTGTGCTATCTGGAGCTCCAGCTGCAGTAGTAGCGATTCTTGCTGATACCAAGTGGTTGTATTTGTTTTTGTATACGTTGAATGCTCCACTGTTGTTTGTTGTAATGTCAGCTGTAGACTTTTGAAGTTCTGCAACTTGGTTACAAGTGTTTGCATCATCAGTAGTAACGATAACGTCAGCTTTCATAGCCAACTTTTCTCCAAGGTTGTTGTAAGTTTCCTGTACAAACAACTTTTCAGCGTTTTCCAAAGATCCTTTAGAGAACTGTGGATTAGCTGGGATTTGGTTAGAGTATGTAGTAGCTGAACCAGTCAATGTATGTAGAGCAGAGATAAGAGCAAGTCCATCTGCTACTGCAATGTTGATAGTTGTAGGTGATCCATAACCTGCTGTTCTTGAGTAAGTAGTACTCCAAGCAAATGTAAGTCTGTGTGAAAGATCAAGGTCGATAGTAGCAGGACATACATTAGATAGGTCTGTTACTTTGTCGATTATTTCTTGGTCTTTACCAGCTACTCTCATACGCTTAGTAATAGATACTTCCATAGCTACTGTATAAACAGAAGCATCAAGTTCGTATCCGTACTGTACCAATGCTTGGTTAGCAGTATCGCCTTCTTCTCTGATAGCAGCATATTGGTTTCTATCCAATCTTTCAGCATATCTTTTATATTCTCCAGTGTTCATAGGGAATGCTCCACTAACAACGATTGAAGAGTTTCTCATAATGTTTGGTGCTTGTTCGATTGCGTCAGTCCAACTTCTTTTTACAAGGTCGGTAAACTGTGGCAACGATCCTGAGTTGATTTGTGGCATCTGTTTTTGTTAAATTAAAGATAAAGGTTATGCTGTTTCTGTTGTAGGCAAGTCAAACTTACATCTACCTCTGCTTGAAGTAATGATACCAGTAATTCTAGCTCCCTTACCTGCTGTGTCTACTGATAGACCCAACGCTCCAGAAGTAAATTCTACTGTCTTGAATACATCAGCTGCTGTAAATGTACCAGCACCTACTGTAAAGTAAGCTTCAGCATCTGGTGTGTTTGGTACTCGTACCAATTTCAACTTACCAGCTGTAGCGTAATCAGAATCAGTAGTAGCGATAGGTTCTGCCAAGATACCAACAAAGTCAGCACCTGAAGCATTTTCTGCACCCATAATAGTAACATTACCTGTAGTAGTGTTACCTGATATTTCGATACCAATAGCTGCTCCATCAGAAATAGCAGTAGATGCCTTGAAAGGCAAAGCTGTTAGTTTCCATTTGAAATCTGCATCGATTGGGTAGAAATACTGGGTGTGGTTTGGTGTATTAACTGGAGTAACTGCTCCCATGTGTGTAATAAATAAGAATTAAAAATTTTTGTTTATTTGTTTAATCTTATTATATCCGACATTCTAATGTTATCTCTAAAGTCTTTTGATGGTCTACCTTCAACATATGTTCAGAAAGCTTTCCCAACCGCTTCATAATACGGTTCGTCTATGCTACTAATCACTGTTTTGAAGATAATATCAATTTTAGCCATAACAGTCCCCAATATCTTACTAGAGTCGCCTAATCTTACATCATGAGATTGTAGTACATTGAGAACTGCTATCGCAGCATCTGCATCGTTGTCTAAATCAGCTGATTGTATAGCTTTGCCAACATCTTTTGCTACATTTATCACTATAATCTCTTGCATTTCTGACAAGTCTTTCGATTCATCAGTAACCATATAAGATAGCTGTAATTCTGTATAAGTTTTTTGGGTGTCGTCTATAAATGTTACAAGCGTACCATCAATAGATTTTACTTCTTTATCTCCTATAAATTGAGTTTTTTTAGACATTAGTTAATAGCAGTAGGTAAAACAACGATTGTGCCAAATTCTGGGTCTTGAAATGTGAAGCTTTCCACTTTACTAAGTTTTGTATCAGTATCTATTACGTTCCCCTTCTGGTCTAAAGCAGCCATTTTAGGACTTCTTTCTACTGAAGTGTTGAACTCTGTTACTTCTACATCTATCTTAGTATCGTTAGCTAATGATAGTTCGAGCAGATGGTTACTTTCATACTCTCAATGTAGGTTCTTGAATGTCCAATCTCTTGCTGGGTTCTTTTTCTTAGAAACATAGCTTAATACTGGCACTCAACCCCATGTCTTGTAGCTGAAATGTAACTCTCACTCGTATCTTTCTTTAGCTGACTTAAATGGATTTTCATCTCATTTTTCCAACTTATCGATTTTAGCTTGTTGATCTGCTATTTGCTTCTGCAAACTCTTTAGGATTACAGATATATCTGCTGCTGGTTCTGCTTGTACTTTTGTTTCTGTTTTTGTTTCTACTATAGTATCTTGTACTGGAGTAGCTTCTGTTTGTGTTTTTTTAACTCGGTTTGGATTTCACATCTTTGCCATTATTGATTACTGTTAGGTTTTAAAACGACTACTTTACCATTTCTAATGATAGTCTGGGGTTCGACTTCTTTCTTTGGTTTAGCTCCTGCTTTTATACCAGAACTTCCTAAATACTTGAGTCAATCCTCCATCTTATCGTGGAGCAGTCTATCCTTACTTACGTAGAGAGTTGCCATCTGGGCATATTCGATTGCTTTAGCATCAGTAAGAGTTTTGCCTTCAGCTATTTCATTGAAATAGTTTGTAGCATCTTCCTGTAGCTCACTTGGTAACTTAGATATAAGCTGTTGAGCTTTCTCTATAGCTTCCTCGTGTTTTTCTTGTAATCTCTTTTGAGAGTAACGCTTTTCAAATCTAGTCTCCTCATCTTCTAGCTCGTCTTTAGTTTCGAGCTTTTCTCATGAGTTGATAAATTTCTTAGCCTCATCAAAGGAAGAATACTTGAACTTTTTAGCAACTTCGTTTGCCAATTCTGGGTCTTCAGCGTAAATGTCTAACAGTAGCTCGGCATCCTTTGCTACTCACTTTACCGCCACATCTACAGCTTTCTGCTTCTGCCTTTCAACTTCTTTCTTAGCTCATTCCATTTGTTGTGAATGTCTAAGTTGTTTCTGGGCTTCCACATCATCTACAGATGCGTCTTGAGAGTTGTCTGTTTCCAGAGTCTCGGTTTCTAATTCCAAGTTGTCTGACATTGTCAGGGTTGGTTATCTATTAAAAAAATGGAGTCTTTCAACCGCCATTTCACTTTGAGATATGCACATATACTACCCCCGTAGCTATTATACACATCCCAAATTGGAATGGCGATTGATCGGGGGATCAATCTGTTAATGACACTGCACCTTATATTTGAGACTGCTCATCTCCTTTTTTAGCTTCCTGCTCCTTCCTTTTTGCTTCTACATATTCAGTATGTTTTTTCGATATGTTTTCAAGCTCTTGTTTAATAGCTTCTATTGTTTCGATTGCACTATATGCTACTCATTCTTTACCTTTGAGTTTACCTAGTGCTAATTGCGATATATATCCAAAGGCACATACATTCAAGAACTTTATTATAGAGTCTCTGATCTCTATTATCTCTATCCCTTCTTTTGTATTTAGTGCTATCTCTTTTTCTTTGAACTCTACTTGTGCTTGAGATATGATTACCAAATCTAATTCCTTATCTAGGCGGGTATCGGTCATTGAGGACTGTTAGGAGATAAACCAGGAACGCTCGCCGCTCATCCTTGTGGTGCAGTAGGTTGCCCTTCTTGCATCATAGGAGCAGCCCCTTGTGTTGATTTCAACATACCTTGGAGTTCTTGTGTCAATTCGTCTTTCATTGCTTTGACATCTTCTTGGTCATCCGATTCTCTAGTTGTTAAATTAAAGTTATCGGCTGTTTCTTTTATCGCTTCTTTCATAGGCAAGATAGTATCTAAATCAAACCCTGCTTGTTTTGCTACCATATACCCTTGTACTATTGTAGGTACTTCTCTTAAGAATCACATCTTCTGTTCTCTATCTACTGCATTGATAGTAGGAGCTGTAGCGTTTGTATATACATCTATATCTATATCTCAAGCCAATAAATCAGGACTATATTTTACCATACTATTACCTTTCTTCTTTCTGAATCTCTTTTTCATAACTTTCTCTTTCTCTCCTTCTTCGTTTTCTACTTCTTGTTCTTCTTCGATCAGTTCTGCATCTTCTATCTCGATAGCTGGGTAACAGAATGAGAAGTATTTTTGGATATTATCTTTATGGAGGTTAGCAAATCTTTCAAACGCTAAATCTCTGTTCATCAACCATACATTTACTCTCTTTTGGCTAGCTTCTCTTTGTACTTCTGTTTGGAAAGCTGTTTGGCTAGGTTCTCACAATATGTTTTGGATATCTATACCTACATAGATTGCTATATCTTTATACAGTCTATCTAAGTAGTTGAATATAGCTTGATTTGGTGGGTTACCACTGATTTGTTGGAAGTTATTAGCTAGGTTACCATCAAATGTGAGTATTTCGTTATCGTATGAGAAATCTCTACCATTAAACGATAGACCATTACCAATAGCTAATACTTGACTATTACTTCTTCTGATACTATCCATCAATAGTTCTCTAAGATTATTGACATCACTATTGAAAGTCATCAACGCTTCACAGAACCCTCTGTAGTAAATAGAGTAACTCTTTGTACCAAGTCCTCTAATAACAAACGGTAACGCTTTTTTACCATCTATTGTAGACATAATAGGATGTTGTCTAACAATTATATCGTTTGCTCTTACTATATACGCATCTTTTTCTAAATTCCAGTAATGCTCTAACAACACAAATTCTCATTGTTTTGTTTTCTCTTCTTCTGTTCTAAATGTCTTGTATTCCATGCTATATGGTCTTGGTTGCACATATTCTATGTTCTCATAGACTGGGTTAGTTGCATATTCCTTGAACTTATCAAATCATATCCATTGTCTAAAGAAACAATCGTTTGCTTGGTCTATGTCGTCTATAGCTTGGTCATCGATCCAGAACTGTCTAATATCTACATTCTTTACTATGATTTCTCTTTCATCAAAAGTAGTATCTTTCCAAGTGATAGCCATATCTTCTCCCATTATAGGGTCTTTTTGTGTTATTTGGTATGCTTCAAATCCTGTATAGATAACAGATGTACCAAATCCTGCTGTGATATATTCGTTTCTAACAAACTCTTTCTTTCTATTCTTTTTCCTCCAATCATATTTCCAAGCATACTCTAATGCTTTAGCTGCTGTTTTGTGTTCGCTTGTATCTCATTTGAAATTATACTCTGTTTGCAACTTCAAAGCATCAGCAACAAACAACTCTATCAATGCACTAGCCAATGGAACTTCTGACGAGCTTCTTTCGTCTGGATATGGTTCTCGGATTGCTTCTATCATTGTCTGATACACATCCCAGTTTCTATCTACAATAGTTCTAGCTGCCTGCATATCCTGAAATCTTTGGGACATGAAATCACTCTTGATTTGGTCATCATCAGATTGCTGGTATGACGGGAAGTCTGTTTTCAACTCGAAGTCTTTTACTGGCAGCATATTGTTTTTGTTAAGTAATTACTAAAGGCAGTACATATTATCTACGATATTGCAAGCTATTTTCTAACTTTCTTGTATAAGGGTTCTTTTTTATCCTTGTATCAGGTGCTACCCTTGATTTAGTAGGTGCTGGATTTTCTAATAGATAGGTAACCAAATACTCTAATGCCGTTCTTGCGTGTGAGGTCTGGTTATGGACTGGTAATGTAAATGTTCTTGTACTATTACTGTCTTCTTTTCTCTCTGGGTATTTAGCATTGAGTATGAAGTTTGCAAACGCTATACAGTTGTCGTTATATCTTATTCTGTAGAGGTTTGTTCTTGTCTTTAATATCTGTTCTTCTTTGCTTCTTTCCTGTGGCATCATAAGGTTTATTCCAACCTTTCTATAGTCATCTAGTATCGTACTATTACCCATCGCTGATTTAGTATCGTATGGGTCAGCTATAAATATAGCTTTCTTATAGTTATAGGTTACATACCTAGTCAAGAACTCTAGCATATTGTCGTTTACTTGCATCTTTGGTGTACCTCGCAAGAAGTATGCACTATCTTCTGGAGTAGAATTGTATTCTATGTAATCGATTATATTCCAATACGCTCCATCAGTCTGTGCTACTACTACAGCGTTAGGATCTGTACCTCAATGTGAGTTATCTATAGCTATATATAATGGTTTGCTAGGGTCGTACATCACATTAGTAGCTTCTGTTGGGAAGTCTTCATACACCCTACCTTTGACTGCTGTGTTGTAATCTATTTCAAGCTCTTGTGCTATCGTTACGCTGTCCATATCCTTAGTCTTCTTATCGTATCGCTCCTGTGTATATAGAGGATGGTCAGACCAGTGGTATCTCAATCATTTAAGAGCTGCTGGTTTAGTCTTTCAATCTCTACCTACTTCAGGCATAGCTAGTTTCCTCATCCTGTAGTGTTCATTGAACATACCGTTAGGAGTTGAAGTATATATCCTACAAGGCGATGCACTTATCATAGCTTTATTAATACTTTCGGCATTTGATTGGAAAGCAAACTCATCAGGGAATATAGCGGTATATGTTCCTCATCTTGAGGCGTTAGGGTTTGCTGATTCTCCTGTAATACTTCCAGATCAATCGGGTCTGCTTATGTTCATATATTTATTATGCTCTGAGCCCATTGTTCTATTAAATCACGCAGGCAACATCCAAATAGGGAGGTTTCTGATAATAAACCTAGCTTTCTCAAATAATGACTTCATATCTCCCAATTTATCTACATCATCCTGTTTCTGGGATAAGATAAGGTACTTGTGGTTATGAAATAAGAACCCATAGACAAAAATAGCCACGATGATCCAAGATATTCACATCTGTCTGCTTTTCTCTATAAACACCGATTCTCATTTAACTATACTATCCCATACTTCTAATATACATTCTTTTTGGAACTCATAAGGTATAAATGGGATAACGTCTGGTAACGATTTATCGTACAATGCTGAGTTTCTATCTGTTCGTGTATAGTTATTGAAGAAATACAAAATATCTTGATAGCAAGAAGCCATCTCTACTGCTTGTAGAGTAGGATTTTTGTTTGCTCTATCTAAGAGTTCTATCCTCCTTTGTATCTCTTCTAACATAACTATACAGATAGATAAATTAACACATTTTGCCACCTTTTATCATCATCTTCCCTGCTTTCTTCATAGCCTTTTTGGCTACTTTCTTTACTGCTTTCTTTGCTTTCTTCATCATTGCCATTGTATATATATTGTAGATAATAAAACTACTTATTTGCTTCTTCTCGGATTTGTTTGAGTGGGTTTTCTGATTGTGATATTACCTTTGCAGAATCATCTAGCAATGCTATCCCAGTCCTTCATTCTTCTAATAATGGGAATGCGTTATATCATTTGCTCTTTATATAATCTACAAACTCTTTTGTTTCTAATATTCACGGACTACGAGCATTTATTTGTTCTTCTAACCAATAAGTACTATCTCCTCAATCTGTGGCTTTTCTGAATACTTTTCATTCATCGGCATCTTTTAGCAATCAATCCCAATCGTTAAATACTTTTATATCGTCTACCTTTACTAATGCCAATTTTGATGGATTATTTTTTGTGTAGTTTGTAGCCCAAGACTTATCTTTTGTTAAATATACTGCTTTTATACCTCATTCCTTATGAATAGAACTACTTTTAGATACTGACAAATTTCAGTCTATTGTATTGGTAGTACCGTGATAGTATAAATTATTATCTACTTTTAATACTTGTTGTTGTTTTTTTCAAAAAGCGGTATCGAAACTTTCGTCTTGACTATATTTATTTACAAACTCCTCTGCACTCTTATATTTCCTTGCTTCTGCCATCAATGGGTCTTTAGGAGCTTTAACTGTTGCTTTTAGCTGTGGGATGCTCTCGTTCTTTACTGGTAGTCATTTTTCTTCGTTTATTATTTTTTTAAACTCACTTATAGCTTCATTTTTACTCATCTGTTGCCACTCACTATTTCAATAATTTACTTGATAGTATATTGTTCAATCCTTGAATCTATTTATTTGTAAGTTTTTTGTTCAATATGTTCACTCTCAAATTGAATATTTTTCTATTTCTAATTCTCATCAAGGAACTTTAATTGTCTCTTTTTTTACTCATTTTATATCTCATAAATCATCAGTTGTATTTATTTTAATTGGTTTCACATCCTCATTAGCTTTCAATGTAGGTTTCTTCTCTACTGGTACTACTTTCTTAATAGGTAAACCTTTACTGTTTGCTTCTTCTCGGATTTGTTTGAGTTGAGATTCTGTTTTTAATGCCGACTTATCAAATATGACTATATCTCTAAGTTTTTTATCTTGGTATATTTCTAAAGCATCGTTTCATGCTTGCTTTGCTTGAGATATAAATTCTCTTTCCTTAGTTCTATCTCGTTGTGTATCGTTAAAGTCTATTTTCTTTGGGTTTGTATAATCTAAGTATCTTTCATATACTTCTCATTTCAATTCCTTATTTGATATAGTATTGAACCTTTCAAAATCCTTACTTTTATATATCTCAAGATGCTTACTGCTATCTGCAAACTGCACTCATATTGCTCTATCGGTGGAGAATCGTCATTCTCAGTCTTTTACCAATTCCTGCAGTCATTTTATACTTCTTCATTGATATGCTTTTGCTTTACTGCTTATAAACTCCTCTGCACTCTTATACTTCCTTGCTTCTTCATAGAGTGGTTGTAGGTCTTTGGGAGATTTCTTTAACTCTGTAATATATGCTATATCATCATCGACTTCTTTTATCAATTCTTTAGATCATGAATCTCAGCTTTTTACAAGTTGTTCTCTAAATGTACGAAGTTCTTTCAAATTAGCATCAATTTCTTCAGGAGTAGCGTTTTTCATGCGTTCTATTATATCCTGAAGTGTTGTTTTTGATTTTGCCATTCCTTTAGTAGCAGATACATCACTACTAAGTATATCCTTTTTTGGTGTTTCTGTCAAATTATCTACCACTTTAGGAGTCAATCACTTACTTGTAGGTTTTAATTTAAGTCAAAATTCCTCTTCTATTTTTAGATCATTTACTTGTTTTGGAGTTAATCACTTACTTTCACTCTTTGGTTTTAGTCATTTTTCTACCTGTCACTTAGGAGGTAGCCCACTCACATAACTACTACTATTACGAATACTGCTCGGAGCATCAGGATTGTTTATTTCTAAAACTTGTTTAGGTTGCAATCATTTAGATACTATTGGGTTCTTATCTGTGCCTAGATTACTCTTAGTTGCGTTCTCTGGACTAGGCAACGCTTTGGTCTTCGCATTGAACTCTTCTTGTTCTGCTTTAGAGCGTAGCTGTTTTGCAGTTTTATTTTCTTCTGCAAGCCATTCTTTGAACTCTTTTTCAGTCTTCATCTGGCTTATCTTTGCCATGTCAGCTGCTTTTTGAGCTTGTGTAGTGTGTCAATTTAGCTTATTGAGTACCTGTGCATATATCCTTGAGAACCAATTAGATTGCAATACCATTTTACCAATAACTGCTGGCAATACCTCTGGATTAGTTAAAGCAGCTGCTGCTACTATCCAATCAGTCAAAGTTACTGCATTATTCCCTAATTTACCAGCTTCGTTTTTCTCTAAAGCCTTCAATATAATCATACTTGCTTGTGTATCCTTATTGATTTCCCTGAAATTATCAAAACCATTCTCTTCTCATACCTTAAACTTCCATTCTCTAACAGCAGAATCTATATTAGTTGATCTTGCAGTCTTCTCTCAAGCAGTCATATCCTTAAAGTACCCCAATCTCGTATTTGCTTGGTAGTATCTTTGGAGTTTGTTTATATCTGTCATTGTAGCCGTACCTTCATTGTATTTATCCAATATCCCTTGCATAACCTTAGCTCTAGGGTCTCCAGTTCTTTCTGCATACCCTACTGCATCTTCTGCCATATCTTTGACTGCATCTCATTCATATTTTACTATATCTCCATCTTTAGTTTCATATTCTACTGGTGTATATTTTTGCCCTCATTCAATCTGTTCTAATGCTGTATCGACTTCATTTATATTGCTCTTAACTCTTTCTCATAATGCTTCTACTGTTTGTACAGGAGTTTTAGGTCATATATTATTATTGAGCCATTCTCATTCACTAACCCCAACAACCTTTTGGAATTTCTCTTGATTTGATTTAGTTAATCTATTCATCCTCTGTAACACTCATTCCGCTGTAGGCAATAAGTCTTTAGCTCACTTTGCTACATGAACCAAAGAATCTAAAGGAGAAATAACAGTTGCACCATAATTTGCTATAGTATTTGGTAATTTAGCCATAGGGCTAGCGTTATCTGCAACCTTTGTGGCATCTTTCAGAAAGTTCACTCATTTTGGGACAAGTAAATCCATTCATAAGTTACTTGCTGCGCCTGCGGTATTTGCTACGCCTCCTGCTTTAGCAGCAAATTTACTAGATGCTGCTGCAAAGTCTGTAGCTCATGCAGAAGCTGCTAGTTTACTTGTTACAGTAGCTCATCATTTTGTTAATGAGGCTCATCATTGTATCAATGCCAAAGCATCAGAAGCAACTCCAATAGGATCTGTTTCCATAGACTTAGCAAATGCTTCTCGACTACCATATCTATCTATTATAGCTTGATGCCCTTCCTCAGTGAATATTAGTTTTCATAATCAAACTAGCGTATCTGCTGGGTTTGTTATGGCTCTAGTCACTGCACTTGCTGTTTTTACAGCAGATCATGGGATATTGGCAGCCATATTAACAACATTTGGTCAATCTGTGCCAGCTCCTACCAACTGGTCTATATAGTCCTTCTCTTGCTCATAAATATATCATTGAAATTCTTTCTCATCTCATACATCTTCGTATTCTCATTTGATAGCGTTCCAAAGCTGTCATACTAGATTAGATCACTTTGGTACTTTGAACAATCTAGCCATAACTGGGTGATCTCTTTTGAGATTATTGAAATTCTCTCTATACTTAGCTATCTCTTTTGGAGAAAGATTAGCTATTCTTTGATTCAATGCCATCTCTGGTCATCTTGTGACATCGACAGTACCTATCTTTTGTGCTTGCTCATCTATAATCTCTGCAACTCTACCTATAGGATTTATCCACTCACCTTTATGTCATAAGTCTATAGGACTCATTCTCGCTACTTCTCATTTCAATCATCATTGGATACTAGAATCTTGTCATCCAGATAGTTCAGGATACGCTTGTTTCAATTTATCCATATTTAATGTCTTACCTGCTTTTATTCCCTCAGATAATTGGTTAGTCAATTCTTGCAATACCTCGTTATTTACGTGAGAAAACTCTGGATATGCTGATTTCAATTTATCTATATTGATCGTCTTCCCAGCCCTTACTCATTCAGTAAGCTGTGATGTTAGGTCTGATAGTCATTTATCTACATCTACATTATCTTTTACGACTGGGATATTCTCTGGTATTTGGTTTGTTGGAGCAGCTTTAGGACTAAACGCATTGGTAAAGTCTTTTTGCATAGCTGGACTCTTTTGTGCTGTACTCACTGCTTGTTGGACTGGACTAGGTGCATTTACTCAAGATATAGCTCCTATTGGCTGTGCGTTTGGTACAGCTACTGAAGCTTTTGGTAATCCCTTATTAACAGGTAATCAACCAGAAACATATCATGGTTTTGCTCCAGTATTAGTAGATATCATAGGCGCATCAGTTTGAGCCTTTAGATCTTTAGCTGACAATAGTTGTTGTACCATCCTATATATTAGTTAAATATATCTCATCTATTGCTTGTTGTTGTGGTAGTTTGGTTTGATGATGTATTTCATCACCAGATTGCCCAATCCCAACTTTTCTCCAGAACTTCAAGCTAAAACCAATGTCGTGGACTTCACTGTAACCCAAAAAGGTTTGGAAGAACAGCTTCTCGGCAAGGTCATCGGTAAAGAACAAAAAGCGCTTGAGG
>OFQZ01000261.1_pt1 | contig 19849 bp, 17 predicted proteins | sample 1543011 | NCBI WGS metagenome assembly OFQZ01 (sample SAMN07774216, study PRJEB24372) | wastewater metagenome | isolation source: Exp Tend NO 0WW | collected 2016-02 | reverse complement strand
GCGAAAATCGGGCGGCGCGGAATCCTTACTCGTCTCCCCCTCTGGCGAGTTATATTTTTCTGAATTTTGGGCGCCTAAACAGATATCGGTTTGGGTGCATTTGGGCTGGTCGATATCTGTTTGAGGGTGGTCTCCGGGAATTTCCGATATTTGTTTGGAGGGTTTTCGGTGGCTGGACGTGAGAAGGTTGGCGGGGATGTAACGCCGGTTCGGTTTGCGGATGGGGTTTTGGCGCAGATCGATGCTGTTGCTGGGAAGGGTAAGCGGGCGGAGTTCATCCGGGACGCTGTTGCTGCGGCGCTGAAGCTTTCACAGAAGTCGGTGCCTGCCAGTCCAGCGGTTCGGCCGGTGCTGCCATCATCGAGGAGGTCAGTGCCGCTGACCGAGGCGCAACGTGTCGCGGCGAATGAGCGCGCGGACAAGATGACGGCGCTCTTGGACGCGATCCGGCTGCGGGCGATGACCGCGCGCGAGGCTGCGGCGGAACTCGGATGGCCTGAGCTTCTGGTGGCGAAGGTGGCGGACAAGCTTGCTGCGGCGGGGATGATCCACTTCCCGCGCGGTGCCGGCGTGATGGTAGCGATCTGATGGGCGATGTCACCAAGATCGGCCCGGCCGAGGAAACCGTCTTTGTCTGCCAGTGCGGATGCTCGACGTGGCTTCTCCTGAGCGACGCGGCTGTTGAATGCGCGGCCTGCGGGAACCGAAGCGTGGACTATGGCGCCTGGTATCGCGAGAAGCCAGAAGCCAAAGACTTCACCGGAACGCCCTTCACCGAAGTGCAGGGGAACGGGTCAGTCGAGTTCGCGCGTAGGCGCATCACGCAGATGGCCTCTGACCCTGAAGTTCGGTTGGCATTGGTGGTCAGGACCAGCGGAACACTCAACCTCTGGTCCGACGCTGACAGCAAGAAACAGGTAAAGTGGGCGCTGCGCCGTTTGAAGGAAGCGGCTGATCTTCTCAAGAAGAGGCTTCGCTGATGCTGCCGCAGACGCCTAGGGGCAACTTCGTCTATGAGCCCGACGGGGAAGTGCTGACGGAGTATTTCTGGGATCGCGGCGAACTGTCGATCATCCAGGGACCGATCCAGAGCGGCACCTCGACTTGCTCGTGCCTCAAAATCTGGGCGCTGGCCGAAGAACAGGCGCCGGACATCGATAGGGTCCGACGATCACGATGGCTCGTCACCCGCGATACCTACAAGGAGTTGCGAGAGACGACGATCAAGACCTGGCTGGAATGGTTCCCTGAAAACGAGTGGGGGACGCTCATGCGATCGGAGCCTGCCGTTCATATGCTCAAGCGCCAGCATTCGAGCGGTGATGGTACGACCGTCGAATGCGAGGTCATCTTCATCGCGATACCGGACGCCGATGTGGCTGAACAGGTCTGCGCCTCGTACGAAATCACCGGATTTTTCAGGAACGAGGGACAGTTTTGCGAGAAGGGCGTGATCGATGAGCTTCTGTCACGCTGTGGCAGGTATCCGTCGATGCGCAACGGTCCGGGGGCAACATGGCATGGCGGCTTTGTCGATCTGAACGCGCCGCGCGAGGGCCATTGGATTCCCTACATGCGAGGCGATCTGCCTCTGCCGCAGGAATGGACCGAGGAACAGAAAGCAGAGTTCCGAAAGCCACCCGGATGGAAGTTCTATGTGCAGCCGCCCGGCCTGATCGAGAAGAAGGTCGAGGGCAAGATCGTCTACGAGATCAATCCCAAGGCCGAGAACCAGAACCACACGAAGAAGAACTATCTTCAGATCATCGCCGGCAAGTCGAAGGAGTTCATCGACCGCCGCGTGATGAACAAGGTCGGCCTCTACTCCGATGGGCAGGCGGTCTACCCGACCTTCTCCGAATTCGAGCATATCGCCTCAACCGACCAGCATCCGATCCCTGGTGCGTCAATCATCGTCGGCCTCGACTTCGGGCGATCACCTGCCGCCGCCTTCTGCCAATGCGTCAATGGGCGGTGGACAGTCCTTTCCGAACTGATCGGTGACAATGAAAGCGCCCAGCTTTTCGCGCCGCGCGTGAAGCGCCACCTCGCCCAGAAATACCCGGGTTACCGCGTGGAGTTCTGGGGTGATCCGCGCGGTGCCGATGGAACGCAAAGCACAGAAACGACTGCCTACGACGTGTTCCAGTCGCACGGGATGAGGGTGTTTCCGGCGACGACAGACAACAATCCCGAGATGCGTCGATCGACTGTCGAATCCGTCCTTGAGCGCAGGAACACCTTCTTCATCAACCCGTCCTGCATCACCGCCAAGACAGGGTTTGCGGGCGGCTACCATTACCCCAAGATCAAGGGCCTGCCTGGCGTCTTTGCCGAACGACCCCGGAAGAACCGCTATTCCCACATCGTGGAGGCGATCGAGAACGCGCTTCTCGGCGGAGGAGAGGGCGATGCGATCCTCCTCGGCTCGAAGCCCAAACCAAAAGCGTCCAAGCCCTTCCGCCATCGTGTCTCGCTGCGGAGGACGGCGTGATACTCGAATGGTTCGTCGGCTTCCACTACGGCGCGTTTCGTAACTATCAGGGCAAAATCTACCTCCAAGGCTGGTTCGGCCATGTCGAAATCTGGGGCTATACCAGGGACGATACCTGGCTCTTCCTCGATCCTCAGGCCTCTGGTCCGATCATCATCGTTGAGCATCGCCACGACGACGTGATGGACCAGTTGAACGCGCGCCACGCGCTTTGCGACCTGATCCTGCGCCTACCAAATGAGCGAAAACCTCTGTTCCCGCTGCACTTTCCGATGAACTGCGCAACTGTGGTCGGCCAGATCGTCGGCGTCCGTGCATTTACGCCGCGCGGCTTGCGAAGGAAGTTGCTCGCCAACGGCGCAGAGGTCATTCATGAAAACCCCGAAAGAAGATCCACAGGACAAGGCGGCCCGGCTGAGGGAGCGCCGTCTCTCCGAACTTGAGCAGGATCAGGCTGCGCAGGACACGGCCAAGGGCCTCACGACCGATATTCGCGCCGTCTATGGCCTAAGGGCGCTGTCCCTCTTCGGCACCCCTGGCCGACCCGCGCCGCCCGCGCCCATCGCTCCGATCTCCAAACCTGGCGCTTCCTTCGTGCGGAACGGTCGATGAAGAAGCCGTCCAAGGACTTTCAGACGCGATATTCGGCCGCCATGCGGTTCCGAAACGATATTCGTCCGTATATCGAGGAAATTCTGAAGTTCTGCTGCCCCGGCCGCGAGTTCGACTTCTCGTCCACGACGAGAGGCCAGCATGACGTGGACAGCTATATCTCTCTCCCCGAAGAGGTTGCGACCGATCTGGCCGGCGATCTTGTCACCTACTACACGCCTTCAGAAATCCGCTGGGCCTCATATGAGGTGATCGAGGAAATCCCGGAGGACATCGCCGATGCGGTCCTTGCTCTCGCTCAGGATCGCGAAGACACGACCTTCAACCGGCTTATCACCCCGTCAAACTACAACGATATCGCACCCCAATGGGCATTCGAGGCTGCCACGCATGGAACTGCCGCCCTTTGGGTGGAAGCCAATCACATCGCGCAGCCAATCCATTGCGAGGTCGTTCTCCCCCAGGAACTGCTGATCACGCCCGGCCATCGCGGCTATCTCGATCGCTTTCGCGAAAAGATGGTCCTGGCTTCGACGCTGAAGGTTTTGCTCCCCGATGCAGACCTTTCCGATCCGAGGATCAAGACCAAGATCGACAAGCCGGGTGCGATGGCAAAGGTGTGCTGGGGCTTCTGGCTGGACTGGTCCGATCCCGGCAATCCACAATGGATGACTGAAGCGACGATCGACGGGATCCTTGTCACGGCTGAAAAGCAGGTCATTGGTCCCATCTCCGGTTCATGCCCACTTCTGGTCGGCCGCTTCAACCCGCAGCCCGGCAAGCCGTGGGGTCGGGGGTCAGGCCGCAAGGCGCTTCCCGACATGCGCGTTCTCGACAAGTTGGACGAGATCGTGATGACTGGCCTCGACCAGTCGCTCCTGAACACCCTGATCTACCCCAGCGACGGCGCGCTTGATCTTGAAAACGGGATCGTCGCAGGCACCGCAATCCCCGCCGGCAAGAACTTCGACCGGAACCAGATTTTCGAACTGAACCGCCAGACCAACGTCGATCAGGGCTGGTTCTCCGAGGAACGGATCGAAGATCGTATCCGCCGTTCGTTCTATCAGGACGGCCCGCGCCAGCGTGGCGAAACCCCACCTACGGCGGCACAATGGCTGGACGAACGGCGCCGGGTGCAACAGCGGCTCGGCAAGCCCTCGGCGCCGCTCTGGTCAGAGTTCGTGCTGCCGCTGATCCAGCGCTTCGAATACCTCGGCGTTCAACTCGGCATCCTGCCTGATGCGATCACGCACAATGGCACATCCGTCTCTGTCTCCCCCATCTCGCCGCTTCAGAAGGCGCAGAACCAGGACAAGGTGATGGTGACGCGATCGAACCTCGATCTGGGGTTTGCCGTTTTCCAAGACAGGCTCGGCGAAATCGTTGACCCACAGGCCACCTTCAAGAACATCGTCCGCGCCTCGGGCGACGAATTGACCGTCATCTCGGACAAGCAAGATGCCCCTGCCGCTCCGGCTCAGTGAACCTGGCCCCATCCTTCAGTACATGAGCTTCCTGCGCGGCATTGACGCGAAAACGGCTGACAAGGTCGTCGCGGCGGTTCGCGCGATCCTGTCAACGGATGATGGGGCTATCCTTTTGGATTTGCTTGAAAAATCAACTCTTAAGGGGCATGTGCCGATCATGGCTGACCCTCGTGCATTAGAAGCGCTCAACGCGCAGAGTCTTATCGCTCTCGATCTTAGGAGGATCTTGAGCGATGAAACTGAACAACTTCTTTCACGACAGGATGACGCGAGAAGCACCGGCAGACCCGGCGCCATCGCCCGCACCCGCGCCAGCAGCCGCTGAACCTGCGACCGCCCCTGACCTGTCGTTCATTCCCACCGACTTCCATACTGACGGCAAGCCCGACACCGCGAAGTTCACGGCGCACTATCAGGACCTGGTTGCCCGCGACGCGCAGATGGCGGAACGCATTGGGCAGGTGCCGGAGGCCTACGACTTCGCGATCCCTGCCGATCTGAAGTTCGATGGCCTCGATCTGCCGGAAGGCTTTTCGGTCAAACTCGCGACCGACGATCCGGCGATCTCTCCCCTCTATGGCGAGCTAGGTGCCTACCTGAAGGAAATCGGCGCCCCGGCTTCGGCGGCTGGCAAGGTTTCCGAACTTCTGGCGCGCTATGAGGCCACGAAGTTCTCGCAAGCCTACGCTGCCAGCAAGGCGGAAATGGAGGCTCTTGGCACTCCGGCCCAACAAAGCGCCCGCATGGCGGCGATCGACCGCAGCCTCGCCGCAAAGCTTCCCGAAGCCCAAGCCAACGCCCTCAAGGCTGCCACCGCGACCGCCGCCGGGGTGCAGGCGCTCGAAGCACTGCTGCGACCCAATGGCTATCAGGCGCCTACCGCGCAGCCCGCCACTCCCGACATCGAAGGCATGTCGCCCTATGACAAGCTGAAGATGGCGAACGCACAGACGAAAACCTAACGAGCATAAGGACTTAGAAAATGGTGCATACCCTTGTCGAGTACGCCAAGACCGTCCAGGACGTGAAACAGCGCGCCATCATCGAGCTGTTTCCCGAAGACCTCGACTTCATGCAGGCGCTCCCGTTCAAGACGGCCCCCGGCGGGCGCTACGGGTACTTCCGTGAAGGCAGCCTGCCGACGAACATGGGCTTCCGCGCGATCAACGAAACGCCCGCCGAAGGCCATGGCGTCATCAACGACCTGACGGAACAGTGCTTCCCGATCGCCGGCAACATCGATGTGGACCGGGTGCTGATCAACCGCTACGGCATGGAGCGGCGCTCGATGGAAGAGCGCATGTCGATGAAGCGCAAGGCCAAGGTTCTTGGCGACACCTTCATCAACGGCGACAACGCCTCGAACCCCCGCGAGTATACCGGCCTGAAGAACCGGCTGCGCGCGGTCGGCACGGGTGTCAGTTCCGTTGACGGATCGAACTACGACAGCCGGGTCATCGCCAACTCCACGGCCTCCGGCGGCGGCGCGCTCTCTCTGGCGATGCTGGACATTGCCATCGGCTTGGTGAACGAGCCGAACGCCATCATCCTGCCGAAGCGGTTGAAGGACCGGTTTGCGGCTGCGGTGCGGGATGCCGGCGTCGGTGGCATCTACACCAACGACAAGAACGACATGGGGCATCGCGTCCCGATGTATAACGGCATTCCGCTTTACAGCGGCTATGGCGTCAGCCCCCATGGCTCGTTCCTGAACTTCAACGAAGTGGCTTACGGCGGCGGAACCGCCGTCACCTCGTCCATCTATATCGTCAGCTTCGGTGAGATGGGCGTCTGTGGCCTCGAAACCTCGCCTATCGAGGTCAAGGACATGGGCCTTCTGAACGACGCGGTCACCTATCGGACCAACATCGAACATGACACCGGCCTGTGTGTCGAAAACCCCTATGCCGCAATGCGCCTGTCGTCCGTCGCGGACGCGGCGATCGTGAAGTAAGGAGATCACCAGATGACTTTTCGGAAAACCTACGCGATCGACGCCGCGCCCGGCCTCATCAAGCGCGCCTCTGCGCTGGCTGCACTGACCGCTGACGGCTACGTCGGCGCCCAGCATGATCAGGGATCTTCGGCGGCAAGCGATGCCGTCCTTGTACTGAACGTCGAATCTGTCGTGACCGGTGGCGCGACCGGCGAAACCTACAAGTTCTACGTCATCGGCTCGAATGTTTCCGACCGCTCCGATGGCGAAGTTCTTGCGGCCTTCGCGCTTGGCAAGGCATCGCAACTGACGGGATCGCAGGAGACGCGCGACAGCGTTGCGGGCGATCGGATCGTGCAGCCGTTCCGCACGGAGAAGAACCGCAATCGCTACCGGTACATCGATCTTTACCTCGACGTTGCCGGAACTGCCCCAGCCATCGCCTTCAATGCCTACGTTTCCAAGGAGATTTGCTGATGCCCAAGATGGTCAAGCTCGCCGCCGCCAAGGGATACAAGGCCAAGAACCCGCAGCAGAGCGCGGAATATGACGCGATCAAGAAGCACGGCATTCGCGAATACGACTATGTCACCGCGATGGAGAACATCACAAATTCGGGCGGCATGTTCGAAATCGTGACCGAAGAGGCGCCGGTCGAGGTTCCGATCCCGCGCAGCGTCGATGACATGAGTAATGACGAGCTGAAGCTCGCCATGCTCACGCTCGGCATCAAGACCGAGAAGCGGATGAAGCGCACGGACATGATCCTTCTCGTCAAATCCCGGATGATGGAGATCGACGTGGAGGTGGACGACAGCCCGGACAGTGAGGAGTAACCCCCGGCGAGCAAGACCTCCTGAGAGGCTTGGGGTTGAGCAAGGGGCGGCTTCGGCCGCCCCTTGTGCATTCGACCACATGAACCGCCATGCCAGTGTCCCGCCATGGCTTCATCGTTCTCCATGCTTCAGATCATCAACGCCGCCCTTGTCGCCCAGGGGCAGTATCCGATCGACGTCAACGACGGCTCGGACGAGTGGGAGCTTCTTTCTCGGAACTGGCCACTGATCGTTGAGGCAGAGCTTGAGGACGGCGCCTATCAGTTCAGCAAGCAGCAGTTCAGCCTTGCGACCCGCATTGCCGGCAAATTCGGCTACGCCGATGGCTACACCGTCCCCATGACGATCCTGCATGTGCGCGAACTCTGGACCGAGGATGCCTCCGGAAACCGCGACTACATCGATTGGACCCAGGACGGCGCGGCCGTCTACGTCGATGAAGACAGCGGCGTTTTCGTTGAGGGGGTGATCGTCGCGCAGGAGGATCTTTGGAGCGCCAACTTCAGTCGAGGCGTCCAGATGAAACTTGAGGCGCTGATCCTTCGGGCGCTCAAGGAAGAGGAAACCTCCGCTGCGCGCATGGAGATGCAGGCCGAAGTCCATTTCGAGCGCGCCCGCTCCATCTCGACCAAGTCACGCTCGGCGACAGCGCCTTTCATGAGGGGGCAGATTGCCGCTGCCCGCTTCCGCCGTGGTTAGTCGCAAGCAGGCCTTCACCCAACGGGACTTTTCTCTAGGGGTTCTGAACGAGGACTTCCTTGAGGGCGATGACCTTGAAGCGCGCCAGAAGTCCATGCGGTCCGGCCTGAATATTCGGATCACATCGTCCAGAACCCCCAAGGGTCGGCCTGGGCTGTTCTATCGATCGGACATCGGCACGGCTGAGGATGTTATCGAGATTCGCCCTGCGACTGGCATGGCCTTCGGTCTGGTCATCAAGGACACCTCGCTTGACATCATCGATGCCGGCGCGAACGTGGTGCAGACCTTCGCGAGCGTCCCTTGGACCGATGCAACCGGCGTATGGGTGGAATCGTTCCGTGAGCGCACGGTCATCGGCTCGGCAGGGTTCCTCTACATCCTGACCTACACTGCCGGAACCTGGTCCCTTGCGCCTTGGACGTTCCAGACCATTGCCGGTGGCGAAATGGCCCAGCCCTATTGGGCCTATCGGCAGGATGTAACGATTCGGCCTTCCGCCGTTACGGGCAACATCACTCTGACGGCCAGCGGGGCGCTCTGGTCCGCTGCCTATGTCGGGCAGCGCGTCCGATACGGCGGCCGGGAAATCCAGATCACGGCCTACACTTCGCCGACAGTTGTCAACGGTACGGTCATTTCCCGCCTTCCGCCGTCATATGACCTGACCGTGGCCTCGTCGGCCAGCTTCCGCGTGGGCGATGCGGTCGTCGGCAAGAACACCAACTTCCAAGGGATCATAATCGCGATAGCAGGCAACGTCCTGTCCGTGGCAACGCTTGAGTTTTTCGATGGGCCGGACATCAACGAGAGCCTGTCTGGTCCAAGCGGCTCTGCGAACGTATCGGCCAAGGCGGCCATCGCCCCCCTCACTTCTCCGATCTGGGATGAACCGCTGATGTCGCCGTTGCGGGGCTATCCACGTGCCGGGGCTTCTGCCAACGGCCGTCTGGCGCTGATCGATTTTCCGTTGGTCAACGATCTGGTCGCGCTCTCGTCGGCTCGGGACATCACAGACTTCGCTGTTGGTGCGCGAGACGATGATGCGATCGCCCGCCAGGTGGGTGAGAACTCCCCTCGGTTCCTGCACATCATCAACGCTGGCGACCTACTGTTGTTCTCTGACCGGGGCCTCTACTTCGTCCCCCTGCGTGACAAGGGCATTCTGACCCCGAACACGTTTGCCGCTGTCGCTTTCGATCAGAGGGCGGCCAACGAGGTTCGGCCCGTGCGCGTGGATGATGGTGTCGTCTTTGTGGAAGGGTCAGGGGAGACGGTTTCAGCCGCGTTGCTGTCTGGAAACTACAATTTGAAATGGACCGTTCAACCGATCTCGAACTTCCATTCCAACCTCGTCAAGTCCCCGAAGAAGCTCTGCGGACCCCCGATCTATTCCAACTCGCCCGACAAGTATCTCTTCGTCGTGAACGGTGACGGCTCCATTGCTGTCGTCTCGTGGCTGCAAGAGTTCGGGCAGGAGACGGTCGGCTTTGTGCCATGGCAGACGAATGGCGCCTTTGTGAACGTCGCGTCGATCTTCGGGGGATATTGGGCGATCGTTGACCGTGTTATCGGTGGCAACATGTCTCGCAGCCTAGAGGAATTTTCTGAGGATGCCGCGCTCGACTGCGCCGATCTTTACCTGCCCGGCCAAGCATCCCACCTGCCCGGAGAGACGGTTCATATCTGGGGCAATGGCTGGTATGGCGGGACAACCTCGGTCAGCGCGGCCGGCGTCATTTCAGATAACGGAAACCTGCTACAGAATAGCCAGATCGGCTATCACTTTGATGCGAACGTCGAACCTTGGCCGGTCGAGAACATCCAGAGCCTTCGCGCCGGGATGCTGAAGGTGCGGCTGATCCGCACAGTCGTGTCGGTCCTCGATACCATCAGCTTCCAATGCCGGGCGAACCGAACGATCAAGACCGTGGATGCCTATCAGGCAGGCGACGATGTAGCGCTGCCGCCTACCGAAAAGACCAGGGCCTATCGGTTCAATGTCCTCGGACGGCGGGACCACCCGGAGGTCGAGTTCATCAAGCACATTCCGGGGCCGTTCCACATCCTTTCGATCACCCAGGAGGTCCAGAACTGATGGGCGATCCAGTCACGACCGCACTTGGCGCACAGGTAGGATCCTCGATTTTCGGGGGTCTTTCCGGTGCTGCGGAGGCCAAGGGCGAGAAGCAGCGCGCCGAAGCCAACGCTTATATCGGGCGCACGCGGGCGATCCAGACGGATACCGATGCGCGGCAGGGCCTGAACGACGAACTGGCCACCATGCGGGCCACGTTCGCGACGAACGACCAGAAGCCCGGCGTCGGCACCTTGGCGATCTTCAACGAACTGAGGAAGCAGAGGAACCGCGAGCGTCGGATCGAGGTCGGCAATCGCATGGCCGAAGCGGCAGACTGGAAGATGCAGGGCAAGAACGCCGGGGCGAAGGCGTCTGCTGCCATGATGGGCGGCATAGTCGGGGCAGGACCGTCGCTCTTCGATCTTTACCAATACAAGAAGGCTGTCTGATGGCTGAGCTTCGCAGGATCACCCGCAACAGCGTCATCTCGAATTTCCAGCAGGTCGCGCCCGAGGCTGGTGGCGTGTTTCGTGTGGCGAAGCTGGCGCTCGATACCGCCTATGAGCGCCTTGCCCCCGCAGCAACGGACTTCATGAAGGAGAAAGGCACGGAAGATGGTCGTGCTTGGGCGCGATCCCAGGTCGGCGATCCTCTCGTCGCGACGGGTGGCGGAAAGTCATACCGCGACGCGATCAAGACCATCGAAAGCGGCGGGAACTATCAGGCCATAGGTCGCGTCATGGCCAACGGGGATCGCGCCTATGGGGCCTATCAGGTCATGGGCGCCAACGTCGGGCCTTGGACGGAAAAGCACTTTGGCCGACGCATGACGCCGCAGGAGTTCCTGGCCAATCCGGACGCTCAGGATACCGTATTCGATGCAGAGTTCGGTTCCTATGTCTCCAAGCATGGCAACGCCCAGGATGCCGCGTCGATGTGGTTCTCCGGTCGCCCTTTGGCCAAAGCGGGAAATGCCTCAGATGGCATGACGACGGTCCCGGAATATGTGAAGCGGTTCAACGATCTGACGCGCAACGTTCCCGTTCCAACGGTCATTCGGACCTCAGCAGGAAAGCTTGAGCCGCGCCTTTTCTCGCCCATGTCCGGCGAAATCCTTCAGGCCTATAACGCCGCCTCTGCCGTCGCCTACAATTCCGAGGTAATGCTCAAGGGCGTGACGGACATGATGGCGATGTCGGATCAGTTCGCGCTGGACCCGAACGGCTTCAAGACCGCCGCGCAGGGCTATGTCGATCAGCTTGTCGCGCAGGCGCCGCAGCAGTTCCGCGCCGACATTCGATCTTCACTGGAAAAGGAGATGACCCGCCGCTTCCTCGGGGTCATGGAAGATCAGCAGCGCGATACCCGCCAACGCGCTGACAATTCCTCTGCTGCGCTTGTTGATCGCTGGTCAGACAATCTTGCCGAGGCGAAGGCATCCGGCAACAAGGACGAGATCGATAGCGCCACGGCGGAATTGGGAAGCCTTCTCAGCGCTCGGGAAAGCCTGCCCGGTGTTGCGTGGACGCCGGAGCAATCGGCCAACGTTTTCCGAGATGTGGACAAGAAGGCCGAGGCGATCCGCAAGCAGGCTACAGCCAAGGCTGACCAAGGGATCAAGGACCAGCTCGATACCATCGCGAAGGCCGCATCTTCTGGGATGCACGGCGCCGACGAAAGCATCCTTGACGATCCGTCTGTCGCCGCGAAATTCCCGGACCAGTATCGAAATGCTCAGGTTGGCGTCTACATTCGCGACAATCTCGGTTCATTCAGGACGGCGACACCGGCACAGCAAGCGGGAGCTATTGCGGAGGCGAAGTCGATCCCGGTTTCGGACGAAGGTCAGGTTGCCATCGTCAAGGGTCTGGAAGACATTCACGCCGCCACCAAGAAGGCGCTTGCCGACGACCCGATCAAATGGGCAGCAGAAAACCTTCAGGACAAGCCGCCGCCGCTGCCCTCGTTCGATGCGGGATCGCCGAAAGCATTCATCGATGCGCTCAAGGCGCGGGCGGACTTCGGAAGGAAGATGGCGACCGATGGCTATACAAAAACACCGGCGTTCCTCACGAATGCGGAGGCAGAGGCGGTTGGCGCGCTCATGGGCAAAGATGTCGATCCCGCGATCAAGACCCTTCTTTCCGGCGCCATCGTTGAAGGCTTCGGATCAGACGCCGCTTCCGTCTTCCGAGAGGTGAAGTCGGACGATCCTGTCACGCGCTTTGCGGGTATGATGGTCGCGCGCGGCGGCGATCAGGCGACGGCTACGATGGCGATGCGTGGCCAGCAGATGCTCGATCAGGGTCTTGTGCAGGCACCGACGAAGGCGACCAGCGTCGCGGCCATCTCGACCGACATCGCCGTAGCGCTTGGCGCCAGCCCTGCCGCGGATCAAGCACAGGGCGACATTCTGAAGTATGCGACCGCAATCTACGCAGCCGATGCGCGCGGTGTTGATCCCAACTCTGAGGCGTCAAAAAGCCTCATGGAGCGGTCTATTCAGATCGCATTGGGACAAAGCACTGATCGTAATGGCATTTTGAGGGGTGGAGTCCAGACGATCGGCGATCAGCCTGTTCTGCTGCCCGTGGGCATCAGTGGGGAGAGTATCGAAGCAGGGCTGAGAAAGGGTATGTCCCGGCCGCAGCCGTCATCGTGGGATGTGCTGACCCTACAGGCTCCTGCCGCTGACGCTCCGTTCGAGGGAGAGTCAGAGTTCTGGAAGGGGATCGGAACATCGATGCCCATGCTTGGAGGAAAACCCGTTCCCTATTCCATGATTTCCAAGGGTATCGTGCGCCTCGCGCCCGTGTCTGGAACCACCTATCGCATGGAGGTCGTGATCGACGGGGCGGCCAAGACCGACATTCGCGATGCGAACGGCAATCTGTTCACCGTCGACATCACCAAGTTGGCGGACCAGAGCCAATGACCTACTTCCTTGAAGATGCCCCCGTGAAGCCGATGCCGGCGCGCGGCCCGGATCAGATGCCTTCAAGCTTCCTTGAGGGGATTGGCGCCGCCACCTCAGCCTACATGTTGGATCGTAACGTCTTGGCCGCTCGTCAAAGCGCCGTCACTTCTGAAACATCCGACACTGTTTCACAGGTCTATGATCGGATCGGGGAAGCGGAAATCCTTCGCAATCTGAAGGCAAAGGGGCTTGTCCCCGATACGATGACGGCACTACCCCATGACGCGATCCGCTATAATCACGAGGCCTCGGACGCGGTCTTGCAGATGGGGCGAGATGCGGCGGCGGCAAATCCCGATGCGTGGACCGGGACTGATCTGTCGCCCGAAGGAATTCAGAAGCGCGCCAACGAGGCACTCCAAGCTGAGCGCAACGCCGACGAGGAAACGCTCTCCATGCTGCCGAAGGGAAGAGGCGCCGCCGAGTTTATCGGGAGTGTCTTTGGCACGATTGCAGACCCGCGCCAGCTTCCATTGCTCTTGGCAGGAGGTGTGGGAGGTTCAGTCCTGAAGGTTATGGCCCGCGAAGCCATGTTGAACGTCGCCGCAGAGGCCGTGACGTTGCCATCACAGTACGAAATGGCCAAGGTTCTTGATAGGCCAGACCCGGATGTGGCCAGAAATCTCCTGACCGCAGCGGCAGGCGGCGCGGTCCTCGGGGGCGGGATGCACGGCCTTGGCCGAGCGCTCGAATACTTCAAGGGTCGTTCGGCTAGCCCGAGAATTGAGCCGTTCAACGAGGAATACTCGAACATCATCGTGACTGCGGCTGAGGACGCATTGGCCAAGGGAGAGGATCCTATTGCCGCCGCGAGCCGCGCCATGGACGCCCTTCCAGTGGAAGCACTACCAGAAGCGGCGGCATTTCGGGACATCACATCAGCTCTGGATGAGTTTGGCCCGCAGAACGGCCTGCGCGTTCCTGAAAATGACATCCCCTTCAGAGTGCCCCAATCTGCAACGGCGATACCGAAACTGGCAGAAGATCCGGCTACGCCGGTAGCCGGCATTAGATCGGCCATTTCCAACGCAATGCGCTACCGTGCCGCGCGTGAGCATGATCCTGCGGCGTTCGATGCGGTACTCGACAGCCAGAAAAAGATCGCCTCCTACCGCAGTTGGCTTGCCGAAATGGTCGATGCTCAAAACAAGGAGGTAGCTGACCTTCACGCTGCCATTGATGGGCGCGAGCAATCCCTTATCGACCGGCTGAACACCATGCAGACAGGCGGTCGCCGGGTGATCAAGGGCGAAATCGCAAAGATCAGGGCCGCAAGGCAGGAGGCAATGTCGCTGGCTGAACGGGTCGAGACGCCCGACATGGCGAGAGTTCGGCGAGCATTGCTCGAAGAAGATGCCCGCATGAGGGAGTTTGGTCCGCGCATTGCCAAGGCTCTTGCCGCGACAAAGGACGAACCTGTGACTTGGTTGCCGGTCGCGAAGGACGTTACTCCAGTCGTTCAATGGCAGCTGCCAGCCCGTGGTCTAGATGAGCCTGCCCGGCATCTGCGGACTTCGAACGAGCCAGATGCAAGCGTGCCGTCGCGGATTCCCGACACGACCGGGCAACCGAAAGATACGCCGCAACCCTCAGGTTTTCAAGGATCGCAGGCATTATCTGATCCTGCCTCGCCTGAGGCGCGGCCCGTTCTTGACGCTATGACCGCCGATATTCGCGACGAGATTGCCAAAGGCGACGACTTCAAGATCGATATGGGCGATGGCAGGGGGGAGCGGCTTGCTTCTTCGGTTCTGGATGACCTCGACAAGGGCGATGCTGCGGCGGCCCGTTTTGACCTCTGCGGAAGGGGGCCGACATGACCTTCAAGGATTGCGTTCAGGACGCGATGGACGAGGGCAGCGTAGATGCCGAACGCGGCAAGCGTGCCCAAACCATGTGGCAGGAAAGGGTCGATCTGTATGAACGACAAGGGCACCCCCGGAACGTGGCGCAGGCCTATGCAGCCCAAGACATTCGCGAAGCCTTCAAGAAGGAAGCCGGCGATGCCCGGCATGTGGCGCTGGCGAAGATGGCTTCCCTTCGGAAACTCCAGGCTGAGGTGAACGCCGCCAAAGCCCCTGACATGATCAACCAGCTTGAGCGTCTGGACTACCGCCACAGAGCGCTTGTGCGGCGGCTACAGGGCAGGCTTGGGGATTTCCTTAAGGCGCATAGCCGCGACCTACTTGGCCGTGTGCGCAACCCTGCGGGGCTGCGGGACGTGGTTCGTGAGCTACATGGCGAAGCGTCAGGCAACGCCAACGCCAAACTCTTGGCCGATGCGGTGCGAAATACGTTCGAGGAAGCGCGCCTCATGTTCAACGAGGCGGGCGGTCTTGCGGGCAAGCTGGAAAACTGGGGCCTGCCTCATATCCATAATCGCGCCGCCGTCACGAAGGCCGGTTTCGAGGCGTGGTATCGCTCTGTGGTGGGCAGGATCGACTGGTCGAGGATGGAGGACCACCTGACCGGGAAGCCCATGAGCGTGGCTGGTTCGATTCCTCCAGAGGAAATGACGCGGCAGCTTCTCAAGTCGGTCTGGGACAACATCGCCTTCGGGAAGAACGCTGACGATGCCGTCTATGGCCGCGCATCTGGCACAGCGATGTATCGCAAGCACAGCGAGGCGCGCGTCCTGATCTTCAAGTCGGCCGATGACTGGATCGCCTATAACCGCGATTTTGGAACCGGCGACCCGTTCAAGTCGATCATGGGCCATGTGCATCGGATGGCGCGCGATATTTCCCTGATGCGGGAATTTGGTCCGAATCCCGGCATGGGTCTTGATTACAAGCGCCAACTCTGGACTGCGAAGGCCAAAGAGGCAGGTGACACGGCGCTTCTTGCGAAAGCAGAGGCTGACGGCAACCGCGCGAACCGCATGTTCAAGGTGCTGAACGGCGGCTTGCTACCGGAGTCGGCAATGCAGGACTGGATCGCTACCTTCATGTCGTCGGTTCGACATGTGATGACCTCGGCAATGCTGGACCGGGCTGTCATCGCTTCGACCTCAGACCTGAACACCATGCGCCTCGCCGCATCCTCGATCGGCATGAACCCGGCAAACGTGATCTCGAAACAGGTTGGCCTTCTGCAAAGCCTGAGCCGTGACGAGCTTCTGCGCGCAGGATGGGTCGCCGACACGATGGCAGACGCGGGGACTGCCGTCGCCCGGTTCCAGCAGGAGGTGGCACCCTCTGAGATTGCAGAGCGACTGTCGAGCGCCGCGATGAAGGTGCAGGGCCTCGCTCAATGGACGGATCGCGAGCGAGCGACGTTTTACCAGGAAATGAGCGGATTGCTGGCGGGCGAAGCGCGCAAGCCGTTCGACCAGATATTCCCCGCGCTGCGGACCCTTCTCGAAAAGCACGGTGTCACCGCTGACGACTGGGCGGCGTTCACCAAGCCAGAACACATGTTCAAGGCCGCCAATGGGGCGACCTTCGCGATGCCGCTCCATTGGCGCTATGCCACCGATCTTGCCGACCGCGAGGCCGAGGACATCTTCTTCAAGGTGCAAGGTGCGGTCGAGGAACAGATGGAACTCGCCGTTCCAACTGGAAGTCTTTACGCGCGGTCCTACTTCGATCCGGCTGCCCATGATCTGCCGCCCGGGACGCTTCTCTACGAACTCGCCAAGTCCGGCCTGATGTTCAAGTCGTTCGCAATGACCTTTACCGTGAACCAGTATCGCAGGCTCATGTCTGAGCCGACGATTGCTGGCCGGATCGGGTATGGACTCAACCTTGCTGCTGGTGCGACGGCAATGGGCGCCATCGCGTTGCAGGCGAACGAAATCCTGATGGGCCGCGATCCGCAGGACATGACGAACCCGATGTTCTGGGGGCGAGCCGCGATGAAGGGCGGGGCCTTCGGGATCATCGGGGACATCGCGACCACGGGACAAGCGTCGTGGGGCGGCGGTTTCTCGTCCTACGCTGCCGGTCCCATGCCGCAGGCCGCACAGGATGTCTGGGGCCTTACCATCGGCAATGCTATTCAGTTCGCGTCTGGCGAAGATACGAAGTTCGCCGAAGACCTGGCACGGTTCGGCAAGCGCTATACCCCGATGGGGCAGACGCCGATCATCGGACCGGCGCTCGACAGGCTTTGGTGGGACCAGATGCAGCTCCTACTCGATCCAGACAGCGCAGACGCCTTGGCTAAAGCTGCAAAAAACAGGGCAAACCTCTACAAGTCGGGCGACTTCTGGATGCCGGGAACGGTTGCTCCGCAGCGCGCACCAAACTTCGCCAACGCCATCGGGCGGTAGTGCATCCGAGAAAATCGCAGTCGATGGGATGAAGGTGTTGTCCCCGCGTGCTCCTAACACACCGGGGACCGGACGCACCGAATTACTTGACCAGAGTTTCATGGTGCGACGGGCAACAGATAGCATAACGATGTCTGTTCGCCAATGCACAACTCAGGTCCACGGTTGCCGCTTCCCGTGCCAAAGCGGATACGCTCCGGGGAACTTACCCGGCCCGCCTCGATCCGGTCCTAACTGGGACGGGGCAGACGACCGACTTCTACACCCCGATGGGGCCGTCTCACTTTTGACGGTCGGTGGACGCGAGCAATCACCACCGGACAGCGGCTGGCCCCCGATAAAAGGCATCGGTCTGATACGGAGCGGGAAGGTTAGGGACTGCCCTGTATATCGGGGGCAGTCGCGGGTATCGGCTATGGTGCATTTAGAACGACGGGCGCGGCGGGCACATTCCGCGCATGTCAACCGTCGCAAAGAATAACCGCTCGTCCCAGATCGTTCTCTCCGTCTCATCGGCGGGGCCGTTCAGTCTTGGCTTTCGCCTATTCGATGTCGACACGATCAATGTCTATGTCGGCGGCACCCTGCGAACGGACTACACGCTCGCGGCATTATTCGTAAACGGCTATGACGATGCCGCCACGATCACCTTCAACTCGCCCATCACCGCACCAGCGACGATCAACATAGACGCCTCGCTCGTCCCGTGGCGGCAGGATGATCTTGGTAGCCAGAACCTCGTATCGCGACTGAACATCGAGCTTGGTCGGGTCTGGTCTGCACTCGCTGAACTGCGGCGCGATGCACGTCGGGCACTTCGCGGTTTTGTTGAGCAAGAGCCCGCGACCGGACTGGACGCCGCTGCGGTCATGGCCGCACAGGGCTATTCCGCAACCGCCGCTGCGAGCGCCGCCGCGGCCGCTGCCAGCGCCGCTGCCGCAGCAGCAGCACAGAATACTATCCTGAAACCAAAGGGGCAGTGGCTCACGGCTACGGCGTATGTGCTTGGCGATCTGGTCTATCAGTCAGGGTCGCAATACGAGTGCATCCAGGCGCACACGTCGGGAACCTTTGCCACCGATCTATCGGCCGCCAAGTGGCGAATCTTCGTTGCCCAAGGCAATACGGGCGCAGGGACCGGAGACGTTCTCGCCGCGAACAATGGCTCGGAATACCTCTCTAACGCTGGCACCTTCCGTTCGAACCTCGCCCTCATGGGCGCGCTCCTGACTGCGGAGACCGGCGCCGACGTTCATGCTCGGGCTGCGGCAAACCCGCGCGGCATGTGGTTCGTGGCAGGTTCTGGGATGACCAATGCGCCGCCCGGATATGCCGCAAACGAAGTCTTCTTCGCCAAGGGATTCGACGCCAACAACCTCACGGTTTCGTGGTTCCGCTCCGATGGCATGACGTTCATCAAGACCCGCGTCGCCGGAAATTGGGGGGCGTGGGTTCAGCATGCCACGCTGTCTGATGTAACCTCTGCGATCGCAGCGGCACAGCAAATCTTTCATGTGCGCGAAGAACAGTCATCCGGCCTTAACGGCGGCACCTTCACGGCAGGCTCTTATCTGACCCGCGTCCTAAATACCGTGAAGGCGAACTCGATCCCCGGCGCATCGCTCTCTAGCAATCGGATCACGCTTCCCGCCGGCACCTATGAGATCGACGCATCCGCCCCAGGCTTCGCGGTCGGCTCGCACAAAGCCATCCTCTACAACGTCAGCTCCGCTGCGGTCATCCTCGTCGGATCGACGGAGGTGTCATCGAACACCTACGGCACCACGAGCCGGTCCGTAATCAAAGGGCGGTTCACGCTCGCTGGCTCCCAGCAGGTCGAACTGCGGCACAGGTGCCAAGTCACCTATTCCTACTATGGCCAGGGCCTCGCCGCATCCTTCGGGGAAGCGGAGGTTTATGCCGAAGCCTTCATCAGAAAAATCTCGTAATAATAGGGGCTTGAAATGGCAGTTGTATCTCTGTCTGGAAATGGGAGCGGTAACTCCGGTGCACTTGGCACCGACACCGTCGTCTTCATTCAATCGGGAAAGGTATACCTTTCCACCGATGCGGGCACCACGCGCATTCCATTCGATACGGGCGAGAAAGTCATCTTCAAGAGCGGTCTCACCGTCCACTGGTTTAACCATCAGCCGACCGCCGCTGAGCTTCGGTATATGTCGCTGTGACGAAGCCATGGACGACCAGAGGGCGTAACGCGCAGTTCGGGGCGAGCGTGTTTTGCGTCGGGTCGCCCAGCATTTCTCTGGTCGTCAATACCGCGCCCTCACTCGACACGCCCAACCTCAAGGTCGGCGCAACGCTGGCGTCCTGCGCCATCGCCGGGGCCTATACCTGGCCCGGCGGCCCCGTGACCGAAAGCTGGTCCTGGCTGGTGGATGGCGCCATCAAGGCGGGCTCCTACGTCATCGCGGCCGGCGACGCGCAGATC
>OFQZ01000256.1_pt1 | contig 20159 bp, 34 predicted proteins | sample 1543011 | NCBI WGS metagenome assembly OFQZ01 (sample SAMN07774216, study PRJEB24372) | wastewater metagenome | isolation source: Exp Tend NO 0WW | collected 2016-02 | reverse complement strand
ATTCAGGGTTCCGAACTCAAGCGGTTCCTGCGTGAACGGTACAGGATCATTGAAAAATCCCCTGCAAAGGCCAAGCGCTCCGTTGCAGTCTGATCCCTATTTCTCTCTCCGTAACCCCCTCCTAAAATGTCTCCTAAACTGAAAAAGACCGTCAAGCGCGTCAGGAAATCACCCCTACCGCCTGACCGGAAAGGGAAGACCGTAACGAAGAAAAGCACTGCGGTTGCCGTTGCCCCTACCAGCAAGGCCGTAGCAGCCCCGAAGCGGGCGCAAGCTTGGGGTGGTGTCATCCCGAAGGACAATAGCGGCAAGGAGGGCGCGCAGACTGCCGAATTTTGCAATAAGGTTGCAGTCATCTACGGCGTTCCCTCCCTAGGAGTCAACGCAATGGGCGGCAACCCGTACCTGAACAAGGACGGGCGGCTTTTCCTCCTGTATGACCTGTGCAAGGACAAGGACGCGGTAGAGTCAATCAGCACCGAGTTTTTGCAGATGAGCCTAGCGTCGGATCAGGCTTCTATCGCCCGCGTTACAATCAAGCTTGCAAACGGCCTGACCGTGAACGCAACTGGAGAGGCTTCGAGCGCAAGCGTGAAGCTGGATGCTGTAAAGAAAACGCTGAATATGATGGCCGAGACACGGGCAACGAACCGCGCTATTTGGAAAATCGTAGCGCAGCGCGTTTGGGACAGGGTTGCAGAAAACATTGCAACGCTATCCGAGGAAGATCAAAAGCGCGTCATCAATGCCGGTGCTGTTTCTGCGGAGGAAATGGACAGGCCAGCCCCGAAGATTACGGACGATGACACGCTCATTGAACACTTGAAGGGAAAAATTGACGCTACGGATGACCTCAAAACGCTGTATGAGAACAGGGACAAGCTGACTGAAAGCAAGCTATCCCCGACCGTGAAAAAGGCCGTCCTAGAATACCTTGAAAAGAGACTGGCCGCGCTCAATGCTATTGCCGATTTAGCCACCGTAGAAAAGGAAACCGTACAACAATGAGACAATACGCAGCCGAAACGCTCTATCCGCACAGCAAAACGCTTTCCTCTACGCAGTTCCTTGACTACGCGAAGAACCCTGCGGAGTTCTACGCTACTTGGGTCGCGGGATTGCGGAATGAGGGAAGCCCTGCCCTGCACTTCGGGATTGCCTTTTCTGAGCTTTATGCGGATCGCTCTTTTGATTTCAGGTCGTATATGACGGAACACGGGGTTTCAAAGCGCCTCATCGAGCTTGCCGCCTCAAGCATCAAGTATTTCCCGAAGCCGAACAAGCCGGAACACGAATTGCTTTGCGAGTTTGAGGGTTGGAAGTTCCGCGCTACGCTTGATGACTTCTACCCGCAAGCCTCAATCATCATTGAGAATAAGACTTCTGCGCTTGAATGGACGCAAGAGATTGTTGACGAGAACGCGCAGCTTGATTTCCAGCAATGGGTTTACTGGAAGATTCACGGGAAGCCCTGCAAAAAAGCCTACCTCAATTGGCTTGATACGAACTCCGCGCGCACAAAGCCGCTTACTACGTTCAAATGCAAGCGGACGGTAGAGCGGTTGAAAGCGTTTGAGGAAGAACAGGTACGGCGCGTTATACGCGGAATAGAGGCAAAACACTTCGGTTGATGGAGTTTCCTTACTTTTCTTATTGACAATATTTGCAGGATTGCTACCATAGTACCGTACTCATTTCCTCACTCATTCACCTTATGAGCAAAGACCCTTTTACGGGCATTGACCCGAAAGCATCCCCTGATGAACTCGCCTTGCAAAACAACCGCGCCATTACCACCTTCGGGAAACAGGCCGCGGAGATCAGCGTAGACAGTGAGGATGACAAGCTGCGGGCTGAAAAGCTGCTGCTTGACCTCAAAACGCAAGCGGACGCGATCGAGGAGTTCCGCGTTTTCTTCACGAAGCCGCTCAACGATCAGCTTAAAAAGATCAACGCCCTTTTCCAGCCGCAGATCAAGGCACTCCTGACTATGATTCAGGGAGTCAAGGCGGTGCGCGGCGCCTACGTCCTGAAAATCGAACAGGCCGCGCGGAAAGAGGAAGAACGGCTTGCGAAGATCAGGGCTGCGGCAGACGCGAAGCGTGAGGCTGCGGGGAAAGAGGCAATCGCGGAACCCATCAAATCCGTAGAGCGCGTTGAAAGTACGGCGCGGACGGAAGCCGGGCGCAATACTGACCGCATCGTTTGGAAGGGCGAGGTTACGGACGGCCAGCTTGTGCCGCGCGAATACTGCGTACCCTCTGCCGCGCTCATTAAGAACGCTGTAGATCAGGGCATACGGCAGATTCCGGGCGTTCGCATCTTTGAGGAAGTTGAAACCCGCACAACGGCAAGGTTCTAGCCTATTTGACGAGGCGGTGCATCCCAGGGAGCCGCCCGAAATAGAGAGGTAGCAACCGCGCGAGCGGGCGTTGTGCGCTCTCAAGGACGTAAGTATACGAGTAGCTGTCAAGAATGGCCGCGTCAACGCACGGGAGCGGACGGCGGTGAATAACCTCCCTTCGGGGAGACAGACTCCCGATTATCAGTCTCGGCAAATCGTCCCGTCAATTTACTCCCTCACTCCGTAACTGCTATGCAATACGCCGCAATCAAAACCCTCAAGCAGAGGGTCAAAGCAATCCTTCAAGATTTCGAGGACACGCGGAACAGCGACATTACGCTGACGATCCGGCTTTGGAACACGTTTTACCCGGACAAGATTTGCGGGATGGCCGTAGGCGAACAGGGGCAGAAAATTGACTTTGTAGCCCTTGATGACCTTTTCAAGCTGCCGCGCGAGGACAATATAAAGCGTTGCCGCGCCTATTGGCAGAACACGCACAAGCTGTTCCCGCCTACCGTTTGGGAAATCGCAAAGAAGCGCGGAATGCTCAAGGATGAATGGCGCGTTGCCCTCGGATACCCTACGGAAGAAAGCGCGGGGACGGACAAGCCTAAATGGAACCCTCCTAGCCAACAATAACTATGGATTTTGAATGCCCGCATTGCGGCTATCAATTCTCACCGGAAGAAGAACACTTTGAAGAAAAGACGCACAACATTACTTGCCCCGGATGCAAAAAAGGCTTTCTCTTGGATGCAAGTTGTAGTTGGGACTTTGATACACGCTGCCTCCTTCAAGATCATAGATGGGTCAGGACGGAGCAATCGGTGGGAAACGGACTCTACTTGCCGGATGGATGGGTACGTTGCAAGAACTGCGGAGTAAACTTCAAAGAGGACAAACTACCCCCTAACACGGCTATAGGAAAATGAGCAAATCAAAGCAAGCCGCAAAGATCAGGCCGCAAAAGAGTGAAGGGTTGTCCCGCTTCATCGTCAAAGTCGAAAAGGCAATGGCGAAGATCAACAACCTTGATGAGTTCCGCAAGCTGGATTCAATGGTCAATTTCGTGTTTGACGTAGGGCATACCCTCTTTGACAAAGAACTTGATACCGTAGGGACGGACTGGCTCATTCGTTACGGCGGCAGACTCACGGGCGCTTATGCCTACCTAGGGCAGAAAGCCGCCTACGTCCGCGCTGAAAGGGACGTTTACGAGCAAAAGGCAAGCGAGGTTGAAAAGGAACTGATGCTTGATAAGCTGGCCGAAAACACGGGGTACAGGGTAACGCAAGCGCGCGCGGAGATCAGCGCGGAAATATCGGAACTCAAGGACTTGGTGATCGCAAAGGAAGCGGAAAAGAATCAGTGGGAAAACACGAAGGAAGCTTGCAACGTAATGGTTTCCTTTATGCAGTCGGCCATCAAAACGAAGGAAGGAGAGCGCTTTAAGTCTAATCGCCTACAATGAAAAAACATCTTATGCGCTTTAGGGCTTGGGACGGTAAAAGTATGCGTCCCTTCGGGTATATGGATGGTGGATTCTATAGCCCGCCAACAGAAAGCGGTGGCCTAAGGTATCCCGTTATGTCCTTTACTGGTCTGCTTGATAGGAATGGCACCGAGATTTTCGAGGGAGATTTGATTGAAAGGAAAAGTCGCGTTACGGGGAAGTCAGACGGAAAGATCGAAGTCTATTTTGATTATAAGTGCGGCTGGTTCGCGGTTCGGGGATTCTCTGTAGGTGCGCTGAACCCGATACTTAGCATTATCCTTAAGGCTTACAGTGACGTTGGAACGGATTATGAAGTCGTGGGGAATATCTATGAGACTTAACAATCCAAAACACTATGCTAAAACGACAATTCATTGAGATTATGACTGAATGGAAGGCGATTGATGATGCGGAGAGGAGGTGCAACGTTGCCTTCAAAGAGCTTGAGCCTGATTTCAATTTCTTTTCAATCGGGCGGTTCCATAGCCTCATCTTAAGAGTCCTCACCCTGGCAATGTACGATACGGACTGGATTTCGTATTACGTCTACGAATTGAAATGGGGTGCTGACTGGAAACCGGGGACGATCAGGGACAAGGACGGGAAGGACATACCGCTCGGAACATTGGACGAACTGTATGGTTTTCTACTCCTTGAGCATCATTCAAAATGACCGACGAGAACAAGAACAAGGTTTACATCATCCCGACAGAGCAGAAACCCTATCCGGCCGGAGAGAACCCACAGCCGAGCGATGATGAATTGATTTCAGACTACGCGCAAATCCTCTACGTTCCGCGCGCGGGCGAGGTTGTCCACGTTGTCTATTGGATTCGTTACCCGACGTATGATTTCATCTTCGGCGTTCCTGATCCGAAGAACCCGTGCTACGCAAAGGAAGCGGCATTCTATCAATTCAGGGATTCCCGCAGTCCGGGGAACAGGGGCGTTTACATTGACGTGCAGGAATGCGCGGACATCATTCAGGGCTTCAAACTCTTGCTTGATAGGTCAAAAACACACTCGCCGCACCTATGGGAAAGGAACAAATGATCGCGGCGCGCCTACGTTGCGCGCGCTTCACAGCCGAGGCATACGGTTGGAAGGAAATTGACCATCAGGAGAAAAACAGGATGGTTTCGTTCCGGCGCGACGGTACGCGCATCAACGTCTACTACTCAAAAATGACGGTAGGCACTTGCCTCAAGCACCCAACAAAGGGATTCACGCAGCTTTTCAGGCGCAACGTTACGGAAAAGATGCTTGAAAAGATTTTCAATTATCCCCGCGTCCACACTGACCGGGGTTATTACGTCAAATCGCATTGAGGAACACGGGCTTAAAAAATAGGTTCCCCCCGGAAGTGCGCGCCGTTTGGCTGTATTGGTATGACTGCCTGATTTGCGGTAGGAACCGCATTGACGCGCTGCATCACGTCCTAAGCCCCTCAACGCGCCTGTACGTCCCCGGAGAGCATAATCGCAGCGTTTTGAATGCTTGCCCGATTCACAATTTCAAGTGTCATATTGACAATGAGGCGTATTTGCATCAGGACAACGTACTGCGCGGCATCCTGCTTAGAATCCTTGAGGCGCTTAGCTTCCTTGAATACGTCCCGAATGAGCTTGATAGGGCGTTCTTCCGGGTCTACAGGCCGCTCTTCACCGAATCCGTACCCCTTGTAGGACTATTGTAGTATTCTCTTTATTTGAACTATTGACACAAAGGGGAAGGTGCGCTAAACTGTAGACACTTCCTAATTAACCCCCTATGTTCAGAGCAACACTTTCAAACACTCATTGCGTCCTTGAGTTGCGCGACCGCGACGGATCGGACGTTTCAATTCACGGCGAGGACATCACGGACACGAACAACATTCCTGTTTTCTACACGCAGTCAAAGCGCGGGATACGCCGGGCTTGGCACGAACTCCTAAAGACGTTTGATGAGAAAATGACAATGTACGCGGCTGCACGGTTCCTCAATGACCACGGACAGAAAACGCATACCTATTGCGCTATGGATTGACTGGCGCGTTGACCCTACTTCAATCATTCACCCTTCCCCTATGGCTCACGCACAAGCACAACTCCGCAGGGCAGTAGCAGCCCTGCTTGCCGAGCTTCCCGAAAGAGTACCGCCCGAATCAAGGCCGCTTAATTCTGCCGGAGGTCTGGACGTTAAGGCTTTCAACGAAATGCCCGAAGTCCTAAGCCTCAAGGCAGACATCGAGGAAGCCAGCGTTGCCCTGTTCGGAGAGAACATCGTCAATAGCAACTGGCTCTTTCAAAGCGGTTTCAAGGAACAAGCTTTGATGCTGCAATTCTAGGGGAAGGTCTTATCTCCCCACTAACAAAACACAAAAATATGCTGAACCTTTGTTTCGGACTCATCATTTCCCTGATCGTCTACCAAATAGGGATAAAGCGGTTCATTGCTTCCCTATTGGTGCTTTCCCTCGTGATCGGAGTATTCCTGTACCAACAGAAAGGAAACGCGCAGGAGGTGAAAGAAAACGATACACAAGCTCAAAACGGCGGTGGATCGTGGTAGCATATTGAAAAATAAAATACCCTTAACTTCATTCTATGTATGTTCAACAACACGTCACCCGACAATCGCATTCTGGAGGACTTGAAAGAGGCAAAGCGACGGTATCCAAAATGGTCGCAATTCTCCTTTGTCTTAGCCTTGCTTGCCTTGCTGTTCTTATTCCTGCCAAAGATGCTAGCGCAGACTCCCAAACCGAATACTGGAGAGCTAGAGCGGCAAGCCGTATGCTCGCTGATATCGGAGTCAGCGGTACTGATAGCGGAACAGGGAGTGAAATGGGACGCAGCGGACTTGAAGGAACAGGCGGCGAGAGCGGAGAAAACGGAAGCGGAAAAGAGAAAGTCGGAGGAGGTAAACAAGCTCGCGTCATACCGAAAGCAACTCAAAGGCCAAACGTGCCTGTCACCAAGCAGCAACCCAAGTCCAGCGGCCACCTCGACAAGCTCGCCTACGCAATAGCTATGGCCGAGACGCAGAATTGCACGGTAGGATACGGAGCGTCGCACAATAATTGTTTCGGTATCAAACGCGGTGGGATCGTTCCCTGCACGACAAGAGGGTTCCGTAAAATGTGCGTCTTTGCTTCAAAGGAAGAATCTTACGCGGCGTTCAAAAAGATATGGACGAAGGGATACGGCGGCGGGTTCCCTACCGTCGCAATGGCAGCGGTATGGACAGGGAACGACAACCCCCATACCTGGCTTTCAAACGTTAGGAAATTCTATAACTCATAAAATGAACCCTAAACTACTTCCCTTCCTATGGGGGCTTGCCAGCGGATTGTTCGTATGCTTCATTTTCTTCCCGCGAACGCAAACGGTTCTCGCGCCGTATCAGGTTGAGAATCAGGAATGCCGCGTTGTATTGGATCAATTCAAGCTATTCCTAGACGCGCAGAATAACGGAAACGGGAATGCTGGAAATTGAAATCTTCCTCGGGAATCCTGGTGAAGGGAGGGAACTACCGGGAATCCCGGCAAACGTCCCGCTCACGGTCAGGGACTTCATAGGCAGAAACAGGAATAAATTGCCCCCGACGTGCGTAATACACGCGGGGGCTTTCCCTGTTCCTCCGACAATCAGGTACATAGGAATTGCCGTTTTGAACGCCGTCTACGAAGTACGGTAGCGGTTTTCCTCATTGCGCTTTGAACCTCGTTTCGTATACTTCGGGCGAGGTTTTTTCACCCGTCCCGAAATGGAAAATTTGAAATTCGTCGAGGATGCAGCGGTTCAGATCATAAGGCTTATGGTAGAGTTCCCCGACGAGGTAGAATTGTCCTGCACGGCTGAAAAGGACGAGGAGGGAGAGCTTTACGTTTTCTCCGTAAAGGTGAACCCGAAAGACGAGGGGACTTGCATAGGGCAAAAGGGAATAACCGCCGACGCATTGCGCCGGATCATTGTGATAATCGGATACCGTCAGTTGCGACGCCGGATTTATTTCAAGATCAAGGCAAAGAAACCCGCTCAAAACCCTTTTCAATTCCGAGGATGAGCTTATAATGCTGCGGCAAAACTAGGTATTCCTCCCGCCCATTGTGGCAAGCCGAAAGGCAAGGACTCTATGTCAAAAACCCCTCAAATCAAGGTCGTCAGTATAGGCAAGGTGAAGGCGTACAAGAAAAACGCCAAAGTTCACCTCGAAGGCCAGATTGAACAGATAGCGCGAAGCATCAAGGCTTTCGGGTTTTTGCAGCCTATCGTCATTGAACCCAAGACGCTTGAGATCATCGTAGGCCACGGGCGCTTTCTCGCTGCAAAGACGCTCGGATTTTCCGAAATAAGGATAGGCGCGGGATCAGCGGCGAAAGGGGAAAAGTTCGTCCCCGCCATTTCAGCAGAGGGACTTACGCACGCCGAGATCAAAGCCTACCGATTGGCCGACAATAAATTGAACGAGTCGGGATGGGATATGCCTATGGTAGTCGAGGAATTGAAAGACCTTCAAATTGAAGGTTTGGACATCACGCTTACCGGATTTTCTGATGATGACCTGAACATTTTTGAGCCGGTGGGGGGATCAGGAGGCGAGGCTTTAGATCAGAAAGGCAAACACGAATGCCCGGAGTGCGGTTGCGTTTTTTAACCTATGCTCAAACTCGCTTGGTGCAAACGGAGTGCCGCAAAATACGCCGTCGAGAATTGGCACTACTCGCACAAAATGCCTAGCGGCAAGCTGACGTGCATAGGGGTTTGGGAAGATGATTCGTTCATAGGTGCAGTGATATTCGGACGCGGGGCAAATAATCATATCGGGACGCGCTACGGCCTGAAACAGACAGAGATTTGCGAACTTGTGCGCGTCGCCCTCAGAGGACATCAAACCCCCGTTTCCCGCATTGTCTCTATCGCCCTGAAAATCCTCCGCAAGCAAGCGCCCGGCCTCAAGCTCATTGTGAGCTACGCCGACCCGCAGCAAGGACACAAAGGAGGAATCTACCAAGCCGGAAACTGGACTTACGCCGGGATCAGTACCCCTCAAGCAGAACTCATCGTAGACGGAAAGAAGATGCACAAGCGCAGCGCGGGCGCGAAATGGGGAACCGCAAGCCCTGAACGCCTACGCAAGATCACGGGCAAGCAAGTCCTGTATGACGCGGTACGCTGGAAGCACACCTACCTAATGCCCCTCACGAATGACGTTTTACAAAACATCCTCAAGCTCTCGAAACCTTATCCCAAACGTGCGGACGAAGTGAAACCATCGACACGCTCAACTTCCGTTGAGTAAGGAGGGTGCAACTCCCATCCGTCCGCTCCAACTAACCGCCTCCTATGAAAAAAGTAGTTACCACACTCACCGTGAGAAGGAACCCGCACAGTTCAGCCGAGGTTATTGACGTTTTAAAGGTCGAGAGCGCAAGGCGGTATGTCCGAAAGGTGGGACTCGGATTTTTGGGTCAGGAGGTGATTTTCTTTTTCGGCTTCGGGCTGTCCGAAGTGAAGCCTTACTTAAAACGGCACTTCAAGGCAAAGATGCAGGAAGGGGAAAAACCTGAAACGTGGCAGGAACAAGGCGCGCTCGGAAAGACTGTTCCGGTCGGCGGTACGCTGTATACGGTAGTCTGGCTCAAGAACCCTCCGAACACTCCTTTAGGCGTTTCAGTTCTCGCGCACGAATCCCTACACGCGATAGGGTTTCAACTCAAGGCATCAGGCATTCAGTATTGCCAAGAGAACGACGAGCTTATTTGCCAAATGCTGGATCACCTGATGAAGGTTGTACTTGATGACTGGATACCCTGATATGCCTACTGTGAAACTCAAAAGAAGGGACGTGCGTAAGATCATCAGGAAGCTACCGCACGAGAAGCGCAAGCAGCCAAAGATCAAAGGGGAAGATATGCCTGAAATTACTGGAAGGTTGTTAAAGATCGTAGACCGAAACGTGAAAGCGAAGATAGGGGAAACGGAGTATTTCATAGAGTACCGCGACGTAAGGGTCGCGATAAAAAAGAGTGCAAATGCTTGGTGGACTGACCCCCAAAAACTTGAGGACTTTTGCCAAGCACTCCGAATCGGGGGAGAAATCCTAGAAGCCTGTGCGTATGCAGGGATCAGCGAGGGGCAATGGGAATACTTCAAGAAATTGCATCCTGACTTTTCGGGATTGAAGGACGTATTGCAGGAATGGGCTGTTATGCGCCTTCGGCAAACAGCGTTCATCGGTGCATCAAAGGACGCAAAGCTTGCGATGGAAATGCTGCAACTCACACGGCCTAAGCAATTCAATAAGCGCATCAACCTTCATCAGTCCGGTCATATCGGAAAGGACATCGTGGACAATGACGGCGCAATCGCTGACGAAGCGGACGCGGCAAGCGAGAACATCCTTGACTTGTTACCTGACGTTTTTGATGAAGAATGAAACTCCCAAAACCTAACTTCCGGTTGTACAAGGATCGGCGTAGGTGGTCGCGCTCTTTTTTCGGATTCTGCCTTGTCTACCTACGGCACTATTTTTCCGTTCCCTTCGGGTCGTTTCATAAGCCGCTTTTTACACTCTTTCAAAGTGCGGAATCCCTGCTTGAGATTATCGGTTTCCGAGGTTCCGCGAAATCAACAATCGGTACGCTCGGCTACCCGCTCTATTGCGCGCTTGAGGGAAAACATAAATTCATCATCCTCATTGCGGACACGGGGCAGCAAATGTTGCTGAATATGGCGAACCTCCGCAGGGAGCTTGAACAGAACGAGCTTATCCTGCGGGACTATGGAAACATCATTGACGGGGAGAACTGTAGCAAATCCTCAATGGTGCTGAAAAACGGGGTACGCATCCTAGGACGTTCGCGCGGGCAGAAAATCCGGGGAATGCGGCACTTGCAATACCGGCCGGATTTGATCGTCGTTGATGACCCGGAAGATTTGAAATGGGTAAAGACGAAGGAGAACCGCGACGAAACGGAACGCTGGTTCAATAGCGAAGTCATACCCGCAATGCAGGAAAGCGCCGCGCGGCTTATCGTAATCGGGAACTTCCTCAATCACGACGCGCTAATGGCGCGCATCAAGAAAAAGGGCGTGTTCAATGTAATGGAGTTTCCGCTCGTTGATGAAAAAGGGCGCTGCACTTGGAAGGCCAAGTATCCGACTCAAGCGGACGTTGACGCATTGCGGAAGAGGGTCGGTGAGGTTTCGTTCCTGCGGGAGTATCAGTTGAAGGTCGTAGCCGAGGAAGGGCAACCCGTGAATGAGGACGACATACACTACTACCCGAACTCGGTTTTGACGACTCACGATGGGGAGGGAAACTTGTCGATTAAGACGCTGCGCGCGGCCTCTGCGGTTGACCTCGCAATATCGGAGCTCACGAAAGCGGACTGCACGGCTGCGGTCGGAGGGCTTGAGGTAAAATGGACGGACGGCAAAACCTGCATCCTCATCAAACCTAACCCCGTGAATAAGCGGGTAGGGTTCAATGATGCGATTATGGATTTGACCGCGTTCTTTGACACCCTGCCGCCCGGCTCGAAAATGTATGTCGAGGACATAGGGTATCAGCGCGCGGCACTTGAAACCCTGCGGAAGAAATGCAAGGTCAGCGCCTTCCCCGTCAGGCCGATTTCGGATAAGCGGGCGCGCCTTGAGGCGGTCGCAATTTGGATCAAAGACGGAACGGTTATGTTCCCTGAGTCAGGTTGTGAAGAACTGATACAGCAGCTTGTAGGGTTCGGCCTTGAGGCGCACGATGACCTCGTTGACGCACTGGTCTATTTGCTCCTCGGACTACGCGGACAGAAAAGAGGGTCAAGTCCTGTGGCAAAGTTCGATTTGATCCGTTAGAATGCGCGCGATCCCCTTAACGCCCTCCTTAAATGAAGCAACTCACGGCAACCCCTAGCGGAATCCTCATACCGAGAGAGACACGGGCAAGCTTCCCCTGCGGGTACTGCCCCCGGACGATTTACAAGGACAAGGAGGCAAAGGGTCGGCTGTTCGTTACTCAGGAGGGCAAGGCGATTTGCGCGGTCTGCCGTATTATGCGCGGGAAGATGGGCGCGCAGATCAGGAAGGACAGTAGATTGCTGCGCGGGGATCAGGAGGAAAAGAGGAAATTGGAGATCAAGCAGGAGAATGACCGCGTTATTGATATTGCGATTGCCTCCCAAGAGAGGCATAAAGACAGCGACACGGAAAAATAACCTCTCTTGCACTATGGAAATCGTAGCTGGGAAGTTCCCAAGTAGTGCGGAACTTCAACGCGTATCAACCTTTCGTAAGTTCGGAATGCTGTATGCCGGAAGGCATTTTGAGGTATTCGGACTGCACGAACTCATCAAGAAACAATACGCAGCAGGGGTAAAGCTCGTCTACCTCGCGCATAACCTCCCCGCCTACATTTCGGATTTCTACGGTGACTTCGTGGCGGGCAACGTTGAGGATTTGATTATTCAGGCGGGGACGGGGAATAAGGAGCAGGAGGATTTCGTTGCGAAGGTGGTTTATGAGAACGACCTCAAGGAAAGGATTGAGGATTTCGCAACGGAGCAATCGGAGTTCGGCGTTACCCCTATCATCGGGTGGAAGGATGAGGACGGGACTTTCCGCATTGATTCTGTGGCACAGGACGCTTATTTCCCGCAGTCAGATGGCAGCGTTATTTTCGTAACCTACAAGAGAATAAAGGATTCTCTTGGGGTTGAGAAAGTCTACTGCCTGGTTCATCACTACAAGCTTGAGGGAAAGGATTGCGTCATAGAGCGCAGCGCTTGGATATGCGACAATGACAACGTGGTGAAGGAAAAGACGAGCATTGACGTTTTTTCCGCTCTATTCGGTACGCGACGCTGGCCTGATACGGAACGGATCGCTGGACTCAATGACCTTCCCATTCGGCAGATAGACAACGGCAAGCGCGGAGGGGAAGGCTTTGCGAAATCGGACTACGCGGACATTATGCCGCAGCTTGAGGAAATCAACGAGCGCGGGACGCATATTGCAACCTCGCTTTTGAAGAATCTTGATTCAAAGATGCAGTTGCCCGCCTCAATGTACGACGAGGACGGGAATGTTAAGAACTTCGATGCGATCAAGGTAGAGAGCAAGGATGACGTAGAGGCAAAGTACATCATCAATAGCAATCCGCTCATTGCGGAGGCACGGGAACATATTATGCAGCAAATGAAGGTGATTTCTACGATTGATGCTGTCCCTATGTTCGAGCTTTTGAAGGGGACAATGCCCGACCGCGTAGAATCCTTGCGGATGCAGCTTTTCTCATCGGTGCGGAGAGCGGAGGGAAAACGGGCGAGAATCCGGCGCGCGCTGCAAGATATGTTCCGCATCGGCGGGACTATGTGCGGAACGCTTATTGATTTTGACGTTGTTATCCAGTTCGGTAGCGTCCTGCCGCGTGACGAAAACATTGACGCTACGACGGAGGCGACGCGCATCACTGCGGGAATAAGCTCACGGCGCAGCGCGATTATGCGGACGTACAACGTCAGCGAGGATGAGGCGCAGGAAGAACTTGATTTGATACGCGAGGAAGATAAAGTTGCAGGGGTTTTACCCGTTGCGTCCCCCCCGCAAATTGAACCTACCGCCGCCGTATGAAAATCCCTGACGTTATCAAGATCGGGAACAGAGAGGTATCCGTAACCTATGCCAAGATGGACGGGCTTTTCGGGCAATTCGACCCGAAGGAATCCGTAATCACGCTGAACAAGGACAACAGCAAAATGCAGATGATCGAGACGTTTTGGCACGAACTGATACACGCCGTGAATGACTTTAACCGCGTCGGCGTAGAGATTGCAGATGAGATCGCAGCCGGGCAAATTGACGGCGCTGATCCTGAAATGCGCGGATGGATGCTTGAGGAACGGCTTACGGAAGGCTTTGCAAAGATATTGCCGCAAGTCATCAAGGACAACAACCTCCTTAACCTGACCGCCTAAAATGGATATGCCGCAGGGGATGAAACACGACCAGCCGGACTTGCCGCACAGGTTCGGGGAGAATGCGGACATCCTTGAGGGGAAGTTGCGGCAAATCAACTGGCGTTTCTTCGCTACCGTTTATTTCGCCCTGCTTGCCCCGCTCCTACTGACAATCTTTTTCTTTATCGTTGTCATCAGGGCGGCTTTCCTCGTTTTCTGATGGCAAAGCTAGACACGAAAAAGATACTGGGGCAGCTTGAATCACTTGCGGACGTGAACGCTCTTTTGCGTATCGTGAAGCAGATTGATGACCAAGGGCGGCAAATCCTCATTGAGGCAATCGGCGGGCAGATGAGCGACGGGAAAAAGCAGCAAGTCCTTTCCCTCATTCGCGGCGCGGTGCTAGGGAAGGATGCGGAACTGCGGAACTGGCTCACGAACAGCATTCAGAAAACCTACGTCGCGGGGATGAATCAGGCAAACAAACTTTACACCGTTGCAACGGGAAAGGCCGTAGGCGCGAAGATCACCGTTTCCCTGCTCACTACTACCCCGAACCTCGCGCCGCACCTACAGGCGGTCAATACGTTGCTATCAGAAGCGTACTTGAACTTCGGCAATACGATGACGGGCTACGTTAAGGGCGCGGAGAACATTCTCAATGACACGCTCAAACGGCAGATCAGGGCGAACATTGCGGAAGGTCGGCTTGAGGGCGCTTCAATAAAGGAGATCAAGGCAACGGTCAAGGATGCGTTCGTGGACAGGGGCTTTACCGTTCTCGTTGATCGCGGCGGGCGTTCGTGGACGCTGGACAGGTACGCCGAGAACTTGGCGAAAACGCAGATCATTGACGCGAACAATGAAGGCGTAGTAAACCGCGCATCCGACTTCGGCGTAGACATCGTTGAAATATCAGATCACAACGCAAAGGATGAAGCCTGTAGTTCACAGGAGGGCAAGATTTATTCGATAAGCGGGAGCAGTGACAAGTACCCGCCGCTTGCGGGGAATGAGCCACCGTTTCACCCGAATTGCGGGCATACCCTACTTTTGCGACCTGACATTTCGGGATGATTAAAAAATTGTTCTTGCAATGATTTTCACAATACTCTAAAGTCCCGCTCGTTCCTTTCTTCGGACAGGAACATCCTCCCTTCGGTGCTTGCACTGATTCGAGGCGATCAAGAACTTACCTTCGGGCAAGTTCTTTTTCGTTGTGCGCGTTTTCTCTTGCGTATTGTCGCCGACAATTTATTATGCGCTCGTTCAACAGCCCCGCCGTCAGGCAAACGGGCTGAATATCCTAACCGCCCACCGTGGCAAATACCCTATGAACAACGCTACCAGTTTTCGCGTCGTATCTTATTTGAAAAACGGACACGCTGACGAGGTAGTAGAGTTCGTGGAGGTAGACGGTGCAAAGTTCGTCAAAGGCGAAGATGGGAAGGCAAAGACGGGCGAGGACGGAAAGCCCATTCCCTACGTTGCAAAAGAGAAAATCGAGGTCAAGGATGACAAAGGAGTAAAAGTTGACATCACCGATTACACGAATGCAGAGCTTGAAGAATTGGCGAAAGTGAATCCGAAGGTCAAGAAAATGCTTGATGACAAAGCGGCAAGCGACAAGAAAATAGCGGATCAGGAAGCGGCAGAGGCCAAGCGCAAAGAGGATGATTTGAAGGCACGGGGAGAATGGCAGAAACTAGCCGAGGACGCGCAGAGCAAGGCAACCGGATTGGAAGAAAAGTTGAAGGAGAAAGAGGAAATGCTAGTCAAGTACAAGGGAACGGTCGAAGGAGTCGTTGACTCAATCATCAAGACCATTCCCGAAGATAAACGCAATTTAGTTCCTGCTAAGTTCAGTCCGCGCGAGAAGCTGGAGTACATCGTACAGAATGCAGCTTCATTAGGCGCTACCGTAAGTTTCACTCAGGGCGGCAAACCCGACAAGAGCGACACTGACACGGGCAACCTCACGGAGGATCAAAAGCTGGTCAAGGAAATAGCCGACATCGAGGCTAAGGCGACCAAGACCCCGGAGGATTGGACAAAGCACCTTGAATTGTCGAAGAAGCTCAAGGACTTGCGCGGTGCAGGAAAGAAATGATTTTACATAAGCCATTCACCCATCCCCTTTTATGGATTTAGGTCTACACGGTACGCTGACCGACTCAAACAGCACTCTTGATCCCGAGGTCGTTTCCGTTGCGAAGCGCCTCACCCCGAATCAGGCCAAGGAATTTGGCAAGGCTTGGGACTTGTTTCAGACCCGCGCTACTCCGTTCAAAACGGATACCTACGACGTGCTGACTCGTGGCTACACGTCTCCCGTCGTAACGCTCGGCACGATCGGTTCCGGCACTGACTGGAACAGCACCTCGGACACTACAGCCCTTCCCATCACGTCAGGAACGATCAGCCGCCTTACGGTTGGCGACGCGCTGCTTGTCGAGGATGAGATTGTCGTAGTCAAATCCGTTGACCGGAGCGGCAATACCATTGACGTTTACGAACGCGGCACGGGCGATACTGCGGGCGCGGCTCACACAGGAACCCTAACGGCGCTCATTATTGATAACGTCCACCTTGAAGGAACGGTAGACGCTGAGGCAATGGCCGAGCAGACCGACAAGCTGACGGGGTATATGAAGATCATCCTTGAGTCCGTTGACCTGTCAAAGGAAGATAGCGACCAAGCCCGTAAGACGGGTACGACCGCCGAAACGCTGAAAGGTGAAGCTATGGCGCGCGTTATGCGCGACCTCGCCCGTGGAGCAATCTACGGCGTTGCCCGTGCGAACACCGCCAGTATCCCCGGAATGGCGCGCGGCGTACTGTCCCATCTTCGGGACGTTTCCGGCTCAATCAAAACCGCTTTGTCGGGAGCTTGGACGGAGGACGCTTTACAGGACATTCTTGACGACGTGCGGGTGCAAGGTGGAACGATCAACGGAATCCTTATGTCGGTTGCCAAGAAAAGGATTTCAAACGGCTTCACCGGAGCGGACACGATCACCGTTGACCGCGCGGACGGTACGGGAGGCCACGTTTTGAAGGGCTACGAATCAGACGGCTTCGGCTTTATCCCCTTCATTGTGGATATTGACTGGCCGAACAGTGCCGTAGCGGTCGTGAACAGCAACGATATGTGGAAGGGCTGGAAGGAAAACGATCAACTGCGCTTCGTGCCTGAGACAAACGTTTCCTCTCGTGAGAAAAAGGAAACCCTGCAAGGCAAGGCAAGCCACTATATGGAAGGAGTCGGTCAGACTCACGGCTTGGTTACGGACATCACCTAGCATTGCATCATCAGGGCGAGGGGTTATAATCCTCTCGCCCTTTCTCGAAAGAAAGCGCATTACCTCCTTAATTCCCCTCCTATTATGGCCTCAAAGAAAGAACTTATCGCCGAAGCGGAAGAACTCGGCGTTGAATTGACGGGCGAAGAAAGCGTACCTGAGTTGCGCGAGAAGATCACCGCAGCCCAAGAGGGCGGCAATGACAAGGCAGACGCGGACGAACCAAAGGAGAAAGCCAAGGCAAAGCCTGAAAAGGCCAAGCTCAAGGTTGACTTCCCACTCATTTGGCTCAAAACCCGCGCCTATGCCAACGAGCGGGAGCGCATTGACCCAGGACTGTACACGCACCTTGAATTGACCGACAGGCTGGAACTGCTGTCAAAACGGTCAACAGCCCTTGAGGTCTTGGAGGAAGTTTCGTACGAAAAGCTGTTCGCAATCGCAGAGAGCTTTGGCATCAAAAAGCCTCAGAGGTTCAAGGAGGATGAGTTGCTTGAAATGCTGGTCAAAGAACCTCAGTTCTTCACGCTAGTTTAATCACGGCAGGATAACATCACTTTCCCTATGACGACAGCAGACCGACCCGTAGCGCGCCTTCGCAACGCGGAGCGCATTGACGGCGTACTCCGTACCATTGGCTCCGAAACTGTCAGGGTATTCAGCGAAGATGAGAATGGCAACGTCACGTCCGCGCGCGGTTCTACCGTGCCTACTGACGCGACTGCCGGATACGCTATCGGCTGCACGTTCATTGACGCGGAAGGTGGCGTAGGCGCTACGACCTACATCAACGAAGGAACCGCATTATCCTGCGACTTCAACGCAGGAGGCATCGGAGGCGGGGACGTTACATCGGTTACCGCCGGGGATGGTTTGAGCGGAGGTGGTTCGTCCGGCGCGCTCACGCTTACCGTCAACGTTGATGACGCTACGGTTGAGCTTTCCGGGGACGCTATCAGAGTCAAGGACGCTGGTATTACCCCTGCAAAGACGAACATCGTAGAAGCGCGAACCGCTACTGCGGACGGGACGACAACAGGCACGATCAGCGCGAATAAGCGGCATATCACGGTGACGAGCGACGACGCAAACAAGATCATCATTCTTCCTGCTCCCGTCGCGGGTCAGTCTTTGGTCATTGACGTAGGTGCAACCGGATTTGAATTGCGCTCGTCTACCCCTGCCTCAATCGCCATCAACGGCGGTACGGGCGCAAACGCGGAATCAGCAATCCCCGCGAACTCAACCTGCTTCCTGACGTGCGTATCATCGACAGCCTGGAAGGGCTTCTATATGGACGCTGACGGCGACATTGCCAAGATTGAAGCCGCTGCCTAGTAGATCGTTTGTATAACCGCATTACGCCTATGTTCCGGCTCATTTCGTACCTCTACAACGGGGACGCGGCAACGGTTGAGATTGATGAGGCCAACGGCGCGGGGGAAACCCTGACGCACGGCATCACAAACACGAATATGGGGAGTACGGATGCGGTCAACCTTGACCCAACGGCCTACCCCGTTACTCCGAACACTCGGACGTACATCAAGTACCAAAAGATTCACTGCACGAACCTAGGAACCTCAAGCAAGCTAGATAACTTCAAGGTTTGGCGCACGGGATCGCTGGGAACGGGCGGCACTCACACGCACGTTACGAATGCGCGCACGTCCTCCTACGCGGGAGCGCTTGCCTACGCTACCCCCGTCAACACGGCTGTCAGCACGGTAGATCAGACAATGCCTACCTCGGAGCCGGGGAGCGCAAACCTCGGAATAGGCGGGTCGCTTTCAGGGTCGCTCACTGCTACGGGTTCCTCGGACTACCTGGGGCATCAGATCACTACGGATTCCTCGGCTACTGCGGGAAGCACTACGACGATGAATTACCAGTACGACGAAACGGCCTAACCTTTTCCCTCGCTATGACTACAGTTTCAAAGGCGGTTCAGTCAAAGAAATTCAGGATCACGCGGGACGCGGAAGTAACCGCAATAGCGGTTCAGACTGCCACCGCCTCCTACGTTGACCTCACAGGGTCAAAGGTGGACGCTGCAAACGCTACCACGCTTGCCTACACGGTGAAGAACGCCCACGCTACCTTGACGACGAAATGGAAGGTTATGGGCGCAATCAATGACGTTGACGCTGAGTACGTTGAAGTGCAAGCGGAAGCCTCGGTTGCCGCTAACGGCGGCCTGGCTACCTACGCTACTACAAATCCCGCCTACCGCTTCTATAAGATCAAGATCATTGACGGTACGGGACACGGTACTTTAGAGGGCGCTTCAATCCTGAAAGACTAACCTTCACCCTTCCTATGGCTGCACAGAAACACGTTTGCGGGGCTTGTAAAAAGGTTTTCCCGACCGATGAAAAGTATTGCGATCACACCTGCGAAACTACGGGTTTTTCCCCCGTTGACGTAGAGCATCAGGACGCTTTGACGGATGGGGAGTTCAGCAAGCAAGCGGAGAAAGCGCAGGAGCGCGGGGAGGCGCGCAAGGGCGAAGATGAGTAGATTTAGTCAAGTTTGAGTAGGTTGCAGAGTAGTTTTGAGCAGAATTAGACAATTTGGGGAGCAACTCAATGCTCCGCGCAGGGCAACTCAATGCCTACCTGAAAGCCCTGCAATCAGCACGGCTTTTTATTTTCTCACTCCGTAATTGTATGAACGAAATACCCGTTTGGATTCACCGCAAGAGCGTCAAGGATGATGACAGCACTTCCGGTTTCCGCATCGTAGAGGAAAAGGTACGCCCTGAACGCTGGGTTTGGGGAGTCATCTACGAACCGACGCAGGAACAGATCAAGGCGGCAGAGGAGGCAACCGAGAAGCGCAACGCCGAGATCAAAGAGGAGATGCGGAAAGAGACAAAGGAAATGCGACGCAGGAGTGTCCCGCAAGTAGAGATTACTGCGTTGGTTAAAAGCTACGAAGCGGAAATAGGATCGAAAGCCGCTTGCAATTGTTCCTGAACTTCATCGAGCGAAGCCCATATGTCTTTCAAAAATACATCATTTCCCTCTTGATCTTTGCCGATCGGATGCAAATAAACGTCTTTAATTACCGTT
>OFQZ01000255.1_pt1 | contig 20273 bp, 27 predicted proteins | sample 1543011 | NCBI WGS metagenome assembly OFQZ01 (sample SAMN07774216, study PRJEB24372) | wastewater metagenome | isolation source: Exp Tend NO 0WW | collected 2016-02 | reverse complement strand
CGTCGGTGCGCTGCTCGACGGACGTCATGCCCTTGAGCACCTCGGGCGCCTCCATCCGGCAGCCCTGGGTGACGGCGCGAGACCAGAGCATGACCTCGGGGCGCAGGTTGTACTGCTCGTTGCCCTTCCAAGCGTCCTGGCCGGTGTTGACGCCCTTGCCCTTGACGTACCCGGCCCGCACGGCCTGATCCATCGTGAACGAGTAGGTGCGGGCGTCCTCGGGCGACTCGTCGGTGCGCCAGAGCGCCACCGCGCCGCGGGTCTCGGATGACTCGACGGTGCGCGAGCGCCAGCCGCGGGTGTGCAGCAGCGCGAGCATGGCCTCGGCGTAGAGCGCAGGCTTGCCGCCCACCACGTAAACGCCGGTGATGGCGGCCGCCATGGTGTCGAGGCCGAGGGACTCGGCAGCGGAGAGGACAACGGCGCCGGTCGATACGGCCACGGTCCGGCGGGCGAGGTAGGACTCGCGGTCCTCGTTCGGCAGCGGCACCCGGGGGTTACGGCCCGGCACGCCCTTGAGCGTGAGGTTCGGCGGTAGCGGCCACCAGGCGTCCGGGCAGAGCGGGGTGTCGACGATCGTCTCTGACGCCTTGAGCGCGACGGACAGCGAATCGACCCACGCGACGATGCGGGACGGCGCGGGCGCGGGTGGCGCCATGAGGTGCGCCGGAACACCGGGGGTGGTGATGGTCTCGATGGTCATAGGGGGTGCGACTCCTCGAATCGGACGATCCACGAATGGGGCAACAGGAGAGTGCGGGTCGGGCAGGGGTGGTGGTTGTGGCAGCCACGGCAGTAACCGGCTTGGTTGCGCGAGTGGATCCGCAGCGTCGCGGCGATCGCCTGCTCGACCCGGGTCGCCTCGTCGCGGTCGTAGCGGAGGTCGGCGAGTTGCTCAGAGAGCTCGGCCTCGCGGCAGTCGCACGCGGTGCGGTGATCGCTGCACACGACGTAGCGCAGGTCCATCGTCGAACGGGGCGGGTCGGCGACGATGCGGGCGCCGTCGCGGAACCGGACCGTCGGCAGCGGGCCGACGAGGCGGCCGGTCATGACCGCCTCCACAGTTCGAGGGCGCCATCACCGGTCAGGGTGGCCACGTACACGCCGGGCGGATCAGGGCAACCGGTCATGGCGCCTAGAGCATCGTTCAATGGGCACGTCATCAGCAGGTCGCCGATGCGCTCGACCAGCGGGTGCCGCAGGATCCAACCGTCCTCGGTCACCTTCACCAGGTGGTCAAGTTCGCTGTCGGCCAGGACCTTGGCCGCGGCGTAGGGGTCGGCGCAGGCGTCGCGGTCACAGGTGACACACCCGTCTGGGTCCAGGAACAGCACTCCCCCACAGGCGGGACAGAACCCGGCCACCGCCGTGCGGCCGGTCACGTCGCCACCCACCGGGGCGCGGCCGCGGTGACGACCTCGGGCGAGTAGCCGGGCCACTCTCCCGACGCGAGGCACCCTGCGTAGAGCTCGAGGGCGCGCCGGTTCCGTTCGTAGCCGATCGCTGCCCACTCGTCGTCGAGGCGGTACACACCGACGCGGTACGGGGGCGCCTTCTCCTGGGCGACGAACAGGAACTCGACCGGCTCGCCGAGCACCGCGGCGCCGGCACAGTAGTGCGCCTGTTGCTGGTCATAGCGCCAGTTGGCCACCGACTTGACGAACGCCGACGGCGACGCGTCGTCGCACGTTTTGTAGTCGACGCCGAGCAGCCGACCCGAGGGCAGGCGGCGCAGGATGTCGAACCGGGCCCGGCACCACACGCCGGTAGCCGGGTCGAGCCACCATAGCGACACCTCGGCCGCGGCCTCGGCGTCGCCGTCGAGGTCGAACAGCGGGCCCGCCGTCGGGTGGCCGCGCAGGACCGAGATCATCGCGCGGGCCTTGCCGTTGTCCTGCGGTTTGAGCGGGACGTGTCCTGCCTCGCGGGCGGCAGCCACCTGCGCCTTGCTGTCGTTCGTGCGCCACTCGAGGTAGGGCACGCACTCGGCGTCGGCGGGCACGACGATCCGGGCGCCGACGCCGAGCGCATAGAGGTGCGCGGCATGGCCAAAGTCGAACTCGGCCTTCGGTTTCTGGCCCTCGACCTGCTCGTGCCGGAAGTGGCTCGGAGTGTAGGGCGGCAGCAGACGCCGCAGCCCGGTCGAGGATACGGCGCCGGTGTCGGAGTGGTACACATCGTCGGGCACGTCGAGGTAGACACCCGGGGCGTCGACAACGATGCTCACAGGACCCACCCGAGCAACGCCATCACACCGATCCCGCAGACCGCGACGACGAACGCGCAGCCGATCACCCACACGTCGCGCGGCTCACGGTGCGCGCCACGGCTCACGGCTAACACTTCCCACAGGTGCACGGCGGCATCTCGGCGACAGCCTTAACCGTCGGACACGGATACGGGACTGCTTGTGCGGCAAGGAAACTGCGGACTGCTTGTGCGGCAAGGAAACTGCAGTGCTCGCACGCGCCGTCCTTCTCAACGTGGATTCGACGCACCGCCACGACTGCGGACGTGAGCGCGTCCACGATCGAGGCGACACCCTCGGGTGTCAGCATCGAGAGCAGCGACTCGGTGAGGACGAGGCGGGTGGCCCGGTCAAGCGCCATCAGTCGAGCACCTCACCGACGAGGACGGGCGTGCCGTTGGGGGCGAACAGCCCGTCGGGGTCGCCGAACTCGGCGACCATCCCGAGGTAGAACGGGGCGACCTCGGCATCGACATCGAGCGGCATTACGAACCTGAACGCGGGGTCGGAGGCGGGCACGATGACGGCTATCGAGCCGGTCGGGGTGGTGGTGGTCTGCAGCATTTCTGTTCTCCCGTGGACGTTTTCGGTTTGGCTACTGCTTGAGGGATGCGGTGATCTCGTCGAATGCCACGCACGTCTCGTGGCGGTTGCCGCGGCCGTGCTCGATCGGGCCGAGGCATGACAGGCACCGGGGGCGTTCCGGCTGCTCGGGCATGCCGATGACCAGCACCCAGACCGCGGCGACGACGACGGCGACAGCCACGCCGATAGCGGCGAAGGTCCAGAGCACGACCGTGCCGAGGCCGCTCATCGGGCACCGGCCCGGCACATCGCAGCGAAGTGCGCGACGTCGGCGGCGAGCGCCTCGGCGGCGATCTCGACAAGCGCCATGGCCTCGCCGAGTTGCGCGGCCCGCTCGGTGAGGTGCTCGGTCTCGACGGCGAGGCGCACGAGGTCGCGCTCGGTCTCGGCCCGCCGAACAATGCCGATGACGTCATGCTCGACGGTCGCGGGCGCCTGCTCGGTGGCGGCCAGCGCGCGGGGTAGGTCGGCGGTGAGTGCCTTGGTCAGGTAGTCGTTCACTGGGTTGCTCACGCTTGTCTCTCCTCCAAGAGGTGCGGGGTGGTGCGGTGGCTTTTGGTGGTCCGTGCTGACCCGGGGACTCAGAGCGCCGATGGAGGTTGCCGCCCGCCGTCGGGACGGGTCAGGCGGGCAGCATCGGGGCGATCACATCCGGGTCAGCACGGACTGGTAAGGGTGGGCCCGCCCGAGTCGGGGGGTCGAGGGCGAGCCCACCCGTTCAGGGGGAGGCGGGCTCCGGTGCGGACGCGAGGCTGACGGCCATCGCCTCGACGTCATCAAGGCGGAAGATCAGCGCGCCGCGGTCGCCCTCGAGCTTCCCAGCGGTGGCGATCTTTCCGGCGCCGGCCCAGCGCGACAGAGTGGCCCGGCTCACGCCGAGTATCCGCATCGCCTCGCTGGTGCCGATGAGGGTGGGGGTCGTTTCTGGCATGCGCAGACCATTGCACACCGCGCGGCAGGTGCGCAACAGGTGTAACCGGCCGGGCGTGTCGCCGGGCGCAAACGAGAGAGAGACCCCCGCTCACCCGGCACGGGAGTGACCGGGGAGCGGGGGCCTCACTGTGTCGCCGATCCCGGAACGCCCGAACCGGGGGCACCTCGGCGACAGATCGGAGGGTCAGGCCTCGTGCGCACCGTCCGGCGCGGTGCCGTTGCGGACGGCGTAGACACCGAGCGCGGCCAGCCCGGCCATGCCGACAGCCACCCACTCGGAGACGGTCACGGTGCCGGCGCCGTCCGACGTCGGCGACAGCGCGTAGCTCAGCTGCGCGAGCGCAGCCACGCCAGCCACGAGCGCCTTGCGTGCGTAGGCGATCCACTGAACAGCGGTCATGTTCGGACTCCTATCGGGTCAGTTGAAACTCATCCGGCTGAGCATGCCGACGAGCGTGGCGAGAGTGGTGGCGGTAGTGATGAGAGCGGCCGCGCCGCCCCAGAGTTGCCCTGCGGTGAGGCCGACCGGCCGGGCCCGCAGGATGGCGATAGCGTCCTCAAGCCGCTTGATGTCCTCGGCGTGGCGAGTGGCAAGCGACTCGATCTCACGGTCTCGGGCGTTGGACTGCACGGCCAGGGCATCGACCCGCTCGGCGGTGCGACCGATGTCGATGCGCGCCTCGCCCAGCACCTCGAGCGCGCGGTCTAGCTTGTCGCCCACGCGGTCGAGCTTGTCGTCGGCCGTGGTCAAGGTGAGCCCTCCCGCGGTCTTGAGTGTGGCCGGGCGACGGCCGCCGGCGATGTGGTGGACGTTGGTCGCTGGCATCGGTGGCGCCGGGGGCGCCGTCACCGTGGCCCTTCCCACCCGAGGCCCATGGCGCGGGCCGTGAGCGGGCCCACCACGCCGTCGGGCTCGAGGCCGCGGGACCGCTGGAAACGCTCGACGGCGCCTTTCGTGCCTGACCAGAACTTGCCGTCGACGTTGCCGTCGCGCAGGCCTGCCGCGCGCTGGACGGCGCGCACATCGTTGCCAGTCATCATCGGCAGCCGCCGGCGCAGCGTCCGGTGCAGGACGAACGGGGCCGGCTGGACTGGCACGCCCACGGCCAGGACGTCACGCACCCGCGGCACCACGATGTCGCGCAGCTGCTTGATCCGCGTCGGCCCGGGGCACGGGCGATGGTCGGGCGCCCACGCCTCGAACTGCGCGTGATAGCCGATGCCGCGCTCACCCGGCCCGGCGACGATCCGCGCGGGCGCGCCGGTCTGCCGGCACCACCACACGGTGAGATCGACGAGGGCGGCCAGTTGCTTGCCCGTCCACGGCCTCTCAGGCTTGCCGCCGTCGGCGGTCTCGATCGACGTGGCGTAGGCGTTGCCTGCGTTCTGCGCGTCGGCCTGGCGGTCGAGGGACTGCCACTGCCACACCGCGCCGTCGAGGTCGCCCGGCTCCCACGGCCCGCCGACACCAAAGTGCGACTCGGTGCCGTCGTAGCCGCCCTGCCGGAACATGGCGTCAGAGCCCTGCAGGTGACCCACCATCGTGTGAAAGATCAGCACGCGAGGCACGCCGATCAAGGGCTCGCTCTGCGTGCCGAGCATTCGACGTGAAGCGTTCGGGTACCACAGTTGCACGGCGCATCGTCCTTTCGGTCAGTTGCCAATCAGGGCGCGCATATCCGTAACCCATTGCGCCGTGCCTGCTCTCGCGGCCTCCCACAGGTAGGCGCGCTGCAGCCCGGGGAACTGCCCCATGAGCGACTGCATATTCGAATAGCACTGAGCGTTCGTCCAGTGCTGGGCATCGTTGGCGATCATCATGCCTACCGAGATTTTGGCCACCGGGATGCCGGCGTTGATGGCCTCTTGAATGCGGCCGGCGGCCGCGCCGACGGAGACCACGGCGTCGTAGAACTGCTGCCCGTACTCGTCGAGCACGCCCGCGTTCTGGCAGGCGACGGCCGCCGGTAGGTACTGGCCGACGTTGCCGCCGTTGGGCACGAAGGTGATCGCGAACCCTGCCCCATAGGCGGCCTTGAGTTGCTGCGACAGGTACAGCGTGTCCGACGTGTTCATCGCCGCGGCCTCAATATCCCAGTCGAGGCCGTCGAGCACGCCGCCCATCTGTGACCGGATGTTGGCCACGCCCGAGAGGAACCCGGCCCGGTTCGCGGGGTTGAGTGCACCACCGGAACCGCCCACCGACAGGATGAACCGCACGCCTCGAGCTCGCATGACGGCCATCTCAGACAGGAACGACGACTGGCCTTGGGCGCCCCAACCGACGAGCGCCGGCGGGTCGCCCTGGCCGAACGCGATGCGGACGCAGTTGACGCCGGTCGAGATCGTGCCGATGTTCGGGCCGTTGACCGACCACATCATTTTGTAGACCGAGACGGTTTTCGCGGGGTAGGTGGTCGAGACGCCGCCGCCGCCGCCGGTGGGTGGCGGCGTGGTGCCCGTCGCCCACAGCCGCCGGTATTCGGTGCCCGCGTTGGGGCACTGGCGTGGGTCGCCGAACTCGTTCCACATCGAGTTGAGCACGTTGGTGAACGGCTCGTTGAAATAGCACTCGTAGACCAGGCGATCCGCTGCGCCAGTGAAGAACTCATGCATGCGGGTGATGTAGTAGGGATTGTCGCCGCCGCCGGTCGAGTACGTGGCGCAGCCCCACTCGGGGATGAGCAGGCCCTTGCCGGTCTTGGTGCGCACCCAATCGAGGGCGTTCCCGATGCCCGCGTTGCCCGACGCCGGCCGCAGGTGATTCTGATACGTCGCCTCGTTCGTGACCTTCAGGTCGTCATGGTCATAGGTGTCGATGCCGAGCGAATCCCAATAGCTATCACCAGGGTTGATCGCATCGAACACCTGAGCCGGGGTGGTGCCGCCCGGCGTGCCCGACACGGGGAACCCTGCAGACCAGTCGATCGAGAACTTGAAAGACGTTGAGACAGAACGGAACAGGTTGACGATGCGGATAAACGCGGCCTTAAACTGCGGGATCGTCGACCAGGTGATGCCGTTGGCGAACCAGTTGCCGTTCACCTCGATGCCTACGCGGACGTTGGTTTTCGCCGCCCAGCCCTTCGAGTTGAGGTCGTTCGCGATGGCCAAGAACACCGCATCGTTGGCGCCCGAGGTGACGTCGGCCCACTGCCCCGGCCGGTTCGTCGGCAGCATCGGAAGGCCATAGTTCAGCTTTCCGGCGAACCCGGCGAGCAGGTCGGTAACCCACGTCGAGCCTTGCATCTCGGCCCACGTCGCATAGGCGGGGTAGACGGTGGCGAAGTCGTTCGGCGACCCGCGCCACGTTCCCCACTGTGTCGCCCTGGCCGCGGCCATCGTTGACGTCCACGAACCCGAGTGCCACGACTTGCCGGACAGCGGCGTCCCGAACTGCGCGAGCGCCTGCGCGCCGGCCGTGCCGCCGCCGCCGCCACCACCACCGGTGCCGCCGGTCACCGTCGCCCGGATCGAGGCCGTAGCGGTCATCGTGGCCACCGCGGACAGCGGGCCCGGCGGTGGGTAGGCAGGCGACAGGTCGAGCACCACCGACGAGCCCGCGCCGGCGGCGTCGTAGACCTCTTGCCAGCCCTGCACGTAAACGTCCTTGTAGCCAGGCGGGCCGAAGTGCGAGACGGGCACCATGATGCGGAGGCGCTGCGTGGGGAACAGTCCAGCGTTCGGCGTCGTCGCATCGAACAGCTTCGGCACGAGGTCGGTGGCCGACTGCTCGAGGTCGATCACGGCTTGAGTGATCCGCATGCCGAGCCCGCCGCGGATGAGTAGCTCGGCGGCGATGGCCTCGGCGGTCTCACGTTCGGCCACGATCGTCGACACGGTGGCGGTGCGGGTCTGCGGGTCGCTCGAGGAGAACGCGCTACTAGCGGCCTCGGCTGCGTCGTCGATGACGGTGGCGCGGCCACCGGGGAACGTGACGGTCAGCCGCGTCGGCCGCGAGTCGACGGCGCGCAGCAGGTCCGGCTGCCCAGCGAGGTCGCCCTCGGCATCGACGACGACGAGGTGATTCGCCGGGTAGCAGACATCGCGGGCGAACAGCCGCGGCTGCCAGCTGCTACCGGGGTCGACCCACACGACGCCGCGCGCCGAGCGGGCGATCTCCTGGCCGACCTCGAGCGCGGTCCGGCCGTGCCATGAGCCGGTGCGGGTCTCGTCGGTGGTGGCCACGCCGACGATGGTGTCGGTTCCCCCGGGCACGACGTACGACCAGGACGCCATCCGGTTCGCGACGTCGCCGGCCGAGGCGGCGATCTCGCCGTTTTCCTGCGGGATGGCTGCGGCCTCGTTGCCGGCCATGGCGATGCCGGCGATCTCGCAGTGCGCGACGTCGCCGCCGGCGCCACCAAACCAGAAGATCGTGACGGCGCGGAGGTCTAGTGGGATGTTCACGAACCCGCCGCCGACCATGCCGCCGCCGTCGTAGTAGACGTCGGTGGTGGTGGGCGCGCTGGCCTTGGTCAGCATCGTGACTCGGACCCACCGGTTCGATGCCACGCCGAACCCGACCGTGCCGAGGAACGCGTTGACCGACGAGTAGAAATTGAGGTCGGTCTGCGTGGTGCCGTTCAGCTTCACCCGCATGAACCCGAGGAACGTGGACTCGGAGTCGCCGAAGGCGAGCACGTCGTTAGAGTCGTTCGTCGCGTCGACCTGCTGCTCGCCCGGGATCTTGAGCCAGAACTGTAGGCACCGAATCGGGTTCGGTGTGGACACCTTGACGACCGAGCCGCCGCCGAGGCTCGACGGCTGAAAGATGACCGACCCGTCGATCGACAGGCCCTCGGCCGACCCGCTCGACAGCGGCCCGCGGAAGTCCGGCCAGGGCACCACCACGGCGCGGGCCTTCGGCCCGGGCGAGGTGGTCACGTTGTCGAAATACGACTGAGCCGGGCCGTCGCCGCCCAGCACGATCGCGTCGTACCGGGTGCCGGCGGTCCTCGCCCAATAGGCGCCGCCCAGCACCCAGCACGATTGGACCTTGCGGGCAGCGCACAGCCCGAGCGAGTCGACAGCGGTGAACCGGACCACCGACTGATGCGCCGAAGAGCTCGGGAACGACGGCTCAATCGCCTTGAGGTAGCCGCGGAACCGCACCCACGACTGAGGTCCGCGCTCGGCGACGACGTAAACCGGCCGGTCCTCGCGCACCCACGGGTGGTGCGGGCTGTCGGTGTTCTCGGGCATGAACTCGCCGTTGACGTTCCGCAGCGTGAACGAGAGCACGCCGGGGCTTACGTCGTCCCGTTCGGTGGCGCGGCCCTGGCGGATCGTGACCGGCCCGACCACCTCGCGGGTGACCTCGTGCCAAACACCCTCAGAGAACAGCACCCAGATACGCAGCGCAGTGAACATGCGGGGGATGGCGGTGGCCGAGGTGACCACCGACGCCGCCGAGCTCATGGCCACGTCGGCAAACCACTTGGTACCCGCCGAGCCGGTCATCGCTGCGGTGGACGTCATCGCGACGGCCGCGCCCCTGCTCGTGACCGCGCTCGCGGTGACAGCCCCAGATACCGCCACCGTGCCGCTCGGGCCTGACTGCCCATTGGTGACGAGGATGTCGTCGAAGTCGATGGCGTGCGCGGTGGTCGCGTTGCCGCCTACGACGGTCAGCCCAACCGCGCCAGTCCCGGTGACTGCGGCGTTCGTGAGGTCGATCTGCCACGACGTCGGCTCGGTGCCCGACCATACCCGCGCCTTGATCGAGGAACCCACCGCGCGCAGCCGGAACCCATAGGACGTGTTCGATGCCGCGGTGAACGAGATCGTGGCCAGCGTGGTCGAGACGAATCCGACCTTGACGCTCAATGCGAGCGTGCCGGACTTGTTGAGATCGAGGTAGTAGCCGGTTCCCGAGTCGATGGCATTGTCGGCGCGCACCGCCACCGCGCCGTAGGGCTCGGCGGCGTCCGGCCGCCAGACGCCACTAATCTCGACGTCGGCCACGGCGGTGATGTTCAGGCGTCGCGAGATCCGCGACGCACCCGAGTAGGCGCCCTGCGCGCCCGAGGCGAGGCGGCCGCGGTTCGATTGGATCGTCGCCGCGGCACCCGAGCCGGTCTGCCCGGCCACCCACTGCGCCGGCCAGGCCGCGCCGTCCGCGCCCGTCCACGACTCGGAGGCGATCGTCACCGAGCTACTCGACACGGTGGCGGCCGGCGTGATGGTGGCGGTCTGCGTGATGGCCACGGCCGCGCTGTCGGCGCCGTCGTTGACGAGCAGGTCGTCGAAGTCGATGGCGTGCGCAACGGTGGCGTTGCCGCAGACCACGGTGAACCCGACGGCGCCCGACCCGGTGACGGCCGTGTCTGTGACGCTCACGTTCCAGGTGGCCGGCTCGGTGCCCGACCACACGCGGGCCTGAATCAGCGACCCGACGGCCCGCAGCCGGAACCCGTAGGTGGTGCTCGAGCTCGCAGCGAACGAGAACGTCCCGAGCGTCGTGGACGAGTACCCGACGATGACGGCGAGCTCGAGGGTGCCGGACTTGTTGAGCAGCAGGTAGTAGCCGTCGCCGGTGTCGATCGTGTTGTCTGCCCGGACGGCCACCGCGCCGTAAGGCTCGTTCGCGTCAGGCGTCCACGTACCCGAGACATCCACATTGGTCGGCGCCGTGATGTTCAGGCGGCGCGAGATCCGCGACGCACCCGAGTATCCGCCCTGGGTGCCGGACGCCAACCGGCCCTTGTTGCCTTGAATGGTGGCGGCCGACCCGGTGCCGGTCTGGCCCGTGACCCACTGAGCCGGCCAGGCCGCGCCGTTCGATCCGGTCCACGACTCTGTTGCGAGCGTTGCCATTAGCTGCCCACCCTGATTCCGGTTCCGATGCCGTAGCCGCGGGCCTCGGCTCGGTCCTGAACCTCGCGGATGGTGCGCGCGAGGAAGTCCTCAGAGCCGACGGCGCCGGCGTAGACGTTGATGATGGTCGGGCCGCGGCCAGCCATGCCGAGCACGCCGCCGCCGCCGCCCGCCGAGGGCGTGAGCGCGAGATTCGAGATCCGCGACTCGACGCCGGACGCCTCGTCCTCGAGCCCGAGACCGAGGCTGCCCATGATGTTCCGGCCGAGGGCGCGCATCACCTTCGAGGGCGAGGCAATGCCCATGAGTTGCCGGATCTTGAGCGGGATCTTGTTGACGATCGACGCGGCCGCGTCGCTCACCCGGCCGCCGAGGGCACGCACGCCGTCGATGAGGCCCTGCACGATGTCGCCGCCGATGCCCTTGGCCTTGCCGATCACGGACTTGAATGCCGTTATGATGCCGTCGCCGATCCGACCCGCGATGCCCTTCAGGGTGCCGATCGCCGCCGTAAACAGCCCAGAGATCGCCGCGAGACCGGTTGAGAACAGGCCCTTTATGACAGTCCACGCGCCGGATGCCAGCTGCTTCACGCCGGTCCACATCCGCGACCAGTCGCCGGTCAGCAGCCCGGCGAACACGTTCAGCACGCCAGAGATCATCTGCAGGACACCCTTGATGGTCGTCAGGATGCCGGCGAAGATTTTCGACACCGTGGGCCCGAGGGTGCTCATCAGGAACGCGACGATGGGCGCCATGGCCGACAGGAACGCGCCGAGCGCGGGGATGACCTGCCCGGTGATGATGGCGCCGATCTGCGACAGCACCGGGCCGACGGCCGCCGCGATGGTCTGGAATGCCTTCACCAGGACGGGCCACATCGTCATTGCGGCCTGGCGGATGGCCTCGATTCCCTTAATGGCAGGCGAGTCCGGGGTCAGGCCCAGGCCGTTGATCCAATCGTCCGCGCCCTCGGTGCCGTTGCGGAACATGTCGAACACGGCCTGCACGGCATAGCCGATCCTGTCGAACACGCCGACCACGGCGGGCAGCGCCGTGAGCAGGTAGCCGGCGAACCGCTCGACGAGGGGGAGCACCTGCCCGGCGAGGCCCTCGGCGAAGTTGGCGGCCTGCACCTTGAATTTGTCGATGTTCGAGGTGGCGGCCTCGGCGGCGCCCTTGGCGTTCGACTCGATGCCCTGCAGGATGACCGACTGTGCTTTCGCCAGATCGCCTTGCGCCATGGCCTGTTTGATCGCGGTCTGCTGCGCGACAGAGAACGACACGCCCGCCTTACTCAGCGCGGTCATTCCCTTGATCGGGTCGTTGAGCGCCTTGCCGATACCGACGATGTTCGACGTGGCGTCGCCGATCCCGATGGCCTGCAGGTCGAACGCCGCGGTGGTCGCGCGGCGCATCGCCTCGGCGCCTAGCGACCCCTGCCGGAACGCGTCGGGGAAGCTGGCCAGCTTCGTCTGAACGGCCTTGATGTCGTCGTCGTCCTTGCCGATGCTCGCCGACAGTTGGTCGGCGAAGTCGGCGGCCGAACCGAACGCCTCACGGCCCGTCGGGCCAAGGTTGGCGATCTGCGAGTTCAGGACGCGGGTGACCTTCGCCGCCTCCTGGGCGCCGGCGAACGCACTCGTCACGACCGACGCGACACCCGCGCCGAGCGCGGCACCGGCGCCCAGGAGAGCGCCGGTGCCGATGCTCTTCAGCATCCCGCCGATCTTGCCGCCCGCCGAATGTGCCGAGTTGCCCGCCGAGTCGAACGCCTTCGACGCCTGGTCTCGGCCGAGCAGCAGGAACTCGATCGTCCGGTCAGCCACGACTATCCGCCTTCCGTTCGATGCGGTCGACCTGCACGCACAACGCCTCGAACTGCCCTAGCTCAAGGCGGTCTATCTCCCACGGCTTGATCCCGAAGTGAGCGAGGATCAAGAGCCAGTAGCGGTCTCGCCGGTCGTCGAGAGAGTCGCCTCGACGGCCACGGCCTCGGGCTCGGCGACCGGTCCGGCTTCCGCGCCGGCCGGCTGAGGGTCCGCGGGCTCGTGCACGGTGTCGCCGGCAGCGGCCTCGGCCTCCGCTGCGGCCTTGATCTCCTCGAAGTCGGCGGGCGACATCGTGTTTTGAATGTCTTCCCAGGTCAGCATCACGCCGGTGCGGCGCAGCGAGATCAGGAACAGCGCCGCCTGCCGCTCGGTGCCGGTCATCTCCTGGGCGCTCACGCCAGCCTGACGCTCGACCCACGCGAACTCGGCGAACAGCGGCCGGTCGATGAGCTCAAACTCGTGTTCCTCGAAACGAACCTGCACTGTGATCTCCCGTTGAATGTGGCATTGACGAACGCCCGACGGCGCGGGTGCGCCTCGGGTTGCTGCGGGGTTGAGCTACTTGACGTGCCGCTTGAGTGCGGCGCCGACGGCGTTGCCGAGATCCTCGGCGACCTGCGGTGCGGCGGCCTCGATCGGACGCGACCACCAGCCAGGACGGACCGACTGCCCGAACCAATGCTGCTTATTACCGAACAGCGGGTGCCGCAGCGAACCGCGGTCGAGCCGGTCGATGTTCAGGCGGCCGAGCCCGACGATGCGCACGCCCGCCTGCCGGCCCGACATCCGCACTTTCGTCGAGACCCGGGTCGCGGCGACCTTCGCCGCGAGCCCGCCCCGGCCCGGCAGTGTCGAGGCCTCGGCCTTCACTGCCGAGCCGAGCGGCTCGGTCGTCGCCTTGAGGCTGGCCAAGGTCTCCTTGCGGATCACCTTGTCAGCACCCTTGAGTGCCGTGCCGAGTTGCCTGAGCTCGTCGGCGCCGTCAGCCATGGCGCGTTACAGCGCCACGTCGGAGGTGCGGTACACGAGGTAGAAGTCTCGGTTCACACTGTCGTTCGGGCAGTCACCCTCGAAGTCGATGAGCGATTTCTTGCCCGGCTCGATCTTGGGCATGCCCTTGGTGAGCGCCAGCTTTGGCACCACGACCTGCAGCTGCGAACCGCCGGTCGGCGGGGTCTCGGTCGTCGTCCACGTCACGTAAAACGGCAACTGCGAACCGGTGATGTAGGACACGGGCAGGGTGTTCGCATTGAACTCGACCTTTCCCGAGGCCTTCACCATCGGGATGCCGGCGATCGGCCGCGAACGGGTCGGGCCGAGCGGGCGGCCGGTGTCGAGGCCCTGGTCGATTTCGAGTTTGAACTCGCGCACGTCGGCGTAGGCGGTAAGGCCCGTGGCCAGGGCGGTGTTCGTCGGGGCAGTGAGGGTGCCACCGAATCCGGCCGACGCCTGGTAGGCGTCGTAGATCGTCGTCGATGCCGGCCACGTCACCGTTGCCGCAGCGATGGCGGTCGAGATCGTCTGCGCGTCGAACTCGACCTCGATGGTGGCGATGTCGTCCTCGGGCTGCTCGATCGTGACCTTGTTCGCGGTGCATCCCGCGTAGGTGACCGGCCAGTTCGTGCCGTCGTTCATCACCTCGACCACCTGCACGGTCGCGCTCGGCAGGTACCCCGTCGCGAGCCCGGGGTGGAACACCTGCTGCGTGCCGCCGGTGATGGCGGTCACGGTGGAGACGCCGCACGCGTGGTGGAACAGCAGGCCACCCGCCTTCGACTCGAGCTCGGCCTTGACCTTGACCGTTCCCTCACCGCCGGGCAGGTACGACCGCGCGGATAGCGGGCCGCGTCGGCCGCCGCCGCCCTGCAGGCCCTTCGCCTGGCGGCGACGGTTGTCCCAGGACGGGTCGACCTCGAGCCACGGGTAGAACCGCGTCACCGTGACGGCCGTGCCGTATGTCGACTCGGTGGCCATGCCCCAGTAATGATCGGTGAGCGACGGCATCGGTCAGCCCTCCTCGCCGGCGGGGGCCGGCTGCCAGTTCGACGGCTGCGCGAGCAGCCCGGAACCGAGGTCGCCCTCGGATGGCCCGACGCCCGCCACGTCGGCAGACACCTCGAGCGACTGCCCACGCTTGACGGTCGCGCCGATGGCCGGCACGAGCACCTCGTCGTGAGGCCCTACGTATTGCACCGCAACGGTTCTCGCCACTGCACCGCTCCTAGATTCTCGTGTCGTACCGGACTTGGAACTCGACCGAACACACGGCGCCCGTGTCGGTGAGGTATTGGCGCGGCGTGAGCCGCTCGCCGATGTCGGCGAACATGCGGGCGGTGGCCAGGCCCAGGCTTGGGTCTGCGCGCAGCAGGTCAGCGACGGTGGCGAACACGCCGAACGCGAGGTCACGTAGCGCCTTCGCCGTCATCCGCGGTTCGGTGTAGCTCGCATCGGGGAGCTCGAGGGATCCGGTCTGCGCGATGGCCTGGCAGATCACGAACCCAGTCTCGTCGCGCTTGGCCCGGCCGAGGGTGGCAACCACCTGCGACGCCTCGCCGTTGTCGCGGTCGTCGTCGAGGGTCCAGCCGACGACGAGGATCCGCGTCGCCGTGTCGCCGGTGAGCCACACCTCGGGCCCGTCGAGCACGAGCAGGCCGTCGGGGTCGAGGTCGTCGCCGGCGGCACGCGACCCGGGCAGCGCCCTGGCCTGCGTCACGAGGGCGTCGACCACCTCGTGCCAGCGGGTCGGTGCGGCGATGCTCATGCGAACGCCGGGGCGTGTGGCAGCCGGTCGATCGCTGCGCGTAGCTGCGCGTCGAGCGGGTCGGCGCCGGTCCGGGCGGGCGCGCCCGACGCGCCACCTCGCAGCCGCCAACGGGCCTTGAGTGCCAGCCGGACGGCGCCGAGCACGTCCGCGCTCGGCTCGATCTCGCCGACGGTGTAGGTCACCGTGACGGGCCCACGCCAGTAGCCGACCGGTTGGACGACGCCGGCGAACTCGTCGACCTCGTAGCTATCGGCGGGCTGGGTGACGCCAGCGTCGGTGAGCGAGGTCACCGCCACCACGGGCACCGTCCGCAGCACGATCGAGGTGAGGCGGCCGACGTGCCGCTCGGCGGTCACCGTGCGCCGCCAACAGGCGTACCCGGTGGCCCGCTCGACGTCGGCGGTGGCGGCCTCGATGTCGTCGCGGATGTCCTCGTCGCGGATCGGGTCGACGCCGACACCGAGCAGGCGCCGCGCCTCGGGCAGGTCGAGCAGCGACGCGCCACCCGAGCGCACCCGGAAACTCGAGGTGTACCGGGTGAGCACGCCGCCGACGGTTGCCGTCCACACCTCGTTGTGGCGGCCCGGGGTGGTCGTCGGGTACAGCACGAAGTACTCACCGGTCGCACCGTGAGCGACGCCCGGCGCGGTGCCCGCGGTGCCGTCCGGCAGGGTGATGGCGTAGGTGGGCGTCGCGTCGGCGTCGACGGCCACACCCGCCGCGTTCCTGATGGCGACGTCGCGTTGCACCACCTCGCCGAGATCAACGGCCATGGGTCGGCACTCCTCCGCGATAGGGGTTGGTCACGCGGTCACGCTCCCGTCATGCTTGCGCCCGGCCCAGCGCCGGCCGTACTGAACGGCCCAGACGATCGGCCCGCGGTCATGCGCGGCGCACGAATCGAACCGTCGGTGACGGTCGCCGTGCACGTGATTGACCAGGACGCGGCGACCGCTACGCCAGCGACGCGGGTCAGCGTGGCGGTGGCCGTGATGGTGGCCGTGGCGGCCAGCGCCCCGGCACACGCGTGGGCGACGGTCGCCGTGGTCGTGATCGATGCGGTCGACGTGACGGCGGTCGCCGGCACGACCCCGCGGGTAACGGTGGCGGTCACGGTGATGCTCGAGGACGCGGCGACCGACCCGACGGGCCCGGTCGACACATCGGAGGTGATCGCCGCGGCCGAGCCCATGGCGACGGCGGCCAATACCCCGCGCGTCGCCGCGGCGGTGACGGTGGCCGTCGAGGTAGGCGCCACCGCGGCGACGGCGCCGCGCGCGGCTGCGGCGGTGATGGCTGCAGACGTCGTGATGGCCACATCGTTCTGTCCGCCCACCGTGGCGCTCACGGTCAGCGAGGCGGTGCTCGAGGTGGAGACCGCGGCCACCGCGCCGCGCGTCGCGGTCGTGGTGACAGCGGCCGTGCTGCTCGAGGTGACGGCCGCCGTCCGGGCGACCGCCGCAGTGGTGGTGACCGTGACTGTCGAGGTCGACGAGACGTCGGCCGAGTTCGCCGAGGCCGAGACCGGCGGCCGCTGAATCATCGCCGGGGTGACCACCGAGCGCATGGCCACGGCCCGGACGGCGGCCGCCTCAGTGAAGTCGAACGCGGCGGGCGCGCCGTAGGACGTCGGCCCGTCCGCAGTGACCATCGCGCTGGCCGTGGCGCCGATGGCCACGTCGGCGACGGCGCCGCGGGCCGCGGCCGGGGTGACAGTGATGGTCGAACTCGACGCGACGTCAGCCAGCGCCCCGCGGGCCGCGGATGGGGTGACGGCGGCCGTGGTGGACGACGCCACCGCGGCCGCGACGCCACGGGTCGCATCGGGCGTGACTGCCGCCGTGATGCCGACGGCGACGTCGGCGCTCAGGTCTGCGGCAGCAGCCCTGAGCCGGACGATGCGGACGGGTGCGAGGGTCGTCCGGCCGAGGCGGGCCATGTCACCACACCGCCGAGCGGATCGCCGCCGCAGATGGAACGACCAGGGGACTGCGCGGCGCAGATGAGGATCCACCCGCGGAGTCAAGTATCTCAATCCCCGCGATGTCCCATTGCATGCCGGTCGGTGCACTCAGCCCGAAACCCGTCGATCCCGCCGCAGCCACGGACTGATAGGCGTGATAGTCGACGCCGTTGGAACCCACGGATCCGTCTCGGACTCCAGCATCGGTGGCGGAACCGAGATAAGCCCGGGTTGACGGGTTCAGTGACTGCGCATCGCTGGCCACCCACGATATGACACTGTTAGCGGCCGTGGTCGTCAGCGAGGAGGTAGCGGCGCCGCTACCTCCGTTGGTGACGCCGCCCGAATTAGTGGCCGGCGTCCCCGCAAGCTGCGCCGATGACCACCGCTCGACATTCATCGAATACTGCGCACTGGCGGCCGGAGTGCTGCTGACCGTCATCGACCCAGGAGAGCCGGAGATCACCGCGCTATAGATGCCCACCCATGGCCGGAACCCGCCCGGAGCGACGACGATCCGACTCGTGTACGTCTGACTGCCGCCAGTCGGCGCCCCCATCGCGGTCGTAGTGTCCCAGGTCGCCAGGGTGACGATGACAACCTCGCCGTTCGCGGGGGTGAAACTCGGCGTCGTCAGTGCCGTTGCGGCCGTCGTGTTCTGCTGCAGGAAGTATGACGCAATGAGGGATGGCACTCGATCGGGTCACACTCCTTAGTTCGCCGGGTCGACTATCGTGCCGTCGTCGTACCTGTTGTTGGTCCAAGCATTCCCAGGTTGGTTTATATCGAAAGACGTGACCGGGCCGAACTCGGCACACTGACTAGTAGTGCCCGATGCCTTGGTGTCCACCCTCTGAAATACGTTGTTTTGATACACCACGTTATTAGAGTGCGGTGTCGGTGACGTCGACTTCTCACCACCATACGTGCAGAACGATGCGTCCCTATTGGCGCCCAAGTAGTTGTTACTTATCGTCGCCCCAGAGATGGCCATGAAGTTAGGGATCAGATTAATATCCCCAGTACAACCCCCGAGGTCGGCATTAACTGCGGCATCGCACACGATGTAGTTGTGCGTCAGGGTGATGTTCGTGCCGCCGTCCGAGAGGAACCCGCCCAGGTGGGAGTCGCCCGTGGGTGGCTGATATTGGCCATGAATATACGAGTCCACTATGGTGCAGTAGTAGTTATCCGGGCCGTCGCATTGGGCGCCATTGTGGCCGCCGTGCATGTTCACACGAGTCAACGTGTAGCGGCCACAGCAGACAGCAGGCAAGTCCTCTGATCCGGCGTCCACCTCGGTATCCGTGAGGGTAAACGACCAGGTTGACGTATCTGTAGGCAAAGACTGGTCAAGCCATACCTGACCCTCAATAAGACTATTCCGCACAGTGACGTTTGCAGCCTGAATGGTAAGCGTGCAGGGCACAATCTTCGAGTCAATGACGGTGTTGTCTACATCGACGAGCACTGACCCACCGGAACACCCTGGGTAGGTCGTGAGAGACGTACCTGCGGGAACCCCCGTGTTCGACGCATTCGGCCACGACGCACTCACCACCACGACAGGTCGGACGAATGATGCGGGCATGGTAAGCGCGGCCAGCAACATGACTGCGCTTACCAGTGCCTGAGCGCGAAAGGCCCACAGCCACAGACAACTGTGTCCCTGCCGGACCGGCCGCGGTGGCTCTCGGGGTGGTTCTGGATACGAACTCCGTGGAGGCTCCCATGATGTACTCACGATTTCTTAGACGGGCGTCGGGTCAGCAGCGCTCGAAGGAGAACGACGCCCGCACGTTCACCGCGGCCGGCGCGGTGAGCCGGAGCACGATGCCCGCCGACACCGCCGTGTCGGGGGTGTCGCCCAGGGGGAAGTCGTAGAACAGCAGCCCCCCGGTCGGGGTGAGCAGCCACGAGTCGAACGCGGTGAGCACGGTCGGCTCCGTCGTCGACCCGTAGAACCCGGTGAACCCGGCGGTGATGCTGCGGCCATAGATCTGATTGACGGTGCCGGTGGTGTTGTTCGTGCCGGGCGTCGAGTTGCTCGCCAGCGTCGAGGTCATGAGCTCGCACAGCACGGGCACCGCCGAGGCGGTGACGCCGTCGAACCCGATCTTGACCTTCTTGAGGTCGATGCCGAACTGAGCCGGTGCGATGACGCACAGCACCGACTTGGCAGTCGCGGCGGACAGCGCCACCGCGGCGCCGGTCTGCAGGGTGTATCCGGCCTTCGCCATGGTCGTCTGTCCTCTCAGGCCGCGACGGGGGTGATCGCCACGGTGAACGAGTTGAACGTGAGCGTGTCGCCGTTGTTCACGGCCTTGCTCGCGGTGAGCACGCCCGACCCGAGGAACGTGCCCGCGGTGGACGCGTCCCACAGGGACACATGCGAGATCGTCTCGGTGGCGGTCATCGAGTAGGCCGCGAGCGTGGTGAGCGCGCTCGAGCCACCCGACGGCGCCGCCAGGGTGAGGGCGTTCCGGGTGGTCACGGCCGAGGCGTTGCTCGTGCCGGCCGCACCCGGGTCACCGGTGTGCAGCTTGACGAACAGCCCGGCAACGCCGGTGTACGTGGTGCCACGCAGGACGTTGATCCATGCGTTCGCGGTGGCCGCAGCCATGCCGACAGTCATCTCAGTTCCCTTCGTCGGTCGAACCGTCGGCGTGTGCGACGGTCGCGGATGCCTCGATCTTCAGTACCGGGGCGAGGCTGCCCGGCTGCTCGGATGCCGGCTCGACGGCGGCCTCGGTCATGCGTTGTCGCCGTTGTCCTGGGCGGGCGGCGCGACGATCGGGGGGCGCTTCTCGCCGGGCTCGGCGGTGGCCCGCTCGACCCGGCCGGCCCGCACGAGCCGCGAGGCGGCCGCCTCGAAGAACGTCGGGTGAGTCTTGAGGATCGGGTCGTCGGCGAGCACCTCGGCGCCGTCGGCGTACACGAGCGGGATGCCGTCGACGAACGTGGCGAACGACTCGGTGCAGCGGTACAGCGCGGGCGACTCGTCGCTCGCGGGTGCGGTGCGTGCCATGCGGGGTTGCTCCTCTTGTGGTCCGGGCGCACCGAGGCCCCGAGCACCGCAGGAACGCGGGCCGGGGCCTCGGCGACGGGGTCGGTCAGGTGACGTTCAGC
>OFQZ01000254.1_pt1 | contig 20315 bp, 22 predicted proteins | sample 1543011 | NCBI WGS metagenome assembly OFQZ01 (sample SAMN07774216, study PRJEB24372) | wastewater metagenome | isolation source: Exp Tend NO 0WW | collected 2016-02 | reverse complement strand
CGGTTGATCGCGGCGACGACGCCCTGCACGTACTCGCTCTGCGGATTCGCGTTCATCTGCATCTGCTCGATGCTGTCAAACGGGATCGCCTTGTCGAAGTGGCGCGGATAGACCCACGGCCGGTTGTGCTTGGGCTCGCCGAACACCACGGGGTCATACATTCCGGTGCGCTCGTCGGCCTCGAAGGCGTCGATCTGGTTGACCGCAGTCGCGGCCTTGCCCTCGCCGGTCATCGGCGTGAACAGCGACGCGACGCGGGGCGTCATTTGCTGCGCGAGCAGCTCGACAGCAGATGCGTACTGCTGCGTGTAGAAAACGTTTGATCCAGCAGCCATTGCGGCCTCCTAAGGTGAAAAGTGGATGAACATCGGTCTGTGTTCGCCCGGCTTGTCCCTCGCGGGGGCCTCGCTTGCGCATGTCGTGCGCCGGTTCGGGCCGTCTGTCCGGCCTGCCAATCGGGGCCTGCTGGCTTGTCCGATGCGCGCACTATAGGTACGCGGCGCGGAACGTTTTCCAAAACGAAAAACCCCGCCGCAGCGGGGCTTGTGGAGCGCGTCGGACTACTGGTTCACGCTGGCGATGATGCGATCGAGCTTCTGCATTTCGGCCCACTCGGCTGATGCCGGGTTCATCGCGCGCTTGCCCCATTCGCGGTCGGCGATGAGTTGGGATCGCCGCGACCGCGCCCCTTCGGGAGTCATGCCGAAGCTTCCCATCTCGCCGATCCCTTCGGCCCCATGCTCGCGCAACATGTCGCCGACCTTCGCAAGCGCCTTCATCGTCTTCGCGAAGCCGGATACCTTCTCCAACGCATCGATGTTCGCGGCGTCGAGGCCGAGATGCACCGCCGCGCGGCGCGCGAGTTCACGGCGCATCTGCGCATCTGGGCCGACGCCCCAATCCTTCTCCAGCTGTTGATGCTCAGCAGCGAGAGCCGCTTCCTGCGTCGCGTTGTGCGCCGAAGCGCTGCCGGCCGCCTGCTCGTTCCACCACGCCGCGAGGGCCGCGCCCTGCTTTGCCGACAGGCCAAGTTCGTGCATCTTGGCCGATGCGAGCTTTGCAAAGGCTGGGTCAGCGCCTTCGGGGACCGGGAGCTTGTAGCCGTCCGCGCTTTCCGGCCGGCCGAGCCGATCGAACACCTGCGCCCATTCCGGCGCGTCTTCGGTCGGCGGCAGGACCACCGTGCGCCCGGCACGGTCGGCGCCGACCATCTTCTCCAGGTTGCGATAGCTCGTGATGGCGTCGGCCGGGCCTTTCCATCCCTTGGTTTCGACGTATGGGGCATCTGCCTCCGTGAACCATGCGGCGGGTGGCGTTGTGGCGGGTGGCGTTGTGGCGGGCGTGGTCGTTTCGGGTTTGCTCGTTTCTTCAGTCATCGTTCGCACTCCGGTGGTTGATGATGGTGCTGATCTGGTCGGCCGACAGGTTGCACAGGGCCGTGATTCGGTTGAACACGTCGCGCCGGCCTTCGGCGAAGGCCATCGCGAGCGCGTCCGACTGCTGCGTGATGTTGCTCACCTTGAGCGTCGGCCGGTTCGCGTAGCAGTAGCGCGCGAGATCGCGCAGGACAACCTCCGCGGCCGGGCCGAGATCGCCGCCGCGCGGGGACGTCCAGAATGCGCGCTGCCACCATCTCGCGGGCGTCTCGTTGGCCTGCGGGCGCAGGAAGATCGCGCGGTAGCTGAACACGCGCGAATGCAGCCGCGCCCGGGCCCGCTCGGCGGCGTGGTCGAAACTCATACGCCCGGCTGGCCGCCGCCGGCCGCCTGCATCCTGGCAAGGTTTGCCGCGGTCTGCGACAGGGCCGGCGCCGCCTCGAGCAACTGCGCGGCTTGTTGCTGGCCGGCGCGTTCTTCCTTCATCGCCTCGATGTCTTCCTCCGAACGCATCGCGCTGGCCGGGTACCCGTTGATTTCGGCCAACTCGCGCATCGTCTTCGGGATGTCGAAGGCATCGAGCGCCGACGGGTCGATCTGCGCGAGCGGGATCGCCGCCTCCAGTGTGCGCGTGATGGCGATTGCCTCGCTCGCACGCATCGCCTTGCGCATCGGCGACGTGTATTCGATCTGGTATTCGCCCTGCGCTTCGATCAGCTCCGGCGGCATCGGCGGCAACTGGCCGGCGTCAGAGAGGATCTGCAACTCGCGCTCGGTCATCGGCCCCAGACCTTCGGATTCGAGCCGTCCGCCAATCGGCGACATGATCGTCGCGCGTTCCTGCATCAACTCCAGCGCCTGCGTCGCGGTCATCTGCGGGTTCTCGACCAAGGCGCGGAATACGTCCATCATGAACGCGCCGGAGATGATTTCGCGCTCCTTGTCCATGAGGTCGATACCCAACTCGACCTTGGCGCCTGTCAGCAGCGGCTTGACCAGTTGATTGCCCTGCGCATCGAGCCCGCCATAGTTCATGTGCCCCGGAGCTTGCGAGAAGACGCCGAGCACGCCGTCTTCAGATGCCAGCAAAGGCGGATCGACGACCTTTTGCGCGGCGCCGAGGATGCTGCGCTTCATGGTGTTTAGCGTGCGGATATTCGACAACGCGAGCCACGCCGGGGAGCGCCCGTAGACCTCGCCGGGGCTCGTCATGTAGCGCAGCACGGCGAACGGCCACGACTGGTAGCCTCCTTCTTCGAGCTTGTGCTTCTCGCTCGGGATGAAGTAGCACGACGCCCACGGCCAGCCCATGTAGCCGGGCTTGTCGGGGCTGTACTCGTCACGCGGCATGACGACGTGCGCGACCTCGATTTGTTCGTCGGGTCGCTTGGCGAGCACTTCCTGCAGCTTGGCAGGCAGTTTTCCGGGCCAGCGCTTTTCGATATTGCGAACGGGCCAGCGCCAACAACGCATGACGGTATCGACCTTGCCGCCCTCGCCTTCGCAGATGTAGGTATTGCCCAGGTGCAGCGACCGATAGCTCAAGCGCTGGCCCTTGGTGTCGTCGTCGATGAACATCAGTCCGGTGCCGAAGACGAACCACTGCAGCGCGGCCTCGCCCATCTGCGCCTCGAATGCGGCGCGCGGCGAATACCGGGCACGGAACAACAGGTCCGTCATGCTCTCCATGTAGACCTTGACGCGATGCACCTTGTTGAGCGCCTCGCTCGTCGTCGACAGCCGCTGATAGCGCTGATTGCTCGGCCAGAAAAACGACGACACGGCTGCGACCGCGCGCTGCGCGGCAAGCGCTGCGGTGCCGTCGAACATCACCTCCGTTCGGAGCTCGCCGGGGCTGCGCTGCATCCCGAAGTCGGCAGCCTGCGGGAGCACGCGCAACGCGATCTGCTGGAACATGTCGTCCCACGCACCGCGGTTGTTGCGCGCATGCTCGAAACGCCGCAATAGCGCGTCGAAGTCCATCAGCCGCCCAACAGGACCTTGGACGCGGTAGCCGGCGCCGGACCCTGGTTCACGATCGCCGACGCCCTGCCCTTGCGGCGACGCAAGGCGTCATAGGCTTCTTGCTGCACCGCGTCGGTGTCTTCGATGACAGGCGGGGGCGGCAGCGGGGCCGCTTGCGGCACCTTCGGGCGCAGAAATGACATTGGCTTTGACCCAAAAAGGTTGCGGATGCCTGGATTGTTGCGATCTGGGGCGGAACGTTTTCTATTGCCCCACAGCGGCGCCCAGGTCAGGCGCCCGCTCAGGCAGGCCAGGGCCGGGCGACCACCACCACTCCTGCCCCCACTGCTGCTGCGTGCGCCGCTCCATCCGGGAGAGGTAGCCGGGGTTCAGGAACTCTTGTGCGTTGTGAAGCAAATAGCGTTCATAGAGCGCGCGCGTCTGCCACATGTCCACGAACGGCATTTGATCGCTGACCCAGCGGACGGCGGTCGCGCCCTTTTCCTTGCGGGTGAAGATGTCGATGACGCCGCCGCCTGCGCCGGCCACCGGGCCGAACGCGCCCAGCTTGCCGCCCCAGCCGCCGATGGGTGAATCGGTCGGCGCCATCAGCAGATCAGCCAGGAAGCCCGCCCCGCCACCGGCTGCGAAGGCCTTGCCCCAGAACTCCGGGCGCTCCATGTCGATAGGATCCCTTCCGCTCAGGATCTGCCGGCTTTGCGTCTGGATGGCGCCGAGCAGGGTTGTCGTCACGCCGAGGGCCGCGAGCAAGGCCACGCGGTTGACTGCTGCGCCCTTGCCCGAGCCCGCACCGAACCCGACCGGCGCTCCCTCCATGCCCTGCGGCGTTTCCATGACGCGGCGCCAGTGCCGGGTGAGCATGGCGATCGGGAAGCTCTTGAACTGCGCGATGCTGCGCCAGGCCTCGCCGTTGAACGTGCCGGCCGGCATGCCGCCGCCGGTGACGATGGCGCGGGTTGCAATGTCAGGGTTGACCACCGCGAACTGCGATTCGTCGGTGACGTAGGCGCCCCACTTGGTTGCGGCCTGCTCTGCCCCATCCAGACCCGTCGCCCGGATCGCTGGCGGGCTCAACAACGGCACCCGCGAAGCCGGGTCGGGCTTGGCCTGCGTGATGATCGACCAGTCGGCCTCGGTGATGCCCTTGCGCTGCATCAGGTAGCGGTCCCACTCGGTCAGTGAGGCCCACGGCTTGCCGAGCTGCTTCGTCGCGTTCGTCATCATCACGTCGGCAAACGCATTGCGCGCGGCGTCGGTCCATGCGTTCATCAGCGACAGGCGCATCACGCCGTTCGTGACGTGCCCGGTCATGCTGTGCCCTACGTTGTCGCCGGTCCATCGGTTGATGCTGTGCGTCAGAGATTCGGCGATGACTTCGTGCGCTCGCAGCGTGGCGCGGTGCTTGGCGTCGAATTGCCGGCCGTAGGCTTTCAGATAGGCGAGGTACGGAATCTTGTCGTAGTGCAGGGTCTGCAAGATCGTGCCCACGTCGGCGAGGGCCGAGAACGGCCCCCAGGTGATCTTGGCTGCGGTTTGTATGTTGCGCAGATCGGACCCGGCGCGGGCGAGGAACTTGGACTCCGGGCGCCCGGTCTTGCCGCTGACGATGTTCCAGTACGCATCTGGCGTGTTGCCCGCGCTGCGGCCGTCGATCAGCTCTCCGGCCTTGCCGTGGACTGCATCGGCCCGCCGTGCAATGTCGGCCTGTACCCGGTGCGTGGCTTCGGGGTTCGGCCCCATGCGCTCGGTCAGCGCGATGTCGCGGGACATGGCGCCGATGTGGCGCATCATCGCGTCATACATCGACCCCTCGCCGTATTCGCGCATGTAGGCCATCCAGGCGTCGCCGTCCTTGAAGTGCAGCACGCGATGATTGCTGCCTCTGTTCGCGCGGCTGCCGGAGCCCTTGAACGATCCCGGCTCGGTCTTGTTCGCTCCGTGCTCTGCGATGGTCGAGTGCGCGGCCTTGAGCATGTCGAGCACGGCAGCATCACCCAGCAATTGACCGTCAACGTCTACGTATTGTTTGCGGTCAAGCAGGTTGTTGTCGAGGATGAAGCGCGCCCACTTGTCGGCCCCGGCATCGGCCACGCGGAAGGCGTCATGCGCTTGGCTGAGATAGCCATAGCCCAGCTTGCCCACGTCACCCCCGGCTCCGTTGAACTTGAGGCGCATGGATTCGATGGTGTCGAGCCACGCTTTCGCCGCCGCCTTCGCAGCCTTGTTGCCGGTGTGGCCGTCAGCGTTCTTGAACACTTCCCGGACCACATCGGCAGTCATCTGCGGATTGTCAAGATCGAAGATCCGCATGCCGAGGTTGCGCAGCAGGCCCGTCCCGTCGCGGTTGCCTGCGGCTTCAAGCAAGTCCTTCAGGCCCGAGATTGCCTCGTTTCGGACGCCGGCTGCATAGTCGTCGGTGTTGACCAGATCGCGGATGTAGGCTTGCGACCGCGTGACCTTGCCGCCCAGCCCCATCTGTTCGGCGATGCGCTCCCCGGTTTCCTGCGCCCGCAGGGCTTGCAGGCCGGCGCGAAACTCCTTCAGCTTGGCCTCGGCTGCAATGTCGGCCATCGCTGCGGCAGCGGCCTCGCTCATGCGCTGATCGCGCGACAGGCCCTGCCATCGCTGCGGGTCTTGCCGGGCGAGTTCGCGCATCTTGGCGTCTAGCCCGTCACTGATTGCCTGCATCTTGCCGGCGCTGATCGGGCGGGAACCCGCCGCAGCGCGAATAGCCGTGGCACACTTCGGGCTGATGGCCATTTTTGACGCTGCTCCCTACCTGCTTGCGATATACGCGGTTGTGCCGCTGTCCGGCTTCGTCGTCACGGGCTCTTGGCGCGCGGCGCTGCGGTACACGAAAATATGGACGTACTGCGTCGCCGCCATGTTCGCCATCGGGTTGCTGTTGACCATGTGCGTCAGCCCCCCGTAGACAGCGCGCACTCGACAGCAACGCGCATCAGGTCGGCGTCGAGCGTTCCGAGCGAGTCGTCGGTACCCTCTGCGACCATCCTGCGCACTTCGGCAAGATCGTCGGCCAGCGTGACGTGCTTGCCGTCATCGGCGATGCGAACCACCATGTCGGGCGCGGTCGATTCAAGGTCGGCCACGCGGGCGGCGACGGTGGACATGATCGGGTCTGCGGCGGGCTTGGGCTTGGCGTCAGCGGGCTCGTTGAGCTTGGCGATGGGGTCGCCTGCTTCGGCTGCGGTCTTGGGTGGCGCGGACTCGGGGTCCGTCACAATGATGGTCTTGGTGTCGCGCGCTCCATCAAGTTCTGACTCCAGTCGCGAAATTTCATCGTGCAAGTCGTTCAGCGGCTCAACGAGAGCGGCAAACGCTTCGCGCTGGGTCGGCGTCGGTTGCTCAATGGAATTGAACTAGTCGGCGACCTTGAGCAGCTCGTCGCGCTGCGCCGTCGCCTTAGCCAGATCGCGCTGCATCGCTTTGACGCTAGCGACTTCTTCGGTTACAGCCGGCAGCGACCGGCGCAGCGCAGCGCCGTCGTCTGTCATCATTCCCCATTGAATTTCAGTGTCAGGGTAACGGCGCTGCAACTCGCGGACGAGTTCGCCGCCAATGCCCTGCCGGCGCATGGCTTCCGGAACCTCCACCATGCTGATCTGCGGCACGCCCTCGAAAACGGTGTAGTCAAGGCGTCCGGCATCGGCCCCGTCACCCATGGCAATCAGCGTGCCATTGAGTTGCCCGTCCGGCCCGGCGTCTGTGCTTTCGGTGATCTTGATCTGTGCCCGCCGCGCACGCTGAACCTGACTCGCCGCAAAGTCGCGCTTGGCATCTGCGCGCGGCACCGGGTCGGTCAGGCTCGCGCTGTTCGGGTCGAATCGGCCGCTGTTGCCGATGGCCGACTTGATCTGCTGCGGGTCGAAAACGACATAGGATCGGCCCTGTTTGCCAAGAAAGTTGCTGCTCTCAAAGATGACGCCATCGTGGCCCGCCGACCGCGCTTGCTCGATGAGACGCCCGGCCGCGGTCCCATTCGATCCGTCGAGCGTCATGTCCCGGACCACAGCCGGATTCTTCAGCCCGAGATATACCGGGTAAATCGCGCCCTCCTTGTTGCCACTGTTCCATGTGAACTCGTCAGCCGCAGATGGGTTGTCGGTGAAAAAGAACCCTGCCCGAGCATCGGCCCCGCCGGTCATGTCTCCACGCGTTGCCGGGTCGAATGAGTCGAACCCGGGCCGACCTGTGCCGTGATAGACGACCAGCGGATTGCCCTCGGCATCGACCACCTTCGAGTCACCAAACCACGCCTTGAAGTTCGGATTCTCGGTAACAGGCCCGCGCCACGCTTCGGCATGGGCTACGACGGCAGGCGTTTGCGCCGCCGCAAAGTCTCGCGTGTTCTGCACCATCGCCGCGTCAACCACTTCGGGCGGAATGCGCGGCGGCGCAGGTTTGTAGGCGTCGGCAACGGCAGCGGCTACCGGCGTCGGCTCGCTCGGCACCGGGCCTGCGTTGAAGTCGGCGGCGGCCTTGGCGCGCGCAGCCTTGACCTGACCGCGCAGCCCGTAGGCGGTGAAGCCGGCCGGGATCAGCGAAGCGACGGCCAGGCCGACAGGGTCGAATGGGTCATACCCAGCCGCGATCTGATCGTGCCCGGCGTCGCGAAGAATCTCGCGCGTGAGCGCCTGTTGCGCCATGAAGCCACCCGGGCCGCCAGCGACGTACAGCGCCGCCGTCTCGGCAAGCGTCGTGCCGAGCAGCGGCAACGCGGCGGAAGCAAGGCCAGCGCCTTGAATCATGCCGGCTTTCGTGCGCGCATCGGCGCCTACACCCTTGCGGCGCAGTTCGTCGGAAACCGTCATTCCCTCTTCGATGCCCGCAACGATGGCCCCCACAGGACCGGCGGCGATGGTTGCAGGCACCACCTTCGCCAGCCCGCGCGAGAAGCCGAACAGCACTTGCTCGGCCGTCGAGGCGGTGTTCGGGTCGGGCCTGAAGTCGTCCAAATACTTGCGGACGGTATCGCCTAGCTCGCTGGAATAGGCAGAAGTCGGAAGCCCGGAGGTGGCAATCTCTCGGCTCGGCGTGTCTCGGAACACGCGTGCAGCGTTGACCAGATCGGCGGCGCTTGCGCCGACTTCACCGGCCGCAACGCCAATGGCGCGAGGGATGGCGGACCACGCGCTGAACTTGGCCGGCGGCGCTACCGGGGCCGGTGCGGTGTTAAGCGACGCCTGGACCTGTTCGTCGGCGTGAAGGTCCAGGATGCTCATTTGACGACGCTGATCCGAACGGGTTTGCGGTTCGCGTCGAGCACAAGCCCGGATCCCGCCCGTACGGTGTAGCGGCCGAAGCCTGCGGGTTCGAGCTGGGCATCTGGCAGCATCGCGCGGAACTCGGCCTCGCTGATCTGCCGGCCGTTCACGAACACCGGGCCGGACGGCGCGAGGTAGGCGCCTGTACGCAGGGCCTTGGGCAGATCAATGTCCTTCGGGACGGGGATGCTTCGGCCGTTGTGCTCCACCAGCGGGCCACCGAGCACAAGCGAGACGACGCCATCCGAACTCGGCCGCAGCCCGGCGTCCTTCTGGCCCATGTAGGCGTAGTAGGCGGCGTCGATGGTGTCCTCTCTCGTCTTCCCGGACAGCGACTCGCCGACGTACTTGGCAATATCGTTGCGCACCGCGCTTGCCTTCTCGCCGTCCTGCGGCTTGTCCTTCAAGAACTGCTGGCCGCGTCCGATCCATTGGGCGACGTACTTGCCTGAATCGGTGCGCGAAGTCCCCGCCGAGAGTTCTAGCGCGAGCACACGGTTCTTCGGGTCGATCTGCGACGCGAAGGCTTGGGCCTGCTGCGGCGTCATGCCGGCTGCGAGTTGCCCGATGCGCTTGCCGCGTTCATCCCAGCCGAGCGCCTGAAGCTGGTTTGCGATGGCGTCGGCTTCCGGGGCCAGGAACGGCGACACGGCTTGACGGGTGCGCGTCTCCACCATCTTGGCCTGCTCGACACGCGCCGGCATGCCCGCAATCGCGGCGTCGAGATTCGACACGTCGAGCGGGGTAGGCGTGGCGATGATGCCGCGATCCGCACCCGCCCGAAGCGGTTCGGCCTTGTACGCAGACTTCGCGCCGTCGAGGATCTGCTGGCTCTGTTCGATCTCGCGGTCGAGTTGCTTGTTCGAGCCCTTCAACTGCTGGGCCTTGAGTTGATCGAGCCGGGCCTGCTGCTGGTCGATGGGCAAGCCGGCCACCGACGCACGCGCAGCCATCTCGCCGATGCGGGCTTGATACTCGGCAGCGTAGGGCGAGCCTTGAAGGACGCGCAGTTCCGGGGCGGATGGGTCGGTCGGGATGCCGTTGCGCAGCCGGTCTGACACGATCAGCCAGGCGCGATCCTGTTCGCGTCCGATCCGCTCTGCGTTCGCTTCGGCCCTGCGGGCTTGGCGCTCGCGCTCTGCGTCCAGCGCCGCCTGGCGCGTGACCGACAGCATCGTGGCGCGCTCTACGAGCGAGTGTAGGTGCTCGGGTCTCAGGTTCGACAGGATCGGATTGTCGGAGACAGCCTTCGCCGCCTTCGCCGGATCGGCCGGCAGTGGCTTGCCGTCCTTGCTCTTCCCGCCCGCCATGCCGGACATGGCAAGAAAGGCATCCGGGTCACGGCCGACGATCCCCGACGCGGTATCGAAGGCGATCGTTTCGCGTGTGCTTTCGAGCAGCTTCGCCTTCGACTTCGGGTCGAGCGTCAGCGCATTCGCGGCGGCCAATTGCTCGGCCATGAGCGTCGCGAACTGCGAAGGATCGGCCTGCGCGGTACGCCGCGCCGCATCCAGCCCGGTCGAGAAGTCGTCTACCACCTTCGCCCGGCGCGAATCCGCCTCGAACGAGAAGGCGCGTTCGTGCACGCTCAACTTCAAGTCTTGCAGGCGTGCCGCGAGATGCGAGCGGGCGTCTTCGGGTGCCGCTTCGATCGCCTTTTGCGACCACGCATCGAAGTCTTTCAACGTGCGTTGCGTGAAGCCGGCCGCGTCGGCCGTGTTCTGCTGCGCGTTGACGAGTTGTTCTGTCCAGTGCGCGCGCCCTTCGCTCATCGTGAGCGAGACGGCGGCCTTGGCTTCTTCCTCGGCGATGCGCTGGCGTTCGCGCTCCATCTGCGCGGCGCGGATGTCTTCGCCGCGCTGTACTGCGTGCGCGCCTTGCGTGATGCCGGCGACCAACCCGCCGACATTCGGCGACGACGGCACGACGCCGCGCACGATGCCGCTCGGCTGCGCGGTGCTGATGTACTGAGGCAGGCGCGGCATGGGTCAACCCGTGTAGGGAACGTCGCGATTCACGACCGGCGCGGGGCCGCCGATGCGGGGCTGCCCCATGTAGTTGCCGACCGCGCCGAGCGCCGCGCCGGCTGCGCTCAGATAGCCGCTGTTGCGCTGCGCCCTGGCCTGGCTGCGCAGGCTCTGCGCGTCGTTGTCGAGGCTGATGCTCTGCAATTCGCCGTTGTAGCGCTCGGTCAGGGCGTCGAGTTCGAGTTGTGCAGACGAGCGCGACTGCAGGTCGGCCATGGATCCGCTGGATGCGTCGAAGCCGGTCTGAGAAGCCGCCGCGCGCAACTCGCCGAGCTGCATGGCATTGCGACGCCGAACCGCTTCCTCGCGGGCGTTCGTCTGCAGGCGAACCGCGTTCGCGTTAGCGGCGGCCGTATTCGCCTGCGCTTGAGACTGCGCCGCCGCCGCGTTGCCGGCATAGATCGAGCCGATCGCCTGCGCCGCCGCGGCGAACATCATGGGTGCTGCAAACGCCATCTTTCACCCTCGCAAATAGAACTGCATCACATCCCCCGGGCAGGTACGCTCGCGCGTATCCCTCGACCTCGAACCCCAACAACCGCGCCCACCGCGCGCCAGCGACGAACCCCGCAGCGACCGCGATTTCGATGCGCCGAAACGCCACGCCATCCAGCCGCGACCGTATCTCGCGCGTGAGCGCTGTCATGTGGCGCCCCGCGTCGGCCGACAGCAGGCCCCAGGCGCACGCCCGGCCGCGCCACATCTCGACCAGCCCCGCGCACGCGATCACCTCGCCATCCGCCAGCGCCGTCCATGCCATCCCGTAGGGCGCGGCGAGCGACGACGCATCGACCTCGCCCATCTGCCACGGCTGAACTCTCATCAGCCCGACGTGCGCCGGCTCGAACGCAACGATGTTCATCGCTCACGCGGCTTCCCGATTGGTGGCCGGCTGCCGCCGCGCGCAGGCGGCGGCGCCGGGCCGAAGGCAGAGACGATAGCTTTCGATGTCTCGCGCTGCTTTTGCGTGCGACTCCCGAAGGCCGACGCGCCTGCCGTGACATTCGCCGGCAGTCCGGCGTTGCCCAGGATGCTCACATCTCCCAGCGTGTCGCTCATCGCCCCTCCGACACGACAAGTTGCGGCATGACCGCGACCACCGTCAACGGCATCGGCCTATCCTTCTTCACAACCACCGTTGCGCGGGTCGAATAGTCGCCGTCCCACTCGATCGGCAAGTCTCCCGTGAAAGCGGCCGGCGCGGAGCCCATCGGCACCGATGGCGTGCGGTAGCGCATTTCCTGCATGTGATCTTCATCCGGTCCAGCCATGCCGCCGAGCGAGTCGAGCACGCGCACCGTCGCGTAGTGGGCGCGCTTGGTCTTGCCCTGCGCCGTGCCGTTGCCTGACCCACCCTCCAGATTCATCGTCTCCAGCCATCCGGCCGCCGGCAAACCGACCTGCACTTTCGAGCCGGCAAGCTGTAGCGTGATCGCGCCACTCGATACCGTGCGGTCCGGATGGAGCGCGCCGTCGCACAGAACCCAGACCTCTTGCCCCTCCAGATAGTCAAGCCCGGTGATCGTCGTCGTCGGCGGTCCGCTGTAGGTGGCCGCCATGTCGGAGTAAACCCAATCCGCCTGAACCTGCGTGACATCTGCCAGATAGCCGATGTAGCGCCTCGTCGCGCCGTTGATGGTGTAGCGCGCGATGATCCATAGGTCGTCTCGTTCACCATCCGGCGACGGGATCGACTCGACGCATTCGACGATTGCACCGGTCATCGGATGCCGGTGCCACGCAACAACGTCTTGCTCACGCGAGTAGGTGCAGCCGATCAACACGCCGTCTGAGCGGCAGGCCCATACGATCGAATGTGGCTCCTGCTGATAGGCGATGTCGGTGATCCCAGATGCCGTGACGTGCTCCGAAAACACCGTCACGTCAGGGGATTCGAAACCGTCGTCCTCGAATTTGAACGCCATCGCGCGCACCTTGCGCCCGGCCTTTTGCACGAACAGAGTATCCGTGCCGATACGCTGCGGCTGCACGCGGCTGGCCCCGTAGGTGCTCTGGCGTCCGGTTTCACAGTTTGCGGGGCCGAACGCTTCCGCGATCGTCGCCTCCTTGATCGCCCACTCGTCGCCGAGCGTGCCGACCAACAGCGTCTTTCCCGGCGACAGCCAGCGAATGCTGTTGCTGCGGTCGCTGGCGATCGTGCGGCTGAACCCGGCGTCAGGCGTGATCTCGCCGTCGATCTCATAGGCGAAGTTATCGAAGTCCGCCGAGACGGAGAACCACAACGTATCGCTTCTGGCCCACACGGCGCGTTCGCGAAAGAACGTCACGCAACTCGGGTATCCACTCGCGGCTGACCATGCTTGCTTGGCCCATCGAGTCGTTGGGTTGCCGGCGCCGACCGCGTTGTCCGGCAGGCGTGAGACGACCGTCGCCGAAACCTGCGTTGCCGACGTGTAGCCGGTGATCGTCGCGTAGCCGTAGCCCGGATCGAGGAACTGCCATTGAACCCCGGTGTCGCCGTCGAATACCGCGCCGCTGCTATGTGTCGGCTTGCCGCCGCCCGTCGTCGCGGTGTTCAGCGCCTGATAGTTCTTGCCATCGGAGCGCCGCAGATCGCCCGTCGTGATCGGCTTTCCTGCCTCCCACAGCTTCGTCGAGCGCACGTCCTTCTCGGCGAGGTAGAACGCCTCGCCGACCATCGCCGCCGTGAAGACGGCCGCGCTTGCGGTGAGCGTCACGGCACCCGTTGCAGCACTTGCGTAGACCGTGGTCGCCGTGTCGTTGCGATCGTCGAATGCGGGCGACGCGAAAGCGATCTTCGCGAGCTTCCACCGCGTCCCGGCGAAGCGCGTCAACGTCATCGGCGGGTAGGCTTCGTGCGCGAGGCGGATCACGTCGCCAGTCTGCGCATAGCGCAGTGCGAACGTGCCGTCATCGTTCGTCAGGTCGGCGACGAGGTACGGGCTCGGTATCTCGTAAATCGTGCCGGTGAGCGCGTGCCAGTAAGTCGCGTTCGGCGGTGCGGTGCCGGTCACGCCCGCCTTGCAGTAGTAGTTGACGCCGGCATCCGACACCAGATCGCCGACGACGTAGGCGGTCGCCCCGGAGTAGGCAGAGACGCCGGACACCTGCACCTGGCCGCGGTTCGTGTAGAAGCGCAAATACCTGTCGCCGAACTCGATCTGGAAGGCTTCCTCGGCGCTGAACTCGAAGCGCATCAGCCACGTCCGATCCGTGGATTGCTTGACCTCGGCCACGAAGCGAAACCCAGGGCGCGACACAGCCGGGCCCTGGATCGTCGGGATGAAGTTCTCAAGCCGTTCGCAGCCGCTCGCGTACTTCGCAACGTCGACGCGCCCGGCAATCAGCGGCGACAACTCGCCGCCGTTGAAGCTCGTCTGCAGCGGCGCGGCTTTCACCCCTGCACCATCGCCCGTTCCCACGAGTTCGGCGGATTCGCCCGCGGCGGCTGCTCGATCGCGTTCACGCGCCGCGCCTCGCGCAGCGCCTGCTTGCGCTCGGCCCAGGCCGCTTCCCGTTTGCTCGTGCTCTGCGTCAGGTCTTCGCAAATTTCGGCGGCGAGACGGCACGCGAACGCTTCGACGAACAACGGCGGGAACAATCCCGCATTCGTCACGCGCGAGATGTAGCGCACTTGCAGCGGCGCGGCCTGGTCGGTCAGGATCGCGAGCGAGCCGTTGGCATCGGTCTCGATCGCGAACGTGTCGGCGTCGCCACCGTAGAACGCCCAATCCTGCCCGACTTCCACCAGCGCGAGATAGTCGGCCGGCAACGGATACGCGAACGACCAGCCGAACGCGGGCGGCGTGGCGCTTGCCGGCAGCAGTGCGCGCTTGATCGCAAAGGTCCACGGATTCGCGGCCAACTCGGCGTCGCGCTTGACATCGAATATCGCCGCCAGCGTGCGCGCTTGCTTTGTGTCGTCAGACAACGCAATGATGCGCGTCGCGCCGACCTTGACGAGCGCGTTATTGCAGATGCTCACAGCGGACGCCATATCGACCTACCCGACCGTCTTGAAGTGCACATGCTTGAACGTCACGCTGTCCGCAGCGTTCGCCAGTTGGCACTGAAAAATCAGGTCCCACTCTGTAGTAGACAGGTTCAATGTTTCTTCGGCCACGTCTGCAAGCGCGGCCCGGTTGTGCACCGACATGCGCAGGCTCAAATACTGCCGGTTGTACGCGGTGAACACGATCGAGAAGTCAATCACGAAATCTGCCGCAACCTGTCCCGCCGGGATCGTGATACCAGCCGAGGTAGTAACGCCGATCCTGAACTTGAACTGCACATTGCCGGCCGTCGTCGCATTGATCGTGCCGAACGCCTTCCCTTCGATATGTTGAGGCTTGCGAATGGAACTCACAGTCGGCGCGAAAAGCCCCAGCGTGAGCGTTTTAGTAAGCAAGTCGATATTGCCAGTCGTCCCGGTCACAGTAACCGGAGCGTTCAGATAGTCGGTCGCGCGACAGTTGTTTGGGTTCGGGTCGCGGTCCATGTCCACCGCACCCGACTGAACGCTGATGGCCTCGATGTTCGAGTCGGGCGACGGGAAGTAGTTGAACTCGGCAGTCGGATAGCCGAAGATCACAGCGTTGTTCTCCGCGCGGATCGCGCGGTCGCAGCGCTTGAAATTGCTGTAACTGTAGTTGACGCGCGCGTTCACGGTCGCCGTGATGCCGGCGAGGCAATCCTCGTACAGCACAGAGTCAGAGTGCCCGGTCGAGCCCTCCTGAGCCAGAAACCCGGTTGTCAGGAAGCGCAGCCTCGGCCCGCGCATCTGGCCTACTGCCGACTGGTCGCCGATCTGGTGGAAGGCGCGAAACAGCGAGCGGATGCCGGTGCCGACTTTGCCGGGCGTGCCGTAGATGTCGCCGCCGGCCACTTCGAGCAGCCCTTTGTGCGAGTCGATGCCGTAGGAACAAGCCTCGGCGTGCACGTTCTCCGTGCGCAGAAACCCGGCGTCGTTCGTGATGCCGGCCGAGTTGTAGGAGCCGTTGTAGTTCTTGAACTTGACGTTCTTGATGAGCACCTTCAGCCCGCGCCCTTCGAGGCGGATGCCGTTCACAGCAGCGCCGGCAGCGTCGAAGATCGCAGTCGGCGTCGGCCACGGGTTCGTCGTCGGGTCATAGCCGACATCCGGCCCCTGAATGCGGATGGAGTTCACCGCGAGCACGCCATTGGCCGTGTACGGATCAATGTCAGGATCGCCCGCCTCGTCCTCGTTTGCGGGGCCGAGCAGGGCCGTTCGATTGGCTACCGTGTCGTAGGTGCCGGCGGCGAGGTTGATCGTCGCGGACTTGACGATGCCCGCCGCCATCAGCACGTCGAAGGCTTTTTGCAGTGTCGCGAACGGGGCGCCGCTGCTGCCGTCGTTGGCGTCGTTGCCGGCGGGCGCGACGTAGAGCGTGACCGAGGCGCCGCCTTGCGATGCCTTGAGCGCCGCGCCGACCGTGCCAGACGCATATGGAAGTGCGTCGTTGAACGCTACCATTGCGGATCCTTCCGTTGCGCTGGCCGGGTTCGCCAAGGCGAGTGCCAGCGCCGACGCGCTTTGGTCTGCCGGGACGACTGCGGCAGGGTTGCCGAGCGCATCGAACGCCGCCAGCTTGTTCGCGCGAGCCGATGCCGCCGGGAAGCGCGGCAACTGCGTTGCTTCCTCGGGCACTCGCAAAGCCGACCCCAACTCTGACTGCGCTTGCTGCGCGAGCATCGTCAGCTTGTCGAGTGCGCGCTCATGCGATTCGGCCGGGAAAGCATCCGTCTCGACGTAATCCGTTTCCTGCGTCGGCGGGACGGCACGTTTGATTGTGAGCGTCCCTCCCCCAGGGTATGCGGTCGTCGTCGTGATGACGCCAGCCGAATCGCCAGCTCCCGCAGCCGTGTAGTCGACCGACAGCACAAGCAACGCCTCCGCACCGGCTGCGTCCGTATAGATGACCGCGAGATGTTCACTTTCGAGGAACGGAAACGGGACATCGAATACCGTGCTCGACCCATCTGTTGCGTATTGAACGCGGCTGATCGTTGTCTCTACTGTCACTCGCCTCTCCCGAAGTGGGCGCAGTGTGCCGAGTCCTGGCGGAACGTTTTCCGCGTCAGTCGAGCACTTCGTAGCTCCGTGCGGCCTGCGCGCGCCGGCCGGCGTCGCGGCTCGTCGGCATGTCGGTGCGCTGGATCGGCATCGCGAACGTCAGCGCCAGCGCGTCGCCGTCGTCCGGCGAAGCCACACCGCGGCGCTTCATGTCGTCCTTCCTTTCGAGCAGGATGCGCCCGTCCTTGTCGAATGCGTACTCCGGCCCCTGCAGGTCGTCCGAGAGTTGCTGATCGGCGTCGATCACGCCCGTCGCGAGCCAGTCGCGCAGGTCGCCCCACATCTCTGCGCGCTTGTTGGCGTACTGCAGTTCCTTGCGCGCTGTCGCACCGAAATTGACCTCGATCACCCGGTAGCCGCGCGACTTGAGCAGATCGACAACACCGCCGCCCACCCCGCCGCCGTCTATGAACACCGCTTGCGGGTTGTACTTGTCGATCGTCCATGCGATCTTGCCGGCCGAAAACACGGTATCCCTGTCGCGCCACTTGATAGGCGGGATGACGCGGCCATTGCGGCCCTGGCGCCCGCGTATCACGCACTGATCATCGCCAAATCGCGCGATGTCCACGCCGAGCACGAGCGGCGCGCCGGGGTCCGGCACCGGCAATGCGCGCGTCTGCGCGGCCTCGACCACATCGCCGCCGATGAACTGCACCGCGCCCGCGCGCGGGAAGACGCCCCGCACGCGCACGCGCACGAAATCCGAATCCTCGCCGTAGTCCTCGACCCACTCGTCAAGCTGCTTGCGACTCGTCCCCTCCACTGTCCTCGAGTCAATCTGCTGCGTCGACCATCTATGCCGGAATTTCCCGAAGCACTCGCGAAAGCGCCCCGCGTTGCGCGTCGGGTTGCCGAACGCGAACCACAGAATTTCTGTGTCGGCGTCGGTCAGCGCGCCCTCTGTCACCTCCCATATCTCGTCCGCGATAGCCGACGCCTCGTCGAATATCACGAGCACGCGCCGGCCCTGGTTGTGCAGCCCGGCGAACGCCTCAGTGTTGTTCAGGCTCCACGGTATCGCGTCGACGCGCCACGTCTTTTCGTGTGCAGGATCAGAGCTGTAGAGGCTTGTAGCCGTGTAAGTAAACGCAGACCCGAGGATGCACAGCCGATGCCATTTCGCAAGCTCGGGCCACGTCTTGGTCGTCAACTGCCGCTCGGTGTTTGCCGTCACCACGGCTCGCGTGTCGATCCGCGTTATCACGGCCCACAGCACGAGCATGGACACGAGCGCCGATTTGCCGATGCCGTGCCCGGATGCAACGGCGATCCGCACCGCGTCGCCCACCTCCGCACCGTCGCGCAAGCGCCGGCCGACATCGGACAACACCGCGCGCTGCCACTCTCGCGGCCCGCTCGTTGCTGCTAGCTCGCCCTCGCCCCAACGAAAGCACCGCTCGACGAACGCGAGCGGGTCTAGTTGTAGCTCGGCCAGCGTCTCATGTGTCGGCGTCACGCGCTACCTCGATTGCCTGCACGTCGACCGTCAACCGCTCACGCTGCTGCGTGATGCGCCGCGCCTCGACCTCGCGCAGCAGATCGGTCAGCGTGACCGTCGCAGAGACGTTGACATCCTTCGGCAGGCACTTGCCGACGAGGTTGAGAAACGGCGCCGGGTTGCGCTTCTTCGCCTGCCTCAGCAGGTAGTCCTCGCCGCCCGCTTTGTCCAACGCGCCCAGGATCAGGTCCTTGAGCTCGCGCGTCACCTTGTTCGGGATGCCCTTTCGGCTGCCGCCCTTCAGTGGCGGCCTGCGCTTGGCTCTTGTCGTCACTGTGACAGCCTCCATCACGCCACGCCCAGCACCTTGCGAGGCCTGCCACGGCGCTTCACCGTGTTCACAGCCACAGCTGCCGCAGGCGGCCACTGCGGCAGAGCAAACGGGCCTGCTACCGCAGCACTGGCGTGGGCAACGCGATGCCCACGCACTACCTCTCGCATCGGTAGCGCATCCCGTCCCTCGCCGGTCGTGCGGCACCAGAGCGCGATCAGCCCCTCGCCGCGAAAATGCGCCGGCTGCACGCCGATCTCGTAGTGCTGGAGCATGCGGGCCGTGAGCTGCAACTGCATCGCATCGCCCACCGCGCGCATCGTCAGTCCGCGCTCTAGCAGCGCGTTGATTACCGCCGCCCAATCTACTGCACTCGTCATCTCAGACCCCCCACACCAACATCGCAGCATCTCGCCCATGCTCGGACGTGCGGCCCTGCCAGCCGGTGAGCCGCTTGAATGCTGCCGCGTCGAGCTTGCGCCCCTTGGCCTGCGGCGAAACCGGCAGAAACGGCACTCCGACCAGGCCGGATAGAAACTCCTGCCAGATCGAGCAATCGCGCTTGATCGAGCCGGCGCCCTGCAACGCCTCGCGGCCTCGCGCGCCGAACCATGTCCGCAGCCGCGCATCCTCGAACCGCACCGAATGCAGCGCCTCGGCGTCGGCCATCGTGCGAATCAGCGTCATCGCCTGCGTGATGCCGAGCGTCTCCACTGTCGTCAATCGACGCTCGGCGCGCGACCAGACGGCGAATCCGGTGCGTACGCCAGGATCAAGGCCGACGATCATGTGTCCGATCATGCCGGCACCCCATCGAACTCTGCCCACTGCCGCGCGGCCTCGTCAGCCGGCAGTTTTAGCAGCTTGTAGTTCGGCCCGCGATCGCCCATCGAATGCGGACGTTCTATCGCCTCGAATACCTCACGCGTCGGCGGGGCGAAGTCGCGCGGATCATGCGCGCGGCCGGTCTCGACGTAGATCAGCAGCGCATTGCAGGCCAGCAGTTCGGCGGCGCAGCGCTTGCGCGCCGGGCAGGCGTAGCGGTCGCATGGCGCATCGGACGACAGCAGCGCGGCGAGAGCTTGATCCTTGGTTTTCACAGCAGCCATCCCACGATCGGCCAAACCGCGAATTTGCCGACCGCGAACCCGGCGAGAAAGCTCGCGGCGAGCAACAACAACGCGAGCGACCCGAACAGTCCGAGCAGCATCAGGCTCAGTGCGGCGTCGAGAGATGGCGCGGCGCGGTTCATCGCTGCGCCCTTCTCGCTTCCCAGTCCGCCGCAAATGCGTCCTGCAACGCGATCCGTGCCGCGCGGTCGTGCGCCTTTTCGTACTCGTCGAAATACGCGACCCGGGCGCGTGCCGGGCTGATCCGGTGCAGGTTTGCGATGTGCCTCGCGGTCTGGATCGCGTCGAGCCGTGGGTCGTCGGCGGGGACGGTCTGGACGCGGCCGTCGAGCCATGTCGTTACGGTTGCGGTCATGTCATCAGCCTCCTAATCGTGATCGCCAGCGCGCCGAGTTGATCGAGCTTGCGCACGTTCCACAGAGCGCGCGTGCCGTGCCATCCCTCTGTGCCTTGGTGGCACTCGGGGCAAAGCGCAACGCACGTCCATGCGCTGCGCTGGCTGATGTGGTGAGCCTGACTCGGGGGCGGCGCATCGCACACGCTGCACGCGAGCGCTTTCACCCGCGCCAGGTGCACGCGCTCGGCGGGGCTTGGGCGGCTGTTCATGCTTCGGCCTCGTCCGCGTACACAGTTACCCCGCGCAGCGCGGCCGTGGCGTTGAGA
>OFQZ01000252.1_pt1 | contig 20482 bp, 29 predicted proteins | sample 1543011 | NCBI WGS metagenome assembly OFQZ01 (sample SAMN07774216, study PRJEB24372) | wastewater metagenome | isolation source: Exp Tend NO 0WW | collected 2016-02 | reverse complement strand
TCCTGAGAGAGATTTTGTAGTACTCCTGCTACAAAAGGAGACCTACCATGACTACATAGACACCATTGACCTGTCCTACTTGAAGGACAATTACAAGGAACTTTCCTATCTCTATTCCTGTTTGAAAGAAGTCCACTCTCTTGTGGAAGGTGACGTAGACCTACCCACCTTGCAAGCTTTCTTCTTTCAGAAATATCCTGATCTAGACAAGGAAGTCTACCTAGACCTGTTTAAAACCCTCTCAGAGGCTCCAATCAACCCTGCTCTAGGGGTAGCCCTATTGAAGCAGATTAAAGCTCGTAAACAAGCTCTTAAACTTTCTGAGGCAGCTTTTCGATTTAGTACAGGACATGCAAAATATGAGGACATTGACTACGAATTTGTCAGGATGGAATCTCCTGAGACTTCTAAAGAGGAATTCGTTTTTGTTACAACCTCTCTCTCCTCAATCATCCATGACATATTCCAGAAACCTGGACTTAGGTGGAGGTTGGATGCTCTCAACAAATCTCTTGGTTCCTTGCGAAAGGGAAACTTTGGTTTTCTGTTTGCAAGACCAGAAGTTGGGAAAACCACCTTCCTTGCCTCAGAAATAAGCTACATGCTTACTCAGCTTCTAGAAGAAGATGGGTCGATCATATGGTTTAACAACGAGCAAGTGGGTGCCGAAGTCATGCTTCGAGTGTACCAAGGTTACTTTGGGCTGAAACTGGAACAGATTAAGTCTAATCCAGAGAAGTATGAGGAAGCGTTCAATTCTCAAACTAAAGGCAAATTCCTGCTAGTGGATGATGCTAACATTGAGAAGAGTATGGTGGAACGTATCATTAAAAGATACAATCCTAGTTTGGTAGTGTTTGACCAGATTGACAAAATCAAGGGATTCGCTGCCGATAGGGAGGATTTGAGGTTAGGAGCAATTTACATCTGGGCAAGAGAACTTGCCAAATCTTACTGCCCTGTAATAGGCATCTGTCAGGCAGACGGAACAGGGGAGAATGTTAAGTGGCTGACTATGGATAACGTAGCGAATGCAAAAACTTCAAAGCAAGCAGAAGCCGACTGGATTTTAGGTATGGGTGCTGTACATGCAGAAGGAATGCAATTCATTCGTTATTTGAACATTAGCAAAAACAAACTTATGGGTGATGATGATACCCTTCCGAAGCTACGACATGGAAGATTTGAAGTGTTGATTGAACCCGAGATTGCTAGATTTAAGGACTTAATTATTTATGAATAACAACACAATAACACTGCCAATGGCAATGTATGAAGAATTAATGGATAAGAATGTAATGCTAGAGTGCCTCCTATCTTCTGGAGTAGACAGTTGGGAAGGATACGAGAAAGCAATGGAATTATTTTATGCTTCCTTTAATTCTGAGTACTAATGAGTAAAACATTCCTAACAAGTGACACCCACTTCTTCCACACCAATGTTATTGGGTTCTGTAACAGGCCGTTTGGTTCTGTGGAACACATGAATGAGCAACTGATTAAGGGATGGAACCGTGTGGTTGGACCTGAAGATCATTTATGGTTCTTAGGAGACTTCTCTTTTGGTAAGATTCCTGAGACAGAGAATGTTCTGAGTCAACTTAATGGAATTAAGCATTTAATCACAGGAAACCATGACCGTAAGGGGAGATGTGAGGAATTAGATTGGAGTAAGTATTTTGTTACCCAACATGACTACTTCCGATTAAAGGTTCCAAATGAGGGAAAAGCTGTACTATGTCATTTCCCGTTTAGCTCATGGGAACGTGGTTACCATAATTTCCACGGTCATTTGCACACACTACACAACGATAAACAGGGAAAGTATATGCAGCATGATGTGGGAGTAGACAACAATAACTACTACCCTATTTTGTTTAAGGACGCAATGGCTAAATCGGTCCTAAATAAGGAGCAAGTGAAATTGTACTAACATTTGATGTTGAGACAGGGACAAAGAATAAAGGAAATCCGTTCACGGCGAGTGGCAAGTTGGTTTCCTATTCAGTGAAACAAGAGGACGGTAAACCTTCATTCAATCATTTCAGTTCTCCAACCTTTCTCAGTGAATTACGGACATTGATGCAACAAGCTAAGTTACTTGTTGGCTTCAATCTTAAGTTCGATTTACATTGGGCAAGCCGCTATGGGATAAAGCCTCCCGACAGGTGCCGAGTATGGGACTGTCAAATTGCTGAATTTATTATCTCTGGACAACAGGCGAGATATCCATCGTTAGATGAATGCTGTGCCAAGTACGGATTAGGTAGTAAAGATGATAAGATAGCGGAATATTGGAAACTTGGAGTAGATACAGAATTCATTCCTCCTGACGAATTGCAGGTCTACAATGATCTTGACGTAGACCTCACCTACAAGCTACGGATTGCACAAATGAAGATCATGACCGAGGAGCAAATAAAGCTCTGCTTAGTTATGGGTCTGGACTTGTTGGTCTTACAGGAAATGGAAGAAAATGGAGTTAAATTTGATAAAGAACTTTGTAGCACCAAAGCAAAGGAAACAGCGGAGCAGCTTGCGGCAATCACAGAGGAGCTTCTTAAGTACTCACCTACTCCACATATTAATTTGGATAGTGGTCAGCAGCTTAGCTGTCTTCTCTATGGTGGTAAGTTTGAGGTTGACTTCGTAACAGAAGAAACTGTTCTCTATAAGTCTGGTTCTAAAAAGGGAACCGAATATGTGAAGAATGTTCATAATCCCATTGTTTATGAATGTCCAAAACTCTTTGATCCACTCCCTAAAACTGAAACCAAACTTAGAAAGAAACTTAACGATGAAGAAATTGTCATCTATGAAACTAATGAGGATGTATTAAAACAATTAAAGAGTTCTGACAAATGGAGAAAGCGTTTAATTGAATTACTTCTCCAGCGTGCTGAGTTAGCAAAACTATTAGATACTTACTATGGAAAATTACCAGACCTCTTGCACAAAATGGAATGGGGAGAATATCTTCATGGACAATACAACCAATGTGTGGCTGCTACTGGACGGTTATCGAGTTCAGCGCCTAAATTTTAAATGGGCGCATTAAACCGTGTGAACTCAGGGGAACTCCAGATCGGACAATCCTGAGCCAAGCCAAGGTGGTGACACCTTGGAAGGTGCAACGACTATCTCGAAAGAGAGTACACTCAAGTGGGTGGAAGCGCACGGCACGCCTTGGAAGCGTGATGATATAGTCTACTCTGCACAGGAATGTGCAGCAGCGAAAGCGGTAGAAGATTAACGATCTTCTATGAATATAAGGAATATGCAGAACTTCTCAGGCCAGACAGACCAGTTATTAATATCAAGATATGAGTAGGTTTAAACTAATAGATGGTATTGTACGTACATCTAATGGGACTAAGATTGGAATACTTGATCAAGATGTAGATGGAAATTGGTTATTCTTTCCTTCAAGTGAAATGATGTCAGGAGGATGGTCAGAGGGATCATTATTTGAGCTTTACACTTTTTTAGTTAATAAAAATGCCACTGGTTAATGCTGATGTAAAAAGTCTAGAAGTTGTGGTAGCTGCTGAACTTTCAGGAGATAAGGTACTTAAGCAAGAAATTATTGACAAGGTTGACATTCATGAGACTAATCGCGATAGATTTAAACTTGGAGAAGGAAAACCTGGAAGACTTATTGCCAAAATCTTCAAGTTCCGCCTTATCTATGGAGGAAGTGCATACTCTTATGCAAATGATTCAGACTTTCAAGGAGTTAGTCGAAGTCAAAAGTTCTGGCAAAATGTTATTGACGAATATTATGGCAAATATACAGGCATAAAAGAATGGCATGAGCACTTAATTGAAACCGCACAAAAAACTGGTAGACTCACCATCCCTAGTGGTAGGTTCTTTCCTATTGTTCCCAAAATAAATAGATGGAATGGAGGATTGGAATGGCCCATCACTGTGATCAAGAACTATCCAGTACAAGGCTTTGGAGCCGACCTAGTAATGCTGGCTCGACTAGAAGCCAGTAAACGCCTGAAAGCTAGCGGGCTGGAATATAAACTAATCTCTACCATTCATGATAGTATTGTTGCTGATTGTCCCTCTAAGAACGTAGAAGTAGTAGGTAAGATACTTAACGATAGTATTGAGTATGTTCCAACTTTGTGTAAGCAAGTATTTGGGTACGACTTCAGTTTGCCATTAACTTCTGAGGTTCAATATGGTCTCAATAAGAAGGAGATGACTGACTTAAAATGAATTCTCTAAGGAAATGCTTGACTTAAAGTTCAATTAATGGTATAATATTAGTATAGGGTTTGATCATCTAATAGGTAGGACCGAGAGCAAATCTCGGAATGTAGGTTCGATTCCTACTCTTTCCCTTTTGCAGGTAGAGTGTCTTAAGGTAGCACCCAATCCTTCCAAGTTTGTAGATCGAGTTCGATTCTCGATACCTGCTCCAGATTAAATTTTTAAATAGGAAATAAATGCGAGTTAAAATTCTCGACGTAAATATTGAAAAGGTTGTTAAAGGCCGTAATATGTATCAAGTAGCCACTGTGGCATATAGCTCCAACGGAGAAGCTCGTACACAGAAGGTTATGAGCTTTGCAAACCCTGATGTTTTCAAATCTCTTCCTGACTTCTTGGGTAAAGAAGCAGATGTCACTGTCACCAAGAATGATGGTGGGTATAACCAATGGGCTGCTATTAAGGCCCCAGGCTCAGAGGTTCCAGAAGCCTCCCCTACAGCAACTGCCGCTGCCGGTACACGGGTTACAGGAAGTAACTATGAAACCCGAGAAGAGCGTGCAAACAAGCAAGTGTACATTGTCAAGCAATCCTCCATTGGATCGGCAATTGAAACTCTTGCAGCTATGGGAGAACTCTCTAGCCCCGCCCGAGTTATTGAAGTGGCTCAAATCTATGTGGACTATGTGATGGGTACTTTGGATAACAAGTCCATTGTAGATATGAAATCGGACGATATCTAATAGATTTGCTAATCTGTTCCATGTTCATTGGACTTAGTTATATGACATACAACATAGGCTATGTTCAGGCCAAGTCTGAAGTACATGAAACAGAGCAGCATGACGATTGTCATGACACCAAAACCCATGAAGCATGGATTGCAAAAAAGAATGGAGAACTACGATGTTTCCTAGAGAGCCGACAGTATCCCCATCGTGTGCGGGGCACCTACCTTGATAATTCCCAAGACGTTCAACCTAGCGGGAGTCAAGTGGAAGGTGAAGCAATTGAAGGGTCTTCCTGAATTAGGAAGATGCGCTAGAGATACTGCCACCATTCTTCTACAAGAAGAACAAGACCCTGTTTCTAAGGAAGTAGCTTTCTTGCATGAAGTAGTTCATGCAATTAGGTACACCCTAGGAGAAGGGGGTCCTCATGATGAAAAAGAAGTCGATAGCTTTGCCTATCTCCTCCATCAATTCCTCACCACAGCTAAATGAAACTTCTACTTGATGGAGATTTATTCTGCTACCGCTGTGCGGCATCAGCCGAAAACAGTACATCACAACAGGCTATTCTAAATCTAGAGCGACTCTTAGATGATGTTATTCTAGCCTTAAGTGCGGATACATTCCAATTCTACCTATCAGGAAATACCAATTTTAGGTATCAAGTTTATCCTGAGTATAAAGCCAATCGCCTGGAGGCTAAGAAACCTACCCATCTCCATGTTCTCCGAGAATATCTTCTGAATTACGGAGCAATTCTTTCAGAGAACTGTGAAGCCGACGATTTGATGGGAATTGCTCAATGTGAAGCCGACTACGGTAGTACAACTATTGTGTCCCTAGACAAGGACATGCTCATGATTCCAGGATGGCATTATTCTTGGTATATTGAGGGGGGCACTCCCGAAGCACGTTGGTCACGTCCAGCTAAATTGCAAGAAGTGTCTTACATACAAGGTCTACACCATTTCTACACTCAACTTATTGTTGGGGATATAAGCGATAACATCAAAGGAATTCCAAATGTTGGAAAAGTTGGGGCTAAGAAGCTCCTCGACGGCTTAACCACTGAGGAAGAAATGTTTAATGCTGTTAGGGATGCCTATGCCTGCGATGAGGCAATGCTCATGAATGGGAAGTGTCTTTGGATTATGAGAGAAAAAGAAAAACAATGGGAGTTTCCATTTGAAACGGAAAGTTTACAATGATGGACAGTGGACAGTTGGTAGGTTTAATTCTTTCGTTACCAGCATTTTGCGTTCTGGTTCTCGCCGCTGGGGGCCTAAGTATACGACGCTTAATGAAGCAAAGACAGAAAAGAAAATAAATCCAAAGTCTGGACGGCTGGCACAACATTTCTTATGTGCTAAATGTAAAAAGGAGTTTACATCTAAAGACGTTCAGGTCGATCACATTAAGCCAATTGGGTTTGATAAAACATGGGATGAGTTCATTGACAAACTTTTCTGTGAAAAGGAAAATCTCCAAGTACTATGTGTCCCATGTCATAAAAAGAAAAGTAAGGAAGAACAAAAGAAACAATGATTATTGAAATTGAAACAAAAGATGAAGAAGGCAATATTGCCTTTCATGGCAAGCTTAATTCTCTGGAAGTAAGCTTCGTTCTTAATGTTGGAATTAACTATCTAATGGCAAATGGAGCAATGCCACTTTTTACAGGAAAAGAAGATGATGAATTGGCTCTTGTTGCCAAACCATCCACCACAGTACAATGAAGCATTTAATCATACCTGATTGTCAAATCAGGGCTGGAGATAATTTTGACTTTCTTAGGGCAATTGGTAATTATATTGTCCGCAAGCAGCCTGATGTTATTGTTAATTTGGGTGATTTTGCGGACCTTCCTTCTTTATCTTCTTACGATATCGGAAAAAAATCGTTTGAAGGACGAAGGTACGTTCACGATATTGCCGCCGCCATAGAGGGAATGGCTGCTCTCCTAGGCCCAATTAAAGAGTTTAATGATAAGGCTAGGAAGAACAAAGAGAAGCTGTATAAGCCTCGAATGGTCTTTACCCTAGGCAATCATGAGAACCGTATTAATAGGGCTGTAGAGAACGATGCCAAGCTAGAGGGAGTGCTTTCTATTGATGACTTGTGCTACGAAAAGTTTGGATGGGAAGTTTACCCATTTCTGGATGTAGTGCTCATTGATGGAGTGGCCTACTCCCATTACTTTACATCTGGCCTGTTAGGTCGCCCTGTCACCACGGCGAATGCTTGTCTAGCAAAGAAGCATATGAGTTGTATTCAAGGTCATCAACAAGGACTACAGATTGCGACAGGATACAAAGCTGATGGAAATGCCCTCACCTGTGTAATTGCTGGTAGTTGCTATGAACATAATGAAGACTATCTAGGGCCACAAGGAAACAACCATTGGCGGGGTATTCTCATGCTGCATGAAGTACAAGATGGCCACTTTGATCTAATGAGTGTCTCCCTTAAGTTTTTGAAGGAAAAGTATGGCAGCTAACGATATTCAAATTGCTGGAAATCATTACAAGCAATTCAAAGACTTTGAACCTTGGGATGTCATCACAGCATGGGACTTGGGCTATCTAGATGGCACTGCTCTTAAGTACATTGCTCGTTGGAAGCATAAGAACGGTGTCGAGGATTTGAAGAAGGCTGTTCATTTCCTACAGAAAAAGATTGAGGTTGAAGAGAGGAAGATGTATGACAACACTAAGCCAACAAATTAGGCAGTGTCGAGATGGTGCTGCGGACAATCCTTGGCAAGGAAAAGACAAACGAGTATTGTTTGTTTGTAGTATGGGTATTCTTCGTTCTGCCACTGCTGCACGAATCTATGCTATGAAGTACAACACGCGTAGTGCGGGAACATGGGGGGATGCTCTAATTCCTCTTACACCAATGCTATTGGCATGGGCACAGGAAATTGTATTTGTCACTAAAGAGAATTATGAAAATGCTGTAGCTGAATTTGGCGAAGAAATTTTCCTATCTACTCCTACGAAAGTACTCAATATTCCTGATCAGTACGAACACATGCATCCTATGCTAGTGCAAGCTTTTGTAGAGCAGTATGAGCCTTATTAAAAACAAAGACTTTCTCTTTGCAGTGGTACGAGTGGATGAACTAGGTAGCCGCACCATCTGCTGCTTTACTAAAACTGTGGGATATGCAGATATTCTCTGTTCTCAGTATAAACAGAAGCTAATTGATTCTGGAGTAACTGGCCCTTGGCCTGTCTTCATTCCAGAAGCTAATATTTTTTACGATGAGTGATTGTGGATAAAATTGAATTGATTGAAGAGCTACGGAAGATAGACGAAATCACTTTACTGGAGTTATTGAACATCTCTTCAGAAGACCTTGTGGATGCTTTTCTGGATAAGATCAACGAGAATCAAGGTAAGTTGATTCGTTTCTTGTATGACAACTAAACCTAATAAACCCTCCCGCCTAGAGTGGGAGGTAACAAAAGAAGAAAAAGCTCGTTATGTTAAACGTAAGCAAGAAGAACGAGAAGCAGAGAACAGTCTTCGAGACTTTCTCCGTCATTTGAGAGAAGAGGAGGATGATCATACTCCCCCTGATTAAATTTAGAGACATGCTTCAAACATATAAAGAACAAATAAATAACGATATGAATGAATTGGTAGCGGCTGCCACCTTAATTGGAACACGCCCTAATTATCTCACAGTGGATGAGCAAGGCTATTATCATCTACAAGCTTCTGGCACTCTAGAACAATGTATTAAAGCAACAGAAGACAATCTAGCCAAACTAAATCGGATTAAAGAACAGAAGGATCGCCTTGATCGTAAATCGCTTTAAAACTTCTTTTTCTGAGACTATTTTTAGGAACAAGTATGCCCAAGGACCAAATGATAGCTGGGATGCCCTTGCTGACCGAGTGGTTGAGGACGTATGTGGATCACGATGGGGAACTCTCCCGGTGCTTATGTCTGATGCGGACCGCCGAGAACTCGCAAATCACATTAAGGAAATGCGATTCCTTCCGGGCGGTAGATATCTTTATTACGCTGGAAGACCCTACAAAGCATACAATAATTGCTACCTTTTACGAGCAGAAGAAGATACCCGAGAAGAATGGAGTGCTGTAACTTGGAGGGCTATGTCCTGTCTCATGACAGGCGGAGGTATCGGGATTGACTACTCCCGTCTTAGACCGGCTGGTGCGCCACTCACACGTACTGGAGGAGTTGCAAGCGGACCTATTCCTCTTATGCACGCAATTAACGAAATCGGACGAAATGTTATGCAGGGAGGAAGCCGTCGCTCTGCAATATATGCTTCACTTAACTGGCAACATGAAGACATCCCTGAATTTCTTAAAGCTAAGAATTGGTCGTCCGTAATTAAAGAACTGAAGGAGAAAGATTTCAACTTTCCTGCTCCTTTGGATATGACCAACATCAGTGTTAATTATGATGATGCTGCTTTGTGGAATAGGAATGAGGATGGATCGTTTAGTCCTGATCTAACTAAGAATTCAGTATTTCTCCAAAATGTGCGACAAGCAATGGAGACAGGAGAACCTGGATTCTCTTTCAACTTTGGTAATAAACAAAATGAAACTCTTAGAAATGCCTGTACTGAAGTTACGAGCGAGGATGATAGCGACGTTTGTAATCTTGGGTCAATCAATCTCGGCAATATTCACTCTTTGGAAGAATTCACCGAAGTCGTTCGACTCGCTAGTAAATTCCTCGTTTGTGGAACCCTCAGAGCCGATCTCCCTTACGAGAAAGTATATAAAGTACGGGAACGTAACCGTCGTCTCGGTCTTGGACTTATGGGCATACACGAATGGCTCCTCCAACGAGGACAACAATACGAAGTAACAGATGAACTACACAAATGGCTTTCCGTCTATCAAACTGAATCCGTCCGAGCCGCCAATGAGCACTGCGACCGTTTTTACATTAGCAGGCCAGTTGCGTACCGCGCTATTGCACCAACTGGAACCATCGGAATCCTTGCTAGCACAACTACGGGCATTGAACCACTCTTTGCAGTGGCATATAAACGACGTTACCTCACGGATGGAACAAAGTGGAAGTACGAATACGTCGTCGACAATACCGCTTCAAGACTCATACAAGAATATGGTCTAGACCCTGATGAAATTGATACAGCGTACAAACTAAGTCACGACTATGAACGACGAATCAAATTCCAAGCGGACGTGCAAGATTACGTTGACATGTCAATTTCCAGTACCATCAACTTACCAACCTGGGGAAGTAAACATAATTCAGAATCCACTGTCCCTGAATTCGCACAAACATTGGCTAAGTACGCTCCTAGGCTACGAGGTTTCACATGTTATCCAGATGGAAGTCGAGGAGGTCAGCCCATCACCGAAATGCCCTACGAAGAAGCTATGAAGCATAAAGGTACTGTCTTTACTGAGCATGATGTTTGCGACATTAGTGGTCATGGGGGATCATGTGGCGTGTAAGGAGTAATTACAATAACGACTATTGCATGTAATAAAACAGAAATGGCCTGTGACTTACAATTTACCGTCAACGGTATGATGAAGTCTAAAGGCATTACGAAAATCTATAGGATACAACCTCACGAACTACATTTCCATGAACCCTTCATTATGGGATTCTGTGGAGCAGCTTCTGAGATTATTGATGTCTTAGATTATTACGAACGACCAGAATTGTACAAGCACATTCCCAGGACTAAAAATCTAACAGGACTGGTGTTAACACATTCTGGTCAAATCTTTCAATTTGATTCCCCCGGTAAATGGTTGGCAGTGCATGGAGAGTTTGCTGCTATGGGCTCAGGTTCTCCTGCTGCCTATGGAGCCCTCCATGTAGGAGCCACTCCCAAGCAAGCTGTACAGGCTGCTATGAAAGTTGATCCATTCACGGGAATGGGAACCAAAGTACTAAAAATTTAAAGGAAATATGGCACAAGAACTAAATAAGAAACGTAAGCTTCTATTTGCATTTATGAATGGTTCCTACAAGAAATTTACTGATGTAGTAAAGTATGACCATAAAGAGTGGATTATTATTGAACGGGAGGATGGGACTAAATCCTTCATCAATACTACAAATGTAAAATGGATTGATGAAATTAAGGATTAATTAGGCAAAAAGAAAGCCCCCTAAGAGCAATCCTAGGGGGCTTTTTGTTTATGGATATTCTTGAAAGGGTAGCTGGAAATGTGGCCCATCTTTAAGGTATGAGATAGCACTAAATAACTTCTCTATACTGTCTCCAAAATGGCCTATACCCATATTACAACTAGAGCATAGTAATCCTCTTACTTTACCAGTGGTATGGCAATGGTCAATACACAGTTTATGAGTTGATCCACATATACTACATTTCTGCTCTCCGAGGTCTTCTTTACAAACCCCATATACAGACCGCTCCCATGTTTTCCTGACCACGACTGGATCAGTTATACGCCGCTCTTTAGAGTAGACCCGATGTCTCACCGCCTCTTTCTCTTTATCTCGATCTAGGTAGCGGCATTGTTTACAGGTAGTCCTATGATTTGGCCGATCTTTCTGATGCTCAAACTCACAGGCAGGTTTATTTATATTGCATCTTCGGCAATTGAAAGTGGCATCCATCTTTAAAATCCTCCCAATCTCCACCCCACTCAAGAGGAACACCAACTTGCTTGGCCGCTTCCTTCATCGAGTTACTTAGTTTACTGTATAGAGGCCAGTCCCATCTAACTTCTCCTCCAACAACTACAGCTAAATCCACTGCATGTCCGGTAAGGTGTCGACTATTCATTGTCTTGGAAGCACCAGCTTTCACCAGTTGTTCTTGACGTTCCTTAGAACGCAAGCCTTCTGTAACAATGAATTCCAACTCAGAAAGTTCTTCTGCTTTCCTTACAACCTTATCCAAATCAGGATGAATCCCAACTAAGTTCTTTTCAGAACGTACACTTAGCATTACTCTCTCCCTGTTAGTCGCATAGTACGATGCACAGCAGTCAAACTACTAGACATAGCATTCTTCATCAGAGCTAACGTATGCGCTGGGACATGTTGTTCCATAGCCATGTTAGTGATTTCTCTTTCCAAAGAAGCTGGGTCGCCTTGGGCTTGTATATACTTTTGTGCAAAGTCAGCAGGAACCCTACCAGAGGTAAACATCTGCTTTGCCGCATTGTCAATAATAGACTTCCTCATATCCCCGTAAACACGGTCAATAGAAGAAGCTTCATAGTCATATGCTTTTTGCTTTGCTTCATTAATACCAGTCATCCCAATAGATTTCCAGAGCTTATCCAAGTCATTTCGTACAGCATTGACTTTCACCTTATTCCTGTTAAGGGACATTTCCTCTCCCTTAGCGTTCTTAGGACTAAACCATGCTCTATCCAACACTCCACTTACAGAAGACGGAGAGGCTTCACGCACAAAGTTCTTTAGGTTATACTCACTAGGATGGGTAGCTAGCTCAGCACCAGTTTTCCCAATGTTCACCAGCTTGCTAGCTCCAGGCATCACAGCATCAATTACATGCCCCGATCCGGGAGCAAGAGGTCCTAAGCCTAGTCGACTAGTCATGTCCACTCCAAGAGTAGACCCCATACCATACTTGATACTATCGGATATCTCAGGATGATCCATAAGTACCTTAGTGAGAGAAGTTGGTTTTCCCATAAGCTTAGAAATCTGTTTGGTGAACCAATCAGCTTCTGAGTAAAGGATAGTTCCCATCACTCCTGCAAACGCAACACTGGAGACAATATTCGCCACCAAGGGAGCACTGTTTCCATGACGACTAATTTCCTTAGTCAGCATAGCCAAACGACTTAGTTCATTATGCTTGTAGGACATCAAGTTATATGCTGTCTTTCCAATACCACCCAATGCCATATAAGCTCTAGGAGCTTCCATAGACGAGTAGTTGTTCATTTGAATGTCAGTGAGTTTGTGTGCTGCCTCATACATCCCATCTGCTTTAGTAAGCCCATTATCATGGAGCATTTCTACATAAGCAAGAAAGGTCATTTGCCGTGTGTGCATTTCCACAGTGGTTGCACCTACTTGAGTAGCCTTGTCCCAATAGTGGCCAATGTCTTTGGTTGTCTTATTACTAGTTTCAAACAAGTCAGAACTATAGACATGGTTGTCTTTAGCATACTTGAGAGCCTCACGTTCATAAGGCTTAAGAGTAGCCTTGGCTTCGTCCTTGAAGATGGTCATGAGAGCACTGGATAGATAACGATAACCAGTACCAGCATCCCAAGACTTTTCAAGTCCACGTCCCTTTAGAAATGACATCATTTCAGGCATAGACTTATAAGGCTGTAACAAGTTAGCAGCTAAGAAGCCAATGTTGATGTTACCCAAGAGCAATCCGTTAACAATACGCTTTGCAGCAGAAGTAACTTTAGCAGGAACAGTTACACCAATACCAGAAGACTTCCCAATAGTAGAGAAGACATTCTCAATGGCCCGTCCTACTTCAGTAGGATTGTTACCAAGAGCTTGTTGGATGTATTCTTCAGACCATGCCTTAGCATTAGGCATCTTGAGTTCATTATCCATCTTGAGAAGAGGCTTAGTGTCGGCAACAGCTTTGGAAAGCTCTGCCCACTTAATCATCTTTTCAGCATAATGAATTGTCCCCTGCATCCCTTCTTCGGCATTCTTTACCGCATCTTCAAAAGGCTTCTTGCCATCCATACCAAAGATGCCCTTCTTAAACTTAGTATGCGATTTCGCATTCATATAGTCATAAGCATCTTTAGACATCATGTCATTCACATGGGTCACAAACTCTTTAATCTTAGGATCATTTCCTGCTAGGAATTCAAGCATCTGGTTGAAGCCTTCTGCTGTCCCTCCCTTAGACCCTCCACCAAAGTAACGCTCTTCTCCGATTGTATAATCAGGATTGCGCTCCTTCAATTTCTTTACATCTGAAGCTAAACCCATACGAGTCTTAGCACCTAGGATGCCAACAATATCCCCTTCCTTATCGTAGACAAGTTTACGGAAATCTCCATGTGCCCTAGAGGCAACATAAGCCACCGCAGGAGAAACCGGCTTCACTCCACTAGCCTTGCTGGCTTCCGTCATCTTCTCAAACATCAACTTCATGACAGCATCGTGAGTTGTCACCCACTTAATTTGCTTGTCATTAAATCCTGTCTTACGCATGACTTCCTCAGTGAGAGGAGTTTTAGCTTTCTCTGCTGCCAACTGTGCAGCCCATACATCTGCCTTCTCAGCCTTTGACATATCTCTAGCCAATGGGGCAAGAGTATCATGAACTATAGAAGCAATCTGAGCTTTAGCCTTCCTATCGGCATCAAGGAACCGATCTGTCACCCTCTTGATAAGAGGATTACCTGTCTTGATAGACTGATACACTCCTCCTTTAGTAAGCATGTTAATTCCCTTTTGCAAGAGATTTTGACTTACATCAGGTGTAGATGCTTCCTCTTTGAGGAACTGTTCTGTGGGACGTTGGTCAGGAAGGATGTCTCCTAGCTTCTCTTTAATCCCAGGAATGTTCTTTAGTACCTTGGCTTCTTTACGTTTAGAATAGTCTACACGAATACCTCCACGTTGTCCCTTGGGAACAAAGCGAGGAGACTGTGCAGCTTCCATTACTCGTTGAGCTATTTGAGGATCAGTGATGTTACCAATCACTAAATCAGAAGGGGCTCCTTCACGAATACGTTGAGCTTCTTGTTTGACGAAATGATCGACCTTCTCTGGATATTTGTTCTTCCAGAGATTCCACGCTGCTGGAGAGGTTTTACCCGAAGGCACCACTTCTCCTGCATGATCTTTAGACCAAGCTTCATACAAAGCTGATCCAACACCTTTACCTTTGTACTCCTTATCCACTCCTACGAAGTCAATACTAGCCGGCTCTTGAATACGACGCCCTTGTTCAGGAGTAATGTTGGAACTAAGTTTCCCCACTACCTTCCCATCAACAACAGCTTCATACCCATTCTCTGTCTTCCTGATTTCAGGCTTCACTCGATCTTCCATTAGAACTCCACCACCTTGACGGCGAGTGCGTTCATTGAAAGACCTAGCATCAGTAGCAAGAATAGAATCCCCACTAGCTCGCTCAATCTCGGCTATCATGGCAGCGGCCTTAAGCTCTCCAGGGGCTTCAAGTTCATGACCAAGTTTAGTCTTGTTGAAAGCCCCTTTACGATCTAGCCTTTGCATAGAATCAATAGCCTCGGTGAGAGGCACTGCTTCTTGTTCATGCTTGCGAGGAAGTTCATCTCCCCACAAATTACGTTGACGGGCATTCTCTAGGTTGGCAGCTTCCATGGACAAATCAACTTTAATGGGAATACCATTTTCATCAATTCTCCAATCTCCTGTAACTGCTTCATACGGATTGGGCATCCTTCCTTCTTCAGGAATATCAAACAAAGCCATCTGCCCATCTGGGCCTTCAGTAGCCTTTAGATTAGGAATTTCTTCTGTGGACTTTTCTGGAGGCTTAATGATTTCTTGAGCAAGAGCTTCATGATCAATTCCCTTCGAAACTTCCTTACCCTTGGAGAAACGTGCCTTCATTGCGTTGGTAGCTTCCCCCACCTTCATAGCCGGGAATGCTCCATGCAGTCCGGCAAGAGGAATCAATTCATTAATCCCCTTACCAATTTTCTCAGTGTACTCTTTCCCTAATGGACTTGTACGTGCCATTAGAGGGTCCATGATGATGTTAGCCCCCCCTTGGAAAGCTTCTTCTCCCTCTTTAGGAGTTAGAAGGCGTCCCTCTTGAATAGCCTTATCAGCAAGGTTAGTTCCAAAGGCTAAGGCCCCAGGAACCATACTAGCAGCCCCAGCAAGAGTGTTTACTCCAGCCTCAATACCTGCTCCTGCCTTTTCAAGAAGAGAAGGTTCCACATAAGATTCAGAAGAAACATTAGGATTTTGTCCAGGAATTTGACTCTCATACCCTTGAGACTTAGCTCCTTTAGGAGGGAGGGTATCTACATGGGCAGACATTTGTTGGAACTCTTCCTCTGTAGGAGTATGGTCTACTTCAAAGTCATATCCTTTATAGGAGAAAGTTGGCATATCAATCCTTAATTATTTCATTACCCAGCCCGGAGGCAACGAAGGTTTAGTGGCAGGAGCCAAAGCAGGAGGCATCTTCTGCGTTTCCACTCCGAGTTTATTCAAATCAGGTTTACCACCAGCTTGTGCATTCTTTTGATTCATGGCAAAAGTCTCATATTGGCTTGCCATTTGCTCGTAGAGCTTTTTAGTCTCTGGATCAGATTCAAACATAGCGGCTCCATGCAGAGCAACAGCAGCACGTTCTGCCGTCATCTTTCCAGACTGTACTTGGGCTTCAATATCCTGCAATCCAGCTTTCTTGTCCTTAAACTTACCAGCATCAATATCCATTTGCTTTCCCTTAAGCATTGCATTGGCAGCAATATTTGCTCCAGCAATGTGGGATTCTTTAGAGATGTTTGCAGTGGCAATAGCCTGTTGATAAGCAGCAGACTGCTGATTGACATAAGCATTAGCTTTGGCCAATAGATCAGGAAGCTTAGCCGCAGGAACATTTACAAGCATCTGGGCAATTTGAGGAGGAAGTTTACCACTTGCAATCAATTGATTTTTAGCAGCATCCGCCCCTGGCCCAGCAGACATAATATTGGATACCAGTTGGGTAGCCATATCACGCATTTTAGAAAGCTTCTGGACTTGATCCCCCATTTGAGCCAAGTCATTTGCACTATTCGTTTTACCAATGGTGGACTCAGCCGTTGCCCCAGCAACATCAGCAGCAGTTCCCTTTAGACGAGACTCAGCTTGTTGACCAGGAAGCATAGCTCCTTGCTCATTAATACGGCCCTGTTCAAATTGAGCCTTAAGCGGATTCATTACATCAGCTTGCTTGTAAGCTTGTTGGAGAGCTAATAGTTCTTCTTGCTTCTTTCGAGCATCAAGAATATCTTGCCCTTGAGCCGTACCCTCGCGCTCTCCTGCCATACTTGCAGCATAAGTTGGACCCATATTTTGAAAGAGGGTTTCTAGTCCAGAGTAAGCCATTTAGCCTCCAAGTACACTAGCTAAGCCTTCATTCTTGTTCATATATCCGAACAAAGAATTCAGCCCACTATATTTGTTTGTCATCCCTTGATTCAAGAGGGCTGTTTGTCCTGCTTGCATACCCATACGTTGACGAGATTTAATATCTGCAATACGAGCTTGCAAATCTACAGCACGAGCACCATACTGACTATTACGGCCAGCAGCAGCATCTTTACGTGCCAGTTCTCGTTCCATAGCTAGGTACTCAGGAGAACCTGGAGCGTACATGTTATTTGTAGCCGCTTCATTCTGCTTATACAGACCCATCTGTTCTTTAGCCATTTGTTGCTTAGCATACATATCATATAAACTAGAGCCGGTCTGCATAAGGTTCAAGCCTTTTCCAGCAGGAGAGTTCTTAGCGGATAGAGCAGAGTCCCACAAACCTGAGAGTCCTTTGTTACCAAATGGTTGGGAAGCATTGTAAGCTTGGCTATCCTTAGCAGCATTAAAGACTTCACGTCCACCTGTTTCAAAAGGATTGCCTCCTGTTTGAGGAGAGCCTGCAACTTCTGCACTAGGAGTGTTACCTCCATATGTGGAAAGGTTCTCAGAGCCAATACCTTGAGCAGCCACAGAACCTTGAGGAGTAGCCCATGAAGGGGCCTCAAAGGCTCCCATAGACGATTCAAATCCTCCTAGGCTTCCTAGACCCTCACTACCCATCATCCCAGGCAAGAAGGCATCACCAGCCACCATACCAGTACCTTCGGCTCCTAGAGCCCCTGGAAGATACATATCACCGGCAGCCGCTCCTGCTCCTAGCGAACCTAGTTCAAGGGCACCTGTCCCCATTGCTGCCCCTTCAGCCCCAAGGGCTCCAGGAAGGAACATGTCTCCAGCAACTGCCCCAGCACCTAGAGCACCTAGTCCGGCTCCTCCAGCACCAGCCGCCCCGGCTCCCATCATACCTGCGCCAGCAAGTTCTCCTGCTCCCAACGCTCCCACACCTTCCGCTGCTCCAGCAGCACAGGCAGCAGCACTAGCCGATACTGGTTCACACATTTGGAATCTCCTTGTTAAATATATATCCCATTAAAGAGTATCCCAAACGAGGGAATAGACTTTTGGCTTTCTCAGTTTCAATTCCTGTAGTATGTCCTACAATAATTGTTTTAGCTTTATTCTCAACAGCCCAATCCTCAAAGGCTTTAAACATCTTTACAAAGGTTAGAGAGCCTCTATATTCTGGAAGAATAAACATTCCATAATCGGAAGCCACTCGTTCACCAGAGAAGAATTGTTCAGAGATTTTCCCTAAGATTCCTCCAACAATCTTCCCATCTATCTTTGCATAAATCATGCAAACATTATGCGGATTGTGGAGAGTGGAGTCAAGGATGGCCCACATACGATGCTTATCAAAAGGCTTATTCTGAAAAGAAGGAGCCTCATGATGCATAGCTTCAGCTAACGCCAAAATCTCTAAAGCATCTTCACGATTTAGTTTGTTATGAATACTCATGGGTTGGCAAGGGCAAAGGCGTGAGTTCTAGACACCACACCACCATCATTAATCCAGAGAGAGGTAATGCCTGTGGTAGTGTTCTTAAAGACTCCCCAACTATCCACTGGAATATCAGCAGCCGTAGGATCGGTTGCAAGCTTATTCAATTTCAAGAAATTGTAGAAGGTCCCTTGCAAATCGTTGTACCAAGATTCCCAGATGAAGTCTCCGGGACTACCTCGAATAGGAGCCGGAGGAAGACGTACAGACATTATTGACTTCCTTTATTGATATCTACCTCAAATCCTTCAAAGCGAAGGAATCGTGGAGAAGTATACCTAATACGAAAAGCTCTTCGACGAAAAACTCCTAATTGTGTAATACAAGGGAAATCGTATGTGAAGGTAAGGTTCCTTGCAGTAGACCAAGTGTTATAGTCATCATCAGACCACTCAATAGACAGAGTGTTATATGAGCCACCATAGTCGGGACTGTCCCCAATAATAGCAAACCTCGACATAGTTTTCCGATTGATTGAATCGAAATCCTCTTTGGCAGTAGTTATCTCGCATCTAAAGGGTGCTCCATTGTCAGTGTGGACTAATTCATTCATCGTGTAAACCACACCATTGGTTTTATTTAAAAGATAAGGCTTACCTTCAGACCCATCAGTAGCACACTGTCCTACGAAGGTAGTTGGGGTAGTTGCATCAGAGGACCACTCACTCCACATTTTAGTGTCAAAGCTATATACCAAAGTACGAGTAGAAAGATTAATGATGTAAAGTTTCTGGCCTGCGGACCTAATGCAATATGCACGAGCATTTGCAAGAGCCACTCCTTCTACAGCAAAGATTGCTTTAACGGAAGGAATACCAATCTCAGTTTCTTTAAATCCATCAATTGTCCAAACGGTGTACCCACCATTGGAAGTTGATCCAATCAAGATAACTTCTTTTTCAGTTTGCACTACAGAGAGAGGAGCGGGAGTACCAAATTGTTGGACAGCCGCAGCATGTCGTGCTAGAGGAGTTCCAGTAGAATTCCCCACATCGTACATATACTCAACACTGTTAGAACCCACTGCATAGATGTAGTTGTTATTCTTACTGAGTGCCTTAATGGTATCAGGGTACATTTCAGCAGAAAGGTATTCACCAGATGCCCAAGAAGTCGGATCATCTAAAGCACTGTTATACACATCCTGTGTTCCTGCTTTCGCTAGGAAGATATATCCATCCATGAAAATAGGATCAGGGACATGAGGAGTAGGAAAATCAGGAGCCGTGATTTCTACAATAGTGCTGGCAGGACTGGCTAAGGTATAACCTTTAGTCCCATCTACAATTACCAAACTCTTTACTGCTACACTAGAGACATGTTCTGTAATTCCAACGGACCTGTCGTTGTAGTGAGAGTTCCCACAAGAGAAGCATTAGCATAAACTAAGTTTCCAACGACAGCAATGATGTAAGGTGATCCAGCATATTCCCAATAAAAAATCTCTCTGGCTTCTCCCGCAGTAAGAGAATAAGAACTCTCTAATCCTGGCCTAGATTTCACAAAGTATTTTTTATTATTTGCACCAAGGGTAATCTCTTCAACCATCATGTTGACTAGACGAGCATCCTTAGTGGGCTCCACTCCACTCCGTTGAAGTGGATTAGAAATGAAACTAATACGCTTTGTATCGTAAGTAGATACGGAGGGAGTTTTAGTGAATGCCATAGTTAGTGTTTACCAGACCAATCAGGTTGTAGATACAGACTACCTTCTTCTGATCCATAGTTGAGAGCTTGCTCTTTAAAGTAAGCAGCCTCTTTAGCTAGGATACCCCTATCCATTACTGGAATACCATACTCAGGAGAGAGTCTCCAAGCTAAGCCATAAATCATTGCTTCCGTCCAATAAGAAGGGAAGTCAAAATCATTACTAGCTCCAGTCATATCCTCAAAAGGACGTTGGTAAACTATC
>OFQZ01000248.1_pt1 | contig 20650 bp, 24 predicted proteins | sample 1543011 | NCBI WGS metagenome assembly OFQZ01 (sample SAMN07774216, study PRJEB24372) | wastewater metagenome | isolation source: Exp Tend NO 0WW | collected 2016-02 | reverse complement strand
TACGTCGTCGACGCCAAGGACAAATTCGGACCAGACTTCTACGCGCACCGGGTGCCGCATCGAAGTGGGGCCAAGCAAGAGCAGACCGGCAACATCCCACTCTCAACGACCTACACCTTGGTCTTTGCGGGAACCGGATGGGCGGACGATGCTAAGCGAGTGCTAGGGGCGCTGATTGCCGCGCCGCGTGGTGATTTTGTTCATCACATGTTCGGCAAGCGCCGCGCTGTCGTGATGCCGATTGATGCGCAGTGGGACCCCGTAAACAAGGGGACTCACTATCAAGCCAGCGTCACGTTTGCAGAGGATACGCTAACCAATAACGCGACGTTTGACCGAACACCGGGAACCGTGGCAGAAGACGTTGGAACCGCCACCGAGGCAGCAGACGCGGCGGCATCGGCCTATGTGACCGACATTTTCAGCAAGTACACTCGGGGGATACCGGCGCTTCAACTGCGAGCGCAAGCCGTGGCAGCACAGGCGCTCATGACGGATTTCACAAGCTCGACGCGCTCCTATGCAGAGGCCGCACTGTTTCAGTTCCAGGCGGGGCAGCAGCAAATCAGCCTAGACGCGGCGCTCGGTCGGCTGCCTGGCTTGTGCGATGCCGCGCTGACCAGCTGGCGCAACCTGCCGTCAGTCAGTCCATATGCTCAGGTCACCATCACGGCAGCCGAGCAAAGTTTGCACCAAGCCGGAGAGCTGGCGCGGTCGATTCGGGAGAACCTGCCTCCGCCGATTCGGTGGGCGGTGTCGCAGCAGATCGCGCTGATGGCGTTAGTGGGCAAGCTGTACCCGACCAAAAAACTTAGCGACCGGCTTGATCTGGCGCAGACCATTGCCACGCAAAACCGGCTCCTAAATCCCCAAGCGCTGCGAGCTGGGCAAGTGCTGGTGATTCCGGCTCCATGACGTTTGACCCGTTTAATGCCCCGCGCTTTGGGCAGAGCAGTCAGGACCCGTTTGGTGGGCCGGTAGGTCGCCGTCCGTCCAATCTGCCAGGGGGTGACGTGTTCGCGCCTGCCAGCGCGGCGCAAGGTCAAAGCCTGGCCGATAGAAACATCACGCCGCGCATTGAAGTCGAGATCGCGGGCGATCCAGCGGGCAGACGAAAAGATATCAAAAACTTCAGCCTGCGCGACGACATACAAAGCTTGTATGACCCGTTTTCGTTCACGCTGGTCAACCCAAAGGGAGAGCTAAACTACCTCCTCGAAGCGATTGACCAAAAGCACTATGTCCCGATTCGGATCTACCATCTGGACCCATTTGTAAACGCAGGCGCTCCTCGTCTGTGGATGCGAGGCGTGATTCTGAATGCGCAAGCACGTAGTGGACTCGGTGGCAGCGCGATCACGTTCTCCGGCTACGATCTTGGGTGGCTACTGACATCGTGCGCGCCGTTTGGGCGAGACATGAACCTACAAGGACTGTCATGGCCTCGCATGGCGCAGAAGCTGATTGACCCATCGTGGATCGCTCCCGGCGGCGGAGTCGGCAAGCTTTACGGAAGCAACGGCTACGGGCTGCGCGGCATCATCGGAATCAGCACGTCACGCCAAATCCGGCAAGGTCGTGAGGATGCCGAGGTGGAGGCAACGCGCAAGCAGCTTGCACTTGCTGCGCGCACATCCAATCGGCAAGAGATCTTGATCGCCAACAATCTCAGCACGCGCGCACCCACGCCAAAGATCATGGTGCAGCCCGGCGAGACGGTTGGCGACATCCTGATCCGATACGCCAAGCTTGAGGAAGTGCCGCGCTTTGTGAACGTCACACCAGACGGCGATCTGTGCTTCTATTCGCCAGACTACACGACGCCACCGCAGTACGTTTACAACTACAATTGGGACGAAGCGCTGTCGGAGCGCAACAACGTGCTGGACGGCTCGCGGAATCTGGATGGCTCCGGGGTTAACAACTACCTCGAATGCGTTTCAAGCAAGCTCTACGCCCTGGCTATCGCCGAAAAAGACAACCCGATGGAGGGCTTGGAAACCGGCTTTGCCAAGCACTACGATGCGACGAGCGACTACTTTTTGCGGCGTTTGACGTTTTCTGACAATGAACGATACACCGAAGGCCGCGCAGCAAAGCGGGCGGAGTGGCGTTACAAGCAGGGGCAGTTTGCGTCAGAAACGGTCAGTTTTACGGTGCAGGGCCATTCGCAAAACGGGCTGCCGTTCGCGTCGAATGCGCGAGCCGATGTGCGATGCGATAAGCTCGGCGTGAATAAGGTTATGTACCAAAGCGCCGTCGAGTATCATCAAAGTGAAGAGGGACAAGGTATCAAGTCGACGACGGTGATCACGCTCAAAAAAGACAAGCTGTGGACCCCATGATTGAGCAAATTCGCGCAGACATACAGCGATACGTTGAGGCTTCCCGCCGAAGCACGATGCAGTATCTAAACGAGGAGTGGCTACCAAACTACCTCGCGCGGATTTCAATGCTTACGACCTGCGCGACGGTATCGACGGCAGATAGCGGCGACTCGTACATGGTCGACGGCATAAAGTCGTGGATCTCGCAGGAAACTGGACAGGGAATCACAAGCATGGGCCGCGCCGAATTGGCAGGGCATCTGTGCGTCCCGCGCACAAACCAGCGCGCTCTAACGCTGGGCGACCCACGAAACGCAGCTTACTTCCCACTGGCGATGCGCAACTACAGACCGACCGGCGGCAAGTCTGGGGACTCGGCGCTTTATAGCCAATCGGACGGCAAACAGGCGGTGGTATGGGCGCGGCAGGATGGCACGCTGACAGCAGAGAGCGGCGGCGGAGCTAAGGCAGAGCTATCGCCAACCGCTAAAGAGATCCGACTGACCGCTAATGTCTACGCAGACCACATCGCCGGCAAGGACACCCTGCCGACATTTGCGCCAGGACCAGCACTAGGCGGTGGCGCTGGCGTTGTCGTCGGCTCCGATATCGCGATGACACTGACCATGGTCAGTGTGGGCGGTCCGGCTGGTTTGCTTGGCACGGTGCAGTTTGGCGCGCTGTGGACCACGCAGCCAAAACTGAGCGGACCCATGCCGACGAGTCAAACCATGGCTACCATTCCGCCGGCTGGCCTTGCCGGCGCTGTGTTTGCCGTGATAACCCCGGTGCAGATTCAGTTTTTTTCCTCTGTCCCGGTTCCGCCGGGCATCTACTCGTTTACATTCACGGTGGTAGGCTGATGGCGCTGGCAAATCCAAAGCTCGAATTAAACCTTTCGACGGCGCGGCAACGCATTGTCCTAGTCAACGGGAACCCGGTAGAGGACACATCGCCGGCCTATCAGATCGGTTCGATGCTCTCGGAGTCTCCCGGCTGGATTATGGAAGAGACTCCGCGTGAGGGCTCGCTGCTAGATGAGTTCGCAGAGACAAGCTCAAGTAGTGCAACGACGGCAACGCAGTTTGTTGCGGCGGTAGAGCGCCGATGCGAGCCACTGATTCAGGAGCGCGTGTTGACCTCCGCAAAATGTACCAGCGTGAGGCAGCAGATCACGTCAGACGGCTCGGTGATCACGTTCGGACTCCTCTATAAAACGCCTGGCAATTCCGACGAGCAGGTGCTACCCATGGCGATAGGAAACTAGGATGCCTTCAGCGAGCCAACTGATACCATCAGCGCGCAACCTGCTAGCGCAGGCGCTAGCTTTTGCCGGCAACCGTGCGCCGTCGTGGGCGACCGGGGATCGTGACTTTCTCGGCAAGGTGGCGCGTATGTTCACGGCGCACTTTAACGACGAGGGCGCGGCACTGCGGCAACTCGACGCAGATTGGCCTCCATCGGACCAATCAAGCGCGGAGTCCCTACAGCGCAACTCAGAGACGTTTGGACTACCAGACGGAGCAGGCGGCTACGGTTTTTTGGTCGCCAAACCAGCAACCGGAGGCGTGGGCATCATTCAGGGCGCATCAGGCACGGCGATCCCGCTTCCTCAGACGCTTATCGGGCCAGACCGTACGACCGTCTTTCAGATTCGACCAGGCACAGGCCCCTACGTGGTGTCAGGCGTTGCTCCTGATACCGGGCAAGTCAGCGTCACGATTGACGCTGTGACTGCTGGCGCTATCGGTAACTTGTCGGCAGGGCAGGTGCTGACGCTGCAAACGCCGCCCGCTGGCATTGAACCAGAGGTCACGCTGAGTGGAGCGCTTAGCAACGGCACGGACATTGAGCAGCCCGATGACGCACGCAAAAGGCTTACCGACCGACTGCGCTATCCTCCAAAGGGGGGCGCGCCACAGGACTTTGCGGAGTGGGGCAATGCCGTCACTGATGCAAACAATGTGCCATATGCCAATCTGCGGTACTACGGGTACAGCGGCGGCGACGCCAACACGGGCGGAGGTGGCGGTTACGACGGCGTGGGGGGCGTCATGGGCGTGCAGACCGTCAAGGGTTCAGGGCTTGGCCGGATGCCGTCTGCCCAGCTGGTCGCCGACACCACGCGCTACATCCGAGGGACGACCAGCATCGAAGGCCGCTCGCCGATCTGCGACTCGATTCGGACACTGGCGCCATTTATGGACCCAGCGATCACAGGACTTGTGATCAAGCTTCGCGTTGTGCCGTCTAAGGTGCTCTATGCGTTCGACTGGCGTCGGGGCGCGGCGGTGTATCGCGTGGATTTGGCCGGTTTCAACGGAACGAATCAGCTGCGCCTCACGGGTCTGGCACCTGATGATCTAAAGCTCAAGATCTCCAACGGAGAGAAGCCGCGCCTGTACGTGGACACGCGGGACGCTGGCGGATTTCCAACCGGACCGGTGATTCCAGCGATGGTCCGGTGCATTGCCTACATTGACGCGCTTGGGAAAACTACGCTGACGTTAGAGACGCCGCTGCCGCCGGGCTGGGTTGCACCGCTTGCCGGAAACACGGACGAGGTTTACAGCGGACAAGATCTCATCTGCGCAGGTACAGGAGTAAGCGGCTCCGTGGAAACATACGTGGACAACCTTGGCCCGTCCAAGGTATCTGGGCTGCAAGATCCAAACGATAATTGGGACGACACATGCGCTGTTTCTGGTGGCATCGATGCAGCAGCCAAGAACACGCTAGGCCCCGATGGCCTGACTCCGCTGATTGAGCGCTGCTTGCCGGGCGAGGTGAAAATCGGCGTGGGCAACGGTTCGCTCGTTGCTACAGACGTGCGCGCCCCCGATAACAGCACCTATGGACCCGGCATGCTGTATCCGTTGCGCATCCTGACTACGGACTAAATCCGATGCCGAGCAACCCGCGACAGTTTCAGACGATGTACTTGCGAGCCGGGATTCCGGTCGACCAGTACATTCGTAAGCCAGCCGGCGCCTACTACGGGTTTTGGGACGAGGTCAACCCATCGGGCTTTGGCGTCAATTCACGCTACATGGGGCCGTTGGCTGCGCAAAATGTGGGCGGGCAGGTGCAGATCGGACAGTCTGGCTGGGCGGCAATTCCAGCGGGCGCAACGCGCTATCTGGCGATTGCGCAGTTTTGCTCTGACCCCGTCGAGGCTGTATCAATTCCGGCAGCTGCGTGGCGGGTGTCCTGGGCCATCCAGCTGGTCAATGCGTCGGCGACCTTCAAATGGTCCGGCGTGTTTGCTGTCTATGCCGTCAATGGGCGCACCGGAGAACGGCGCGGCACCATCTTGAGCAACGATGCAACGACGCCGACAAGCGCCAACAACGACGAGCGTACAGTCGATTACCTAACCACCGGGCTGGCATGTGAACTGCTCACAGGGGATTACCTTGAGGTCGAGATTGCAGCCCAAATCGAGAACACGGGCGGCGCCCCGGTAGTGCCAAATCTGTCGGCATTCTTCGACGGCACCACGCAAATCAACAGTGCGCTGGTTTTGACGACAAGCCCGTCTGCGCTACTGATTTGTCCTGTGCCGCTTGTGCGAGTGCTGCCCTATCCCTCCGAGCAGCCCGAAGCAAGCACAACAGAGGATCAAGCGCGGGCGCTGGCCGTTGCCGGATTTCCGCCGGGCATCCTGCACGAATTTGATTCACCGGGCCTCGGTCAGGCCAAGTCTCCGGACGCCGAGTTCATGGACTGGATCGGGACGCTGTTCAAGCGTTTCGGATTCGACTACCTCGACATCTGGCAGCGGGAGCTAGACCCTGCGAGGGCAAACCTAAAGCTCGACGACTGGCGCGACCTTTACGAGATCATCGCCAACCCGGCAAAGCGTAGCGACCTGGCCGCGCTGGTGATTGCCAGACTCCGCGAGATAGGCCAGGGGTCCACCTTGTTTGGCATCGCTGCAAGCGTCGGGACCATGCTGGGATATGCGAGCCCGCCACAGCTGGAGATCATCGAATACTCGGCGAGCACGGCGCGCACTGCACTGCAATACAGCTTTCCGATCCCTGTGCCGCTCGCGGTCCCAGCTCTCGCATCTTATGCAGGGGCACTCACACTGATCACGCCTTACCCTTACGACGGCGGCATTGTGTGGTCCTCTGGCGCGTGGATGTCTCTGGATTTCAACGCGAGCACCGGCAAACAGCTGCATGTGCGGCTCACTGCGCCCGATGGCTACCAAAAAGAGTGGAATCCGGTCACGCTGACCCATGAGGTATCGACGGTCATTTTGTTTGCCGCCGAAATGTCAGGGCATCCAGTGCGCGGCAATTGGACAATTGAGATCTACCGCGAGATCGCAAGCCCAGTCGTGACGCTGACGGGCGCGGTGTTGTATGCGCCTGGTATGCCGCGCTCTGAGGCGCTTGGCCCATCGGTGCCGGTCGCCATAGGACCGCCCTGGCCGGCGGTAGTTCCAAACGCCGATGTGAACTGCGGCAGCGGTCGTCACCGGCAATGGTGGGGCGTATATGCGGACCCGGCGCTGCTTGGCATCAAAACGGCTTCGGATTTCCGCGAAGCGCGGGCTGCGATCTCCCGAATACGGCACGGCTATCAGCGCGGAGATCTCCTCTTGACAAAGAGCCCAATCCCTGGTACGCCGCAAGCAGTACCGGGCGAATGTATCCCCGGATAGGAGCACCTTGGCTGATTTGCGACATCTGGCGACCCTGATGCTGTGTGTGGCGGCGTGTTCCCCTCCAGTGCATGCCGACCCAATTACCCAGCCACGCCGCCCGCGTATCGAGTTGCGCACGGTCAAACACGGCTGGGGGACGATTATTGGTGCCTATGTTCGCGACAATGAGCTAGGCGAGCCCGTTGCGCCAGCTCGCGCTGAGGATGGCAAAATGCGATGGCTGCCCATTGAAGATTGGGCGCCGTCAGCAACTCCCGCTCCGCGCTCTGTTCACTCGGCAGAGCTTGGGCTTTGGCTTGATCCTGCGTGTTCCCTTGGGTTTGCCGTAACGCCCGCCACGACAAGGCCGCATTTTGTTTGGCGGCGTGTCGCAGATGCGGCGTGGGCGGTCTGGCAAGTTGCGGACTGGCGACCAGCGACCAGCGTGGTTAAGTCCCCAATGTGGGCAGGTGCTGATGCACGCAAGTGCGTGCCGCTGACCAGTGCAGAGCGCGATCAAAAGCTTGCCGGTCGCGGAGCTTGGGAGGTCACTGAACGCTATTTGCCGGAGCGATTTGTCGAAGTGCAATACACTGAGACGGCTGCCGAGCAGTCAGTGACGCCGACCTTCACGCCCATCGCAAGCCCGGCGCTGGCTTCGTGTGTGCCGTGCGAGGTGGGCAACTACCTGTCCTGCGACGGCAACCCGGCACGCTGCTACAGGCCGGACGGCGCAAGCCAAGGGTGCTGCGTGCAATGAAAAGGCCAAACCAATATCCAAACGTGCCCTTTGCTGCATTTGTCGACACAGTCGGCCCTAGCATTTCGGCTCCGTTTCTAAACCCCACCCAGGAAGGTCTTGCGGACCTAATTGGAATGACGTTTGGACGGTCGGCAACCTATGTTGCCGACGAGTTCACCACGCTGGTTTATCACACCACAGCGCGTGAAAAGTTTGAAACATGGATCGCCGTCAACGCCAATAGCACTTGGCGTGTTCCTACGGCTCTGGGGCAACACGGTGTGTTGGGCGTATTTGCCGTGGCAGCCGGGGCTATGCAGCATCTGCTACAGGATGCTCAATATTGGATCGGCACACTGAACTTTACAGTCAGCTTGCGCGTAGCCATTGATGCACGGGCCGAGCTGGACATCCTGGCGAATCTGGGCTGGTTCGGCGGATTGCGCGACACCGCGCCAAGTGATGTGCTGTTTGTGGCCGGGAATGACTCGCTCAATTGGCACACGCAGATCGGCGCGTTGCTGACCGATACCGGGGTGCCGATAGTAGATGGGCGATTTTACGACCTACAGATTGCCCGCGAGAACGGCACGGCTTACGCATATATTGACGGCGCGCTGGTGGTTACGCAGGTTTACGGCGACAACTTGACGCAGGCAAACCGGCAGCTTGGCATCACAAGCCCCGCTGCGACGATCAACAAAGGCTACGCGGTGGACTATCACCGCTTGTTCATCCAGAGGTAACGACATGCTCCACAACCTGATCCTGTGCAATCGAGCGGCTACCCCTGGCGCGGGGCAGGCTGTGTTAGCTGGAACGTACCCGGCGGCGCTGTCCGCATTCGAGTCGGTGCTTTACGAGGCCGGCGGCAGTTCGAGGTATCCGCTGAATGCTCGCGTCACCAAGGATGCGGCGGGCGCCGATATCGTGGTCAAGATTCAGGGCGCATCTCTCCCGATTGATGGAGCGTGTTTTGCCAGCCGGACGCCGGGCGGAGGGCAGGGGCTGTGTCAAATCTGGGGAACCACAGGCGACCTCTACACGGTGCAGCTCATGCAGCAGACAGGCGCGGCAAACCTGCCCTATGCGTTCACGTCGACAGGCTCTGCCGGTCTGGATCTGGCGGTGCAGATCAAGCTGCCCACGGGGGCGAACGCAGAGCCCGCTGGGACACCTGCCGGCCTTACGGCCTATGTGAACTCGGCGCTGGCGGCAAACTTTACGGCGACCGCTTCGGGTGACACGTCCGGCATTTTGGGCGGCACCTCTGACCGTCGGTTTGCCCCTCGCATCCATTGGGCGGACATCGTGAGCGATGTCGCTGGGACGGTGTCAGTGGAGCACACGATTGCCGCAACGGCTGGCACCTCGATTGATGTGGCGCTGATTGCCCTTGCAAAAAATCTGGTCGCAGTGCGAGTGCTGGCCAAGTCCGCTGGCGTTCCTGGTGCGCTCGATGCCATTCAAGTGATCGCAGCCGTCGAGGGTCAGTAGCATGCCGGCCAATCTGACGATCTACATCGGAACCGTGAACAGTTCTGGGGTGCGGGTGCCGCTTGTCGGCGCGAAGGTCTATCTGCGTCCATCTCGAACAGATATCACCTATCTCAATGGCGTGAACTACCTACCCTGGGATGTGAACCAGACCTCCGATCCTGGATACCGTGATTGCTGGGTCGCTACCACCAACGGCGCTGGATATGCGACGTTTCAGAGCGTGCCCTTTACTGACACCGAGATGCACCGCCCAAAAGATCCAATTACGGGTGCGTTCATCGGGCCTGCCATTGAGTGGCAGCTGATCAATCCAAACGGACCCAGCACAAGCGGCGCTCCGAGCGTGGTGGTTTACTCCGGCAAACTGCTATCGACGATGGTTCTGCCAAGTCCGGTCAATGTGCCGGACGATGTGATGAGCCTGAGCGTCGATGCTTGGCGCGTCAGTCAGATGGCCTACACCGCAAACCCAGTAGGCGGCGGTTGGCAGTCGGGAAGCATCACGTTTGGCGTCGGAGTTACTCAGGGGTCGATTACTTTTGCGCCGGCATACCTGGCGCCACCCCGAGTCATTGTCGGCAACGAATGCGACAAGGATGGCAATTTTTCGGCAGCTGCGGTGGCTCAAGATTCAAGCGGCGCGGAGCTGGTCACTGTGTCAAGCGCGACGATTCAGGTTGCCGCCGGGCTTACGTCGCCAGTCAACATCCCCTACCTCGTGATGGGAGTCTAGCATGCGTCTGCTACTTGCACTATTGGTGTTGCTCCTTGCCACGCCGGCTTCAGGTCAAAACCTGACCGCAAATCGCCTGCAACTACTGCCAGCCGTGCCTGGTGCCTGTCCAGCCGGCAAGGTTTGTGTGGTGGGCACGACGGCCACTACTCCTTATCGAGTGGCCTTCCAAGATGCAAGCGGGAACATCGTCACCATGGGCGATGCGTGGCGGCTGCGGCAGTGCGCCGGGCCATGTGTCGGCGCGCTGAATGGTGACATGTGGTTCGATACCGGGACGGGCATTGCCTATATCAAGCAGGCTGGGTCAAACTTGCCGATCGGCGTCGGCTCGTCACCCGTGATCAATGGGACCATCACCGGCACCTATACGCTCGGCGGCACTCCCTCGCTCGGCGCCAATCTGAACGCTGGCGGATACAAGATCGTCAACCTGGGGACGCCAACGCTCACATCAGATGCCGCCACGAAGGCATATGTGGATAATGCGGTATCTGGCGCCGGCTATGTGCCACCATCGCGAACGATTAGCACTACCTCGCCGCTAGCTGGCGGTGGGGACTTGAGCACAAACCGAACCCTATCCCTGACCTATAGTACTGACTTTACCAATCCCGGCTCGCTTACGCTGGCGCAAAATGTCCGCGCTGCAACGGTACAATGGAACGTCCTTAATGGCACAAGCATCAGCGCCAACGGGTATTGGGGACCAACCGGAGACACATCGGCGACGGCAACACTGGTTAGTCCATTTGTCGCTCCCTGCGCGGGAACGGTTGTCGGCATGCGCGTTCAAGGCAACGCAAATGCCACTGGAACCACAACTGTTACCTTGCATCATAGTGCGGGCGGAGCAACGATCTCTTATGTCGCAACGCTTATTACGTGTACAATTTCCAGCGGAGACAAATCCTGCGCGGATACCTCAAACACGTTCAGCGTAACAGGAGGTGATCTTTTCTTGTTACGAATCACGTCATCAAATTGGAGTCCATCTGGCGGTAGCGCGTCCATTCGCGTCGCCTGTAATGCGACCTAAGAAAGTGTCATGGCAAATTACGAACAAGGACAGACCACGAACGCCACGCCACTTCTGATGCACGTTGTCAGTATGGGTACAGAGGCGGGAACAATCCAAAAGGAAATCCATTGGTCGGCATTCACGTCAGCAACTGAGTGCGCCAATGGAGAGGCTACGCTGTTTTGGGCAAAGAACGAAGGAGCGCTGGTGGTGAGCCCATGAGGTGGCTGCTGTTAGGTGTATGCTTGCTGTCTGCATGCCGCTGCGATACACCCCACGCAGACATGGCGGACATGAGCGAGCCGACAGATATGACTTGCGTGTACGGCATCGGCACATCGTGCGTCACAGCTCCGTGCTGTCTGGGCTATCAATGTGTAGGCGGTGCCTGCGCCGTCGTTCCGCCAAACGCCGCTAGGTAATGACACAGGCGCGATCTTCACGACATGTAAAGGAGTTACCGTGTCCGATTCGATGAATGCAAACCCTTCGTTTGTTGGTCAGGTTCTGCTGACCGGCGGCGTGCTCGAAATGGGCGCTCGCACGATTGCCTCGTCTGCCGATTTGCCACTTTTGGCAACGGATCAAAACCTAAACGTCACCGCAGCGCAGGATCTCACGCTTCCGCTTCCGCTGCCTGCTGCCCTCGGAACCGAGTCAGGTTCGCGTAAGCTTCGGTTCTTTGATGGTGCCGGCGTTTGGGGTGCGCATCCGGTCACATTCGTCGCAAGCGGCGGCGCGCTCATTGATGGGCAGCCGCAAGTCACGATCAGCCAGCCATGGGGCTCTGTCGAGTTTGAGTGGCGAGGTACCTACTGGCACGCCACCGGGCTGAATGCGTCCTTTGGCGGGCTGGGCGGCGGGCTGGGCATCGATTTTCCGCCTGATGCCGCACAGACCGACGACGACGAGTTCAACGCTCTGACGCTGGGAACGGAATGGACTGTCACCGGAGCCGCCGTGGTCGTTGGCGATCCACAGCGTGGTGGCGCATTCGCCGGGCCTGCCACGGTTCGGCATTCGCAATCGCTGCGGACTGGCTGGCTCCTCATTCAGCCGTCGAGCGATGGCAACCCGGTGCAGTACCACAAGCCGCTCGTTACCGCGCTGACCCAAGGCGCCGTATATACCCGGTTCTCGATGGATTCAAACGCGACGGTCGGCCCCGACTCGTTCTCGTTTTCGCTGATGCAAACCCTGGCGGGTGTACCAGACCTCAACAACGAGGCGTCAGTGTCGCTCCAGCGTTCGGTGGCTGACAATTCGTGGACCATCGTCGCCAGCAAAACGATCGCTGGCGTGAATGCGACCGTTTACACGGCCACGCTGACACAGATGACTCAGCCCGTTGCGCGGCTGCAAATCACGCGCAACGGTACGACGTTCGCGCTGTATGCCGGCTCGTCGCAAGGCGGGATGAAATTCCTGGGCAGCTTCGTAAGCGCCGGCCTGAATCCGGATCGTTTGGTGATCACTGCCGCGACTACTGGGGTGCCCCCGTCAATCCTTGGGCTGGACTACGTTCGGCGCATTGATGGCGTAAATCCAACCGTGTAGGGTCGTCATGTCGCGTTTGGGATACGCGGCGTGCAGTGCGACAACTAGACCGACCAGTTGTAACGGCAGCACTGGCTTGCAACTATCAAGCCAGTCTTCAAAGGCTGGCGGCGCATATCCATGCAGTGCTGACAAAGCCAAAACCGCGCAATGTCAAACAGTCGATTTGCGCCAGGAGTCCTAACAAGAGGGAGCGGGCGAGCCTTGCGGAAGAGCATCAACCGAGCAATGTCGGTTGATGACCTCTATTCGAGCCGTACTATCGCGTATGACCCAGGAACCCAGCAAGGTCTGTAGCTCGGGACCAACCTTTTCCCGTGGGAATGTCAATTCCTGATAGGCTGGAAGCGCGCGATCGTTCGACCATACGCGAACCAAAACATCATTGATGGCGCAGCTCTCTTTCGATTGCTGGCCGGTCGGCGAGTCATACGGTGCGCAATGCACCAAGCTTACGCAGGCAAGGAAAACTGTGGACAGAAAACCACGGTTGCGACCAGACCTAATTTGCATACTTGGCTCCATGACGATAGGGGTTTGAGTGGGTGCGCATAGCCTAACGGCTGCGCAGAGTGCGACTATAGGTCGTCTTCCTCATAATCGCTGCAGTCGTTTAACTTACAATCGAGCGGTTCCCAATACGCCGGGCGCAGCAGCCTGGCATCGTGGCGCAGGGGATAGCGCACTATGCGTGGTTCGGAATCAATGCGCTTGGGCTTGACGGGTTTGTCGGGCTTGACAGCCTGAGCCTCGCAGGACCCGGTTCGTGGATTGCAGGTTGATTCCGGTGGGCAACCGCCGGGGCACTTCTTCTTGAGGTCGCCGCTGGCGTAGTGCTCGGCGTAGCGGCTGGCGTTCACCCCGCTTTGGACTGTCAGCCCAGCGGCGCACACCAGCAGCAGAATCGGTAGCGTCGAACGATTCGACTCCGGCGGCATACTCTTGCTGATCGCCTCAAGTAGTTCGGGATTGTCTTTGGCGGCAAGACGAGCCTCTAGCTCGTCTTTGCGTCGGAGTCTGGCAATCCAAGCAAGGACAACGGCGCCGATGGTGGTAAACACCGTCGCAGCGGCAGGGGCGATGGCGGCAAGGGCCGATACGTCAATCACTCCGCGAGGCTATGGGGGCGTTTGATGCGTTGTCAAGAAATATGCGCCGAAATTTGCCAGGCGTATTTTTCAAGCTGGGCCTGCAGATCCTGCAGTCGCGCCAAAAACACCGGGTCAACGCGCTCGAGTCGGTTCATTGCCTCGTATGCGCGAGAGCTTGCCGACATGATTGCCCGTTCAAGCTCGGCGCAAAGTTTTGCGCCGTCGGTCGGCAAATCGTGCTCTGAGCGGACCACCGAGCGCGGTATGGGCGCTTGTAGCTGGGCAATGCGTTCCGCCACGGCATCGGCATAGGTTCCGGAAACAAAGGCGTACAGGTCGCCGAAGAGCGTGTGTAGCTCGCCGAACATGGGACCGAGAACGCGCCAATGGGCATCCTGGGCGAGCAGGCCAAGACCACGGAGCGACGGAAGTAGATCGGCCAAAATCTGAGCAGACATCGACCGCGAGGAGGGAGTGAGAGCGAGTGGCATGTGGCAAGACTAACACGCAGTCCAGAAGGGGCGCAGTGGTTTTCATTGCCGTCGACCTATCGTATGTGTTAGACTAAAGCGGGAGCCAAATTCCGACGATGAGCACAAAATCAAGCGGAGCGCAGAACAGAGCCCGCAACGCAGACAAGGCAGCAAGAGACGAAGACGCACGCGCTTTGATACCGCTGCGACTGTCCAACCTTGAACCCGATGAGCAAAACGAATGCCGCCGGTTGCTCGTGCAACTGTTTGATGGGTCGCTTGGTGAGCCCGATGATTTGATCGCGCAACTTCCCGATTCAAAGGAAGACACATCGAAGACATTAGGCCCGCCACAGACGCAACGAGCACGGCGCATTGCGCTAGCTGAGTCGCTGCTGGCGGGCGCAGTCGAGGACCGCGACAAGATGAGCGCGCTACGGTTTTTGGCTCGCATCGATGGCACAAACAAACCAGACCAGACGACAGAGCGCGAAATGGTTTGGTCCCTTGTCGAGCGCGTGATCGATCTAGAGTGGTCCGAGATTGCGGAACCTGGGCGGGCATCGTCGGAAACAGAGCGTCGCATGTGGCGCGCTCAACTGCGCCGGTTGCGGAGTTTGCTGCTCAACAGCGCGGACGACGTTGCCGAGTTTCGACGCCTCGGAGCGCCCGTGATTGGTGTCATCATTCGCCCGCACGACAAGACCGCAGACAAGATCGGACGGATGAGCAAGATCAACCTGTACGCGCAGGAAGTCGCGGCAGTGTCACTGCGTCAAGCGGCTCTCAATCCACTGGCCAGTCCAGCCGAACGACACGCAGCCGTAACCAAGTCGGTGAGCGTGATCGCCCTCAACTATCAGCCCGCAGAGACGAGTGAATGGGCTGAAAAGGTGCTTGAGCTAACGCAAGACCCAGACGGCGGCGCGAAGGTGCTGGGAATCGACGCAGAGGCCGCAGAATGAGCCGCAAGACGTTACATTTGCTGCAAGAGATTGCGACGTTGTACGACCAAACCGAGCGCTTTTTGACGATTCGCATTGAGATGCGGACGAGTGAGGGGGAAAGGCTGCTCAGTGGCGGCGGCATCTGGGATAAGCGGCTCAACCGATGGAAGACGCCGCGCGAGTTGACGGTCCTGGTGGGTGATGAAATTGCAGCTGCGCCGCAGCATCTGCTAGGCGTTGCTCATGTCCTCACGGTCGAAGCGTCGCAGGTCGAATACGTCAAGGCGTTTGGCGATTGGCTGAAGGCGTATCAGCGCGATCAGCCGCGTCCGGCATTTGTTGACGTGCTGGCCGGAAAGCGTCGCGGCGGCAAAACATGGGTGATGGTGGCGCTGATTTTGCTTGCGGCGGTCGCTGTGCCGTATCGGCTGCACAAGGATGGCCACCGGGTGAACTTCGTCGGCTGGCTAGTGGTGCCCTCGTATCCCGAGCAACGCGAACTGCATGAGGACATCATGGCCGTGTTAGCGCGTTGTCGAGACATCGCTAGCCGCGAAATGCTCCAGGTGCTCGGTGCCATCCCCGAAAAGTGGTGGACCTTCCGCCCGCATCCTACCAACGGGTACATGTTTGTCCACGGCTCCCAGGTCTATTTAAAAAGCGCCAACCGGCCCGACAGCCTAAAGCAAGGCCGCGTCGATGTGGTTGGGTTAAACGAGGGACAGAAGGTCGACAGCGAGGCCCCTGTTCATTGCGCGGGCAACACAATCGACGGTGGCGGGTTACTCATCATGGCAGCAAACGCACCACGTCGAGCGCGCGGTCAGTGGCTCAAAGAGGTCAAGTATGCCTTCGACGACGGGCGCATGGTCAACCCAAAGACCAAACAACAGGTCGTCAGGTGGTTTTGGGTAAACCCGGACAAAAACACGCGCATCCATCAAGACAGCCGCGACAACTTCCGAATCTTTGCCGGGGTGGTCAATCCTAAGCTCATGCGAGCTGACGCTGAAAGCGAATGGAACGATTCGCAAGATGTGACGTTTTTTGCGTGGAAGCCGTCGCACGTAATCAAAGAAGTGCCACCCGATTGGATCAACGTCACCGGAGAGGTGATTGCGGCGATGCGGCTACGCGACTGCATTCGGCACTCGTCCACGTACACCAGCTTTGGCGGCACTGACTTCAACAAGTGGCCGTGGTTTGCGTTTGTCGGTTTTAAGGCGTACCGCGACCCGAAGCGAAACAACGTGCTGTGCTACGTTGCCGAGCGTGAGTTTCGCAACGAGCAAGACCGCGATCGGCCTATGACCGAGCGCGAGGTCATCATTGAACTCTACAAGTCAGGATGGCGACCCGAGGAAATCGTATTGATAGCAGATGCCTCGGGCCAGTGGCAGAACTCGGAGTCGCGGCAGCGCGGCGGTGTGTCAGCTGGCCACTCCTCCTATGACCTGTTTCGCTCGGCAACCTATGCGCAAAACGAGGAAGGCGACCTTGTGATTCCGGCCTGGGAAATGCACGCGCCGACGACGTGGAAGCTGAAAGAATCCAAGCACTTTGCCGACCCACGACGCCGCGAAAACATCGATGAGTGCAACGAGCTGTTTCGCCGCGACCGGCTTTTTATGCTTGACACATGCGCCCACCTGATGACGGCGTGCAAAAAAGCCCCGTTCAATCCGTATGCGCAGGGCACGCCGCAGGAACTTAAAGACCTCGTTCACATCATCGATGCCTTTCGCTACCCGATTCACCGGGCGCAAAGCGCACTTGAGCCCAAGCGCCGCGATCGTGGATTCGGGGCACCAACACCGGCTGGCACAACTTCGCCCACCCGCTCGATTCGGCCAATCGGAGGCAAGGCGTTTGGGTCGAAGCGATGAGCCGAGCAGCCCGGCTAGATGAAGCGATGGACCGAGCCGGGGTGGCATCAATGCAGCGGCTCGCGTCGCTGTGTCGCGTTTCTAGGTCAGCGCTCTATCGTTTTGCGCAGGGTTCAGATGTTCGGCTGAGCGTACTTGAGCGGATTGCTCATACGCTAAACGTGTCGCCCGCCTGGCTTGCGTGGGGGCTTGATGTCGAAAGGCTTGGAGAGGGCGCGCTTGTCGTGCGCGGAGACGTGCTAGACCCGGCGACAGTCGCCTGGGTCGATGATGTTAGGCGCGTGGTTCCTGGTGCGCAGGTGGTGTTTCAGGATGCGCGGCAAATGTAGTGAGTTCCCGCGCTGGGTAGCCTATGGTTTGCAGCACATTGGCAATGGAGGCCAAAGTATCGGCGTTGTCCATCACCGTGTCGCGCTTGTGCTTCTCGTCGTACTGCGTAATCAGGTGCTCGACTCGCTCAAGCAGCATGTCTTGGATCTTCTCGCGTCGGTCTGTGGCCATTGGTAAATCCTCCTCTACGGTGAAACTTGACATCTTTGCGAGCACTGAATTGCTCTGCGTCTGCTCAGTCACGGCTTGGACGACGGACTTATGATAGTCCGTAGGAACTCCGTGAAGAGTTATGGACCCGTTGCCGTTGCTGCTGCTGCGGACAAAGCGAATATCGCAGCCAAGCTTTGCGCAAATCCGGAGTACTTCGGCCAGCAGCATGCTCTGTTCGTGCGATGTGGTCATGACTCGTCGCCGCCGTCGATTCTGAGCAAAGGGTTGTGGGTGTTGTTCCGTCGTGCCTGACGCGGTGCATGCTCGGTCGCCAGCGTTGGATCGCGCCGGACTTGCAGATCAACCACGTTCGGCTTTGTCCCAGCACTTTTGCGCCGTTCCACTGACTGAAACAACTCCTGCGTGAGTTGCTGACTCAGTGTTTTGGCGCGCTCCCATTGCCGCTCGGTGAAACGCATCTTTTCGGCAAGCTCAGTGCGTTCGGCATCCGGTGCGGCGGCGGCCAGCTGCTCCATCTGCTGCAAGTGATGACTGAGGACAAAGCCTTGCGCCTGGGCCAGTGCCAGCTCCTCAAGTCGTGCGATCCGCTGTTCTAGGGTGCTTTCGGGGTCGATTGACATAGAGACTCCAGTAATTGCTCTGTGGTCAGGTTGAGGACTGAAACGAGCTGCATCAGGCGTCGTACTGGCGGCACGCACTCGCCGCGCTCCCAAGTGCTCACTGTGGCCCCGGTGCAGCCAATGCTGAAGCCGACATCCTTCTGCGTCAAGCCAAGCGCCAGCCGCGCAGAACGCAGAAGCCTTGCAGGCCCCTCTTGGGCTGCTAGCTGCTCATTGTTGCGCTTGCGAGCGCTGACGGCAGTTGCAACCGATGGCTGGCGTCTGGAGATCATCAGGCGAATCGGGCAGGAATCGAACCTGCGACACATGGCTTAACAGGCCACCGCTCTACCAACTGAGCTACCGACTCAAGTGCTGGCTTGCCCAGCGAGTGCCGCGCTTGTAATCCGGCCCGCTACATGGAGTCAAGAAAAAACCGCAGTGCATGGTTAGTTTTGACAAAACGACGGGACTTTGATAGCCCAGAGGGCAGCTCTCTAGCCACCGGGTCCTCTGTAAGCGCCGCTACGCTGGCTTACAGTAGCTAGGTCTTGCTCCCGGCTGTCGCCGCGAGCGCTAAGCGGCGAAGTGCCTCCTTGGCAACAATTCTTTCGCTTTCGTCAGCCATTGTCGTAGGTGGCGCCATGCAGTTCTTTAACTGCTCAAAGGATTGACGCTGCTCTGGCGTCATGTGATCACCGAGCCAGTCTGGCCACATCACATCGGCTTGCGTGCTCTGTGGGTCTGTGACGACCGTGACATCAACACCATTGCAAACCGCCGCGACCCTTACGTCAAGCAGGTCGGCAACGTCGCCCAACACCTTGCTCCACAGTAATGGCCGATCCATGGCATCCGGCGGGAGATGAACCAGGAGTCGTGCTCCCGGCGGAATCACAGTGACGCTGCCGGTGCCAAAATTGTCTATGAACCAGCTGACGATGGAATCACGCAAGCGCTCAAAGCATTCGGCATGGCCTCCGCCGCATTGCGCATGAGATGCGCCAGGAGGCGCTTGATCGTGTGATAGCGGTGGATGCTTCGGTGATGTCGTGTCGTTCATCTTGCTGGCTCCTGGGTGTGTTTGCTGGGCAATTGAAAGAAAGTTTCGAGGTCCAATTTCATTAGGGCTTGTTAGGAGAGCGTCAGACGCAAACCTTTGCGAAGTTTTCCACATCTAAGGCGCGCCCCATTGGGACTCCCGGCCAAGCCACTAAAACGGGATGTCATCCTCTGCGACCTCCTGCGAGCCTTCCACGGCCTTTGCAGTCTCCCGCCGTGGTTCCGCTGCCTGCTGTTCGCCAAGTTGGATCACATGCACTCGATGCGCCACCACCTCAGTCATGTACTGCTTTTTGCCATCCTTGCCATCCCACGAGCGGGTCTGTAGCTTGCCCTCAAGCGTGACGAGCTGGCCCTTTCGGATCTTACCTGCCCGCTCGGCAGCCTTTCCAAACACGACAATGCGATGCCACTCGGTCTTTTCCTGGTCATTGCCCTTGCCGTCCTTGTAGCGTTCGCTGGTCGCGACGCTCAGGTTTGCGACCGGCTGACCGGATGGCAGGTATTTGAGCTCGGCATCTTGGCCGCTGAATCCTTCTAGCTGTACTCGGTTCACTTCGCCTCCTCATCCACCAGCTGTTGCAGGCTTTTGCCGTTGATGTACAGACCCGGCTCGAGCCCGCGACGCATATGGAGATCGCCGCACTCGGTGCATTTACAGGCGTGCATTTCGGGCTCATGGACTAGATCCATTGTCCACGACTCCCAGCCCCTCGAAGCTGCAAACGATTTTGCAGCGTCAAATAGCTCTTTGCCCGCGCTCCGTTTGTGCATTGGCACCGACTGCAAAAGGTACTCTCTGTAGGCATTGCAAAGCCTGTCCAGCGGTTTCACATCGACCTCCTTTGGCGCGCCTAAAACGGGATATCATCCTCAGCCAGCGGCGGCGCATCATCGCACTCAACTTTCGGCTCCCGGTCCCGCGCATCCACGACGACCTTGCTGGCGACGATCTCGGTGATCCACTTTTTGTTGACACCCTCGCCATAGGATCGTGTCCGGATCAACCCCTCTACATGGACCACGTCGCCCTTGCGGATGCTCTGCGCCTGTTCGCCGATCGCGCCCCAGCACGCCACCATGTGCCAGTCTACGCGCTCGACCTTGCGGCCATCTCTGCCGGTATAGCTGCCGTCCGTGCCGATCCGCAGGGTGGTTAGCGTGCTGCTGGGTAGGTGCTTGACCGACGCGTCCGTTGCTGCCCGTCCCCGGATGACGGCCTTATTAATGTCACTCATCCTCGCTCCTTTGCTTCGTGACGCGCCCCACTGAGCACGGCGTGAGGTGCTTACCATCGACGGTTACTGTCTCATCACCAAACCGCACTTGGTAGCGGTCGAGTCCCCAGTAGCCCACGATCGCGCCCTTGGCCCCTTTCGGCACCTTGCCCCGCGCCACCTTGATCTTGACTTTGCCGGCCAGTGCGAACCGTGGCCCAAGCAACTCCCCGCGCGTGACTCCAAACGGGTTGCGAAAGGTCACACCGGACCAGCGTCTGCCGTTGAGCAGCACTGTGATTACCCAGCGGTCCGCCAGCTTGTCGCATGACAC
>OFQZ01000246.1_pt1 | contig 20854 bp, 32 predicted proteins | sample 1543011 | NCBI WGS metagenome assembly OFQZ01 (sample SAMN07774216, study PRJEB24372) | wastewater metagenome | isolation source: Exp Tend NO 0WW | collected 2016-02 | reverse complement strand
CTCTGTGAGTTATTTTTTATTACTCTACAAGAGGAGAGAGGGGGTGAATAATAAACTATGGTAAATTATGGACAAGGTTCAACATTTGAGGCGACAGACAAAGAGCTTTATCTTAATATCGAAAAAGAGATAAAGAAGTATCCGTCACCTCGTATTGAGTTGTTAAAACGTATCGGAAGCTTCGAACAGCCAGTCAATTCTCATAAAATTGAGTGGTCAAGACGAGACAATCGACCTGTAAAGGCATTGGTTGTTACCGGTACGACTTCAGGTGGAACAGTTATTTCTGTTGATACTCCAGGCGTATTCAATGTAGATGATATATTGGAGAAACCAAACGGTCAGCAAATGGTCGTGGAAGCAGTCAATGGAGGTACCCAAATCACTTTCCGAGCTTTATCAGGTAGTGCGGAAGCTCTAGCTGGTGGACAGACGGTTAAGAGAATTGGTATGGCTACGCCTCAAGGAAAGAATGCTGATAATATGGTGACCACTGGCTATGAGGATTTGTACAACTATACTTCTATTTTAGAAGATGTGGTTGATCTTTCTGGAACTGAGCATAATGCTCTTATCCGAGGAAAGGAAAACTCTGGACAGTTGATCGCTAGAAAGCAGATGGAGTTGGGAGAAATTTGGCAGTCACAGATGGTTCTTGGTAAAAGAACTAAAAATGACAGTCTTAAGACGACCACAAATGCTGGTATTAAATCGTTAATCGATTTGTACGCTCCTAACAACGCAATCGATTTTGGAGGTTCTGCTACATGGGCTCTAACTGGAGACAGTGGAGTTTTAGGTAAGGTTGATAATGCGCTTGACTTGTTAAGTGCAAAAGTCATGGACAAGCCTACTATGTATGTTGGTGCTAAATTTATGCGGAAATTCAAGTACGCATTGACTGATACGTCAGTTATTCGCACGGACAAAGGAGAGGACACCAAGGGAGTCGGAAAAGTTGGTACGTACCTATCACATCTTTATGGTAAGATTGACGTCGTTCTCATTCAAGAAAGAACAGGCTGGATGGATAATCTAGTACTTCTGGTTGATGAGTCAGATATCGGTCAGAAAGCTATGAAGGGTCGTGAATGGCAGACTTACCCACTCGCAAGATTGGGTGATTCTTATCGATGGCAGGTTCTTTCAGAAAGAACTGTCAAGATCGGCAATCCAGACGCTCATGCATATTTGTACAACTTCGGATTCTAATCTGTAGGTTGACGTATGGTCACTAACCGCTCGAAAGGGCGGTTTTTGGCGTCTATAGGGGAGGGGGGTGTTACAGTGTGTAATGCTTACATATAGAATTAAATATGGAAAATTTTAGTTTACTTAAGGGGGTGAAGATATAACATGTCAACAGCAGTAGGAAGAACAGTTTTCGTTCTTGGAAAAGAATTACAAGGTAATCGTTCAGTTGTGGTCGTTGAAGACGGCGCAGAATACTCGATGGCTATCGATACGATGGTTGTTTATACCAACCAGACGGCAAGATTCCCGTACGAGGTCTAATTTCGAAACAATTAAAAAGGGGTGGGTTTTTCCTACCCTTTTTTATTTGGGGAAAGTATTACAAATAAAGAGCTTGGGCTTTATACTTAGAGAATATGCAGACCGTTACCCAGTTCATTCAGACAGTATCAGATATCATGGGTCTAATGGCTCCGTCAGCAGGTGGAGTAATACCTGATGAGACTTCTGAGGAGTACGCACAATGGCTACTTTTCATACAGACTAAATATGAGGAGGCCTCTAAACGTGGTTTTTGGAGACGTCTTCTTAAAAAGGGTGAGCTTACCTTAGCCGTTGATGATGAGAGCGTTCTATTGCCTATCGACTTTCAACGAGCAAATAGCTTGTATATCTGCTACATAGGGGGAGTTGACCTATCAGATCCAGACAGAGAGCCAGATGAGCAGAGCATCTTCGTTGAGATGGTTACTGATCCAGAGGATACAAATTTTGGGCGTTGGAGGCTCACATTCTCAACTCCGATTGAAACGGCTGAAGTTGCCCCAATATGGTACTTCTGTACCCCTCCCAAGCCTGAGGAAGGGACGGATAAAGTACTTTTACCGGGAGATATGATTGCCTACGGAGCCTTATCAGAGGTCTTCAGAACCACAAACCTTGAAGGATCTCAGGACGATGCCAGAACAGAATATGAAAACCGTTTAGCTAGTTATTTAGCGATGGAGATGATCCCAGGTAGAGGAGAGCTTCTTACATTTGTAACAAACCCCTCCCGAACTGATCGCCTTGTTAGGGCACGGAGCAGATACACAGCTCCTAGAAGCAATCGTGTGTCGCGAGCGTAAAATGAAATATGTTCACCTATGCAAAAAAACGTAAAAATCCACCAAAGCAGAGAATGGGAAGCAAAGGCTTTCCTGACGGTTGGAACTCCCTTCCTCACGCATCTTCTTTAAAAGATACGGAGTTGGCCGAACTTATTAACGGCGTCTACTCTCAGTATGGCTCGATTTCGAAAAGATTAGGATGCACTCTTCTTGGTAGCCCGGCTACCGACTCTACACATACGGTTGCGGGCGGTATGTTTTATGATATCGATGGAGAAGACTACATGCTCCGAATCACTGATACGGGTCTTTTAGAGCGATACAGCTTCACAAATGAAACATGGAGTCTACTAACAGGAACTCCTCCGGCTGGTTATTCTGGAACTGATCCCGAATTCGTAAACAACTCTCCAGTTTTTGATACTTCTGTTCATATCAACATGGTTCAGACTAACGGGAAGATTTATTTTGCTTCGAGTGTGGATCGTGTAGTTATCTTTGACGGATCATCTTTTAAGGTCTACGTTGAACTCGCCGATCCCACGACGCTACCCACCGTTGCTAAAACAGGATCTGGCACGGGTACTCGCTCCTATTTCTATAGATATACCGATATGAATGAGTTTGGAACAACTCTAGCCTCACCTGCCGTTGTCGCCCAAGCACAGGGGACGGGGTGGTATGGGTCTATGCCAGAAATCGATGGAGCGACCTTCTTAACTATAACTCTACCTGCTGCTGTTACAGGAACAACTCGCAGAATGCTCTTTAGGGGGGATACGTCGGGAAATGAGTTCTTTTTGACAGAGCTTGAAGCCTCTGACACTTCTTATATCGACAAAAACGTTAATCCTCTAGGAGAAACTGGGACTTCCGTCGTCTTTCCTGTACCTGAGAGCAACACTACTCCTGGATACTACTTCTATCTTTTGGAAGTTTATGCTAATTCTCTTGTAGGGACAACTGTCGAGGAAGGTAAAGATGTGTTAGTCTGGTCCGCTGGAGATGATAAATTTGACTCGTTCGCTTTAGCTGATGGCGCTGGCTTTGATGGATATCAGAAAGGAGACGGTCAAACGATCAACGCCCTGCAACCCTTCTCAGTGGCAAATAAAGACGGTCTAGCCGTTTTCAAAGACTCCCGCGTTGGTCTCTTAGAGTTTGACTCTCAGGGAGGCGCAGATATTCAGAATGTAAATGTGATTAGAGGGACGATGAGTCCGCATTCACCTCATGTTGCCGGTAATAACATTAGATTTTACTCTTCAGAGGGGGTAGCCTCTTTAGGGCATGAGGCTAATTTTGGAACAATACTTAAGTACGCAGTTATGTCTCTTAAGGCAGATGCGGTCACAGGACAGGTCACTCCTTCTAACCTACCCCTTATCTGTTCTGAATACTATAAAAATCTCTCCGTGTTTGGAATTTCAACAGGAGCCGCAGGAACAGGGAATGATTCAATGCTTGTCTATGATGAGAGGTATAACACATGGTCTCATTGGACAGGACTACATCCAGCCATTATGTTTAAGGGGATTCATCCAACGACTAAAGTGGAATCTCTTTACTTTGGGACATCAGAGGTCGCAGATCAAGGGGGCGCTATCGTTGAGATGTTTAAGGGAAAAACGGACTATGCTACAAGCAGTGGCTCTGGTGTAAAGATAACACTATCCTTGACAACTAAGCAGTATGATGCCAACATTCCTGATAAATTCAAGAAGTATGATAAGGCTGTTCTTATCTTCGGTTCACTATTCGGAAATAATACGACAGTACAGGCTCTTTATATGGGAGAAAGAGGTTTAGGACAGTTTCCACGGTATCGTATCTCAACCGACCCAACTCTATCTGGGTTTGGTAATGACGAGTGGGGCAATCAGGAGATCGGCATGATGCAGGCGGACGATGAGGGTGAGACTCTTAATATCCGATATGTTAATCTTCGACAGCGTGATTTCTTCTGGACTAAACTCAACATACAAAATGATGGTATTGAGGATGATATGACTCTTATTGGTATCGCATTCTACTACTCCGCATCAGAGCGTCAGTTGCCAGGACGAGCACGCTTAAGAACCTTAGCTTGACAAATAGCAAGCGTTGTGTTATCATAGTCCTATGTCTAAGAAATCTATAATAATTGTTAGTTTAGTTGTCGCCCTTACATTCTTCTTAGGGCGGTATTCGATGAACCGAGTTGCTATAAACGAGGTCAAGGCTGGATATCCAACGGGCTACGATGTTCTTAATGAACTTAACGATTATCGCTATGAGCTGAACCTCCCTGATTTTGAGCTTTATCAACCACTATGTAACAATATAGCTAGTCGTTGGCAGAGTTATAAAGCCAATAATTCTCACAAAGGACTACAGGAGTTTGTTGATAGCTACATGTCTGGGTTGAGCGTCTATGAGATACTAACATCTGGTAATACGGCTCAAGAGACTGTGCAAAATTGGAAAGGGTCACCTAGTCACGATCTGGGTATAAGAACATATTCAAAGATCTGCGTTTACTCAGATGACGGCCTCTCTGTAGCTCTTCTTTCTAACTGAACATTACATTTGTTTAGACCCTGATATATCATGTTAGTATGGACTTCAAAAGACTCTTATCAGAAATGGGATATGCGGCTGGATTGCCAGGATTAGGGATATCAGAACCTTTTGGTACTCCTTATTCTCCGTATCAAACACCTAAAAATGTTTATGGTAATACTTCCGGTCTTCTAGCAGCAGGAACAGGAAAAGCTCCCAGTACATCCTTTACTCCATCAAATCGAGGGTTGACCGTAAGCTCTCAAGGTGACGTTAAAGGAATCTCCACAAATAATAATAGTAACGGCCCAGGAGCAGGCTACAACTATGACTCAAATAGGACTAAAGTAGCAACTGATGTGAATGCGGGAGGTGGGAATGCCGATGCGATCGCTATGGCTGAGATGGCTCGTAGAAATAGAATAAATGCGGCCAAGTCTCAAGCAGCTAATCTTCGAAGTGAGGGACAAAGCACATTTAATAATATCTTGAAATCAATCAACGCCTTCAGAGAGCGTTCTAACACGCTTAAAACCAACGCTGGACAGGAGATCGTTAACCGCGCATCTAGCATCTTAGGCTCAAATGCTCGAACTGGTCGAGAACTTGAGGGTGAAACACGGGCTAGAGGACGAGCTCTTGGACTTGGTGATTCTTCAAAATTTATCAATCAAAACAAATTAGCTTCTAATTTAGCGGCAACTCAGGGAAACACAAGGGCCAGACAAGGGGAAGAGGATCGAGCCAACTCAGCCCTTTTTGATGAGAGACAGGATCAGGCACAAACCCAAGAAGATAATGCTGGAACGTATCTGAAAGGCATTAATGACCGAGCAACAACCGTTGAGAATACGGGCTATGACTCTGGAGAAGAGATTTTTGGAAACGCTCTTAATGACATCGTTAACTACCAAAGAACACTTGCAACTATTAATCCAAACACAGCCGGTCTTACTCAGTATTCTCCAGACTTCAGCGGAATTACCAGTAAATTAAGTAGCGTTCTTGATGGAGCTTCAGGAGGGCAGACAACTGAAGATAACTTTGCTAATCCAGCGACCACCACGAATATCATGGACATCCTCAGAAAAAAGGGCTTCGTTTAATAAAAACTACTTTCTCCGACTCCTGATGATATGATAGATGTATATGGCTCTGTCGCTTTTACAACGTGTCGCAACTAAAGCTCTTGATACCTTAGGTGGTGCAGCTACTAGCGCTATCAACTATCTCTCCAAAAATGCTCCTCATGTCATTAACAATGTAGCTCAAGGAGCTACAAATTATGCGAGAGACCAGTATCAGACCGCTAGACAGAATCCTGTAAATAAAATGGTTTTTGACAGTTTCTTATATGATCCTGTTAAGAAAAGACCTCTTCCAACATCTCCTTATTGGGGTGTTTCTGACGCAAATAAGATAGATGACCCTATTGCTCGTAGAAAGGCTTTTGATGATGTAGCTTTCAACATGGTATTATCTTCTGCTCCAGAAGCTCCTAAAAAAGTAGTAGCTCCTTTGGAAAGTGCTGGAAAGACAGTGCTAAAAGAAGCTTCGGAGAAGTTTCCAACAGTCTTAAAAAAGACTGAACGAGCGGCTGGTGAGAATGCGATAAAGCTCGGTAAAAGACCTAAAGGGACAATGTACGTTACTCCAGAAGGAACTGCATTCAAAGTAGGGGAGCAGCCTAAAACTACAGCAGGACTCGACAGAATTATGGAAGAGGTAGAGAAAGTAAATCAGCCTCCTAAAAAGACGTCTGAAGTTCTCAAACTTGGTCCAGGGAAGCTTCCTGCAGAAGTCGAACAAGAGACCAACAGAAAGTTAGCGTTAGAGTACCTAGATAAGACTCGCAAGAACCCTGTTCTGGAAGGAGCAAGAAAAACTATGGATGATCCTCTTGACAGAAAAACTAAAGACTTGTTCCAAAAAGGTACAGATCTGGCTAAAAAATGGATCAATACACGTGAAGGGTTCACTCAATGGAGAGCAGGAGATATCAAAAGAACGCCTGCTCTTACACAGTTTGATGTTGAAAAGCTAGATGCCATAAAAGAGCTTCAGGCAGGGACCAATCCTCAGAAATATAAGGCTGTAAAAGATTTTACTGATGAACTGTTCCAGCTTGAGAAAAAGGCTGGAGTCATGAAGCCCAATCAGTATAGACAGAACTACCTACCACAGCTATGGGATAACACTCCCGAGGAGATTGAGAGGGTCTTTCAACAGACTGTTGGAAACACCCCTGGCTTCTCAAAAAGCCGTATTCTAGAGGACTACAAGACAGGTATTGAGGCGGGATTAAAGCCTCGATTTGACCAGATGTCTGATCTTCTTGAAAGTCGCTTTAAGACCGCCCAGAAAGCTCTTGCAGACAAAGAATTTGTTGACAATCTTGTTAGAACTGGTAACGCTGTGACTCTTGATAAAGCGCCTACAGGATGGCAGCCAGTTGATTTAAAGTACGAGGGTCGAGCCCTAGCAGTTGATCCTGAGACTGCTAAAATGATTCAACGTTACACTTCACAGGGAAGCCCTCTACTTGAAAAGACCGCTCAGTTTGTGAGTAATGTGAAGCAGACAATTCTATCAGCAGGTATCCCTAAAACTGGTTGGAACTTTCACACAGGAGTCAATATCCCAGTACGTGCTATGGCGGCTAGAAAGAATCCTTTTGGAGCTGCGGTCGATTCTATTATCTGGAACAATAGCCCCAAAAGTGCTGTTAAATACATAGAGTCCGTGCCAAAAGAGATCACCGATGGACTGTTAAAAAATGGTCTAACAATCTCTCGTAGCTCAGAAGCTGGAGGTTATGGCTTTAAGGCTGCAAAAGGAAAGAGCCTTTATGAAAAGGGCGTCAACTGGTTTGACGATCTATTCTCAGAGGCTGCTTTTGATAAGGTGTTACCAGCGCACAAAATAAAGGTTGGTTGGGAGACCTATCAGAATGCTCTTAAAAGTGGTTCTACCGTCGATGAGGCATTTAAGATTGCCGCAGATACGGCGAACACTGTCTTTGGTGGTGTTAATCCTGCTGAAATGACTAAAAGTAAGGACTTTATGAACATTATGCGAACTTTGTTATTAGCTCCTGATTGGCTACAGAGCAATATCAAAATCGGTAAGAGTGTAGGTGGACTACTTAACCCTAAAAACTGGGCTAAAGCCGAATACGCGCCGTTTAAGAGGTATGCAGCCAACGCAGCGGGGATGTATTCTGCCTTTGCTATGACCAACAAAGCCATCTCTGGTAAGTGGCCGTGGGAGAATGGAGCGGGTAATGAGTTTAACCTTGCAACGGGTACTTATGATGATCGGGGACGCGAGCGAATGATCTCTGTATTTGGGACTGCTTTTGACACTCTTCGAATACCTCTTGCAATGGTCACGGGAGCTTTGGACGATGGCGTAAAGGGTGCGTTCAGACCTATTAGAAACCGATTATCACCTCCAGTGGCTTCTGGTACCTCTCTAGGGATCACAGGCGAAGATTATCGTGGAAGACCAATAGATGATGCTGGAGATGTTCTGACGCAGTTAGCAAGTGCTGTAGGAGTACCATCGCAGGCTACAAACCTCATCTCAGGACTACGTGGAGAGACCACTCCTGAAGAGACTGTTGTTGGACTGTTAGAGGCCCCAGTAAGATATAAGGGTGGGGCTACTACGCCTGAGAAACGAAAGACTGCGGAACTGTTAAAAGAAGGTGGAGCGTCCAACAAAGATATTAACGCTGCTTTGACCTCTCAGTACAAAGGTGAGGATAAAGGTCTAGCTAGCTGGTTTGGTGGCAAAAATAACAGTACTCTTGGAGCAACAGCGGACGGTAAGCCTATGAAGTTTGCCAATAAAGCAGAGAAAGAGGCCTTTGACAAGTCTATTGATACTGCACTTTCGAGTGGTTCTACAGAGCTTCCAGATAGTGCAATCATTACACGTTTCTTTGATGGAAAAACCTACGATAAATCAGCTCGTAAAGGACAACAGGAGATTCTAGACTCCATGCTTAAAGTGGCCGATGACGAGTACCTAACCCCTGAGCAAAAGTCTAAGATAGCTAATGCCGCTAAGATTGACAGTGCAGATTTACAGTACTATAGAACCGCCTCACTTGACCAAGAGGAGCGTTTACAAGGACTTTTGGAGTATGCTACTTCTGCTGATCCTGAGAAGCGAGATGAGCTTATTGAGAATCTTATGCTTGGTAAAAAAGAGGTTGGTGGAAAATCAATGTTCTCAACTTCAATGTATGATCGGTTGTATGACGAAGGATTGATTACTAAGGCTGAAAAGGCTCTTATTACAGCCGTCAAATACGACCCTATTTTTAACAAATTCTATATGGATCGTGATTATAAAGGTGGTGGAGCGTCAGCAGCCTCTATTACAGCTAAGATAAAATCTGTTAATTCGATGTTTAAAAAGACTATTGATGCGAGCGCCAAGTCCAACAAGCAAGCTGAAAAGTTATCAAAGACTCCTGAGGCTCCAAAGCTCGATTTCAAAAAAGCACCAAAAAAGTCGGGTGGGTCGACGTCTCGATGGTTTACACAATATTAAATTACAAAGAGTACTATTTACCCGTAGAATTAATACATGGACACAGTAGCGTTAGCAAACGACAAATATCGAGCAACATTGCGCTCTACCTTTATCGATGGGGTTGACACTACGCTATCGGTAACAGCAATCCCTACCAACCTTCCAACCATCGTTACTGTTGGGTGGAATACTTTGTATGAGACCGTTTTCCGTGTTGAGGGTACTTCTGGTACAAACTCTTCAAACTACGCCCTTACAGGGATCACAAAGATAAAAGGGTATGCTGGAAACATTCCTGAGAACTCTGCTGTAAACTGTCTGAATAATGAAGTGTTCTTCAATCAATACTCTTCAGTGATTTTGACAGCGGCTGGACTTACGGCCCTAATATTTCTTGATGACGAGGCCGCCAGCGACACATACACAGCTACACTTACAGCCTTCCCAGATGTCTACGACGATGTAGAAGGCGTCCCACTTACGTTTAGACCAAATACTAGCAACACAGGGGCTGCAACTCTCAACATTAATGGGATATCCGCTGGAGACATAAAAAAGTATGTCGATGGGGCTATGACCGCCCTTTCTACTGGTGATATGATTGCTGATAACATCTACACCCTTGTTTGGGATGGAACTCAATTTCTGCTACAAAATCCCACACAGACTACCCCGGTCTCTTCAACGGATGGCTGGCAAGCTGTGTCAGGCTCATGGGCTTATGCTTCAGCCTCAACGGTTACGGTTCCAAGTGGCGCCGCTTCACTATATCAAAAAGGAGACAGAGTTAAATTCACTCAGACAACGGTTAAGTATTTTGTTATTGCCTCAGTAGCCGATACTGTACTTACATTTGTAGTCAACACAGATTATACGGTAGCCAATGCTGCTATCTCTAACATTTCCTATTCTCATGTTTCTAATCCTATGGGATTTCCGCATTGGTTCACCTATAGTCCAACTCGTTCTGGGTGGTCTTCTTCTACAGGCTCAATTCAATATCGGATAGAAGGGGGGATGTGTTCAATTTTATCAACAGAAGATTTTGGCGGGACATCTAATGGGACTACATGGAAAAGCATAACTTTGCCGATAACGCCATCAACCATTTCTAGCAAGGATCGCTCTTGGATCACCGCACCAGTTCAAGATAATACTGCATGGCAGACTCTTCCTGGACATATAAGGCTTGAGTATGGAGACCTTACGTTAGTAAAACTAGGGAAAACCGTACATGGCGGATCATGGACTGGCTCAGGAACGGCAACTATAGCTATCAGCTTCAGTTATCAGATATAGACTATAAAAGTTGCATGTGACTACACGAAAATATACCAGTCTTCCCTACACGGAGTACCCAACCTTAGCGTATGGCTCTGAGTCTACTCGTAAACCCATTGATACGATCATTCTTCATTCAACAAACTCTACCTACGAGTCGGCAATCAGTTGGTTTAATAGTCCCAACGCTGGAACCTCGGCACACTACATCATCGCAAACGATGGAAGACTTGCTGCTATGCTTGAAGAATACTTTGTGGCATATCACTCTGGGAATCTCCAGACAAATGAAAGGAGCATAGGGATTGAACACGAGGGGTATAGCGGATTGGTACGAAGAGATAGTGAGTATGACACTTCAGCCAAGTTGGTCGCAGATGTCTGTAAGTTTTACAGTATCCCATGCGATTCAGCACATATAAAGCCTCACCGTGAAATCGTTGCGACAGCTTGTCCTACAGATTTAGACGTAAATCGTATCATCAGTTCTGCAAAGTTAATACTTGCGGGTGGGCAATCAACTACGGATAAAAGACCAGGGTGGTTTGACCAAATATCCCCGACTGAGTTTGGCACGACAGGATGGGAGAAGTTGACACAAGCCCAGATTGATAAATGGGCAACAGATCTTCCAAGCAGAAAGATCGCAGGTGGTAAATGGGACCAACTATGTGACAAGCTAGAGCTCCCCCATACAGCCTCAGTTGATGAAGTTTATAATAAGCTCGGATGTAGTCCTCAGGTACTAGCGAAAGCAGAAGAAAAAGGCAGAATTAAGGGTAGACAAGAGATAAAGACTGAAGTTAGCAAATTAGCCTAAAATATATGGCAGATAAAAATACAAAAAACATGGAAATGTGCACCTTAGAGATTCTACATCGTGGAGATGTCAGACGGTTGGATGAGAAAATAGAAGCTCTCGGTGAGAAGATTCAGATACAATTCACCGCTCAGGAAAAGGCGGTGGCAGCAGCTCTTGAGGGAACAAGAGAAGCTATCAACAAGGCAGATATTACGACCGATAAACGGTTTGATTTACTCTCTGAGAAGATTGATAACGTTGTAACGGTAATATCAAAAAGCTCTGGCGAGCGACAGATATACGTGACACATACAGACTTACAGGTTTCCCTAGACCGATTACAGGCGAACATTGAGTCAACATTGAGACCTGTGGTGGCTTTTATGAACAGTTCTGTAGGGAAAAGTTCTGGATTAAGCGCAGGATGGCAATTTGCCCTGGGGGCATTTGGATTGATAGGACTTGCTATGGGAATTATTGGTTTTGTTGCAAAGTAGGTGAAAATATGAGCACAGAAACGTGGACAAGTAAAAAATTCGTGTTAGCTATCTTAGTGTTTGCAATGGCATCAGCTTTCGCATGGGCTGGTAAGTCAACTAACGCTGAGTGGTCAAGTACGGTCAATTGGATATTGGTCACTTACTTAGGAGCTAATGTAGGGGAAACAGCAGTCGATAAGCTTAGTAAATAAACGGACCAGTTATACTTTCTTTTGGCGACCATGAGTCTTTCTCATGGCAGCGATCTTTTTAAAATAAGCACTACCGTGCTTTTGTTTTAAATCATTACCACGTTTACGACCAATCTCTTGGAAGTATGCGCGAACCTTAGGATCGATAGCTTTTTCTGACATAGGAGAATGATAACACACCGTTAGCTATTTGTCAAGCGTTTGAGTTTTTCCTTATAGAAGGCCTCTAACTGTAGATACTCGGCCACCGAGATTTCAACGGTCTTTTTAGACTCTATTAGTAGTCGGTCCACTTCAGCATCTCCCAGTTCTTTTCTGATACGATCTCTAAACTCTCCCTGATTACCGCCAAGCATAATATTGCAGTAGTAACACTGAGGTCGTACATAAGCCTCAACGATATAGGTAGCATTTGCATGTCCTTCTACCCAGTGTCCAACAGTTATGCAGAGGCCCTTACGAGCTCCTCTTAAGACCATATGTTTGTCACAGGTATAGCAGGCTACAAAGCCTGGAAGTGTCCATTCAGTGCGTAAACAAATAGAGAAGGCATCATAAGCCCTCTTCCTGGCACGCTTTTTTGATATTTTATTGTTGAAAAATGAGCTGCTCATGACTTTTTAGCGATAATTTTAGACTATTCTCCGCCTCCAGACTCAACTACCCCTTCCGTTGGCAGAACCTTACTCACTCTGCTTACTGACCAACGTATTACTAAGCCTCAAAACGTGTAATCGTTACACAAAACTACACAATATCTGTCTTAACAGTATCGTTCATAATGCCGTTGAGCCCTATATTGAAAGCGACCACCTTTGCAGGGGGCGCTAGTTTATTCTTTTTAACGGTCATTTTGTGCTGTGTGTACTGCAATTCACCTTTAGAGTTCTTCTTGTTCCCTGTACGTACCAGATCAAGTCTTATAGAGGCATAGAACTTTAGGGCGTTACCACCTGGCGTTGTAGTCTGTGGAATGAAGCCAAAGCCACCAAGTTTTGCCCGTACTTGATTTGTGAACACTATTAGCACTTTACCCTTATTGGCTGGCCCTGTTATCTTACGCATTATCTTCCCCATCATACGAGCTTGTCCTCCTATGTTGGCATCAATCATCTCTCCCTCTATCTCAGCCTTTGGAATTAAAGCAGCCACTGAGTCTACAACAATCATGCCAAACTGTCCTGATCTTATCAGATACTCTACAAGGTCAAGGGCTGATTCCCCACTATCAGGTTGTGAGATGGCGAGCTTCTGAAAGTCTACGCCAATCTTTTCGGCACGGTCTCTATCGAGGGAGTGCTCAACATCGATAAAAGCGCACCTTTTCCCCAATTCCTGAGCCTTTGCGATGATATGCAGTACTAGGGTAGTCTTGCCGGAGGCTTCTTGACCCATGACCTCAATAATGCGACCACAAGGGAACCCTCCAATACCAAGTGCTTCGTCAATGAAACTAAACCCACTAGAGATTACCTCAGGGACCTCATTAATGAGTTTTCCACCTATCTCAGGTAGTATGAGCGTACCTTCTCCCCACTGCTGATTCACTTCATTGACCAAGGTTGTTATCTTTTTATTATCGTCTTTCATATTAGTTCATTTTGTCTAAGTCCTTCCTATATCTTTTCATCATCTGTAACTCTAGGGTAACAAAGAGAATGATTCCGGACATCACCTGCTTAGCGGTATCCTCATTTTCAAGATAATACACCTCTTTAAGGAATTGTCTTACTGCCTGCAATAACTTCTCATCAGATGTCATCTTCTTTATCTTTAAACTTTCCCATAGAGACTAAGACTGTGACATTCTCAAAGTAGTTAACGATCCATTTGCCTTGCTCGTGTGAGAAGTAATGACTCGGTTTACCATCGGCATTGGCTTCAGCCTTTACTTGACGTACAAACTCACCATACCTTAGAGGTTTGGCTTCTTCTATCTTTTCTATCGCATCCTCACGAGACATCCCTTTAATAACAGGAACCATCATCATAAGACGGGCAACGCCGAGCTTTCCAACCTCATCTGGGTCCAACTGTAGCTTTTCAACATAAAGCTCGTAGGTGCGGATATAAAGGTACGCTTTCTCACGGGAGAAGGATATTTCCTCAGAGGCAAGAAATTGGGAGAAGTTGTCAAAGTCAAGATTCTTGTAAAGCTTGCGATCGCGGACTATTTTAAGCATCTTACCCATTGAGAGAAACACGAGGTCCTGGGTCTTCCTAGCTAAAACTAATTTACGAAAGACATCAAAGGCAAGCTCCTCCTCAGGAAGTTTTTCATTTACCTCAAACGCTTGCTGAACACTGGGGTTCGGCTTGTATAGGTCTATTGGGTCTGCCATTCATGAGTGTTAAAAATCGTCTAGAGTTGCGTCTTCTTTAGGACCCTGTGAAATAGAACTCAAGTCGTACTTTTTAGCCTTCTCAAACTCGACCTCTTCCTCAGGTGTCAAAGGGACGACCTTTGAGGAATCAATAGGGGTCAATAGATATCTCGCCGATGGACTTGCTGACCCTGTATTGGCTAGAAGCCACTCAGTATCAAGGACATCTGTCCCGGCCTCAAACTGTTCGTTAAACTTGTTTCTAACACCATTGGTTGTCTGTAGGACCTTAAACTTTCCATCTGCTCTGTCAAGGATTGGGAAGTAAAATTCAATGGTTGCCTGAAATGGTCTGGCTTCCTTCTCAAGAGCATCAGCCTTTTTAGGCTCGACTTCTTTAAGCTTTTTAGCCTGTGACTTTAGATCAAAGTAACGGTTGCATCTTTCACACTCTTCGCCTGAAACGATACGAGGACATTCTGGAACATCCCAGCCCTGCTCAGTTTGAATGAAGTGCTTACCTGTGTATACAGGTTCTTGAGCGATTTTGAATTGGACCTTATCGCCCTTTTCTTTAATACGTAGATAGAGGTCTCCTGCCCCTGGTAACTTCTTTCCGAATCCTAAAGGTTGTACTCCCATATAGTTGTTTTGAATAATGTGTAACTTATTGCCAGTATATCACAACGCTCGTTAACTGTCAAGGGGCAATCGTTGACTGTTTCTCATCATTTCTCTCTGTTCTCGATCGCTTAAATTATGACTATCTTTTATCCCCACAATTTCGTTTAAAACCTTTATAACGGCTTGTATAACCTTACTCTCCTCTTTGGCAACAACGATAGCTTCTTGAGTGTCTCCCTTCCCAATAATAAGAAACTCTATGTTTTGGTCTGATAGTATCGTCCAGCGAGCTATCAACCCTTCTAATAGTTTTTTGTGTTGGACTTTCATACAGATTCAATGATTCTTCCCCCTGGCGACATAATTTGGAAGCCAAAAAGTGAACCAGATATTCCTCGTCTATTTTTTCTCAATCTGAGATTAAGATATCCTTCAATACCTGTGTCTTCGATGAAAAACCCAAGGTCGGCAGCATGACCGATGGCACCTGACCCCTTGTACTCAACGATGTCATTGTTCTTCTTATCTCGCGCCATCTGGTTAGACAACTGGGATAGTGCTAATATGCAACAGTTTGTCTCTTTGGCGATCTTCTGTAGACGAAGAGCCACGTAGGATAGTCTCTCATACTCATCGGCTTTTTTTGCCATGATATTCTGGATAAAATCAATGACCACAAAGTCATACTTATTTTCACGTATCTCCTCCTCAATGGCTTCAAGTTCGTAAAGGTCGTCGTAGAAGTACATAAACTCGTCGTAGACCGTTAGATCGCTTTGTGCCTCTATCTTTCTGGCTTCTTCCTGTATATCAAGAATCTTAATCATTATACGGGTTGGGGAGATATTGGCTCGTGCACCTACCAGACGAGATACAATCATTTGATTTGAAATCTCAAGAGAGAAGTACGCACAGACCTTTCCTTGAGTTGCCATGTTCGCAAAGATGGTCGTCGCAAAAAAGGACTTACCTCCGGCTGTTTTACCGCCCAAAAGCACGAGCTCTTTTTTAAGGAAACCTCCCTCTAGAAGATTGTCAATCATCTTAATTCCCGTTGAGAGAATCTCGATGTCTTTTTTCTCCTGAGTGATCTGATGAGAGACCTCTGTGAGTTTTAGTTTGTTCATATTAGTTTGAGTCTATCCCTGTACCACTACAGACTGTACAGACTGGAAATTTACCATTTTCGTCTCTTTTTTCACCAATCAACATCCCGTTAGAGTTGCAGGTCTTACAAGGGTACTTTTCAAGGACAACACTCGCAGGACGAGAGAACGCCCACGCGATAAAAGACGGCTGTATCACAATGTCCCTAAAGGCAACGAAGCGCTTTTCCTGGGCTTCCATCAAGAACGTGAACTGTGCTTCTGTGAGATAGAACTCTTTGTTTCCACAAAGGACTACCCACTCCAATGCTGGCTTTCTACCGAATATGTCTTCCATCTGCTACTCCTTCCCGCTTGGTAAATAATGGGGTGGGTGACTTCGCGGGGACGTTCCCACCAAAACTTCTACTACCTGTACGAAAACCATTGTTAAGCTTTTTTTCTTTTCTAAGCCTTTGAGCTTCTTTCCATTCCTTGTCTTTGAAGTTGTCTTCAGTTATTCCAAAATTTTCTATGGGTTTTTTTAAAACATGTGTATTGTTAGTGTCGTCTGAGCCGACATGGGTTCGTGCCTGAGCCGTGTCGTCTGAGCCGACATAGCCCCCTGTCGTCTGAGCCGACATGGGTTTCCATTCAGAACGGTCTAAAAGTGTATAAATGTTGTTTAGCTTTTGTCCTGTTTTTTCCTCAATTACATGCGTAGTGGCAATCATCTTATATGTCTCAAGTATTTTGATCTTTTCGTTGACTGTCTGTCGAGTGGTGTTTAGCTTTTTAGCGATGGTTTCTTGACTGGGAAATGACTCTTGATTTCTATCAGCATGTCGACATAGTGTGAGGTAAATCATGCAGGCGATTGTTCCAAGTTCAGAGGCGTATGTGTCTATGAAGTCGTTATCAACCGTGAAGTAGTTTTTGCGACGAAGGTCTCTAATTTTGGGCTTGTGTAATGATTGCATAAAAAAATCCGTCTACGACTGGTAAGGATGCAATAGGGTGCATACTTTGGTAAGTGGTTTCCTTACCATGCGTAAACGGACTTTCCCTATTACAATTATACCATACTCCTCTTACCGTAGGAGTGCCTCTTTCGAGGACGTACACACAGATTACCAAAAGCATCTGCACTTGTCAAGTATCAAACGTTGTGTTACTGTTAATTTTGACACGCTACTTTTCTGAGTTGGGTTATCCCATTAAAATCTAAGAAGGTGGGGTGTCTTTGAAATCTATGATAACAGTTGCTATTGTGTACCGAGGAAATCATTCTGCCTTGTCTCAGCTATTGGTAGGATTACAGCCACAACTCCATCCAAATGACGATATCTACATATTTGATCTTTCTCGGGACAAGTCGGCCATAAGGGTCGCTAAGAGATATGGTTCTACTCGCTGCTATCTCTTTGTTGAGTTGATGAGTACCCAATCAAAAATCTTTGATTTTGCCATACAATCAATGAGCGATAATAAACAAGATGGTGTTCTTTTTCTTCCCTCAACCTCTGTTATTTCTAATACGTTTGTAGCTAATCTTAAAAAGACATCTAAAGACTACGATGTTTTATTTTTTAATTCTTCGTTTGTTGAGGATATGGACCCAAATTTCAAATGGTTTACCCCTCCTCCTACTGTCTCTAAGCTTGAGAACGCCATTACTCCAACCCATCTTAGCACCGCCGTGTACTTTTCTTCTGCCGGTAGGAAGAAAAATCTTTTTGAGACCAATCTAAACGTTGGCTTCATTGAGTCGGAGTTAATGCTTATACAACCTGATTACTAAGCCTTGCTTTTCCATCTATACTATTAAGTATGGACTTTAATGGGATACTAACACAACTCAAGCATATCATTTCTCCTCCTGGACCTTCACCAGTTCCAACAGTGAGTGCGAGCGAGCGCTTAGGGAGCGGTCTTTCTCCCGCGACGCAGGCAAAGCTTGATGCAGAAAATAAAGCCTTCCTTGCCGATTGGAACTCTAAGCCGTACACTTCAGCGCCCGAGCCATCCTTTCACTCTATACTTGGCGCTACAACTACACAGGCAAATCCTCCAGCTCAAAATCCTGATAACCTATGGAGTAAGTTCTCAAACACGGTTCGTGAACAGGCTAACGCTCGTGGGTATGACGCGGATACTGTGATTCGACAAAAGGCTCTTGAGTCGGGTTTTGGTAAAAGTAACTTTGCCAGAGAACGTAACAACTTTGGTGGTATAGGCGCATACGACAGTGATCCTAATCAAGCCTTTAAATTCAAAGACATACAGGACTACTTAGACTACTACTTTAAGATGGTTGAGAAGCGTTACCCTGAAGCATATGCCAATCGTAAAGATCCCAAGAAGTATGTTGAGGGGTTAAAAAAGGGTGGGTATGCGACTGACCCTAAGTATGTCTGGAAAGTTTTAAACACACCATTAAATCCTAGATAGTATGAAAGAACACCTAGACCGATATGCTCGTATCGCTCAGATAGAGCAGGATAGAGAGGCAAATAAACATAAAGGAGGTCTGTCGGGTATGCAAGATACTTACTTAGAGGTAAAGCCTACTCCTTTAATTGTAGATGGGAAACCACTTCCTACCCTCCCACTTCGTGTAGCAAAGAATCTCTTCAGAAGGCCTTAACAGCCAATAGGAGGTTAGTTAGACTGCTATAAAAAACTTTTAAGGGTTTTCGTAAGCAAACTCCTACAGGCTACTAAACTCTCCCATATATCTTTATAAGAGCTAATGGTGCGCTCCGTACCTTACCCATCTGAAAAAAAAGTAAGTCTATAGCACGGATTGCGCCATCAACTCTCTACTCCTGATACAAAACAGCTAACACCTTACCAACTACTTGACTCTTGCTTAAATCTGGCTCGTTATATGAAACGCCCTCACTTTCATTCACAGTTACGCTGTATTTCTCTACAGTACCACTACCATTATCTACAACAACTTCTTTATCGTACTTTGTTATTTTAATTTCCATATTCTCACCTCCCCTCAAAAGAACCACACCTTTAATAATATCAGAAACCCAATCCCTAAGAAAATAAAGAACCAATCTGTCCAATGAAAATCTATATCCATTAGTGTAACCCTCCACCAGCTATAGACAATACCCATAGAACAAGCATAAATATCAAAACTCCTATGATAAACGACAATAAGTTACCCATAAGACGGTAGTACCATCGGTATTTAATTGGTAGATCGGTATAGTTTTTCATTTCTCTGATAGGTTAGATAATTTCATATTAGTGTAAATCCATCCGTGTAACCAACCGCTGTCGCCTTGTATAAGAATCTAGCACATAAGGTTTTGAACTCGTCCAGCTCTTCGTACTTCAACCTTTCAGTTCTCAGTTTACGTAAGAGAGTTTCAAATCTTTTTACTTCTTTAATTTTTACTTCCATATTTATTTAGATAGGTTAGATAACAAATCGTCTAATACGCTGTTGATTAGCTCCGATACCTCTTCATTGAACTTTTTTCTTTCGGCACTTATTACAGGGTCTGAGATACCTTCAAATCTTATATGCCAATACTTCTTTTTTGACTTTATCTTTTCCTTCATCTCCCCCTCTTTGGCTTGGAGGGCTGAATCAAGAAACCCTTTAATTATCCTAACGCCTTCTTCATCGGGTGGAGTCATGTTGGCTTCTGCCATGTTTTCGTCATAATCTACATGAGCTAAGTAAAAAAGTTCTTTAACTAAAGCTCTTATCTTCTCCTCAATTAGCGTTTCATTGGTTAGTGGTTTCATAGGGTTGCAGCAAACTGAATAATCTCATCGCACAGCTTCAAATCAGACTCTCCTATATGGACGTGCTTGCCAAAGTGTCTGTTTAACTTAGCGTACAACTGTCCTCTTTTCATCTTTCCCGACCTCCATAATGGGTCAATAACTGCGTGAGCTTTCATTCTTGCATTTCTCAGCTCCTTATTAGCCATAGTTCCCAAAGGTTGAGTTGTGTTATTGTGCGTTCCTACATACGCATCACAGGGTCTACAAAAATAAGCCATATAGGACTTACCGTAGCGTTTACCATACCACTCTTCATTAGGAGCATAGGTCGCCTCTTTATTACAATACGGACAAATTACTTTGTTTTCCATATCCTCTAATGAGAAAGTAAATTGTTAATTTCTTTCTTAAATCGCTTCCATGTTCCTGACTCTATACAAGGAAAGTAGCTTATATCTTCCATAGTGATAGTAATTCCTCTAATTTCTATTTCTTCTATCAACTTCTCAATCTTGGTTGGTTTGGGGGAGGACTTTACTTTTATCTGACCACATTTACACACAGCTGTACTTCCATAGACTTTATATCTGTGTATATGCTTCTTCTTCTCTACTTCCTTTTTTATTCTTTTCATGGGTTTGCATTAAATCCGCACCAAGAACATACTCCTGATGAAACTGCTAATCCGTAATTCTCTTTCATGCACTCAGGACACCTTATAAGTCCGAATGTTTTATCGTCTTTAGCTTGATAACCGTACCCTACTTTCACTCCCTTATGTTCCCACCAAACATCATTGGAGTCGTGGTTTTTAGATGTTTCTTTAATTATTCTTTTCATACAATGTTAATTAGATGATGGGTTAAGAGCGATTGATATATGTTTGAACATTGCTCAATTTA
>OFQZ01000245.1_pt1 | contig 20926 bp, 22 predicted proteins | sample 1543011 | NCBI WGS metagenome assembly OFQZ01 (sample SAMN07774216, study PRJEB24372) | wastewater metagenome | isolation source: Exp Tend NO 0WW | collected 2016-02 | reverse complement strand
GGCGGATTGAATCGGCCGAAGCGCTGGCGCGCTGGACCGATGGCCACGGCACCGCCGAAGAGGTGGCCTCCAGTGCCAGCACCAGCGTGCTCGGCCACCAGGTCGGGCTTCGTCACGTAGTCGACGCGCAGCGCATCGCCGGCGACCTTGTCGCTCGGGTCCCTCAGGAGCTTGGCGAGGTTCGTCATGACACCTGGTAAACGGGCTCGATCGCCACCGTCCATTTGACCGTGCCATCGTTCGACACCAGGACCTCGAGGTCGGGGGACGTGACGCGGACCGCACACGACCAGCCCGCCGAACCAGCCTCGGTGAATGAGTCGATCACCTCGCTGCCGAGCTTGGAGGCCGTACCGGACGGGTTCTTCAGGCCGACGTGGATGATGTAGACGGCGCTGACGCCATCGCTCGCGCGGCGCGCGGACACCATCACGCGTACCGCGGGCGCCGTCCCGGTCGGGACCGGCCAGCTCGCCGCGACGACGCCAGCGGGGGCCGTGAGCGACGAGACGCGCACGGTGCGATCCCACGTGGGGGGCGACGACGTGCCCCATTGGGCGGACTCTCGTGCGTACGTCGTCCCGCTGTTCGTCGGGCTGTGCAGCTGCTTGACGATGTCGCCACCGGCGCGATTGGCCCCCGTCGCGCTCGCATACGGCGCGCCAGGCTCGACCGTCAGGTCCTTCGCCGCGACGTCGGACGTTGGAATCGCGACCTTGATCGTGGACGCCTGGTCCTTCGCGAACTCCAGCGTGGTCGCGCTCCCGGTGAGGGTGAGCGTCAGAGAGGTCGTCGACGAAGCGTGTTTCCAAATGAACGCGCGCGTGCCGCTCCCCGTCCAGATCTGCATGTCCGCCGTCGACCCGACGCCGATCCAGGCGCCGCCGGAGCCGGCCTGCAGGGCGAGGTCGGCTCCCGACAGGAGCGACACGTGGCGATTGCCCGGGTTGCGGACGTTCATGTAGCTCGACCCGGCGTCGAGGATCTCGAGGATCGTGGTCGGCGAGGCGAAGGTGCCGACGTCGAACCGGCAGCGCGCGGATACGCTGCTCACGGTCGAGCCGAGGTTGATCCTCACGTCTCCCGCGAGGTCGGTGCCAGCCACCTTGCCGCGGCCGCCGCCGAGATTGAGCACCCCTCCGACCTTGTTGGTGGTCGCGGAGCTGTAGGCGTCCTGCGCCTGGATCAACAACGTCTGCGTCGCCGCGTCGCTGCTCTTGGCAGCCTGCACAATCGACGGCGAGGAGAGGGACTGCGAGAACGAGACCGCCGCGACGGATACCTCGATGCTGCTCGAGCCGACGAGGAGACGTACGGTGCCAGCCGTCTTGATCCCCACGAAGCCCGTGGACGCGTCGAGCTCGACGGTCGCGAGCGACCCCCCGGTTCCAGCTCCGAGCGTCGCGACCGCGGCCGCTGCAGTCGCGGTCAGGCTCAGGTTGCCGGCAGTCGCGAGCAGCGTCGCTCCGGCGGTCGAGGTGACGACCGCGCCATAGCTGGTGACGGTGAACGCACCGCTGGGGGCGGTTACCTCGACCGTGCCGGTGCCGTCCATGTCGATGGAGGAGCCGCCGGTGTCGGAGGCAATGAGCACCGTGTCCCAGGTGGAGTTCCATTGGGCGGTGGTGTCCCCCTGGTAACAGGTGACGCCGTCGAGGACGAACAGGATCCGGTTCGTGGAGTCCCAGCGGACTTCGCTGTTACGTCCGAGGCGGACCGAGCCGACGGTTGCTGGATTGGTTTCCTCGAGCAGATACGACGCCGCGCGCAGGGTCTTTTGCGTCCCGCTCGCCGTGGCCCAGACGGGGACAGCTCCGTCCGCCGGGGTCGAGTCGTAGGTCACGCCGACCAGGGCGCCCCCCGCCTTGCCGAGTAACTGCCCACTGGAGAGCGAGACGCCGAGTGGGTTCTGGTCGAGCCATTGGCAGTAGTCGAGGACGAGCTGCAGCGGGTCCTTCACGGAGGCCGCGTTGCGCAGGTCGCTCGAGGCCGGGGCGTTAATCGCGGAGGGCTTCGAGGCCGGGGCATTGAAGACGAGCGGCGTGCTCATCGTTCAAGTCTGGTTCCCTACGACGAACACGAAGGTCCGTCGCGAGACCGCGGCCATGTTGTCGGCGGTGTCAGTCGACCCACGGACGGTCGTATAGACAAACGAGGTGGTCGTGTCGGGCTGGCCCTGGACGAAGCGCGCCGTGCCGGCGTTCTCCATCCCGCCGATGCCGTAGTTCGTGTCGCCCAGGGCGACCGTGAGGTTCACGCGGACGCTCGTGCCGTCAATGGCGACCGTGTCGATGTTGTACGAGCCGGACAGGAGCGTCGCCGCTCCGGCCCCGTTCGTCGTAATGACGCCGCAGGCCTTGATGATGTTCTTCGGCGAGACGGCGTTCTTCTTCGCGTTGCCGGCCGAGAGGAGCCAGACCTCGTTGTCCCAGGTGTCGGTGTCGTCGGACGCCAGGTGGTCGAGCCGCACGCCGTCGGTGTTGAGGGTGAGGCGGAAGGTCTCGGCCGCGTCGTCCTTGTGCCAGTTCGCCCCGTTCCACGCGGCGTTGACGACGAACTCGATCCCGGAGAGCGAGTTGGCGAGGTAGACGCGCACGTAGCGGCTGCTACCCGCGCGGAGCGAGGCGAACAGCTTGTGATCGCCAGACAACGCCGAAGCGTCCGACAGGCACGTCTGCGTCATCGACGTGCGCGTGAAGTTGATCTGCGTGCTGATGTTCGCGATGAGCGCGATCAATCCAGCGCTGAAGGTGTTGACCGCGCTCCAGGTCTGCGTCCCCGTGAGCAGCCCGACGAGGGCGAGCGCGTCCTTCAGCGTGGACACGGTGTCGCCGCCCGACACGAGCGCGCCGACGACCCCGATCTGGGATGCGCCGTCGCGCACGACGTAGAAGGTGCCGCCCGACGAGAGCAGGTCGAGCGCGGCGCCGCCTTGGGACGTCGAGACCTGGAAGGTGCCGCCCGCGCGGTCGCTGTTCACCACGTAGTAGACCGTCGAGACGACCACGCCGCCGGGGAGCGACCCGCGGAAGCAGACCAGGTCGTCGTCGACGAGCTCGTGCCCCGCGGCCGTGAAGGTGTTCGTCGTGTGGTTGCAGACCGCGAGCAGCTTCCCCAGCGCGAGCGAACGCAGCCGGGCGCGCAGGAAGGTCATCCCGTCGAGGACCTTCTGCTGCGCGGTCTTCAGGGCCAGCGGGTGCCGCGGGTCCCCCAGGATCGGCATGGACACCGACTCCGGGAACGGTTGGCCATCAACACCGGCGACGTCGATCGGCACGCCTCGACGTTGCTACCGCCGCAGGCGTTCAGGCAAGGCTCGTGGGGCCCGGCGACGTCGTGTCGTTGGCAGATTCCTTGGCAGGACCTACGGCGGGAGCGGCATCGCGTCGAACTCGTCGGCCCACGTGTCGTCGTCCTTCCAGACGCCTGCGGGCAGCCCAAAGGAGTCGGCACCCCACACCGGGAAGAGCGGGATGACGATGCAGTCGGACGGCGCGGCGCCCCAGAAGCCGCCGTCGTCGTAGACACCTGGGTCGCTCCAGTGCTCCCAGGTGCCGAGCAGGTAGACCGCCACGGGGTAGCTCCACGGCGCCTTCAACCGGCGGATACCGCGCCTCAGCCACGCCAGGTCGTAGGTCGTGCCCGTCATGCCCCAGAGCGACCAGTCGTCCCAGACGTCGTCGGCCGCGTCGTCCCAGACGTCATCCGTCTCCTCGAAGTAGCCCGGCCCGAGCGAGACGATGAACTCCGAGAACCACTCCTCCTCCGGGGGCACCGGCAGACCGAAGACGCCGTCGGCGAGATGGCGCGGGACGACGAGGCACGTGTCGTCCGTGTACCCGTACACCGCGAAGAGCTGCCTGATGCCTGCGGGCGTACCCGCGTTCTGCCACCACCCGTGCGCTCGAGCGCAGCGCACGACGAAGGCCTCGTCGGTCTCGATGGGCGCCTGTTCCATCCCGCGCGTGAAGCCGAGCTCGTCGAGCGCGTCGGGCGATGTCGACGCCGGGAAGCGGAGCTTCACCGCTGCCTTCAGGTCGAGCTGCGCGTCGTCCTGATCGCGGCCCTGGACGCGAGCGAGCGCACGTCCCGTCTCCCCGAGCCAGGGCGGGGCCTGCGCCTCGCGGTCGCGCTCGAAGGGGCCCGTGGTCATTTCGCCACGACCTCCACGGTGACGACGGGCACGAGGACCTCACCGGTCCCGAGCTGGGTGTTCCCGAGCGGCGCGTTCACGACGGTGTCGTAGACCGTGGTCACGTCCTGGCACCGCTGTACGATCTCGGCGAGGTAGAGGGTCCCGCTCATGGGGGTGTCGGCGCCGAGCTCCAGGAGCGCCGCCTCGACGAGGGCGGAGACGTCCTTCTTCGCGAAGACCTTCACGCTGATCGGGAGCGCGAGCTCGCTCGCCGCGAACGTCCGGAGCGGTCCCGTCCCCAGCGCGCGCCGAGCCTGCAGGTAGGCGTCGACCGTCGCGACCTGCCCTACGGTCGCGGCGCCCGCGTCGGTCGCGAGGTGGACGTCGGTGCTGCCAGGGCCGTTCGGGTTCGTGTCGTCGGCGAAGACCTTGGTGATGGGCGACGCCACCCCCGTCGGCGCGTCGTCCGTCCCCTCGAAGGCCTCGTTGACCCACTGCATGTACGCCTCGACGGCGCCGCCGTAGCTGGTGGCGGCCCAGCGCGCGAGGCAGCGCAGGATGAGGCTCGCGTTGCTCTCCGCGTCGCGCCCAGGCTGAACGATCTGGACGTTGACGACCGAGACGCCTGGGAGCGGCGTCATGTGCTTCAGCACCGTGCCCGTCGGCGCGTTCCCGCCCGAGCCCGCGAGCTCGGCGGTGAAGTCCACGGCGACCGTCTGGCCGACGCCGGCGAAGAGGGTGCCGATGTGCGAGAGAGCGAGGTCGGCCAGCGCCGTGTTCCGGAACGTCGTCCCGGCGGCCGTCGCGACCACGTGCGCGGCGGCTTCGATCACGTACGGGCCGCTCGCCGTCGCGTTGGTGAACTGGATGCGCTGCACGGCCTGCGTCGCTGGTGCGCGCGTCCGGCTGAAGAAGCCCGCAGCCAACAGGTCGAGCCACGCGTCACCAGCGTCGGCTGCGGTCCGGAGGAAGCCTGCCTTCGCGATCAGCGCCCTGTAGGTCTCCTCTTGCGCCCGGGCCGCGGCGTCGGCCTCGACGAGCGCGCGGTGGACCGATACCGAGTCCCAACCAGTCGCCGCGACGCCCTCTGCCTCGAGCGCCGCCAGGAGCTCGTCGCGCACCTCCTCGATGGTCCGTGCGGTCGTTGCCTCGTCGAACGTCGTCATGCTCCTCCGAACTGCGCGACCGCGGCGCCCGCCAGGTTGATGGTGACGGAGAGCGGGTACTCCCGCATGTCATCGAGCGTCACCGCCCCGCGAACCAGCACGTCGCCCTCGCCGACGACGCGCAGCTCGACCTTGCACTCGACGACGTGCGAGACCTCGCGGGCCTCCTGCTCGAGCGTCGCGCGAATGATCGCGAGTTCGTCGGCGCGGTGGTCGGAGTTCACGAGCTGCCGGAGGTCGACGCCGTCATTCGGCGCCCAGGCGAGCGTCCCGCTGGGCGTGAGCCAGCGACGCACGACCCACTCGAGGACGACCCGCACGCCGACGATTCGGATCGTCGTCAGGTCCATTGGCCCGCCGGGCGGGAAGGTCGAGATGTCGATCAGCTCGGCGAGTCCCATCTCACACCTTCAGGAGCACGCGGCTCGAGCCCGAGATGATCTTCCCCTCGAGCGCGAACGGCTGCCCGGGGGTTATCGCGGTCACCGTGCCAAACGGCGAGGTGTAGGAGCCCGAGATCTGTCCGGCGACCACCGCGAGCTGCAGAGCCCCGCAGTCCACGCGGTCGCCGACCCGCGAGACGCCAGCCGAGGCCGCGGGGTCGAGGTCCACGCTCCACACGATCGGCTTCCGCGGGTCGCCGTCCTCGAACGCGACCGAGACGCGGTCACCCTGCTGCAGCACGACCCGGAGCTCCGGGGCGCCTACGCGCATCGTCGCGTTCGTGACCTGCACGATGCGCTTGTCGTCGACGAGGGCGTCGACGGTGCCGTCGGCGTGTTGCGTGACGACCGTCCCGGCGTGGACCTGGGACCACACGGGGTCGTCGAGCACGCTCTTCACGGCGCTCCGAAAGCTCTCGTGCGCGCCGTCGCTCACGGCGCCCTCGAATAGAAGGCCTGCGCGCGGCCGTCGCCCAGGTCGTAGACCACTCGCTCCACGCGGAGGGCGTCGATTGCGACGCCTGGCAGGAGCGCAATCCCGTCGGGCACGACGTGCAGCACGCCCGCGACCTCGTCGAGGTCGTGCACCTCGAAGTCGCCAGTTGCCGCCGGCCACGTCTCCTGCACGAGCACGACGCTCCCGTCGAGCAGCATCCGCCAGTCGTACCCCACCGCGCGAGCGAGCGCCGTCAGGTCCTGCGAACCGACCCCGAGGGCACGTGCCCAGCGGGGCACCGCGACGGACGGGGCGACCGCGAAGGCCTCGCCCGTCTCGCGCGCGAGGTCGGCGATCAGGGTCGAGAGCTGCACGGTCGGCGAGCCGACCCACTGCCGCGGCTGGAGGATCTTCCGGGTGAGCTGGGCGACCCCGCCCAGCATCCGGACCTGGAAGCGCCCGCCGTACTCCTGAGAGGCGATCACGGTCCCGGTCAGCACGTCCGGGGCCGCGCCCCCGGTGCGCTCGACGGCGAGCGTGTTCGCCCCGAGGGCGACCGCGTCCGTGTCGACCTCGAGCGTCACGCTCCACACGCCCCTGCGGGGGATGGCGAGCGTCCCGGCCAGGACGAAGGCGCCGCCGAGGAGGCTCACGGTCCTGCGCCTCCCGTGCCGGCGAAGGGGTTTGCCGGCGCCACCGGCGGGATCACGGCGTTCGGGTTGCCACCGAAGAAGTGGGAGTTCACCCAGCCCTGCCCGGCCGCGGCTCCCTGCTGCGCGCTGTTGCCGAGGGCCTTGCCGACCTGGACGATCTCGAGCGCGAGGAACGGCTTCACGACCGCGTTCTTGAGCTTGCTGGCGGCGTTCTTGAGGCCGTTCTTGCCGCTGCCCTTGGGTGGCGGCGGGACCCACTCGACGAAATGCAGCGTCACACGCGACAGCCCCGCCCCCCCCGGGTCGTGGACGACCGGGGAGATCTTCTCGATGATCACGCGCCGGAGCTTCCGTCGCACGAGGTCGGGGTGGTAGCAGCCGAACGGGGTGCGGCAGGTCGACGGGTCCAGCGCCGCGAGTACCGGCTCGACGTACTGGTCGTGGAAGACCGTGAGGTACTCGTACTCGAGCTCGACCTCGAAGGGCGGACAGCCCTTCAGGACCGTGGTGCCCTTGTCCTTCGAGTCGGCGGCCTTCTTGTCGACGTGGACGGAGCTCGGGCACTTCACGTGGCAGAGGCCGCCGATGTCGTCGCGCGGCGGGAAGACGTAGGGCCCGAGGCGAAAAGTGTCCCAGGGGTGCGTCGACATCAGGCCGCCTCCACGATCTCGCGCATCTTCGCCGCGAACTGGCGTGCAAACCGGTCGGCCGCGAGCTCGCCGGCCTCGCCCGCCTGCTTCGGATCCGTGATGCCAGGGAACGAGAAGCTCGGGGTCATCCCGCTCATGTCGAAGGAGACCGCCCCACGACCCTGCGAACCTGCGCCCTGCGCGAGAGCGAATGGCCGCGCGCCCTGAGAGAGGCCGCCCGCTGCGGCAGCGCCAAGCCCGCCGCCAGCGTCGCGCGCGTTGTCATTGGTCGCCTGGATGCCGCCGACGAAGCCCTCGCCGAAGCCACCGGCGCCGACATCGAAGGTCAGCTTCGATGGCGAGCGCGACTTGATCGCACCCTTCAGCGCGTTGATTGCGCTCGAGCCAAGGCTCGAGGCGGCCTCGGCGACCTTCCCAGGCGCCGACAGGATGCCCTGCGCAAGGCCGTCGACCAGCGATACGCCCGCGCGGTAGGCCGCGCCGGGGAGGCCTGCGAGACCGCTTACGACCGTTGCGACGAGCGAGAAGAACCCCGCGCCGACGGCCACGCCCACCCCGAGGATCGTGCCGAGGGCTGTGCCGACGAAGCCCAGGGCCTCGCCCCACGACTTCGCCGACTCGGTCATGTCCTTGTTCCCAAAGAACCGCTCGAGCGCCTGCAGGCCGGCCGTAAAGCCTGTAGCGAACCCGCCGAAGGCCTGGCGCACGACGGGCCCCCACGTCTTGATCTGCTTCCCCACCTGGTCGAGGAACCCGGTCACGTTGGCCACGAACGAGTTGACGTCGCCGGCATCGACGTCCGCGAAGATGTTGACGATCCCCTGACCAATCCGGCTCACCGCCCCGATGAGGTCCTTCCCGCCTTGCGACTCCGGATCGATCGCGTCCCAGATTGTGCGGAACGTGCGCTGGATGCCACCCGTGTCGACGTTCATCAGCGCCTTCACCGTCGATGGGTACTGCTCGAGGCGAGTCATCAGGCCGCCGAGCGACATGGACGACTCGCGCGCGGCCTCGCCGAGCCCCTGCCCGGTCTTCTCCTGGATGGCGCCGAGGACGCCGGCGATGCCGGTGTCCGCGTCGATCCTCCCCGCCGAGATCATCTTGCGGACCTCGTCGTTGGTCTTGCCGATCTTCTTCCCGATCACGGAGAGGACCGCGGAGACGTCGAAGGCCTCGCCGATCTGCCCCTGGAGCTCCTCCATCTGGAGCTTCCCCTTGGACTTGATCTGCGCGATCGCGGTGACGAGGTTCTCGGTCCGCACGCTCGGCGAGATGATCTTCAGGTCCGCCATGCCCTTCATGACGTCGAGCGCGTTGTTCGCCCCGTCCATCTTGAAGCCGCGGCCGAGGAGGGCGACGACCTGGTCGCTCGTCTCGAAGAGGTCGGCGCCGAGCTCGTTCGCGAGCATCATCGATTGGCGGACCGCGTCGGCCCCGTTGCCCCCCTTCCCGAGGAGCTTCCCCGCCGCCCCCTCCAACGACTGCCGGTGCGCCACGGGGTCGAGCACCTGCGTCTTCGCGATCATCGCGAGGCCGGCGCCGGCGGTCAGAAAGGCAACCTCCGCGGCGGCGAGCGCCTTCATGCCGCCCACGAGGCCCTTGCTGAAGCCCTGCAGGAACCCGCCAGCCATCGCCGACGCGTCCCCGAGCCGCGACACCGAGGCCGAGGCCTGCCCCGCCTCCGCAGGCCTCGCGGCGAACCGCCCGGCCGCATCGCGATGCTGGCCAGATGCCCGCGCCCGCCGCTTTTCGCTCAGCCGCTCCTCGGCCTGCTGCACGGCCTTGATCCCATCCGCGAGCGTGGCGAGCGACCTCGCCGCACCATCCGCCCTGGTCCTGTCCAGTCCGCGAATGCCGGTGGCGATCTTGTCGAGCGCGGAGGCCATCTCCCTCGCGGAGCCCGCGCCAACGGTCTCGACCTTCACCCGCTCGATGATCGTGTCGTGCTCGGTCGCCATGGCTCAGTCGTCCTCGGCGACGACGCGCTGGGCGAGCTCGTCGGGCAGCACGTACTGCGCGACGGCTGCGATGAGCGACGCGCCGATCCGCGCCTCGTCGGAGTCGTCTCCACGAAAGAGGGCGTGCACGGCGTCGGTCGCCAAGTTCAGGTCCTTCCGCGCGGCGCGCAGGCCGCTCAGTGTTTTTTTGCGCGCACCTCGGCGAAGGCGCCGCCGGCCGCGAGGATGACGACCGTGAACGCCACGGCGAGCGCGGGCAGCTCCTCGAGGAGCGCCGCCATTTCCGCCGGTCCCGGGTAGACCGCGCAGTCCAGCGCGGCGCCGAGCACGGCGTCAGACGACGGCTTCAGTAGCGACTTGTACGTCGCCGGCGCCGGCCGCCTCAGGATGAACCCGCGAGGCCTGAGCCCCGACTCCTCGCGAAACGTCGCGCGGGCCATCCGGAGGTCGTAGGCGCGCGGGTGCTCGGCGCGGGCGGCCGCGACGACCTGGTCGACGAGGTGGTATGCCCGCCACTCCTCCGGGGTTGCGCTCGGTCGGAGCGCGGCGTGCTGCATGTCGCAGCCCCCCATGTGGGCCTGGATGGCCCGCGAGTGCACGTCGGCGAGCCCTGGCAGGTCCGCGAGGACCTCGCCGTGCACCTGGGGGTCCTCGGACATCCGGCGGACGAGGTTCCCGTCGGCGTCCTCGGGGCGGGCGCGGCACTCGTCGTAGAACTCCCAGTACTCCTTCGTCGTCGGCGTTCGGACGAAGAAGGACCGGTCGGCCTCGGGGCAGACGAGCTCGAGCCGAGCCATCAGCCCACCCCGCCGCCACTCGAGAGCGTCGGGTCGACGATCGGGTTGATGCCCTTGCGGAGGATCTCGGTGGCGATACCACCCATCTTCACCATCGCGCCGTCGTCCGACTTGCTGCTGAACGAGTCGTCGTCGATCGTCGCGTTCTTGAACGTGCGCGGCACGCTGGGGTGACCGGGCATGCGGACCGTCACGGAGATCGTGAACGTGTGCGACCCCCAGGTCGGGTCCCAATCCTCGAAGGAGTCCGCCTCGAGCGCGGACGCCTCTCCGGACCACTCGGGCTCGGGCTGCCCGCGGATGACCGCGTTGGGGTTCGGGTTGTTGCCCTTCTGGTGCTTCGACTTCCGCTTCCGGCTGAAGTCGAAGTTCCCGAACGTCTTCCAGGTGAACTGCTGCCCCTGCCGCGGGCCCGCGTTGGGGCTGAAGACGATCGCGACGTGGTGGTGGGCGTAGGTCTCGCCGTTGACGTTGGTGGTGTTGGTGGCCATGGGTCGGTCCTCTCCTTCACGCTGCGATGGCGATGCCGTTCACGCCGAGCTCGATGGTGACGCTCGCGAACTGCGCCTTGTGCTGCGCCTCGAGCCTCATGGTGATGTTGTCCGTCACCGCGATCTGCTCCGTGCGGCCCACGAGGAGCCGGCAGGAGCTCGCGTGCTCGGGCCCGACGAGGAGCTGCTCGAAGCGAGCCGTCCCGACGGCCTCGATGTTGTCGGCGTCAGCGCCGAGGAGCGTCCCGTCGGCCGCGAGGTTGCGGTCGGCGTTCACGTACCCGTTCGCCCAGGGGATGAGCTCGCGGGCGCCCAGCGTCGCCATGCGCATCACGCCGAGGTGCCGCAGCTTGGAGCTCGGCGCGGCGCGGGTCCGTCCCCGCGTGCACACCTGCTCGCGCCGGTCGTTCTCCCGGAGCGTGGTGAACCCCTGGGACTGCATCTTGGTCGTCGCCGTCTCCTCGTTCCGAGCCTTGGTCGTGCCGTCAGGCGAGCGCGCGCTGCAGCTCTCGAGCGGCGGCTGCTCGCCGTTCCCCGGGTCCGAGCTGAGCCGGTACGAGGCCATGCGGATCGCGAGCGCAAACGACGCGGGCCGGCGAGCCTTCCCGATCAGGTTCGAGCCGGTCATGTACGTGTCGCCGTGGGCGACGCAGACGTAGGGGTCCGAGTGCCCGGTCATCTCCGCCTTCACGTCGAGGTCGTTTGCAGCTGGCGAGCCAGCCGCCCCAACGCTCGCGCCCATCGCGAAGAGCGCCACCTTCTTGGGCGTGCCCGCGCCCCAGCTCGCCGCGCGGGCGGACAGGTAGTCGGCGAATAGCCTCGTCTCGCTCCCGTCGACCGGCCGCACCGCGACGAAGACGTCGCCGAACTGCACCCCGCTCGAGCGCAGCGCATCGAGCGCGAGCCCGAGGTCCGTCGTCGTGAAGCGAGGCTCCGTCGTCGTGAACGAGTACGTCGTGTCGAGGACGTAGGTCCCCGCGGGGAAGGTCAGCGTCACGCCCGTGTGCGGGATCGCGTAGGTCGCGTCCGTGCCCGTCGCGGAGGTGTTGTTGGTGAACCCCATCGTCGCGTTCGCGGTCCCGGTCGTGACCTGGATCGTGGCGGCCGAGCCCGTCACCGAGTCGGTGACGCGCAGGTACCGCCCCTGCACGAGCGACGCGAGGTAGCCGGTCGCCCCGCTGTTGATCTGGTCGACGACGTCCTGCACCGACGAGGGCGTCGTGAACGTCGTCGTATCCGCCGATGCTCCTGACGAGTCCACGATGAAGGTCAGCGCGTTCAGGTCTGCGAGCGTGACCGTGGTGAGGTCGACGGTGCCCTGCACGGCCCCAGCGGCCTTGACCGGGAGGTCGAGCTCCGGACCGTACGAGCCGCCGTCGAGCGTCACCCGGAACTTCCCCGTCCCGAGCGCGCCGGCGAGCGTGATCTTCACCTTCGCGTCGTAGGTGTCGAGCGGCGTGCCGCTCGCTGCCACCGACGGGCCGGGGCCGGCGGGGGACTCCGTGACCGCGGAGATGGTCGCCGCAATCGCGCACGTCACCCGCACGAGGACCTGACGCGTCTTCGAGTGTCTCACGACGGCCGCGCCGAGCTCCACGAGGGGACCGTCGCCGAGCGACGTCGAGGCGTCGGCCTCGCGCTCGACCTCGTACGGGAGCGTGGCGGTGCCGCTCGAGCACGCCCCGAGGATTGCGATCGTGTTCGCGCCCGGCGTGGACGTGAGGCTCGCGGTGCGGTCGACGATGGTGGGTCCGATCAGGCCTTCGGTCATGGCGGCGCTCCTGCTTCAGCGATTTCGGGGTTCTGCCCGAGCGTGTCGGTGACCACGGTCGAGGTCGTCGCGGAGGTCGGGTGGCCCGTGATGTGGCGCTCGCTGTAGACGAGGAAGCACACCTCGACCTCGCGCCTCAGGGTGAAGCGGCCCTCCGTCGTGGCGTATTGCGCTGGATTCCCCCAGCGCACGGTGTACGGCCCGATGCGGTCCGCCAGGGCCACGACGAGCGCGTCCTCGACCTCCTCGAGCTCGGCGAAGCTCGCCGCGCGGAGGATGACGTCGAACTTCACGCGCCGCTGCGCGCACGCGACGCCGTCGCTGGGCTGGACCCGGGCCGCCTCGAGGACGCTCTCCTTCGGGACCCAGACCGTGCCCGTTGGCTCATTGGCCGCGTCCTCCTCGGACCCGACCGCGTGCGGGCGCGAGCTGGCAGCCTCGAGCTCGACCAGGAAGGCCTCGACGTGCGACCCGGCGTAGCTCACCGCGCACCTCGGAAGGCCTGAGACACGAGGGCGCGAATCTCCGCGCGCCACAGGTCGGGGAACCGGAGCTGGTGCTCGAGCCCGCGCACGAAGGGCCGATAGGCCGCCTCGTGGATCCGCACCTCGTGGTGCCCGACGTCAGCTCGCACCGTCGCCAGCGCCGCACCCGTGCGGGTGTGCGCGCCCCACGCCCCGCGCACGCGCGAGACCATGTGGTTGCCGATGCTCTTCACGGCCGCCTTCACGGGGCGCTCGCTAGCCAACGCCCGAAAACGCGAGGCGGCGCGTTTGAGCCCGCCAGAGCTCCTCACGGACACGCGCGTGGTCACGACAGAGCCCCTGCCCCAGGCGACTCGGCGTCGTCGGTGAATCCGACCGCGCCCAGGTCGGCGACGCTGGGCGTCGCGTCCTCGGTGAGCGCGTCCATCGGCACGCCGCGCGCGCACTCGTCGAGGAGCCTATGCGCTCGCTCCGCCTCGTAGCGGAGCGGCTCCATCGCGTCCTTGTACTCGGGCCGGAGGAGCCCGCGGGCGACGGCGAGGCGGTGCGCTGCGATGCGCGCCACGATGCTCGGGACCAACGGAGACCACGTCGCGAGTGGAGTCGCGTGACCACGCAGCGACCAGTCGACCTCGCGCGAGACCTGCTGCAGGACCATCTCGACCTGCTCCGGCGTGGACTGCGGGATCAGGTACAGCGGACCCGCGCCCACCGACGTGATGTCCACGGCGGCCCCACCGGCGCTGGCCGCGAGCTCGAGCAGGTCCTGCGAGACGACGCGGACGAAGTAGACGACCGTCGCGGAGAGCCCGCCCGGCAGCGTCGAGGCCTTCACCGTGACCTGCTCGTCTGCGACCAAGCCGTGCGACCGGAGCACGATGCGGTTCGCGCTCGGGTCCACCAGCTCACATGGCATCGGCGACGGGGCGAGCGCGCGAGCGGGGAGCGCCGTGAGGTAGAGCTCCCGAGTCGTCGCGTACGTGGTCCCCGTCTCCAGCGCCATTGATTCCTCAGGGCGCCGATCAGCTCGCTTCGCAGCGCAGGATCATCTGCGGGAAGCAGGGGAACGCGACGGCCTTCTTGTCGACCATGAAGAGCACCTCGTCGTTCTTCTTGCAGTGCTCGGAGTCCTCGCCGATCACCTTGAGGGGCGCGCCTTCGCCGCCTGGCATGTGCAGGTGGAACGGGCGACCGGGGCGACCGGGCATCGCGGCGACCGGGTACCGGATGCCGTCGGTGTCGGCCCCGAGGCCGTCCACGACGATGCCCTTCACGCCGCGCGATTGCCAGTTGCCGATCGACTGCTGCAACCCGCCGCTCGAGCCCGGGTCGGTCCGGAGCTCGCGCGCGTTGAACAGCCGGTCCATCTCGTCCTCGTGCTCGGGCCCGACGAGGACGTGGGTGAGGCGGAGCCCCATCGGCTGCCCGTTCGGCCCCTTCATCTCCCGGAAGATCTTCCGCACGGCCTTCAGGCTCGTGTCGTTGAACGGGAGCGCGCTGCCGCCGGTGAAGAGGTTCGAGAACGTCGCGGAGCCCGAGGCGCCCTTCGGGTTCACCTTGTGGTTCGTCGCGAAGAGCGCGAGGCCGTCGTAGGCCTTCACGAGCGACGCGGAGTCGCCGTTGATCAGGCAGTACTCGAGGAGGTGCTTCGGCAGCGCCTTGACGGCCATGGCGAGCTCCGCCGGGATCTGGGAGTACTTGCCGAACTTCTTTGCGACGAAGTCGTCCACCGCGATCCGAATGGAGCGCTCGAACTTCTCGTCCTCGACCTTGAAGGTCGTGTAGTCCCACTCCTTGTACTCGCGCTCGCCCTCCCACTTCCGCATGCCCGAGTAGGTCTGCAGGTTGACCACGTGCTCCGTGATCGGCTCCTCGGCCGTGTCGAGCGAGACGATGTCCGCCCACGGCCAGGGCGCCGCGTCTTCGTCCAGCGCCGCGAGGTACTTCGCGGAGAACTGGGTGACGAACGCGCGCCCAGCGGGGTCGATGCAACCGGTGACGTTGGTGGGGGTCTGCATGGTCGGTTCCTCCTCAGGAAGCGAGCTTGGGCTCGTAGACCAGCCGCGCGCCCACGAGCTGGATGGGGTCGTTCGCGTGCGTGCCCGGCGTCAGGGCGATGGTGAGGTTCGCAGCGCCGGCGGGGATGTCCGCGGCCGCAATCGTCGCGGAGACCTTGTGCCAGGTGACCGCGGGCGTCGTGTCCGTGAGCGCGTCGGAGACGAGCGCGCCGCCGTCCCACCCGGTCTCGAGCGTGAACGAGGCGGCCTCGATGCCGCCACCGCCCGCGTTGTCCGTGTAGACGAACGCCTCGAACACGGCGTCCTTGGTGTCGTCGAAGTCGAGCGGCAGCGTGATCTGCGTGCTGATCGGATCCGCGTTGGCCGCAGCCCACGCGATCTCGCTCGACTCCGCCGCATCGCCCCGGAGGATGGGCGTCGTGTCGCTCGCGAGGATGCCTCCGTTCGCTGCGATCGCGCCCGGGTCACCTCCCGAGGAGACCTCGCGCCAGTCGTGGAGCGAGAAGCAGATCGCCTTCTTCACGGAGGCGACGCCGCCGAGGGCGACGCCGACGAGCACGAGCGGCTTCGCAGCCTCGGAGAACCCGACGAGCCGTCCAGCCATCGCGCGGACCGCCGCGTTGCTCGTCTTTGCGACGGTCATGTTGTCGACCGCGAAGACGACGTTGCCGACGTCCGCGATCGTGAGTTCGTCCGAGCTCGAGCTGTTCTCGAACTCGAACACGCCCTGCTCGAACTGCGCGACGATGTCGCCGGCACTGCCCCCGGTGTTGTCGAACGAGCCCGTCGACACGCCGAAGCAGACGAGCCCACCCATGGCGGTGGACGTCGCCGGCGTCGCGTAGCCGCTCGCGTTCTTTGCGCAGAGCCAGCCGGCCTTCACCTCGACGACGGCGAGGGGTGCCTTGATGCTCAGCGGGGCCGGAGTGCCAGCGCCGGACCGGGTCTTCGGGATCGTGGTCGTGCTTGCGGTCATGGTGTCCTCTCAGGCGAATCGGATGCTCTGCCGAGCCCGCTGGATGTACTTGGCGTCGACTCCCGCCGACGCCGCGAGCCTCTCGTCGTCCTCGCCGGCGGGCGCGTCCGCGGCCTTGGTGGCCTTGGGCGGCGTCTGCCCCCTGGGCTGGCGCTCGTAGACCGCGACTTCGGCGCGGAGCGCCTCGAGGGGCATCTCCGCGTACTTCCTCGCGGGCATCTTGCCGTCCGCGTCCGCCCAGGCCTGCGCGGGGATCTCGAAGCCGGCGACGACCTTGCGCGCGACGAGCTCGCGCCGCTCCTTGTCCTCGGCGACCTGGCGCTCGGCGTCTCGCGCCGCCCGCTCGGTCTCCGCCTCGCGGTGCGACGTGCCCCAAGCCCGCACGAGCCCGAGCGCTTCGTTCGCGCTTTGCGCCTTCGTCTCTTCGAGGACCTGAGCGCCGAGCTTCGCGGCGCCGCTTTGCGTCTCGATCGCCTTGACGACGTCGCCCTCGGTCGCGTCTGCCCCGAGTCCGAGGCTCGCCTTGATCTTGTCCATGGAACTCCTTCGCGCGACCTCCGCGGTCGCCATGTCGATGACCTCGTTGAGCCCTTCGACGACGCCGTCCGCCAGCCCCGCCGCGACGGCGGCCGCGCCCACGAGCACCGCCGCGTCGAGAGCCTGGAGGGCCTTCGGCGTCAGCGCCTCGCGCGCTCCCGAGATCGACGCGACCATGCGCGACCAGGTCGCCGCGACCTTCTCGCCCATGCGCTTCGCGGTCTCCTCGGTCACCGGACCGCCCGGAGCCTGCTCCGCCTTCCCGGCGGGCGCCGCTGCGACGACCAGCTTGATGCCCTGCGCAGCGAGCTGCGCAGAGCGGTCGACTGCGACCCCGAGGACGCCGAGGCACCCCATCTGCGCCGCCGCCGGCGTCCAGATGCCGCCATCGCAGACCGTGGCCGCGAGCCAGTAAGCGGCGCTCGCAGCCGTCTCGTCGACGAACGCGTAGATCGGCTTCTGGGCCCTCTCGCGCGCTGCGCGGATGCGACCGATGGCCTGCTCGAGTCCGGCCACGTCGCCCCCCGGACTGTTCACCCGGAGGACCACCGCGCCGACGTTGGGGTCGCCGAGCGCAGCCGCGATCCTCGCGCCGAGCGCGTCGTACCCCTCGAGGTAGCCGCAGAGCCCCTCGCTCGCGCGCTGAGCCAGCGGCCCCTCGATCGGGATTAGCGCGACGCCCTGCGTAGTCTCGACCGGTGCAGCTGCCTCCGGGATCTCCACGTACCCGCCCGCCGCGAGGACGCGCGGGTCGAGCGCGAGCAGCTCGGAGGCGCCCGCCTGCGCGAGCTGCGCGGGGCCTACCTCGATGCGTCGACGATGGAGCGAGCCTGGCACGCCTCGACGTTGCTACCGCCGCATGCGTTCAGGCAAGGCTCGTGGCGGCCCCCAACGTCGTGTCGTTGGCAGATTCCTTGGCAGGGAGCCGCCCCGGCTCGATGCCGTAGCGGCGCGCGAGGGCGTCGAGGAGCTCCTGGCTCACGACCTCCCCATTGGCCCGCCGCCCCGCGATGTCGGCGTTGTAGGCGGCGCTTCGCTCGCCATAAGCCACCGCCCGGGCGTCCTGGTCGGGGTCCGGGATCGCCCACTTCGACCTCGAGGCGAGCTCCGGGTCCCCCCAGTTGAGCCAGGCGAAGGGCCGGAACACGCCCACGTAGAGCCCGGTCGAGACGCAGAGGAGGTCGGCCTCGATGCGGTCGACCTTCACCCCGTTGAGGAGTCCGTCCTTGATGTAGTTCCCCCCCTGGCTCTTGGTGGTGCCGTCCTGGCCGAGGAGGATCCCCGGGATGTCCCTATCCTGCCCGCCGATGATCTCGCGGTAGATCTGCCAGGCTTGGCTCACCGACTCGAGCCACTTCACCTCCATGCCCTCGGGGAACACGCCACCGCTGTTCGGCCGCGTCAGCATCTTCATGACGGCGATCGCCGCCCGCCCCTCTGGGCTGTTCGTCTTCACGCCTTTCGGCAGCATCGCGACCGGGCGACCGCTCCCGTTCGCTTGGCTCTGATTGCGCCTGTCCCTGATGCCGAAGGCTCGGTCAATCCAGCACAGAGCGAGCGGCACGAGCGCGCCCCAAACCCACGGGCACGCGTCGTGATCGGCGTAGATCGTCCACCGGCCGTCCCCGTGGACGATCGGCTCTGGCCCATCCGTCGTCCATGCGAGGAGCCCCTGCACCGGGTCGAACGAGACGCAGCTGATGGGCCAGAGCTCCGGCCGGAGGGCGACGATGCGCCCGTCCGCGCGCGGCACGCGACGGTTGTACGTGACCGCGAAGCCGGCGAGCGCCTTCCATTCGATGATCTCGGCGATCAGTCCCTTCGTGAGATTGCCGCCCGTCTCGAGGTCGAACGCCGCGGCCGTCTCCGCCCTGACCCGCTCCGGCGTCCCCCGCCCACGGTCGACCCATTCGCCGCCCTTCGGCGCGAGGAACTCCATCGGGATACCGCGGAACGGCGTGACGCGCTGGTCGAGCGCCTTGAAGATCGCAGCGTCCTTCCGCATGTGGATTGCGAGCGCGGCGCTCCGGACGAACGACGTCCCGAGCAGGTGCTCGTTCTTCGCCGTCGCGACCGAGTCGAGGTCCCACGCGTATTGGTGGCTCTGCGACCAATGGGAGAGGTCCGGCGACGCAAAGGCCTGGGCGTAGTCTGCGCCCTCTGCCGGCCCCGCAACGGCCTCGCTCGCTGGCGCAAAGTTGCTCGTCTTCGTGGTTCGCTTCGTCGCCATATCTGCCTCCGTAGCACGCCTCATGTCGTGAAGTCGCCGCCGCTCGCGTAGGTCCAAGCCTCCGCGTCGCCGACGCCGCCAGGGTTGCCGGGGTCGAGCGGGTCGCGCGTTCGACTCCTCTCGATCTCGCGGTTCGCGGCGAGCACGTCCTTGATCTCCGTCGCCCCTGGGGTCGGTCCGCCGCCGCCCTCCATGATGTCGGGGCGGAGTGCGCGCACGCTGGTGACGAGCATGTCGAGCCGATTGGGCGATCGCATCCCGGGCTCCCATTGCGTCTGCTCGTCCTCGAGGTCCGCGAGGCGGCCGACGTGGTGCACCTCGCCCGCGAGGTAGAGCGCGCGCACCGGGGCCGCTCGGGCCGGCTTGTCCCCCACGGAGTAGACCTCGCGGAGCTCGAGGTCGGGGACGGGCTTGCCCCCCCTGCGCCTCCGCTCGAGCTCGGCGCGGACGACCGCGAGCACCATGTCACCGCCCTTGTTCCGCTCGGCGATCAGGAGGCTCGCGCCGAGCCGCAGCGCCAGGTCGACGGCGACGGCCGCCCACGCCTCTGGCTTCCGCTGGGGGCCCTTCCCAGGCTCCGGCTTCTCCGTCTCGTCCGCCAACACGAAGATGTGCTGCCGGTCGTCGAGCCCGATCGCCCCAATGCCCGTCGGGTCGCTCCTGTCGTTCGTCGACGCCCCAGGGTCTACGCACACGGCGATGCGCTCGAGCGCTGGCGCCTCGTCGACGCGGTGCGCCTCGATCGCGCTCATCGGGAAGAGCTTCTTCGACTCGTCCCCAAAGAAGTCGGGCTCACCCTCGAGCTCGCGCGCTCCATCCGCCGTTCCCCCCAGCTTGCGCTCCTGGCGTGCGACGTACGAGGCCGGCAGGTTCGTCTCGTTCTCGCGCATCCGCATGTGCGTCACGTGCGTCCCCTCGTCCATGACCATCCGGAGCAGGAAGACCAGGTTCGCCGGGTTCGCCGTGAACACGAGCTGCGGCCGCCCGCCGCGTAGCGAGATCGCGCGCGTGGCGAGCTCCAGGTTCTGGATGAAGCGCTCCCCGTACCGCCACCGCGGCGGCTCGTCGCCCCAACCGCCGTCCAGGTTCGGCCCGCGGTACTCGGGCTGCTCCGCCGTCGTGATGTGTCCGATTGCGCCGTTGGGGTAGCGGAGCTCGAGCTTCGACACGATGAGCTCCGGCCGACACCAGGGGCGCGCAATGTCCATCAGGCCCGACCCGTTGTGCTCCTTGCCCTGCTCGCCCCCGATCATCCACTTCGCCACGTGCTGGTAGTCGGGCCCAATGAGCGCGAACGTTCGCCACTGACCGCTCCGGACCTTCTCGTCGACGAACTCCGCGGCCGGCCGGCTCTTGCCCGAGCCACGGCCGCCTAGCAAAAGCCACACGTCCCAGGCCCACGTCGGCGCCAACTGCTTCGGCCTCGCCCAAAAGCGCCAATCGTGCAGGAGTCGCATGCACTCCACCGAAGTGAGGGAGTCCAGGATGCGCTCGCGGTGCGCACGCGGCAGCGCTCGAAATCGGTCCGCGAGACTCGGACCAATCTCAGCGAGCGAGCGCGCCTTGATGGCACCCCACCGCGCCTGGTACTCGTCGCGCGTCGGCGTCGCCTCGGTCACATCGCCCTCGCCTTCGGGTTCTTGAACTCCACCGCCTCGATCTCGAGGAGCAGCCGCGCGCGCACCAGGTCCCGAGCCCCCACGTTCGCCGGGTCGTCGTTGGGGTCCGGGGGTCTCACAGGACGCGCCTTCACCCGGGCGACGATGAGCTCTCGCTTCACGCCGATGAGCCGCACGTAGTTCATGACCGCGTTGTCGGCCGTGGACTTCTTCCAGTCGTCGATCATGCCGCTCACGTCCCGGATCTCGGCGTCGAGTTCGGCCACGTCGAGCCCGTCGGTGTTCAGGGTTTCGGCGGGCTCCCCCGCGAGCCGCTCCGCCTCGCGAGCGACCGTGGGCGGCACTGCCCGCACCGGCGAGGTCTCCGCCGTCTTGACCCAGTACCGGACCGTGCTCGATGGCACGCCCGTCTTCGTCGAGATCTCGCCGCTCGATAGGCCTTTCCCGTGCAACGACAGCACAATGGCACGCTTCTTGGCCGTCTGCGGCTGTACCTTGCCCGTCTGCCCTGGTTTTCGGCCTACTTTTGCCATTTGCTAGCGAAATTCCCGGGTGGGG
>OFQZ01000244.1_pt1 | contig 20982 bp, 26 predicted proteins | sample 1543011 | NCBI WGS metagenome assembly OFQZ01 (sample SAMN07774216, study PRJEB24372) | wastewater metagenome | isolation source: Exp Tend NO 0WW | collected 2016-02 | reverse complement strand
ATAGCGGCTGGGGCCGTCTACAGGTCTGGGATTCTGAGATCGCACGCGCTCTACGTGTTATTGTGGTGACGTGGCGACGGCTGAGCAGCAGGCACGGTGGCGGGCGAAGCGGCGGGCCGAGCTGGGCCCGGTGAAGCTCGGTAGGCCGGCGAGCGCGGCGTGTGGGACGCCGTCGGGGTTCAATCGGCACAAGCGGGAGGGGACGCCGGCGTGTGCGGCGTGCATTGAGGCTCGTCGCGTGTATCAGCGTGAGGCGGCCCGCCGTCGTCGCAGTTCGACATAGTTTCGTATTGACAGTCACTACGAAAGTGTGTAGAGTGGTGGGCATGACAGATACCACCACCCTGGCCACCGTCAACATCTTCGGCGTGAAGGTCGGGGACATCTTCCACACCAGTTGGGGCTATGACCAGACCAACTGCGACTACTTCGAGGTCGTGCGGGTGACCAGGTGCGGGGCTGAGCTTCGCCCGATCCGATCGACAGTGACCGAGTCGGTCCGGGGTGGCGAGTACCACATGCCGGCCAAGGGCGAGTTCCGTGACTGGTCGGTGCTGTTCGGCGCTGGTCGGGGTGATCGCAAGCTCTGCAAGGTCAAGAGCGGTTACCGCGGGTCACCGATGGTGGTTCTGTGCCGAGACCATGCCGCCGATCTGTGGGATGGTCGTCCGAAGTTCGACTCGGGTGCTTGGGGGCGCTGATGACCACCACCATCGAGGGGCAGCCGACATCGGCAGAGGTACGGGAGTCGCTGGCCGCCGAGGGCCGTCCTGTGCTGCTCGCGTTCTCGCGTGGGAAGGATTCGATCGCCGCTTGGCTGGCGCTCCGTGCTGCTGGCGTCGATGTGATCCCGTATCACATGTACTTGGTCCCCGATCTCGCCTTCGTCGCTGAGTCGCTCGCGTACTTTGCCGACTGGTTCGGGTACAAGATCCACAACATCCCGCACCCGTCCCTGTACCGCTGGATCAACTCGCTCACGTTCCAGGCCCCGGAGCGGCTGGCGATCATCGAGGCCGCCCGCCTGCCGAGCCCGGAGTATGCGTCCATCATCGGGATGCTCAGGACGGACCTGGGGCTGCCGGCCGACACGTGGATTGCTGATGGGGTTCGGGCTTGCGATAGCCCGGTGCGGCGGCTGTCGATCGCCCGGCATGGGCCGATGAAGGTCGGGAGCCGGAAGGTGTCGGCGATATGGGATTGGTCGGTGGCGGAGGTCCGTGAGCGCATCGAGGCGGCCGGCGTCGAGCTGCCGGTGGAGTACGAGTGGTTCGGCCGGTCGTTCGACGGGCTCGATCACAGGTTCCTGGGCCCGTTGCGTGATCATGCGCCGGACGACTACCAGCGGGTGCTCGATTGGTTCCCGCTTGCCGACCTGGAGTTGTTCCGGCGGGAGATGATGACTTGTGCCTGACCTGTCCGCACTGTCTAAGCCGAAGCCGAGGGGCAAGAGCAAGCGGTCGCCGTTCGCGGTGGCCGGCGCGTCTGACCCGCTCGCCGATGTCGCCTACTCCGATCCGCCCAACATGGAGGCCGACAGCGCCGCCGAGCTGTCGGCGCTACAGGAGGCGTTCAAGGCGCGGGCCAAGCAGGAGGCCCGGCGCTTCCGGGATGTCACCGACTCCGAGTATTGGGTGGCGGTGTGCTTCCAGACCCGCGAGGACAAGGAGCGGTTCCTGCGGGCGTTGAACCTCATCCAGCTCGGTGACAAGTACATCGACGGCCACAAGGCCGCCAAGCTTCTCGGCGTCGACCTCTAGGGGCGGTCGGCGCCGCATGATCCCCCGCGCGTCGCGGGGTTGAGCCAACAAAGGAGAGCGCCATGCGCAACCGACCCGTACAGAACAACCGCGCTGACAACAACCGTCGGGCGTCCACGCGCCGCGGTGGCCGGTCGTCCGGCAGCTGACCGAGATGGCAGGTCGCGGGCCCGCGCCCAAGGCGAAGGATCGCCGAGCGCGGACCAACAGCGAGCCAACCGGGGCAACCGTGCTACCGCTCGCCCGCTGCCGCCAGCCCGACCTGCCCGCAGGGACGATCCCCTGGCCTGATCGCACCATCGAGTGGTGGTCGGGCTGGGGGTCGAGCCCGCTGGCGGTGTCGTTCACCTGGGCGGACTGGGAGTTCTTGCTCGACACGGCCTTGATCCACGCTGACGTGTGGGGCAACTACAACCTCGACCGGCTCCCCGAGCTTCGGCTTCGGGTCGCCAAGTTCGGAGTGACTCCCGAAGATCGGGCTCGGCTGCGGATCACGTTCGCTGACGCCGACGAGAAGGACGCCAAGCGTTCCGCCCGGTCGGGGACCAACCCGACCGTCAAGCGGTTCGGGCACCTGAAGGCGGCACCCGCAAGCTGAACCGGTGAGGGGGAACCATGCCATGGAAACCCCGGTACCGCGGTGAGGTCCCCACTCTCGGCCTTCTCGCCATCGAGTGGATGTACGAGCACCTGGCGGCCCCCGACAGGACCAGCTACGAACCGTTCGAGGTCACCGAGGAACAGGCCCAGTTCCTCATCAACCTGTACGCCATCGACCCGAAGTCCGGGAAGCGCCGGTATCGCCGTGCCGTGATCTCCAGACCGAAGGGTTGGGGCAAGTCGCCGCTCCTGTCTGCCGTCGCGGCACTCGAGGCGCTCGGCCCGGTCGTCCCCGCCGGGTGGGATGCTGACGGGAGGCCGGTCGGGATCCCGTGGTCCGAGATCCGGACACCCTGGGTGCAGTTGGCGGCCGTCAACGAGGATCAGACGAGGAACGCTTGGACTCCGCTGCTGGAGATGCTGACCGAAGGGCCGGCGTGCGACGAGTACCCGGGTCTGGAGCCGTTGGGCACGTTCGTGAACCTGCCGAAGGGGCGGATCGAGTTCATCACGTCGGCTGCCACATCCAAGGAGGGTCAGCGGCCGGTCTGCTCGATTCTTGACCAGACCGAGTCGTGGCTGCCCGCCAACGGTGGGGTGAAGCTGGCGGCGACGATTCGCCGCAACCTCGGCAAGACGGGCGGGGTGTCGATCGAGGCCCCGAACGCCTACGAGCCCGGTGCTGGGTCGGTCGCTGAGGAATCGGCGGAGTACTGGCGGCGGATCCAAGCTGGTCGGGTCAGGGAAGCTGGGCTGCTGTACGACCACCGCGAGGCCCCGCCGGAGACGGAAATGGCGGACAGGGAGAGCCTGCTCGCCGGTCTCGCCGTCGCCTACGGCGACTCGGCCGACATCCCGCGGTGTGTGATCCACTCCCCGGCATGTCGTCGCCCTGGGTGGGTTGATCTTGACCGGATCGTCGCCGAGGTGTGGGACCCCGCTACGACCCCGGAGGATGCCCGCAAGTTCTACCTCAACCAGGTCACAGCGGCGTCCGACGCGTGGGTGTCATCCCCCCAGTGGGGGGCCTGTGCGGCCCCGGACAAGGCGGTGCCTCCGGATTCGGTCGTCGTGCTCGGGTTCGACGGGTCCCGTGGACGGGTGAAGGGCAAGGCCGATGCGACAGCGCTAGTCGGGTGCAGGGTGTCGGACGGGCACCTGTTCGAGGTTGGCGTGTGGGAATCGGAGGGGGCCGACCCTGACTGGCTGCCACCGGTGGCCGAGGTCGACGCTGCGATTCTCGGCTGTTTCGAGCGGTGGGATGTGGTCGGGTTCTACGCGGACCCGTCGGGCTGGACCGAGCAGATCGCCCGGTGGGAGGCCCGGTATGGGCGCAAGCTGCGCCTGAAGGCGGGGGCGTCGCAGATAGCGGCGTGGCCACGCGGGAAGGACTCCCGGGTGGTCGAACTGGTTGAACGGCTCAGGCAGGCGATCGTGAACGGTGAATGCTCCCATGACGGCCGGCCGAACCTGACCAGGCACGTGCTCAACGCCCGTCGTCGGGCGACGCGGACCGGGTATCTGCTCTACAAGGAGCATCCGGATTCGCACAGGAAGATCGACGCCGCGTACGCGGCGGTGATGGCGTGGAAAGCGCGAACCGACGCCCTGGCGGTTGGTCTCGGTCGCGCTAGGCGCACTAGCGACCGAAGGGCGGTGGTGATGTGAACGAGAAGATCACCGTGACCGGCCTGGACGGCCAGACCAACGATCTCGTCAACGAGTTGCGCACCCAGCTTGCGGCGCGGATGCCGCGGAATCTGCTGCGAGCCTCCTACTACGACGGGAAGCGAGCGATCCGGCAGGTGGGGACGGTGATCCCCCCGCAGTACTTCCGGATGGGGATCGTGCTCGGCTGGTCGGCGAAGGCGGTCGACATTCTCGCTCGACGCTGCAACCTGGACGGGTTCGCGTGGCCCGACGGTGACCTCGACAGTCTTGGCCGGCGCGAGATGGACGAGGCCAACAACCTCACCGCCGAGATCAGCTCCGCGTTGATCGAGTCGCTGATCCACGGGGTGTCGTTCCTGGTGAACACCGAGGGCGACCCATCGGTAGGCGAGGTCAAGTCGCTACTGCACGTGAAGACGGCACGGGACGCGACGGGGACCTGGAATGCTCGCCGTCGCCGGCTCGACAACCTCCTCTCGGTCACCCACCGCGACGACGACGGCAAGCCCGACCAGTACGTGCTGTACCTCGACGGGGAGACGCTGACGCTGCAACGCGAAGGCGCGTGGAGGGTCACGAATCGGACCGAGCATGACTGGGGCGTGCCGGCCGAAGCGGTCGTGTACAAGCCGCGCGCCGGTCGGCCGATGGGCACATCCCGGATCTCTCGGGCCGTGATGTCGCTGCACGACCAGGCGTTGCGGACCGTGATCCGGATGGAGGGTCACGCCGACGTGTACAGCTTCCCGGAGATGTGGCTGCTGGGGGCCGACGAATCGATCTTCAAGAACGCCGACGGGACAGCCAAGGCCGTGTGGCAGGTGATGCTGGGCAGGATCAAGGCGATCCCCGACGACGAGGACGCGCAGAATCCTCGCGCAGACGTCAAGCAGTTCTCGGCGTCATCCCCGCAGCCGCACATCGACCAGCTCAAGCAGCAGGCCCAACTGTTCGCCGGCGAGACGTCCGTGCCGCTGTCGTCGCTGGGCGTGTCGGACATGGCGAACCCGACGTCGGCCGACTCGTACATCGCGTCACGCGAAGATCTGATCGCCGAGGCTGAGGGCGCGGTCGATGACTGGTCACCGGCGATCCGTCGTGCCTACGTGCGCGGGCTGGCGATCCAGAACGGCGAGCAGACCATCCCTGCCGGGTGGCGGTCGATCGAGCCGAAGTGGCGGTCACCGATCTACCTGTCGCGGGCCGCGGCGGCCGACGCCGGATCCAAGCAGGTCGCGGCAGTACCGTGGCTCGCCGACACCGAGGTCGGACTCGAGTTGCTCGGGCTCGATGACCAGCAGATACGCCGGGCGATCGCCGACCGTAGGCGGGCGCAGGCACGCGCCACCGTCGATGCGCTGATCGGCGCCGGGCAAAGTGCCAACAACGGCTGAACTCGACCGGCTCGTCGCCGCCAACCGAGCAATCCGGGACCGAGCCACGAAAGACGTCAAGGCGCTGTGGGCAGCCCTCGCCGGGCTGACCGCCGAGCGGGCCCGTGACGCGCTGATCGCTGCGCTGCCGGCGTTGGTCGCCCGCCACGGAGAGGTAGCGGCGACCGTGGCGGCGGACTTCTACGACGAGCAACGCGACATCGTCGACGCGCCGGGCAGATACACCGCGGACCTGGCTCCAGTCGCCGAACCGAAAGCGATCGCCGCGTCGACGCGTTGGGCTGTCGCCCCGCTGTTCCAGGCGATCCCCGACATGGACGCCACGCTCGGCCGGCTGGTCGAGGTGGTTGACGACAAGACGATCGGGCAAGGCAAACGAACCCAGGTCCTGAATGCGCAGCGCGACCCCTCCCAGCCGCGAGTGGCGCGTGTCCCCGTCGGCAAGACGTGCGCCTGGTGCCGGATGCTGGCCTCCCGCGGCCCCGTCTACCAGTCGGAGGCGACCGCCTTAGCGGCGTCGCATTCGCACTGCGACTGCACCCCCACACCCATCTGGCGGGGGTCCGTGATGCCCGACGGGTACGACCCGCGGGCGCTGTACGCCGACTACCGACGGGCCGCCGACGCGGCCCGGTCGTCGAGCCCGAAGGCGATCCTTGCCGAGATGCGCAAGCAGACCGGGCTCGCCTGACCAACTTCACCCGCCACCCGGCGGGGTGCGCTCACGGCCTGCGCTCAACCGGCCGGTGAAAGACCTGACGAGGTACGGAGCCCATGTCCACCAGCACCAGCACCACCAGCGAGGCCGGCGAGGCCGGCGACCAGCAGCAGTCGAGCGAACAGAAGACCGGGTTCACGCAAGCGGACGTTGATCGGATGATCAGCGAACGCGTCAAGCGCGAGCAGGCCAAGTACGCCGACTACGAGGACCTGAAGGCGAAGGTTGCCGGCGCGAAGAGCGCCGAGGACCGCATCGCCGACCTCGAAGCGAAGCTGACCGCCGCAGCAGCCCGGGACACGCACCGGCAGATGGTCGACCGGGTCGTCCGTGAGCACAAGCTCACCGATCCCGACGACGTCGACCTGGTCGCCACAGCGCCCGACGAGGACGCAGCGAAGCGGCTGGCAAAGCGGCTGGCGGCGGACAACAAGCGCGGCAACCACGTGCCGGGCGAGGGCAAGACCCCCACCAAGGCCGGCGAAGCGGACGAGATCGAAACCGTCCGCCAACTGTTCGGCCGAACCTGACCCCTCTGAAGGAGGAAATTCCCCATGGCAACCCTGCTCTCCACCGGCCTGTCGCTCCCCAAGAGCGTCACGAACCGGGTATTCCCCAAGATCCAGTACGGATCGACGATCGCTGCGCTCGGCAACCCCGAGCCCATGCTGTTCGGCGACACCGAGTACTTCCACTTCGACATCGGCGAGGCCGAGTACGTCGGGGAAGGCGCCAACAAGTCCGGCTCCACGGCGACCAAGACCACGGTCACCGTCAAGCCGTACAAGTTCCAGAAGACCGTCCGCTACTCGCAGGAAGTGATGTGGGCCGACGAGGACTACCAGCTCGGCATCCTCAACAACTTCGCCGACGCCATCACGCCGGCGCTGGCCCGGGCGCTCGACTACGGCGTGTTCCACGGCATCAACCCGCTCGACGGCGCGCTCGTCGCAGCGATGACCACCAACGGGAAGCTGTCGCAGACCACCAACTCGGTGGAGATCGCTCCCGGCGACAAGCCCTACGCGAACATCGACGCCGCCAAGGCGCTCGTGCTCGCCGACGGCTACATCCCGTCGGACATCGCGCTTGACCCGTCGTTCGCCGCGCTGTTCACCAGCCTCCGCAACGCCACCACCGAGCAGAAGCTGTACCCCGACTTCCAGTTGGGCACGGCACCGTCGAACCTCGACGGCACCCGGGCGTCGACCTCCAAGACGGTCGGCGCAATCGGTGTGGCGGCCGCGGCGACCACGATCCAGGCCATCGTCGGTGACTTCTCCAAGGTCGTGTGGGGCGTCCAGCGTCGCATCGGCCTCGAAGTCATCCAGTACGGCGACCCCGACGGCGGCGGTGACCTGAAGCGGAACAACCAGATCGCGTTGCGGTCCGAGATCCTGTACGGCTGGGCGATCGCCGACAAGGACGCCTTCGCCAAGATCATCGACGCCGTCTGATGAAGTTCAGGCACGTACCGAGCGGGGTGATCGTCGACGTCACCCCGGAGAAGGCGGAACGGATGACCCGACCCGAATGGGAACCGGTCACCGACCCCACCGGGGCCAAGCCCGCCCCGAAGCGGGCCAGAGAGAAGTAGGGAGAGGGGGCGGCCGTGTTCATCGAGCCCGCAGATCTCAGCCCGTTCGCCGAGGTGGAAATCACCAAGGCGATGGCGATGATCGAGGACGCTGAAGCGCTCGCGCTAGCGGCCGCCCCCTGCCTCAACCCCGACCCCCCAGCAGCGCTCACTGCCGCACAGAAGGCCACCGTCAAAGCCATCCTTCGGGGCGCGATCCTGCGCTGGAACGAGGCCGGGACCGGGGCGATGCAGTCACAGACCGCCGGCCCGTTCGCAGTCCAGGTCGACACCAGGCAGGTCCGTCGCGGGATGTTCCTGGCGTCCGAGATCGACCAACTGCAGAAGGTGTGCGGCTCGGCCGCGGCCGGCGCGTTCTCGATCGACACCGTCTCCGCGACCACCACCCATCAGGCGTGGTGCTCGTGGATGCTCGGGGCGGTCTACTGTTCGTGCGGCGCGGACCTGGCCGGGTATCCGCTGTGGGAGGCTGGGACCGGCTTGGACCCGGCGTGGTGATGTTCACGTTCGGGGAATGCCTCCACGTCTACCGGGCGACGCTGACGCAGGACGCGTACGGCGACCAATCGCCCGTCTCGGAGCCGCTGGTCGACGTCGTCGATGGGTGCGCCGTCGAGCCCGTGTCGTCGACCACCGTCACCGAGGCTGGGCGCACGATCACGCTCAACACCCTCAACGTGTACGCCCCGTTCGGCGCTGACCTTCGTGCCGGGGACCGAGTCAAGCGTGACAACCAGTGGTGGCGGGCCACCGGCAACGCCAGGCGTTGGCGGTCACCGTTCACCGGTGCCGAGTTCGGATCGGTGACCACGTTCGAGATGGTGGAGGGGTGACCATGCCTGAGGATCGGATCGTGGCCCATTTCCTCGGCAGCGATCCTGTCGCTGACGACCGGTTCTGGCGGACGGCCCGATGCGTCCACGGTATCCACTTCCGGGCGGTCGTGCCCGCGGGCCCGGCGGTGCCGGTGGAGCACTACCCGAACATCGAGATCACGCTCGATGCCACCCACGACGTGAAGCTCCACCCAGCCAAGTGGGGTACCGAGCCAGGGCACTGGGTGGATCGGTTGCTGGCCGAGCTCGAAGGAGGTGCGACCGATGGCGGTTCGGATCAAGATCAATCACGCGGGGATCAGGGCGCTACTCAATTCCCCCGAGGCCGCCCAGCTCGTCAAAGCCGAGGCCGTCAAGGTGCTCGCCCGGGCCGGTGACGGGTTCGGGATGAAGATGGCGACCCAGGGTGATCGGCCGTCGGCGATCGTGTACACCGACACGTTCCGGGCCCGCTACCACCAGGCCCGCGAGCATCTACTTGAACAGGCGATCGGCAGTCGATGACCGAGCCGATTCTGTTCCCTGATCCAATCGTCGTCGCCCGCACGTGGCTGGCACCTCTGGTCGCCCCGGTCACTGTCGGCCAGAAGCGGACGCGCGACAACGCTCCGGCCGAGTTCGTGCAATTGGTCCGCACTGGCGGCCAGCGTGCCGGGCTCGTCATCGACGGCGCACAGATCACTGTCACGTGCTGGGCGGCAACCGACATCCGGTCCGCTGAACTCGCCGCCATCGTCCGTGCGCATCTCGGAGCAATGACCGGTGAGGTGGTTGGCGCGGTAACCGTGTACGCCGTCACCGAGACTGGAGGCCCGTACTCCAACCCCGACCCGGACAGCGGGTCCCCCCGTCACACCTTCACGGTGACGGTCAACGTTCGCGGTGTCGCCATCCCCGGCTGACCCACCCCTGTCCCGCCTCCACGCGGGATGACCTGCGGCCCCAAACCCCTGTGTGCCCACGCTGCGCGTGACGGCACCACCACCCCCGAAGGAGCCACCTATGGCACTCACCGCTGGGAACGTGCGCGTCGCTGGCACCGGCAACGTGTTCAAGGCGCCGGCAGGCACCGCCCTCGCCACCGACCACACCACCGCCCTGAACGCTGCGTTCAAGGACCTCGGCTACTACACCGAGGACGGCTTCAAGATGAACATCTCGAAGTCGTCGACGGACATCAAGGCCCACAACGGCGACGTCGTCCGCACCGTCACGAACGAGCACAAAGTCACGTTCGACCTGACGATGATGGAGTGGAACCTGGAGGCCGCCAAGGCCGAGTTCGGTTCCACGAACGTCGTCGTGGCCACCGGGACCACGATCAAGGTCAACTCCACCGCCGGTGACCGCGGCCCGTTCGTGCTCGAAGCCGTCGATGGGGCCACGAAGATGCGCATCGTCATCCCCGACGGCCAGATCGTCACCGACAGCCAGGAGGTGACGTTCAACAACACGTCGTCGATCAACTTTCCATTGTCGATCGTCGCCTACCCGGATGGCACCGGCAACAAGGCGTACATCTACACCACCGCGCTGACCTGATCGGTCTGGTCGGGGCTGGTAACTCGCAGGTCGCTGGCCCCGACCGGAACACCTGACCTGCGAACGAATGGAGACCTGCGATGCCACGCAAGATCAGTTGGGCCCAGTTTTGCGCCGACCGAGACGAGGAAGCGGCGATTGAGATCGACGCCCCGAAAGGGGAGGCGTTCCGCATACCGCCGGCTGAACGGTGGGCAGCGAAGTACCGAGCGGCCACCACCGACGACGAGCGCGGTGTCGCAATCCTAGGCGCCACCGAGTGGAAACGGTGGGTGGCGACGGGACGCACGTACGAAGAACTCGACCAGTTCTTCATGTACGCGGAGCGGGTCACCCCGGGGGAATAGCAGGCCTCGTCGCTGTCCTCGACCAGTACGGGGACGTGATCGAGGCCGACCTGCTCCGCTGGTACCGGCTCGACCTCCAACGGGACCTCGGGACACCACGACTTACCTGGCGGCGTCTACGAGTGCTCCTCGGGCAGCTTCCCCGCGAGTCCGGGTTGGTCCAGCGGACCGGTGGCGACGTGGTCCGTTGGGGCGCGCAAGAGCATCTGCTGGCGTCCGTCGTTGATGAGCTGCGGATCATCGACTGGCACTACGTCAGCTCCCACTCGCGCAAGCGCGTCCCGTCCCCGCCGATGATCCCACGCCCCGGCGTGAGAACACCGTCGGAGCCGGTCATGTCGGTAGCCGAGTTCGCCGCCCAGGTGTCGGGCGGCTCGATGACGATCTGAGAAGGGCGGTGCGAACATGGGTGTGACCATCGCCAACGCCTACGTCCAGATCGACCCGTCATTCAAGGGCATCGAAGCGAAGCTGCACGCCGGCCTCGACGGCCCACTGGAGAAGGCCGGCCGCCAGGCGGGCGAGAAGGCCGGCAAGCAACTCGGTGGCGGTATCGAGCGGGCCGCCCGCCAGTCCGGCGAGAACGCCGGGGCCAGCATGGCGTCGGGCATCGAGTCGAAACTGAAGGGTGTCGGGTCCGGTATCAGCAAGGTGCTGTCGACCGCGCTGATCGCTGCCGGGCTCAAGAAGTCCGTCGACGCGGCCTCGGACCTGAATGAGACCCTGTCGAAGTCGAAGGCGATCTTCGGTGACGCCGCTGGCGGGTTCGAGGACATCGCCAACGGCGCAGCGAAGTCGATGGGCTTGTCGAAGCGTGCCTATCTCGATGCCGCGTCAGGCCTGAAGGGCCTGCTCGACAACCTTGGGCTGGCGAGCGCCGAGAGCATCAAGTGGTCGAAGTCGATGACCCAGTTGGGCTCGGATCTCGGGTCGTTCTTCAACACGGACCCGGCCGACGCCATCGAGGCGATCGGGTCGGCGTTGCGTGGCGAGTCCGAGCCGATCCGCCGGTACAACGTCAACATCAACGAGGCCGCTGTTAAGGCCAAGGCGTTGGCGCTCGGACTGTACGACGGCAAGGGCGCGATCGAGCAGTCAGCGAAGGCGACAGCCACCCTGGCGTTGATCACTGAGCAGACCGCCAGAGCGCAGGGTGATTTCGCCCGTACCGCCGATGGTGTCGCCAACAGCCAACGCACGGCGGCGGCGGAGGCCGAGAACGCTGCGGCGTCGTTCGGGCGGGCGTTGCTCCCCGTCTATCAGCGGGTCGTGCAGGTGGTTACGGCGGTCGCGCAGGGGTTCGCCAGGTTGCCGGCCGGTGTGCAGGTGGGGGTCGTCGCCCTTGGTGGGCTGGTCGCGTTGTCGGGGCCGATCGGTGGGATGGTGTCTACGATCGGCAAGCTTGGCGGCGCGCTCAAGGGATTGGGCGGCGATGCCGGCGGTCTGTCGATGCTCAGCAAGATTGGGGTCGGGGTCGGGTTGGCGACCACCGCCGTAGGTGTCGGGCTGGCGATCTGGCAGAAGATGGGCGAGAAGCAACGAGAGATCGCTGCCCGCTCCAAGGAGGTCGCCGCGGCGCTCCCCGCGCAAGTGTCCGAAACCTGGAAGCTCGCCGACGCGTCCGGCGCGGCCGCGGGCAAGGTCGACGGGCTGACCATCGCCAATATCGCCCTGTCGAAGTCGCTCGCCAGCAACGGTGAGGACGGCGCAAAGCTGACGCAGGCGCTCGGGACGCTCGGCTTCCAGACCGAGGACACGCTGGACGTGCTCCGCCGCATCAAGACCGACGGCTCGGCCGGGATCGCCTCCATCGGCCGTCAGGCCGGCCTGACGGCGCAGGAAGCGTCCCTGATGGCGAAGGCCCTGGCCGACACCGACGGCAACATCGACGATGTCGCCACCTCGTTCGCGTACTTCGCTACGACGGTCGGTGGCGGGGTCAAGGGCATGAAGCTGTCCCGCGACGCGGCCGAGGCGATGTGGACGAAGATCAAGCCGCTTGTCGAGGCGATGGGCGAGCTGGAAGGCCAAGCGAAGAAGACCAACCTGGATGATGTCGCCCGGCAGTACCTGACCACCGCTGCGGCGTCGAGCGAGGCGGCGGACGCCGCGATCCGTCAGGCAGAGGCCGACACCCACGCCAGCCGGGCCGGTCAGGGCGCGCTGGACGTGTACATCCGCTACCAGGAGATCCTGGCCGGGAAGACCGCCGCCGAACGAGCTGCGATCCTCGGCACCGAGAATCTGACGGAGGCGACTGGCGGGTTGAAGACGGTCGCCGGGGCAACGCTCCGCACGATTGAACGGACCGCCTCGGCGCTGGACCGGGCCGCCGACGCCGCGTCGGGCTTCGCGTCGGCGATCGACAAGGTGTCAGGCCCGGCGGTTGACCTGGAGGAGTCCAGCCGCCGGATCCGCGAGAATGCCGTCAACCTGGCCAAGGCGTTCAAGGAGAACGGCACCAGCCTGGACATCAACACCGAGAAGGGTCGGGCCAACCGTGAGGCGATCCAGGCGTCGGTGGAGGGGCTCCGTGAGCACGCGACGGCGATGCTCAAGAGTGGGGCATCGGCGGAGGAAGCCGCCGCCTTCTTGAACTTCTCGACGAACGCCCTCGTTGACCAGGCCGTCGAGGCGAAAGTCTCCGAGGAGGAGATGCGCGGCTACCTGGAGACCCTGGGGGCCACACCAGAACAGGTCGATACAGCGATCCGGCTGCTGCACGATCAGGAGGCCAAGTCCCGCGTCGATGACCTGATCGCGAAGTTGGGAGACATCCCTGAGTCCGAATGGACCGAGATCAAGGCGCTGATTGAGAACGGCTCGTACGCGGAGGCCGAGCGTCGCCTGCTGGCGCTCACCCGGAAGCGGACCGCTGTCGTCGAGGTCGGGCTCCGTGGCGCTGGCGCTCAACTCGCCTTGCAGGGCAAGGCGGGGAAGCTCGACGTCAAGTGGACGGCTCTCGGCGACGTGGTCGACCGTCCGTCGATCCGGGGTGTTGGTGAGGCTGGGGCTGAGGCGATTCTGCCGCTGACGAATCCGGCCAGGATGCGTGAGTTGGTTCGAGATCCACGGGTGCTCGGTCCGGTCACCAGGGCGCTGCCGGGTGGTGGTGGGCTCGTGGTCAACTTCAACGGCCCTGTCAGTAGCCCGGCCGATGTTGCCCGGGCGGTTGAGTCGGCGTGGCGGCGTCTGACGGCGCAGCGGAGGTTCGCGTCGTGAGTCAGCCCCAGTTGCGGCCGAACTCGACGATCTCCACGACCGGCCTGTCGGTGGTTGGTGGGGCGTCGGCTGATGTGGTGCTCGACGATGCCCCGGCGGCGGACGGGTCGTACATCCAGAACACGGGATCGTCGGCGGCGACCGCGACGCTCGGGTTGACCGACCCGACATGGCCGGCCGGCGCGGTGTCGAAGTCGGCCCGGATCCAGTTGCGTGCCCGGGGTATCAGCGGGTCGTTGCCGGGCCGTGGCTACGTCGAGCTGAGGTCGGGCAGTGTGGTCGTCGCCAAGCTTGACCTGTCGACGTGGACGTCGACGTCGTTCGTGCCGAAGGCTGCGGCGTGGTTCCCGATCACGCTCACCCAGGCCGAGGTCAACGCGTTGACGGCCTATGTTCGGCTGAACAAGTCGCAGACGAACCCGTACCCGGTGATCGCCTCGGAGCTGTATGTCGATCTGATCCTGGCGGAGCGGGCGACGGTAATTCGCATCTCGTTTTTTCTGGTGTGGGTGAGGTGTGAACATAGTTAACACACGGGGCAGCAAATAATGGGGTGGTCAAATTTCGACGACGTTCTTGGCCAGATGCAGGCCTTCGGGCTTGATATCGAGGCGCAGGATGTCGTCATTGGTACCCGCCGCCGGTGCCGTGCCAAGGATGGCGGCCGGGAAAAGCGGGGATGGTTCCAGCTTTACGAGCTGCCCAGGGCAGACGGCTCCGGCCTGCTGATCGTCGGTAGCTTCGGCTGTTTCTGGGGCGCCGAAAATGTGGTGCAAAAGGTCGAGCTGCCAAGCAAGGAACGCAAGGCCATGTCGACCGAGCAGCTGGACGCGCTCAAGGCCCGGATCGCTGCAGACAAGAAGAAGGCCGAAGCCGAGGCCCAGCGCCGGGCCGATGAAGCCGCCCGCCACGCTGACTACGCCTGGCGAAAGTGTGCCGAAGGTAGCCGCGACCAGTCTGAATACCTGAAACGCAAGGGCATCGAGACGCACGGCGGCCGGTTCTCGCCTGGCAGAAACTTCGTCATTCCGATGCAGGATACCGAGCGCCGCACCTACGGCCTGCAGGTCATCTATCCGCAGAAAAAAAACGGCCGGGACAAGGATTTCTGGCCGGCTGGCCTGGCCAAGAAGGGGCATTTCTTCCTGATCGGCGGCATTCCTGACCGGCTTCTGTTGATCGCAGAAGGTTTCGCCACCGCCGCATCACTGCACCAGGCGACCAACCTTCCCGTCGCCGTCGCCTTCGACGCTGGCAACATTCTTCCAGTTTCCAAAGCGCTGCGCACCAAATACAAGCGCGCCAAGATCCTGATCTGTGCCGACGACGACTATCTTCGCAAGTGCAAAGGCTGCGGAAAGTACCACCTCTCATCCGAAATCGTCTGCCCACACTGCATGCTGACTGACGAAAGTCGCAAAAATGAAGGTGTAACAGCCGCCCGCAACGCCGCCCTGGCCGTCGAGGGCGAAGTCGTTTTTCCGGTATTCACCGACGAACGACCGACCGAAACCAAGGGCCCCACCGATTTCAACGACCTCCACCTGCTCGAAGGCCTGCATCTGGTCACCGCGCAGGTCGAAGCCACCCTCACGGCACTGGGCTGGTCCGCTTCACGCGCCGCGCGCGGGAATGCTGGGCAACCGGGGGGAGGGGAGCAGGGCGAGCGCAGGCAGGCCCGGTCCGTCATGGATCTCGACGACGTGGTGGAACGCTTCGTGCCGCTCGATGACGGAACGGGCGAATACGTCTTCGACACCTGGACCAACAAAGTCGCCAAGCGCACGCAAATGATCGCGCTACTCGCCGCCGGAGTTCGGGGTGACGACATCAAGCGCCACCCGCTCTGGATCACCCGCGGCGCCTTCTACCTCGATCAAGTCGGCTTCGACCCCAGCGGCAAAGACACCGCCGTCAAGCTCAACACCTGGCGCGGATGGCCGACCAAGCCGCAGGCCGGCGAATGCGAAAAGCTGCTCGAAACCCTCTGGTACCTCTGCGGAAAAGAAGACAACCAGGAAGAAGTCTACAACTGGATTCTGAACTGGATGGCCTACCCGATGCAAAACCCGGGCGCAAAAATGGCCAGCGCCATCATCATGCACGGCCCGCAGGGAACCGGAAAATCCAGCGTCTTCCAGACCCTCGCCAAAATCTACGGCGACTACAGCACCGTCCTCAACCAGCGCGGCCTCGAAGATAAATTCAACAGCGACTGGTCTGATTCAAAGCTCTTTATCCTGGCCGAAGAAGTCGTCACCCGCGCCGAAATGTGGCACATCAAAAACGAGCTGAAAGAACTCGTCACCGGCGAATGGATACGCATAAACCCCAAGAATATCGCCGCCTATCGCCAGCGCAACCAGGTCAACATCGCCTACCTGTCCAACGAAAATCAGCCGCTGCCGCTCGACAACGACGACCGCCGGCACCTCGTCGTCTACACCCCGCCGGCCATGAGCGAGGAATACTACGACGCCCTCTATCTCGAGCTTGAAAACAACGGCCCGGCCGCCTTCTACGACTTCCTGCTGCGCCGCGACCTGAGCGGATTCCACCCCAAGAAGCGCCCGCCCATGACGCAGGCCAAAAAGAACCTCGTCGCCCTGTCGCAAGCCAGCGAGATTCGCTTCGTCAACGACTGGATCACCGGCGATTGGATACTGCCCGTCTGCCCCTGCCTGTCATCCGATCTCTACGCCGCCTATCTCAAGTGGTGCCGCATCAACGGAGAGTCCAGGCCGCGCCCGAGCAACCAGTTCTTCGGCGCCATCACCCATCAGCAAGGCTGGGAAAAGAAAAAAGCCCGCTACTACCCAAGCGAAGGCGCCACCGGAACCGAAAACCGCCCCATCGTCTTCCCGCCGCCGCACATCCTGCAGGCCGCTGAATCCGAAAACCACGGAAAATCCGAACCCGTCTGGCTCGGCGAATGCGTCCGCCGCTTCTCCGACGCCATCAGCGCGCACGAAATGAGGGCCGATGCATGATGTTCCGGGTACAAACACCCCATGTTCCGGGTAGCCGGAACACGCGAAAGCCGCACCAGCACAGGAATGTTCCGGGTGTTCCGGGTGTTCCGGGCTTACCCGCCCGCGTGCGTACACACAAACACGCCTGCCTCGCGCACGCACATCACAATTATTTCCCGCGTGTACACACAAGGAACACCCGGAACACCCGGAACAAACTAGTAGCCATGCGGCTTTCCGATGTTCCGGGTACCCGGAACACGACCAAGCGAACCCGGAACATGCCAAAAACCAAGCCCCTGCGCCAAACCATGCCCACCGTCGCCGCCTGGATAGACCAGCATCGCGCCGTATTCGGCGAAGCCGACACCAACGCTGCCATCCGCGCCGGCATCAATGGCCAGCCAACGTTCTACGCGCGTGAAAACGGCCAGGCCATAGGAACGCCCCAGCCAACCGAAACAAACGCCACAGCGGCCCACCGCTGCAAAGCCTGCGCCCATTACGCCCGGCCCGGCATATCGGCCGGCTACTGCGCCGCCCGCCATGACCTGCCGCTGGCCTATGGCCCAGCCCACCCGCTCCGCAAACTTCCCGCCGATGCCGGCGCCGGCTGCACCACCTACAAGGACATGTAATGGACGACATCGAACACGCCCAGGAGCGCGAACAAACAGACCGCGCCCTCTGCCTGGCCGCCGCCCGCAACCAGCCGACCCGCGACTACGAAAGCGAAATCTGCCCCGGCTGCAGCTACGCCACCAAAAGCAACTACGGCAAGCAGTGCGAAGCCTGGTCCGATTGCCTGGCCGACCTGCAAAAGCGCGAAAGGGCAGGGCGATGAAAATCAGCGTCAAGATCGACGGCCTCGAAGCCGTCAAGGCCAAGCTCAGCGGCATGGGAAAACAAATTCCCTTCGCCGCTAGCAAAGCCCTCAACGCCACCGCGCAAAAAGTCGCCGACGCCATGCCGGCCGAACTCGAACGCGCTCTCGACCGGCCGACCCCCTTCACCAAACGCGGCGTCCGCATCCTGCGCTACGCCAGCAAAGCCAAGCTCGAAACCACCGTCGGCTTCATGGCAGACCAGGCCAAATACATGGCCCTGCAAATCGAAGGCGGCACCCGCCAGCCCGGCAAGGCCGGCCTCAAGATCCCCGCCGCCATCAAGCTCAACGAATTCGGCAACATCCCGCGCGGCATCATCGCCCAGCTCGTCGCCGTCGCCCGAAAAGAACAGGGCATGAAAAAAGCAACCAGCCGAAAGATCAAAGTCAGCGCAAAGCTCGACCTGTTCTACGGCGACCCCAAAGACCAGGCCGGCAAGAACTGGCCGCGCGGCATCTACAAGATCGCCAACGGCGCGCTCATCCCGCTCATCATTTTCCCCCAGGTCGTCGCCCACTACAAAAAGCGCTTCGACTTCCCCCGCATCGCCCAAGCCATCGTCGCCCGCGAATGGCCTGGACAATTCAGCGCAGCCCTGGACGAAGCCATAAGGACAGCACGATGACTACCGCCGTCACCCAGTCCGAATTCGCCCGCATCCTCGGCGTCGGGCGCAGCTACGTCACCGCGCTAAAAAAAGCCGACCGCCTGGTCCTCAACGCCATTGGCAACGTCCTGGTCGAAGAAAGCAAAAAGCGCATCGCCGAAACCGCCGACCCCAACCGGGACGACGTCGCCGCCCGCCATTCCGCGTCTCGGCAGGATTCCACGGTCAACCCGGAAATTGACGAAAAAACAGAAGACGAAACCCCGTCCGGCCACGACTACCACAAGGCCAGGGCGCAGAAAGAACACTACTTCGCCGAGCAGGCCCGCATCGACTACGAGCGCGCCATCGGCAAGCTGATTGAGAAGGCCGACGCCGCTGCCGCCATCGAAGACGTCACCAGCGTCATCCGCCAGGCGCTCGAAAACATGCCGCACCGAACCGCGCCGGAACTCGTCGGCAAGGATCTCGACGCCATCCGCGCCACGCTCAAGCAGGAAATCCACAACGCGCTCGCCGACATGGAGCGCGAATTCTCGAAACGCATTGAACAGATGGGGAGTGAGGAATGAGTAACGGTTTCACGTTCCGACAACGTGAATTTCATAAGGAGCATGTCATGTTTAAATTTGAATTGTCATCGGAAGTGAAGATTGAAGTTAGCGGCGAAGCAGGAACCGTTATTGGCAGGGCAGAATACTCTGCAGGCGAAAATCAGTATCAGGTCCGCTATAAGTGCGCCGATGGTCGCGGAATTGAATCGTGGTGGAGCGAGTCTGCTCTCGTTAATTAAATGACCACCTACGCCACCGCATCAACGCCCACGCGCCTATCGGTAACGGCCGCGCATGCGCTGGCGTACCGCGCCGCCCGACTAGCCATCCGCCCCAAGGCGCCGATGCTCGTCTCCGAATGGGCCGACGCCAATCGCATGCTGTCGTCGGAAGGCAGCTCCGAGGCTGGCCAGTGGCGCACCTCGCGCAATCCGCCCATGCGCGAAATCCTCGACGCCCTGTCTGAAGATGCCCCCGGCGAAAAGGTAGTCCTCATGAAGCCATCGCAATGGGGCGGCACCGAAATCGGCAGCAACTTCATTGGCTACTGCATTTCGCATGTCAAAGGCCCCGGCGCCGTCGTCATGCCCACCGAGGCATCGCTGCAGGACTGGACCTCGCAAAAATTCGACCCCATGGTCAAGGACACATCGGTCGTTGCCGAAGCCATGGCCCTGCGCAGCAACCGGGCCGGCGACAACGCCGCCAAGCGCAAGCGCTTCAAGGGCGGCCTGATCTACTTCAAGACCTCCGGCAGCACCGCCGAACTCAAGGCCTCCAGCCTCAAATGGGGCGTCGCCGACGAAGTCGATGAATGGGACTGGACCACCCCGCAAGGCGACCCGCTCGGCCTCTTCGAGATCCGCTTCGCCGCCTTCCACAACTCCAAGCTCTTCATCGTCAGCTCGCCGACCATCAAGGACGCCAGCAAGATCGAAGAACAGTTCGAAGCCGGCGACCAGCGCTCGTGCTATCTGCCATGCCCCCACTGTGACGAACGGCAGACCCTAAAATGGTCAAACCTGCGCTGGACCGCCAACGCCAACCGCGTCACCCGCGCCTGGTACGTCTGCGAACACTGCGGCAGCGAAATCGAGGAATACAACAAATCCGCCATGCTCGCCAGCCACCGCTGGGTCGCCGCCAACCCCGGCGCAATGTATCGCAGCTACCGCATCAACGGCCTGTACACCCCCATTGGCCTCGGCCGCTCCTGGCTGCAACTGGCACAAGAATGGATCGAAGCGCAAGGCGACCCGCGCAAGCTCGTCGTCTTCGTCAATACCCGCCTGGCCGAAACCTGGGCCGACCGTTCGCACGACCTCAAGCCCAACGTCCTCATCGCCCGTGCCGAACCCTACGCCCTGCGCACCATTCCCCAGGGCGCACTGGTCCTCACCGCCGGCGTCGACACGCAGGACGACCGCCTGGAAATCCGCATCATCGGCTGGGGCGTCGACAAAAAGGAATGGACCATCGATTACCACGTCATCCCCGGCAAGCCATCCGGCGCTGAAATCTGGGACGCTCTCGACGCCTACCTGCTCGGCGAATTCACCAACGCCCACGGTAAAACCCTGCGTATTGAAGCCACCGCCATCGACACCGGCGGCCACTTCACCCACGACGTCTACGCCTACGTCCGCCGCGCCAAGGCCCGCCGCGTCATCGCCTGTAAAGGCGCCAGCACCCAAGGCCGCGTCATCCTCGGCAAACCCAGCCACCAGGACGTCAACTGGCGCGGCCAGACCATCAAAAAAGGCGTCGCCCTCTACCTGGTCGGTACCGACACCGCCAAGCACCACATCTACGGCCGCCTCAACGACGACGCCGACAAAGACCCGAGCGAACGCAAAGTCCATTTCAGCACCGAGCACGACCACACCTTCTTCGACCAGCAAGTCTCCGAAGTCTTCAACCCGCGCAAGAACCGCTGGGAACTCAAAAAAGGCAAGCGCAACGAAGTCCTCGACACCCACGTCCTCGCCACCGCCGCCAGCCACCACCCCGAGCTCTACCTGCACAAATGGAAATCCGCCGACTGGAAACGCCGGTCGGCGATGGTTGAGCCGGAATCTATCGAGCCCAACGGCGCCCAGCAAGCCACGGCAGAACCAGCAAGAAAGCTCCCCAACCAAAAATCGCGCATGGCCCCATGGGGCAAGCCAAAACAGAATATAGGCTGGTAAAAAATGGATATCCTCGACCACATCGCCGACTACATCCGCGCCGAACTCGGTGATGACATCTTCACCGACGCCCGCCGCGCCGACTT
>OFQZ01000243.1_pt1 | contig 21088 bp, 35 predicted proteins | sample 1543011 | NCBI WGS metagenome assembly OFQZ01 (sample SAMN07774216, study PRJEB24372) | wastewater metagenome | isolation source: Exp Tend NO 0WW | collected 2016-02 | reverse complement strand
CATCACGAGGATGACGCCGCCGACCTCCGTGCCGCTGCGGCCCAGCTCCGCCAGCTCGACCGCATCAAGGCGGCGGCGGGAGACGCCCGTGCCGTCGCTGACGCGCTGATCGAGTCCGGCGACATCGTCGTGCCGACCTCTGCACCCGCCGCAGTCGACCTGCTCCTCCGTCTAGCTGACGCCCTGGAGGCCGACGATGGGGCATGAGTTCAAGATCGAAGTCGACCAGATCGAGATGTTCGCCGGTGAGACTTGGCACGACCTCGGAGATTCCTGCGACCACGACTGCCCGCACAACTCCTTGTCGGTCGTCGCATGGGGGCCGGACGTGGCCCACTACGAACTGAACCACTGCGACCGATGCGGCTGTCGAGCTTGGCTAGATGGTCGCTACTACCAGAACCGGCAGACCGACCCGAAGCAGGCAGCGTTCTGGCTCGACCAGCAGAACTGGCGCAAACCCCTGGAGGCCGACGATGGCGCCTGACGCACCCACCCCGGGACAGTCGCTCTGGGACATGACCGGGTGGCGTGAGGTGACATGCGAGGAGTCCGATCAACGCCGCACCGAACCCCGCACCGTGCTGTCCACACTGACCGACCCCGACGGTGTCTACGGGCCAGCGGTCGTGTTCACCGAGTGGGGCGACGGTGACGGTGTGCCGATCATGCGCGACTACCGCCACCCGACCACCGACGAGACCTGTCGTCACTACGTCCCGGAGGCCCCCGATGCCTGACCCGTCCCCGGACACCCCGAGCGTCTGCCCGACAGCGCCGGACGGCTACGTCGCCTGCCGCACCACCCACGGCCCAGGCGCGTCGTCGACCGTCCAAGTCACCCACCTCGTACGCCTCGACGACAGCGGCTCCAACGGTGGGCGACCGACGATGTGTGGTCTCACCCGATTCGACAAGCGATCCCCGGACGGCTGGGACGTGATCGAACTGGCGGCCATCCCAGGATGGTCCATGGGCGGCGGCGGCATCTCGGGACCCGGCATCACCCAGAAGGCGTGCCAGTCATGCTGGAGCGCCGCCACCCCTACTGCTCCCGGGTCGTCCTCACCAGACACCGCCGCCCTGGTCGCCGAACTGCGGGGCGGGATCGCCGAGTGCGGCTACCGCGACGCCGATGACCCGTGCCCGGCATGCGTGTCGGACGCCCGCTGCGCCGATGCGCTGGAGGCTCAGGACTCCCGCATCACCGAACTCGAAGCGCACAACCGCCGTCTTGCCACCACCATGACCGGCGACACCGCTGTCGACCTTCGAGTCCTCTACGCCTACGAACTCGGCATCGCCGACGGGCGCCTGCCCACCCCCACCGAGGAGACCACCGAGTGAGAGACCGCGACGACATCGTCCAGACCGCCAAGGCGCTCGTGAAGCAGCTCCAACCCCTCACCAACGACGACACCGTCGAACTCCTGCTGCAGCGGCTCAACGACGCCAAGCGCGGCTTCCCGACCGGCGGCGAACCACCCGCCGCCACCGACGACGTCGACGAGGACGGGCGACCATGAGTCGATCCACCGGCAAGAAGGACAGGAACCTCTCGCCCCATTGGCGCGAGATTCTGACGCCATGTGCCGCATGTGGCGACGAACCAGCGGCCGATGGCACTACGATCTGCACTAGTTGCATCAACAAGGGGGTACGCACGGATGGATGAGCTCGCTTTGACCGAAGCCCAGATGGCGATACTCGGTCGGCACGTCGGTGGTCAGGGCTACGCGGTCACCGCCACCAGTGTGCGGGGTGTGTTCGTGGCACCGCCCCAAGGTCCCTCGGAACTGGTCCTCTGGGAGGATGTCGAGCTCCGACTGCGCTACGCCCACCGCCACCCGGCCAGCACTCCCGACGTGCGAGACGAGATGGCTGACGTGCTGGCTTCGCTGAACATGGCGGTACCCCCGACCCAGATGAGACTCTTCAAGTGAGTGTCGCACCCCTGACGTGGTGGTACGCGGCCGGGATCAACCCGGTGCCTTGGAAGTCGCCCACCGGCTCCATGGTGCGGCGCGGCGGCAAACTGACCGTCCACATGAGTGCGTCGGGGGTGATGGATGCCTACAAGGAGGCTGTTGCCGAGTCCATCCGGGACCAGTACAACCCCACCCCGACCAAGGATGACCTGGAGCTCTTCTTCTGGTTCAGTCGTCAGCTGCTCGGCAACGACAAGAAGGCCGACGCCACGAACCTCCAGAAGTCGACCGAGGACTCCCTGCACGGTCTGCTGTTCGAGAACGACAGTCAGGTTCGCAAGGTGCACAGCACCATCCTCGATCAGAACAAGAAGGCCATCCCGTTCATCATCATCGCCCACCGGGCGTTCGAGATGGACGATCAGGACCAGCACGCCTGGGGACTGATCAAGGAGTTCCGGCCCGACACGCAGCAGGCCCGCATCCTTTCCGAGCACGACACCGAAGCCGCACGCTTCTTCTAGGAGGACAGATGTTCCAAGGCAACGAGATCTGGCACGGCGACTCACGCAAGCTCGCCCCGAAGGTGCCTAACGACATCAACGCCATCATCACCGACCCGCCGTACGGCATGGACTTCAAGTCCAACAACACCAAGACGGCCAAGAACGACAAGCACGCTCAGAAGATCGCTGGCGACGGCGACATGGACGAGGCCATTGCGCTGTTCAACGAGGTCGTGGTCGAGACTCTCGTGCCCAAGTGCACCGATGAAGCCGAGATGTACGTGTTCACGGCGTGGCACATCCTCGACGTCTGGATTCCACTCGTCAAGGCCATCCCTGAGTTCGAGCTCAAGATGATGCTGATCTGGCAGAAGGGTTACCCCGGCCTGGGCGACTTGGAGGGGAACTGGGGGTGCGGGTACGAGCCGATCCTGTACCTCAAGAAGGGGCGGCGTCCGCTGCCCTACCGGCGCCAAGGCATCCTGGCGTTTGACAAGATCGCGTCCGGCCAGAACTTCCACCCGTGCTTGCCGCCCGAGGAACTTGTTCTGACCGATCAGGGTTACCGGCCCATCAGTAAGGTGTCAGTCGGTGACTCGGTCTACAGCCACGACGGCAAGTTCCACCCCGTGATTGACACTACCGAGCACCCGTGCAAGGGCAAGGTTGTTGAGGTTGTGGTGGAAAAGACGAGTCAGACAACTCGCACGACTGGCAACCACCCCTGGCTGATCTATCGACCGATCAAGAAGGTCAACGCCATCGTGGGCGCCACCATAGGGTGGCTGAACGCCGACGAGGTAGTCGCTGGCGACTACACGATGACGCCTCGCATGGAGGTGGATGAAGCGGAGTGCGAGTTCACAGTCGATCAGGCGTGGGCAGCTGGACTCTGGCTGGCCGAGGGCTCCTTCCTCACGTCAGGTCATGGCACCAATAGGTACTTGCAGTACGCACTCCACAAGAAGGAGACGGCGTACGTTGATCGTCTCCAGCGGACGTTCCCTGACGTGAACGTCCGCTCCTACAGTAAGCCAGAGAGCAACGGAGTGCAGGTGGTTGCATTCGAGTCCCGGATGGCGGAGAAGTTCTATGCCATGTTCGGGAAGGGGTCGCACAACAAGACTATCAGTCTTGAAGTCCTCAACTGGCCCATCGAGCACCGACAGGCCCTCCTGGATGGGTACCTCGATGGCGACGGTTGGAGGATGACAAACACCAAGTATCCCCACGTCACTCGCGTCAAGACTGTGTCGGATGATCTCGCCACATTCATCACACTCCTAGCCGAGGGTCTAGGCAAGCATGTGGCTTCCTTCAGGGCAAAGCCACCGAAGGTTCCAGCGGTCATCGCAGGTCGCGAGATCAGGGGTGACGGACACTGGGCATTGGAGATCAGAGACCCCATCGAGCGACTCGCGAAGCCGATGGACGTTGTTCACGAGGGGATCACCTACACACTCCGTCGCGTGAAGTCAGCAGTTCATGTGGATTATGAAGGTCCAGTGATCAACCTCACTGTCGAGGACGCCCACACGTTTCAGACTTGCGCTGGCATGACGCACAACACCGAAAAGCCAGTCCCTCTCCTGGAGCAGCTGATCGAGATGTCGACCGACCCCGGTGACTTCGTGGTCGACCCCTTCGCTGGCTCCGGTTCCACCATCAAGGCCGCTCAGAACCTGGACCGAAACGCCCTCGGCATCGAACGTGACCCCGAGTTCCACAGGGGTGCTTCGGAGCGCTTGACGGTCATGGGCTTCGAGTTCTAACTTCCCCGCACATCCGCACGACCAACAAGGAGTGACATGCCCGACGAACCGCGAGAGGTCAACCCCTACTCGGACTACACGAACCCGGTGATGGACATGGGGGCCACCGACATCAAGGACTTCCGGCCGAACGCTCAGGTGATCAACCCCGACGGCTCCGACGTGACCACCACGGCATCCAACCCGCCGAACCTCGCAGAGGGGGACGTGGTGCTGGCCAGCGAGATGCCGCCCGACGGACCCCAGTACTCGTCCTGGCTGGGTGTGCCGATGTACGACCCCAAGGCCAACGAGTTCCGAGACGCCCTCTACGCCGGGACGGTCCTGCCCGCCGAGGAGCCCCGCTACACCGCAGCCGAGTGGCAGGCCCTCATGGCGGAGACGGTGGAGCACCCCGCAGCTGCGCCCCTGCCGCCTGTGGCCGAACCCATCGAGCCGGTGCCTGCTGACTGGACGGAGCCGGTGTGGACGGCACAGGAGCCCGCTGACGACGCGCCACCACCCGTCGAACCGGTGTGGCCCGACCAGACAGGCACGCGTGGCTCTGACGGCCCCGATCTACCGGTGGTGGGTGCCCCCGTGCAGGCCGACAGCCCCGTCCCGGTGCCCACCCCTGTCCCTGTCCCCGTGACCGCAGAGGATGCCCCTGAAGGGGTCGAGTCGGTCGTCAGCGCGCCTGACGACGATGCCGCAGACGCCTGACCGCAGCTACCGAGCTCAGAGCGCCTGCGCTGGCACGGACCCCAACATCTTCGTTCTGGCGGACGGCGCCACCAGTGCACAGGCCAAGGCCATCTGCCAGACGTGCGCCGTCCGCCCGGAGTGCTTGAGTGACGGCCTCAGCAACCCGGACAACCAAGGGGTGTGGGGTGGAGTCCTTCTGAGCATCAGGATCTCCAAGAAGCGCCGAGACGACTACCTGGAGATGGCACTCACCGAGCTTGAAGTCAAGGCAAGGACGCGCCGTTCGGCGTAACCCCCCTACTGGACAGGGGAACAAGAATCTGCCTATGCTGGCAGTTGATCAGCGCTCGACCACGGTCCGGCGCTGGGCCACCGGGCCGGTCACAACACAGGGCGCTTTCTCCTTTTCGTGCAGGATGGGACTTGCGAGGCAAGGGATGCCCTGAAGATGTGACCGGCCCGGTCCACTTACAAATTTCTCCAAGTCATCCCTGTGCAGTGTCCCACCAATCCTGTACGATGACCCTGTAACCAAGTCCCATCTATCACTGGAGACGCCAATGCCCCTGTCCGAGTACCCCATCGTGTGCATCGACACCGAGACGTTCGGCCTACGACGCAACACACAGCCCATCTGGGAGGTCGCCGCCATCTGGCCGGACGGCGGTCAGAACCTCTGGCAGCTGGACTGGTCCCACCGCGGCGAGGAGCCCGAGCTCCTTCAGGACATCCTGGCCGACGCCCACCCGTTCGCCCTGGAGATGAACGGCTACCTCGGGCGGTTCGGCGTGGACCCCAAGCTGGATGACGTGTCGTACCGAGTGTGTACTCCGTTCGAGTTCATCATCCAGTTCTCGATGCAGCTGAAGGTGGTCGAGTCCGACTTCGGCGCCAAGGCCCACCTCGCCGGCGCGGTCGTGAGCTTCGATGAGGAGCGCATCCGTGAGCTCTACGACGTGCACACGAACACCCCTGAGGGCGAGGACATCAACTACCCCTGGCACTACCACCTGATCGACGTGGAGAGCATGTTGCTGGACAGGTACGCCATGCTCGTATCCACAAGGCAACTCGTGGACGGCAACGAAGATGGTCCGTCAACCCTCCCCATCCCCTACAAGGCCATCCAGCTGGCCGAGGCGTTCGACATCGAGCCCACCCCCGACGAGGAGCGCCACACCGCCCTCGGGGACGCCCGCTGGGTGAAGCGAGTTCTGGAGGCTCTGCTGCCATGAAGCTCAGGATCATCGTGGACGTTCGGAGCAGCACACCCAACTTCTCCGCGTTCCTCGACCCCCACATGATCACCGAGGTTGTGACCGACGGTGATGAAGTCGGAAAGAGCTTCTCGTTCGAGGCCGAGGGCATGACCCTTGAGGCCACAATTGAAGAGGCCGAATGGATGGAGGACTGATGCAACCCCGCACCCTGTCTGCCTCGGCGTTGCAGAGCTACGCCTGTCCGGCTCGCTACAACGCCGAGTACATCCTCCGAGCACCCGACACATCCGGTAGCTCGGCCACGCTGGGCACCGCCTGTCACTCGGCCCTGGAGGACTTCATCTCCAAGGGGTGGGCACAGGACGGGCAACCCGTCACCATCCTGATCGAGCTCTTCGACCACTACTACTGGCAGCTGTTCGAGGACGACGACCGCTTGTCCGAGGGCTACGGGATGCTCCAGAACTGGTACGAACGGTCCAAGAACATGTGGGCGGATCGCACCGTGCTGTCGACCGAGAAGAAGCAGACGTTCGATCTGCCGACAAGTCAGGGGATCATCCCCTTCACCTTCATCTTCGACCGCATGGATCAGCTTCCCGACGGCACCGTCGAGGTCTGGGACTACAAGTCCAACATGCAGGCCCTGACCGCCGACGACTTGCGGAACAACATCCAAGCGCAGGTCTACGGTCTGGCCGCACGGCTGATGTTCCCCGAGGCCCCTGCCATCTGGGTGAAGCTGGACTTCCTCCGGCATGACTCGGTGGGGATCAGGTTCACGCCCGAGGAGAACAAGCGCACCTGGGACTTCCTGATTGCCACCGCCGAGGACATCCTCGCCAGCGACGGCACAGAGGAGGTCATCAACGACAAGTGCAGGTGGTGCATCCGCCGCCACGACTGCGAGACGCTGACCCAGCACATCTTCGCCGGGGGTCCGCTGGCTCTGAACGATCTGGCCCAGATGGCGCTCCAGCGTCACCGACTGCACAGCGCCAAGAAGGCGCTGGAGGACATGGTGTCCGAGCTCGACAGTGCACTGGTCGACCGCATGGAGGACGAAGGCGTCACCGAGCTCCAGCTGCCCGAGGTCAAGATCGCGCTGACGGCCGGGAAGCGCCGCCACGTGAAGGCCCAGCAGGTGGTCGGACTAGCCGGGGAGCGGGCGCGGCCCTACGTGGGTCTGACGCTGTCAGCGATGGACGAGATGCTGTCCAAGGAGGACTTCAGTGCGGACGAGATGACGGCCATTCGTGGCTGCGTCGAGCAGCGGTTCAACCGAGTCGGGATCAAGATCACACCCGCCAGCGCGCTGGAGGAGGCGGACTGATGGCTGCCCGCAACGGCAAGCCCTGCCCGGCCCGGCCCTACACCCGCATGGTCCTGTGGCAGAGGCTCCCGTGAGCGCCGCGGCCGAACTGGCCGACCGGCTGGAGACGTTCAGGCTGGGCTATACCCCCGACGGCCAGCGGACGCTGTTCCAGAACCCTCCCGTGACCGAGGAGGACCGCATGAACGCCGCCATCGCGGTCCGCAGGCTGGCGGCAGTGGCTGAGGTGATCGACACCACCGAGCTCCGCAGGATCATCGCCAACACGAACGACAGCCACGTTCGCAGAGTCCTCGTTCCGATCGTCACAGCCCTGGAGGCACGGTACTGATGGCCAGCCACCCACGACACGCAGTCGAGAAGGTCGTCACACCAGAGATGCAGGCCCTCCGGGATGCCTCGCACAAATGGCCTTTCAACGGTAAGTCTCGAGTCCGATGCCCCGATTGCGGCATCACCGGCATGGCAGGGGAAGCTTGGGTGGATGCTCACAACGAACACAGGGACTGCTTCATGTGTGGCAAGGCGGTCACCGTCAAGTCCTTCAATCAGCACTTCTGGAGGCACCTGGCGTGGCACGGTCCGTTCCTGACCGGACGGGCCGAGGAAGGGCAGGTGATCTCCGAACACATGGTTGGCTCGCCCACCGGACCCGACGAGCCCATCGTCATAATCCAGCGCAACGAGTGGAGAAGTGACAAGGTCACACTCGGCAAGCCTGGACTGATGGTCGCCCACTGCTCCGAGTGCGACAAGACCCGCTCCGCCGCCGACAACAGCCTCGGGGAGATCTACGCGGTGCAGAACTTCTTCGGCGTGCACTTCCGTGCCCACGTGGGCGACTACTGGGGGAACGCAGCCCAGTGACCGAGCGGTACATCCGGTCCGTGCTGGACCGCTTCCAAGCGTGTCTACTGGAGGCCGGTCGCCCCGACCTGGCCGATCTTGTTGAGTACCACCCCTCCTTCATCCACGCCGCCGAGGAGTTCGGCATCAGTCCGCTGGGACCCGACCTCGAAGTCCTGATCCTCCACGACCCGAGCGCGTTCACCATCATCATGAAGGCGTGGTGGCTCACCATGTCGACCATCCCGGCCAAGGATTGGATCGGCACCACGCTGGAGGTCAGCACCTACGAGGATGCCTGCGAGTGGGTCGCGAACTGGTGCCACGATCAGGGTATCGAGGTAGACTACTCGCATGGGGACCCGGTCCAAAGAGCCAGCTATGAAGTACTTCATCTGCCGCGAATGCGGCAACGTGGTTGAGTACGACGTACGCCAGATGGCACGTTCCGGTCAGATCATCGTGTGCTGCGAGCGGGAGATGGAGATCGTCTGGCGCCCGGTGCGCTACTAGTCCTTCGGCACCTGGCAGTCGCTCGGCGGGAAGTGCACCACGTCGGTCACCGCCGTCATATACTTCTCGGTGGCCACCACCATCGTCTTGGAGTCAGGCGGGTTGGAGATGGCCTTCAGCACGAGATCCTTCTCGGCCAGGTTCATGGCGTCCTGAAGCTCGCGAAGATCCTTGGAGTGGTTGTTCTCACAGATGATGTACTCCAGCGCCGGACCACGCCGCGCCAGCGACACGCTTCTGGTTGAGCAGGATGATCGTGACGATGATGGCCCAGAGGACGGCCACACCGCCCCAGAGCCACGGGACCCACCGCCCCGCGAGCTCCTTGGCGTGTTCACTGCTGGAAGGGCTTGCTGGAGCAGTGGAGCCACTCCCGGTACCAGTGGTCCCGCTGTTCGAGCGCGGCGTCTCGTTCATTCTTGAGCCTCTCGTTGTCGGCCAGGAGGTTGGCCCGATCGGTCTGGGCGTTGATGGTCTGAGTCTTCTGTTCCCCGACCAGGATCTTGAGTGCGATGCCAAACACAGCGACCAGAAGGCCGAACACGCCTCCGAGGAGCCATGTCGGACCTCCTTCAGTGGCAGCTTCGGCCATCAGAAGGAGATAGTTCACCTGTGGTTTACCCCCCGAGTCCCGTCAACGACCGTGCGGGCGATGAAGTAGAAGATGACCGCAGCATACAGCGACATCAGACTCCATGAGACCATGATGATGACCACTCGGTTGACTGGGAGGTTCGTGAGTCCGCTGATGTACCCGGCCAGGGTGGAGAGGGCGCGGGACAGGAAGCCGACGATCAGGAAGGCGCCACCGAGGGCCAGGAACCGGGAGTGTCTGAGGCGGACGGCGGCTTCGACCAGGAACGGGATCGCCGCCAGGAACCAGAAGCTCCAGAAGTTCTCACCGGGGATGTCGTCGGTCTGTCGCGTGTAGAGCCACAGGAAGAAAGCAGCGCAGGCACTCGCCCAGAGGACCAATCGAGCCACGGCTTCGGTCTTGATGAACACACGTCTCCTAAGGGGCACTCCCGCCACACTTACTCCTGTTCGTCAAGCGGTGGGGAGGGGGCGCCTTCCACCAGTGGTCACAGCTTGGCCCGTGTGGCGGTCTGACGCCTAGCACCTGCCCTGTGGCCGGACACATCAGCACGCCCGTCTGGGGGCATTCTGGGGGCGCTGACGACCACCGGAGGGCCGAAAGCATCCCCGATCTCCCCCGCATTTGCCGTCTCCGGGCCGCAAACGGGTTCCCAGGTACCTACACCGCACCCCCGATTTGCGAGCCGCAGGCGGGCTTACAGGGGCGTCTGATGGCATGGCCGTTTACGGAGAGGAAAGCTTACCCCCGGCGACCTCCACCACCTTACGGGCGATGCCCTCACCTAGAAGCGGCGCCAGTGCTTGAGCCAGCTTGTTGGGGTCGATCGGTGCTGTGCCGCTCGGGCCAGTCGCAGGTCGCTCGAACAGGTTCGTCACCTTGGCCTGAACGTCCTGACTCCGAAGCCACGTCTCGTAGACGCGCTGCTGGTTGAGGACGTTGTCCGGGAGCCAGTTGATGTTCTCGGGTGGCTGGTCGGACGGAGTCGGACTCCCACCGCTGGCCACCACGACGAACGTCGCGACCTCGAAGGGCTTCCCACCGGGAATCCAGGTCTTGGTGACCCAGTCCGTGATGAAGCAGTTGCCGTTGCTTGTGTCTCGGATGATGCTGAGCATCTTGCCCTTCTTTCCAGGAGTGGGGAGGGTTGGGGAGGGAGCGGCACCACCGGCACCCAGAAGCTTCTGAGCCTCGGCTCGGACCCAGTTCATGTCGATGCCGACCGGATCGGACTTCCGCCTCGGCGCCCACTCCTTGTGGCCACAGATGAACGAGGCATCGTTGCGGCCCATCAGGAACAGGAAGGCAGCCATGACGCGGGGGTAGGCGTACCGCTGGGCGTCGGTCCAGTCGCCGCCGCCCGTGGACTCTGGTTCGTAGCCCAGTGTGGACGAATTGCCGCTGTAGCCCTTCCAGCCACCGGGACCGGCGTGGTTGGCTCGGCCGGACGCCACGACCACCTGCGTGCCGTCCCGAGCGCCTCCGACGTTGCAGAGGGGACCTGGCAGGTCGCTGCGACCGTTCCTCAGGATGCCCAGCGAGGGCAGGTTGCCCAGCTTGGGTCCGCCCGTGTGATGACCGACGCTGACCGACGGCGTGCGGGGGAACTCGGCGCCACGACCCTCCCAGCCAGGGTCCAGAGAGACCTTCAGGCCGAACCGCTGGAGGGCGGAGGGGAGATCGTACATCCTCATCTCTGACCGCCCTCGTTGAAGGGGTCGACCACGGTGCTGAGCGTGATGAACTCCTTGCCTTCGGTCACCTCGGCAATGTCGGTGTCCTGCATCAGCTGGATGTTCACAGCCACGAGCTCGTCGCCCACGTAGGTACGCTCGACCACCCCGGCAAACAGGTACTTGTGGGTGGCAGCGACATGGCGGCGCTCGTCGCGGCTCATCTGTCCCATGCGAGCTCCCCGTCCATGCCGAGCTCCTTGATGGTGTGCCATTCCAGCTGTTCGAGCTCGGCGTCGGTGGTCCAGCCCTCGGGCGGTGGATGTACGTCACCAGGAAAGTGGAAGGCACAGTCGTCCGAAGCGAACTCGAGATTGCCCTTCCGGCGACCGATCTTGCTGAGGAACTTCCTGCCCTCGAACATCACTCGGGGACCTCGATCTTCGTCATAGCGGCATCACGCACATCCTGAGCGATGTCGTCGTCCCACTCCATATCGACGTTGACCAGATCTTCCTCCCAGTAGAAGAGGTGCTCGACGCCATCGACGTTGCGGATGCCGTAGCCTTGGATCGCCATGGGTGTTCTCTCCTAGAAGGCGTTGAGGTTGATGTAGGGCTCGACCACGATGGTCGTCCTGTCGATCGTGGTGTTCGTACCCGGCGAACCACCGCCTGTCGTGATGCCGAGGTACACCGAGTAAGTTCCGGCAGCCGCACAGACGTAGAACGCCTCGAACGGAGCGGAGAACTGCGTGACCACGTGCCCGTAAGGAAGTTCCCCCAGGCCGGGCAAGGAATCAACACCGCCACCAGGCTTGTTGACGTAGACATCAGCCCAGACCGCCTGAAAGAAGTCCGAACCGGTCAGCGACATCTGGAACTGAGCTCGGCCTCGGATGTTGACCGCCGTTCCGGCGTTGGCGACGGTGAACGTGAGGGCAGACGTGTTGTAGGCTGCGCCGAGTCCGAGGTTGACTCCAGTGTAGATGGCGTTGGCGAACGTTCCGACCTTCGAACCCCCAGCGATCTGCCAAGCGTTCGAAGGAGTCACCGTCTCCACGGCGCCGGTCGTCCGGTTCATGCCGAGGATCCCAGCCTGAAGGCCCCCAGCTGATGGTCGGGACCCAGCGATGTAGGTGACAAACTGTCCCCACCTCGTGTCGTTGGCACCGGTCTTGGCCGACCACACGCTCCTCCAGCCACCCGAGTAGCACTGGAGCTCCAGGATGTCGGTCACGAAGCAGTACATGCCGGTGACAGGCGACGAGACTCGGCTGTCACGATCGGCAGCGTTCGTGAACCGCATGACGAGCTTGTTCTCAATGGCCTGCGCAAGGGCGAGGAAGTGATCCGGCACGTTCGGCGCGTCGGTGTACTCCGGCACCGGAAGGCTCTGCATGGTTGTGGTGGTCGACATGGGAGTTCCTCCAGGGGATGAATCTAGTCAGGGACCGAACACTTGAGCAAGAAGAACCGCTTGACCTTCATCGAAGGTTCCACCGCCGCCCCCGGAGTGAGCGTCCACGTAAGCCTTGGTGGCCTTCTGGGTGGCAACCTTGGTGTCTGAATCAGCAGAAAGACTCGTGTCTGCATCCAGGTACGACAAAGGCACCTTCGTGTCCGCGTACGTCTTGGTCGCCTTCTGGGTCGCCAACTTCGTATCGCTGTTTGCGGCAAGTGCTCCATCTGTGTCGATGAAGTCCAATGGAATCTTCGTATCCGCGTACGTCTTGGTCGCTTTCTGAGTTGCAATCTTCGTATCACTGTTCGCCGTCAGCGCGGTGTCGGTATCGAGATAAGTATGCGGGATTGCAAGTGCCAGCACCGCATCTTCGAAATTGCCCTCATCGACGGTCACGGTTGACGAGATCCGATTTCCGATCAGAACGAGCTTTCCACCCACTGCGCCCGTACCCGCACTGACGACGTGCAAAGTAATCTCGTCGTTCTGGTGCAGAGTCGGAGTACTCACCGTCGGCGTTCCAGCAGTACCGATGGTGGACTCGGCGCCAGCAGCCAGGGTTGGAGTGGCCGAGAACACTGACACCCCGTTGCGACGCACATCAAAGACGACGTTGCCGGAACTGGACGCCGTTGTGAGGGACGCCGTCGCTCCCGTAAGAGTTCCAGCGAACGGCATCCTGAAAGTGACCTTCAGACCGACCGTGAGGGGCGTAGCAGTCTCATCTTCAACCTGACCCAACGTCAGCGCGAATGGTGCTACCACCATGACAGTACCCGAGGTGACGATCTCTGGTCGGTCCCACTCCGGCATCTCGAAGCTGGAGAAATCGACGTAACAAGGACCGATCACATCCTCCAGGAACAGATCCCCGGCCACAGGTGACACTCGGACCTTTTGGTTGAGTCCAGCAGGCTGCATCGCCCCCATCTTCACCGAGATGAGATCCTCGGAGCCAGGGAACAGCACCTTGGCCGTCAGGGCGGTGCGGTCGAAGTCCTTGATGACGCCGTAGGTGGGGCGGGGGTGCTCCTCGCGCTGCACCTTGCGAGCGATGCGGGCGATGACATCCCTGAGCTCTGCTGCAACCTTGTAATCACCGAGTGCCATCAGCCGACCACCGTCACTCGCTTGGCGGTGCCTGACATCGGCCCCACCTGCATCGGGATCTCCAGCGTGGAGAGAAGGTAACGATCAGGATCGGTCAGCGCCGCTTCGCTGTCGTCAATCTTGAGGATCTTACCTACGTCGAGCCATGGGTAGTTCAACGCCTCGAAACTGAGGTCATACTGCTCCAAGGCAGCGATTCTAAGGTAAGATGCTGCAAGAGCATCCGCCTTGGCTTGAGTGTCGATCAGGCTAGAGGTAATGCGCTTGGTGCGCCGACCGATGCGGGAGATCCGCGTCGGTGATCCTGGTTCGTTGTTCTCGGCTTCCGCCCAGATAGGCAGTTCGCCGGAAGTGGCGTTCTCCTGAAGGACGACGATGTGGTTGTAGAGCTCGTCGTCGTTGGTCGACGGCTCCATGCTGATCGTGTTGCCAGACGAGTCACCGAACGTCTCGACGGTGGCGGTGGTGACGGGATCGACCTTGGGGAGCATTCGCAGTGTGCCGTCCCGGTCGAAGAACAGATCGTGGTTGGCTGCCTCGGCAAGCTTCTTGGCTGCTTCCCAGCGCGACACGTCCCCGTCGAAGCTCACGTCCTCCTGTCCGATGGTCTGCCCGGTGCCGGACACGGCCACACGAGTCACGCCGCTGTTCAGAGCCAGAGCCTTGATCACATCTTCGGGCCGACTGATGGCAGGGAAGCTGACGGCGACCCCGAACTTGGACTTGATCATCTTCTTCGTGTAGTCACGACCGGCCAGCTTGACCGACCGACGGTGGGCAGTCGGCTCCAGCCGGTCGATGTGGAAGTAGCCCAGGTCGAACTCGTACTGGATGCCGTTGATCATCACGCCACGCCGCGCCCGGATGATCTTGTCGTACCAGAACTCATCAGGGGTGGGGGTGAGCTCGCGGTTGAAGTTGTCGAGCTCCAAGTCGATCATCCGGCGTTCGTCGCGAGTCATGTCGACGCTGACCGATCCCGAGATGATCCCCACCATCGGCTTGTAGAGTGACTCATCAGCGTTCAGGATGTCGACCGCACGCCACACCGAGATGACCGAGCCCAGGAGGGCGGCACGGATCTCTGCGTCGGGCGCGGTGACGAACTGCCGGATCTTCTGATCACGGCGCAGCGAGGGCACCGCCCAGAAGAGCGAGTTGGCCGTGAACGTGATGACTTCGACAAGAACGTCTCGGGGCGTACCCGTACCGACGATGTCCGGCTCGTCCACGGCGAACGAGCCCGCAGCAGCGGGCGTGGCGAACCCTGCATCGTCAGTGGTCGGCCCCGGAGCGATCTCGGCGTCGACCGTCAGAGTCGCCGTGCCGGTGGCAGTGAAGTCAGCCGTGTTGCCCGTAAGGTCCAACGAAGCACCGCTCGACGTGATGCTGCCCGTCGCCGTGAAGGTGACGGAAGCGACTTCAACGATGTCGGGCGCCACAAACACGCGCATCGTCGCCGTGACCTGAACCTCCGACACCGCGTCGATGTCCGTGGCCGCAGCCACACCGTCGTTGATCAGAGCGTCACTACTCTGATTGGCAGCTGCCGTGAAGGTGACGGTGGTATCAAGATCAGCCATGGTTCAGTCCAGGATCACCTTGACGGAACCGACCGGCACGTACAGCTGCTCGCCGACCACAGGGGTCAGCGACGAGGTCAGGGTGCCCACCGAGTAGATGACTCCTGTCGGACCAGAAGAGCTCTGCACCAAGGCATAGTGAGTCAGATCGACCGGTGTTCCAGAGAGCGTCGTCGCTCCAGCGAGATGTGACGTGTTGGTCGAGAAAGGTGGCGACGCCGAAGGGTCCGGCGTCCAGGCGGTGATGCGGAGCCGTGCGTAGCCCCCCATCGCGCACTCCTTGGCAAGTACATCGGTGGAGGTCGGATTCTCCAACCCCGAGGTCGGGGCGCCGGTCAGCAGGGCCAGGTAGGGGTTCGTCGCCACGAGCGCGGCGAGCATCAACCGTGCCCCCTCGGTGGTGACGGAGTTGGGCATGACTCAGCTGACCTGAATCTTGATCGACCCGGAAGCGAACTTCAGGCGGTCGCCGTTCACCACGCTCTTGGACGTGATGGCGGCGACAGCGAGCACGGTGCCAGACGAGATAGAGCCACTCGTCGTCACCAGGGCCACGTGCGTGATGGTGAAGCTGGCGTTGAAGGGACCGATGTAGATGTCACCGTTGGACGCCACCTCCACGGGCGCTACGCCTGTGTTGATCGACCCCCAGGTGATGGCTGGACGCAGCGTCGAACCCGTACCCTCGGCCAATGAGGACGGATCAGCGGCACCAGGATTGGCGGTCAGACCGGCCAGGTATCGAGCCGAACCCGCCGTGGCCAGGGTCAGGTTGCCGGAGGCCAGGAGGCCCGCAGCGGCTGCCACCGAGAGCTCCTGTCCCTTCTGCTTGAACGCCATGGATGGCTCCTTCGTGGTGGGTGGCTAGATGGTAGTTCAGGACTCCGACCAGCTGAAGCCGGTCGCCCAGCGCTCGGCCTCCAGGTTTGGAGGAAGGTTGAACTCCAGAAATATTTGAAGATGATGCCAACTGCCGGTGGAGATAGCAGCAAGTGTATCAGATTCTCCAAACATGGAGACATAAGTCCCAGTGGGAGTGAAGTTCACCCGACAAGTGCCAGCAGACAATCCGAGACTTCGATCCCAGTCGAACAAGAGATAAATGGATTGCTCTCCAGATACTCGCCAGATCATGACATCAAGCTCAAGATCCAGGGTGTCAACATCTATGAAGGTGTGACTTACGTCCTGAAAGAAGTATCCATTGACAGATGAACCAGGAGCGGCAACATTGACTCTTCCCGAGTAAGTACCACTCGAAACAATGGTAGATGATCGACTTACATCTGTCGTTCCAGCCTGCCTGTACCTTCCCCAGTTGCCGGTTACGATCGGCGGTGGATAAGAACTAAAGCCTCCAGGCTCAGCATCCTCGAACCCTCCATTAGCAAGGATGTTTACACCCGAAAGATACAGGTGAAACTGATCATAATAAGTATCAGAGATACTCGAAATGGACTCGCCCTTGCCGGCAATGACGGAAACCCAGTCAAAGCTCTCAGGTAGAGCCAAGTCTGGATAGGTGGCCACCACGGACCCATCCAGGGCTATCCGCCCAACGAGCCCCATCAGTTGGACGACAATCCGACGTTGTAGTGCGCTTGAACACGCGACAGCGAAAGCGCGGTGGGGTACCAAGCCAAGAACCTGCCTCGTCCCTGCGTCCGCCGACCCGTCGCCGTCATCCCATAACTCGAAATCCTAGAAGCTGATCCACTTCCGTTGGCAGTTCCAGGAGCAGTTCCGTTGGAACCCGTATTGACCTGAGAGCCATTGAGGTAAAGCTTCAAGGCTGACCCATCCCAAGTAAATACGATGTGATTCCATGTAGAACCAGCGAGATTTCCACCGGTTACTTGAGTTCCCCTGTGATACCCGCTGAGAGCATTAGAACTTCCGATATGGATCATCGCCCCATACGCATTATCACCACCCCAATCAGCCACGGGTGCGGTATCAGATGCAGTTCCAGTCATATACACCCACGCTGAGAGTGAGTATGCCGTTTGGGGGCATCTGTAGGTGGTAGTCCACGACCCAACAGACAGATCAAGAACTGATCCAAAGATCGCATCCGAGTAATAAGTATTTGCACCGGCAGCGAGCGTGAGATGATACCCACCCCCGGCGACATCCAGTGGTGCGCCAGATCCAGACGTACAAGGCCAGAGGGCGCCAGGAGAATCAAGGAGCATCTCTGACAACAGAGTCGACCCAAGTACTCCCGGATCAACCTTGCCCGGCACCCGCGACCTTCTTGGTGGAATCGCCATGTCAGGTGATCCGATTCACGTGGCCGTACAAGACAATCACGTTGGCGGTAGCTGCGAAGGCATAGATCACCTTGGAATTGCGGAGGATGTGCCCCGGTATGATCAGAACCTCTCCCGACTCCCCCGCAATCGTCGCCTCGATGTCGTTGTCGGGACTCGTTGTGCCGCCGTACTGGATGGTGAGCTTCACGGCGGTGGCACTCGTGTTCACCGCGTAGATCCACACCTCATCCCAGCTGGACGTGCCCGACGGGGCCGTGTGGATCGTCGTGCCGGTCGATGCGGTGGCAGCGACCTTGATGCCCAGACCGTCCGTGGAGCCCGACAGAGCTTGCTTAGAGATCGTTGTCATCAAGCTGCCTTGGGGATCACATGGACCGCGGTGCAGTCCTCGGTGTTGGGGATCGTAGCAAACGACCCATCAGCGACTGCGATGATCCCCACGCGCCAGTGACCGTTCAGGTATCGGGAGCCGATGATCTCCCTGTCGTTGCCCCACATGCAGTCGGTCTGCATCTGCGTAGTCGGCTTGACGAGATAGCGCATCTCGCCGGTCTGCATGTCACCGATGATCAGACCCGAGCGGGTGCCATCGAGGCCGATGGACGCGACATCGAGCCACACGACCTTGGTCCCATCGGGCGACAGGTGCGGGTCGAACCAGCCCCACGACTTGGACCCAATCGGCGCTGTCGCCTTGTCGAACCGCCTGGTTGGGGTGATGATGGCGCCGGTGTCGACGGTGGAGATGCGGGTGAGGCCACCTACGGTCCATGACGGTTCGGCCTGGTCGACCCACCTCGCGCCGGTCGGTCTGCCGGTGAGGTCGGTTTCGACGCACACCCACTGCTTGCGGATCGGGATCGGCCAGATCCACCACGTCTCCCACTCGACCGCGGCGTGGATGAGGGTGCCGTGGGTGGTGGGTGCGGCGTGGCCGTGCTGCGCCCAGACCGTCCGGTTCAGCCCGGCTTTGACGACTGGGCGGGGCACGACTCTCGGCGCGAGGCCGGGTCCGTCGAACAAGACCAGTTCGTTGCGGTCACTGTGGAGGTTGAACTGTTCGCCGGGCCTGAGCCGGTAGGCCATCAGGGTGCCGTCGGGCATGATCTTCGGCGCCTGGAACGTCCACTCGGCGGTGGGCCGGGCGAGCACGTCGGTCACGCCGACGTGGGTGTCGACAGCGACGATCTCCTGACGGCCACCAGCCAGTTCGCGTTGCGCGACGATCATCAGACGACTGCGCAGGATCATGTCGGTGTCTCCTCCGAGGTGGTTCGGGATCTTCGCTGGTTGAGGTTGCGGCCCACACGGCGACGTGGCGGGGTGTGGGTGTGTGGGTTGGGGTCACCATTAGATCATCCCGACCGACCAGACGTCGAGGGTTGTGGGAATGATGTCATCGGGATATATCCGAATCTCCCACAGGTTCCAAGTGTCATCGACGATCGGAGCGAACCCGGTGTGAGTGGTGCTCATTGCTGTTGTGGTGATCGTGTTGCTGTTGGTCTGCCTCATTAGGACGGAGCCAACGAGGGTATCCATAGCAGAATCCCTATTGAAGATGAGCTGCGCCCGAACCGCCCCAAACGGTGTGGTCGAGGATCGACGAACACGCGCCTTGAAGGACGAGTGCCCTAGCTCAGTCGCAGGGGTGTCCTGATGTAGCCAACAGCCGAGTCCGACGGGTTTCTTGATGCCCCCCGACCAGTCGCCCGTGTAACTCTGGTCGTTGTAACGATCGGAGCCCCTTGAGGGATGAACGTTGCACCAGTTGCTGTAAACGTTCGGGGTCAAATAGGAGCCTGCCAGCGCTGACTCAAATCCGCGGTTCCCTAACTGCTCGGACCCAGAATGGATGAACGACACTTCATCGAACCACCATGTCGCAGCAGGTTGTGAAGGGACGGACCCTTGGCCTTCACCTAGCAGGACCGTGGTGGTTGACCACGTCGAACTCGATGTGGTGATGGTGTCGATGATCGACCCGTTGATGAGGAACTGAACGATCATCGGTTACCCAATGGGTCCAGCCTGGTCGGGGTTGAGCGACCCTCGTCGCTGTATGCCGCGATCATGACAACCCGGCCTCGGCGTGCGACGCGATTATCGCGTCGCTCAACGCTGAATCGACCACGTACAGTCCGGCGTACCGGCCGGTTCGGCCGCGCTGCGTCGACGACGCAGTGCGACGACCGAGACTGAGCACGTCACCGGACATCGCTCGACTCGCAGTGTTCGTTGTCGACGCGACCGACGTGCCGTCTACGAATAGTGTGTATGTCGTCGACGACACCCGCAACGCGATGTGATGCCAAGTCGTGCCCTGATCTGGCCCCGCGTCGGTCCATATCGTCGTCTCTGACGAGCCAGATGACCCGACCCTCACGGTCAACTTGTTGGTTGTCGTTGAGGCAGACCCGCAGCTGATCTGGAGCGGTTGGGACCACTCCGACCCGGACACCACTGACAGCAAGTTGTATCTGCTGCTGCTGAAGGTATAGGCGTCCGCTCACGGGGTCACCACGTACCTGACGACCACGATACCAGCGGACCCGGCTAAGCCGTTTCTAGAGGCCCCGCCAGTCCAGCCGCCTATCTCGCCGCCGTCACCCGGGGAGTAAGGCGGGAAGGTCCTAGCCTCACCGCCACCTCTGGCGTATTCGACGGAAACGCCGGTTATCGCGGACGTGACACCCGGACCGTAACTTCCTCCGTCCCAATTAGAGTTCCCGTTACCGCCTGCACCTCCTGCACCGCCTCCGCCTCCGGGGCCAGTGTTGGCCTTTCCGCCCTTGTTCCCCTGCCCTACGGTACCAGAACCTCCTGCGGCGGTCGTTCTACCGCCGCCGCCGCCCGAGCCGCCGCTGCCGCCAGCAGGGCTAGTACTGTTGCCGCTACCGCCGCCGCCGCCGCCGACAGCAGTCAGCCCGTTCCACGTCGAATTACCGCCCGCCCCGCCTGCGCCGCCCGCTATACCGGCAGCGCCACCAGCGCCAACCGCTACAGGCAACAGCCCCGGCGACAGCGAAACCGCCCCAGCGAGAAGCCCGCCAGCACCGCCCCAACCACCAGCACCTGCCCAGCTAGCACCACTACCACCGCCGCCGCCACCGCCAGCTATCACAAGATACTCCACCGATACCGCTCTATTCACGGTCAGTGTGCCCGATGACGTGAACGTGTGGACGATCCATCCGGGGATCTCAGTTACTGAGCCGCCCTCGATCGGCGGGCCTGACATTTGCCCGAGCATCGTCGGATCGGAGATCGTGAGTGTTCTCACGACTGGACTGCTCCCGCTGCGATCGCCGCAGCATCGGTGGTGTCCATGAACGTCACCGTGGCGACCAGCGTCTTGCCGGACGCCAGGGTGGTCGGCAGCGCGGCACCGACAGCGAGCCACGACGGCCACGCCAGCGTCCGAGTCGACCCACCCGCGGCGAGCACGAGCGTGACCTCACGGCCAGCGGCACGGTTCGATGCTGTGAACGTGATCGCGCCGGTCAGTGCGATCGTCTGGATGGTGCCGTGCACCGATGCCATGTCGAGGTTGACGGTTCCCGACGTGCCTAGTCCGGTGCCGAC
>OFQZ01000242.1_pt1 | contig 21106 bp, 22 predicted proteins | sample 1543011 | NCBI WGS metagenome assembly OFQZ01 (sample SAMN07774216, study PRJEB24372) | wastewater metagenome | isolation source: Exp Tend NO 0WW | collected 2016-02 | reverse complement strand
AGAAGGGCATTAGAGAAAACGCTGATCGGCTTGCTAGGCTTGTTTCTAAGTTCGATTCATTGGCTGACAGCGCGGCAGATTTAATGGATATGACGAAGGTTGCCAGTTCTTTTGAATCGCTTGTTCGTGCGCAAAAGACTTTGGTGGGACTTGAGCGCGAAGCGTTGAATATTGATGACGCTAACTCAAAAGAAGTGGCTGCTGAAATCAACATCTCCTTCTGATGGCATCGGTCAACTACAAAGCGGCAGCAACTGCCAGCCTGTTTCACAGGTCGAATGCATTTGTCAGGGCGCTGAGAGGCCCGATTGGTACGGGTAAGTCTGTTTCATGCTGCATGGAAATCATCCGGCGAGCAAAAGAACAGACCCCTTACGAAAACATTCGCCGCAGTCGTTGGGCAGCAATTCGGAACAGCTACCCGGAACTGATCAGCACAACGATCAAGACTTGGGAAGATTGGGCACCTGGGGCGGTAACTGTTTACGGCGCACCAATATCGTCAATCTTTCGGCGCAAGTTGCCTGATGGCACTTACATTGAGCTCGAAGTGTTGTTCATTTCGTTGGACAAGCCTTCGGATGTGAAGAAGTTGAAGTCACTCGACTTAACTGGCGTGTGGCTGAACGAAGTTAGCGAACTGCCAAAAGCGGTGTTGGATATGTCCACCGGTCGGGTGGGGCGGTTTCCCAGCAAAGCGCACGGCGGTTCGGTGTGGTCTGGCGTCATCATGGACACAAACAGTCCTGACGAAGATCATTGGTATTACGAGTTGGCAGAGGTCACAAGACCGGAAGGGTACGAATTCTTTGCGCAGCCTGGCGCATTGGTCAAACAAGAAGATGGCACCTATGCACCAAACCCGCTTGCGGAGAACGTGCAGAACCATCAACTCGGCTACGACTATTGGATGCGCCAGATTCCTGGCAAGGCTCCGCAGTGGATCAAGGTGTTTGTCCTTGGGCAATACGGGACTGTCCATGATGGGAAGCCTGTTTACCCCGAGTGGAACGATGCGCTGCATGTGAAGGGCATCAACCCGATCCAGGGTGTGCAGATCAAGATCGGCCTTGACTTTGGATTGACGCCAGCAGCGATCATCACGCAGACAGACGCAAAAGGGCGGCTGCTGGTGCTGGATGAGCTTTGTGGGAATGACATTGGTATCAGTGGGTTCCTTGAAGACGCTTTGATTCCCTACCTGCAAACGAACTACGCTGCATGGTGGAACAAAAAGGACGACATGATTCTGTGCATTGGCGACCCGGCTGGATCTGGGCGTGCGCAGACAGATGAGAAATCATGCTTTGAAGAGGTCAAGGCAAAGGGTCTGAAGATTCGGCCAGCGAAAACAAACGCATGGCTCCCGCGTCGCGGTGCAGTGGCTTGGTTCTTGTCCAAGCTGTCGAATGGCCAGCCGATGTTTTTACTCGATCACGACTGCCACCAGTTGAGGAAAGGCTTCAACGGTGGATACAAGTACCGGCGCATTCAGGTAATTGGCGAAGAACGGTTCACGGAAGAACCCGCAAAGAACATGTACAGCCATCCGCATGACGCATTGCAATACGTTGCGATGGAAACGGGTGGTCTGCAATCGACGGTCGGTAAACAACCCCAAAAGGTTATCGGCCAATCTCAATACACGATTTACGACAGCAGCACAGGCGTGCTGGGATAGGAAACTATGGCTACTCTTTATGTAAGCGAATTCCGAGGCGTCTTGCCTGACATGGATGGAAACATTCCTCAAGCTGTCTGTATGCCTCCAGAGGCTGAGCAGACTGTGGCTATTGGCGGGTCATCCGCTCAGTCTTCCGCCTTCAACGCACGCACGGCGATCATCCGGGTAATTTCTGACTCGGTTTGTTCAGTGTCAGTTGGCCCAAACCCGACCGCAACAACTTCAATGCTTCGACTTGCAGCGGACAGCCCTGAATACTTCAAGGTTGCGCCTGGTCAAAAGATTGCTGTGATCTCCAATACCTGATGTTCGGGCTGCACTTTTCTCGCTTGGGGTCAGTTTCGAGACTGGGCCTAGTTCCCAAAGCACTAGCCATCCTCCGCAGCTACGGCGCAGACGCGCACATTTACCTCCCCGGCGTCGGCACGGTCAACGGCATCACAGCAGGAAACTATCTCGACAGTGCAGGCACTACGGCTGCGACGGTGGATAACCCTGTTGGATTGTCGCTGGATGCTTTGCAGGCTATGACGCTTGGGGGTGAGCTGCTGTCTGGTAATTGGCAAAACGGATACACGACGTCATTCGATACTTTTACAAGTACAAGCCCAACATCATTCTCTGGGACTAATGCATCAACAGAGTCTGTGAGGGTTAAAGCACCAGCCTCATTTGTTGCGGGAACAACGTATCAAGTCACTCTTGCTGGTTCGCTTACTAACGCAACCATCGCATCGTCTTGGGTATCTAATTCTGTTTATGGCGGGGTGCAGGATATTGGGCTTACAAGCATAGGCCAGCAGGTTATCTTTAAAGCAGCATCAACGGCAGACAGTTTGATGATCATCTTTGCGGCTAGTTCGGGCGCTGCTGTGAATGCTCAAGTCTCCGTCCGCGAAATCACCGGCATCCACGCCACCCAGGCAACGACAGCAAACAAGCCGATTTTGCGCCTGAACAGCGGCAAATACTCCTGGCAGTTTGACCAGTCAAACGACTTTCTGCAAACATCTATCACAACCGGCGATGTTGGGTGGCTTTGCGCTGGCGTCACATTCACGGATTCAAACTCTACACTGTTCTGCTCTGGCGCTGGCAGCGCTGCTCAAAAAGGTTTATGGGCTTACCGGGATGCTGCTAGCGACACATTTATTATGTTGATTGGAAACGGAACAGCACCTTCTAGCGCAACTGCAATAAGCGCGCCAGCAGGTCAACCGCTTGTCATTGCATCGGGGTGGGATGCTTCAAACATTTTCCACAGTGTAAACAGCACAGAAACGACAGCATCAAGAACGGGCAGCGCTTCCCCTTCGCCTTCAACGCTTCGGATTGGCGCATATACCGATGGCATAACTTACGCACTCGGTGGGAACTTAAATATTGCGCTGGCTTTTGATGTGTTGCCAACAGCAGCAGAGAGGTTGACCCTAAAGCGCTGGGTTGGGCAATTATCTGGAGTTTCCCTATGACCTACTCAGAACGCCTAACCATCACCCTGCCTGCATCACTTGCAGACATTGCAGCATCAATAGCCCGTAGCCTTGATCCCGATGTTGGAGGCGAGTACAGCTTCCAAGCCTCAGAAGACGGCCAAACAATAAGCTGCACAACCCCGTGTGAGCCTCGCTTCAAAGCACAAGCTGAGTACATGATGCTGCACCCCGAAGCATTGCATGCCGCGGTATCAGCAGACTACGCCACCCGCTGGCCTGACCTGCCTTGCCCAACTCTCGCAGATTGCCAGGCCTTCTGCGCAGCCATCGTATACGAGCAAGCGCCGCCAGATTGATCTGCTTCTATTGCGGCTGGCTGCTGCAATCAAAAAGATTACCGGAAAAGATGAATGATTGATCCAGATTTGCCCGACGAACTCCAGAGCGATCAGGAGTACAACGATGCGGCTGAACAGCGCGAGGAAATGCTTGCAGCAATTGGCCAAGCCATTGCCAAAAAGCGCGATGAGGCTGTAGCAGCACGCAAAGAAAATGGCATTGAGCAGATTTGGATTCAGGCCGAAGAAGCCTATCTGTGCATTGATGACATGAACCGGGCAGAGTTTGCCAAGGCTAAGTGGGCAAAGCCGATGGCCATGCAAGCGCCAGTCATTGCCGAAGTATCTAAAGGCAGCGGTGATGGCCGATCAAACGTATTCATCCGCCTGACTGCGCGTTATGTTGACATGGGCGCAGCAAAAGTTTCAGAGATTGTGCTGCCTGTTGACGGCAAGGCTTTCTCATTCAAAGGTACGCCAGTCCCTGATCTGGTGTCGCCTCTTACTCCGGTTGCGCAAGCAATGCCAGGACAGCCGCCAGCAGTTGACCCATCTATCCAGGCATCCAATGCCGCAGATGATGCTGCGAAGAAGGCTGAAAAGCGTGTTTATGACTGGATGGTCGAAGGGCACTACACACGCGAGATGCGTAAGGTTATCCATGACGCGGCAAAGTTGGGCGTAGGTGTTCTAAAGGGGCCATACCCGGTTGTCAAGAAGCGCAGGGCAATTACGCAGAAGACCGATGGAAACAAGATCGTTGTCAAGGTTGACAAGGTTGCAAAGGTTGTCCCAGGCTACAAGCGTATCGATCCTTGGAACTGCTACCCGCATGCCGCATGCGGTGAAGACATCAAAACAGGTGATTACTTTTTCGAGAAAGACACAATTTCACCGGCAACGCTGAAAGCGCTTAAGCAGGAGAAAGACCCGCTTGGTAATCCCGTGTACCTTTCAAGCCAGATTGACAAGGTATTGGAGCAAGGCCCAGAAGGCCACAAGGAAACAGACGGAAGACCGAACCAGAAAGCCAAGAAGGACAACTACAACATTTGGTACTTCACAGGGACAATATCACGAGATGACTTGTCGTTGCTCAATTCCGTTGCGGAAGAGGAATTGCCGAATGAAGTTACCGACATTTCAGCGGTTGTCACCATCGTTAACGACTCTGTGATTCGGGCAACATTGAACCCGCTGGAAGGTGGCAACTTCGGATACAACGCTTTGCCCTGGTCCCCGCGATCTGGTAGCTGGGTTGGTGTTGGTGTGGCTGAACAGGGTGCTACACCTCAGAAGATTGTGAACAACTCGGCAAGGGCATTGTTCAATAACGCTGGCGTTTCTGCTGGCGTGCAGATTGTGATGGACCCGCTGGCCATCATTGCGGCCAATGGTAGCAACATGATCACGCCAAACAAGCTTTGGTACTTGCAGCCAGGCACAACCATTGACGATGTGCGCAAGGCTTTTGCTGCGATTGAGATACCGAATATCACCGCGCAATTGATGCCGATCATTGACTTCGGGATGAAGATGGCCGAGGAATCGACCAACATTCCACTGATTACCCAAGGGCATGACGGAGAGCAGACCCCACAAACCTTCGGCCAATCGCAATTGCAAAACACCAATGCGAACACTTTGCTTCGCTCAATTGGATCCGCTGTTGACGAACACATCACAACACCGGTTGTAGAGGATTCATACGATTGGCTGCTTGCTGATCCAGATGTGCCAGACGAAGAGAAGGGCGACTTTTACATCAACTGCACTGGCTCAAGCACTTTTGTCGAAGCTGCGATTCAAGAGCAGACCCTGATGCAGATGGCCGGGATTGTCATCAATCCTGCATTCGGTATCAATCCTGAGAAGTGGATGGAAAAGACGCTCAAGGCCAAACGCTTTGATCCTAGAGAACTCAAATTCACAGACGAAGAGAAGGCCAAGATGGCTCAGTCACAGCAGCAATCTCCACAGGTGCAAGCTGCAACCATCAACGCGCAGGCAAGGCTGCAGGCTGCAAACATCATGGCAGGCGTTACGGTTGAGAAGGTCAAGGCAGATACAGACCGAGATGTGGCCTACACCAATTCACTGGCGAACAGAGATCAAAACAACCATGCAGCGCGGATGGCAGAACTCGAAGCCAAGATTGCACTTGCGCAATTGGAGTACGCCAACACCAACAAACTGACGCTGGAAAAAGTAAAGGCCGAGCTTGCCAAGACCGCTATGGCTTTGAACACGCAAAAGGAATTGTCCTTTGCCAGTATGAATCTGGACGCGCACAAGCACAACACGCCTCAGATCACCAAGCCAGCGGTCGAACCAGTTGGCCGCGCTGCGCCTGGAATGGCGTTTGCTGAATGACAAAGTTTGAGCTTTCAGCAATGGACAGGCGTTCACCCTTGTGGATGCAGCTTGAGAAACACTTTTCCGAGCGTCTGGACATGCTACGCAAGAGCAACGATGGCGACAAGGGCGAAATACCTACCGCATTGCTTCGTGGCCAGATCGCTGAATTGAAATACATCCTCACTCTAGGCCAAGAGCCAAGGAGAGTTGAGGACTGATTACCCGCCGCCCTTGTGACGGCACCAGGACGCAGCAGACGCACAAACGCCTGTTGCAAGTTGAGCCACCGAAAGGTGGTTTTTTTATGCCTGCTCTTTGAGTGGGCATTTTGTTTTGTGGAGAAACCTGCATGCCAGGAGAAAACGAAGACCTGAATACAACCCAAGAAAACACTGCGGAAGTGGTGGATGAATCCGGTTTTGATGATGGTTTCAACGGCACCCAGACGGAAACGCCTGAAGTCGTGCCAGAGACACCAGAAGAAAAACCAGCGCCAGTCCAGTACGCGCAGATAACCGAACAGCAATGGCAAGAAATGCAGGCGCAAGCCTCGCAGAAGTTTGACAAAGCCTTCGGCCAGTTGGGCGGGATGAAGCAGGTAATCGAAAGGCTTCAAGAGCAGACCAGATCGGGGCACCCAGTCGAGGTCACTGAAGACGATGTGAGCGATTTAAGGGACGAGTTTCCAGAAATCGCAGACCTGACTCTGAAGGCTCTTCAAAAGGTAGCAGGAAAGCTAAAGGGAACGGGTGATTCGCCCGACATTGAGCGAATCGTGACGGAGCGAGTGAGCAAAGTTCAGGCTGACCTGATCGACTCCCGACTTGATGAAGTCGTAGATGGCGATTGGAAGGCTGAAGTAGCGACACCTCAGTTTCAGGAGTGGCTTGGCAAGCAAGCGGACGATGTGAAAGCCCTATCCGAATCGAGCTCAGTGCGCGATGCGGCAAGGATGCTTCGCATTTACGCCAGCGCCAAAAACCAACCTGCCGCCAAAGAACCTGCACCAGAACCCATTTCCGCAAGGCAAAGACAACTAGCAGCAGCCGTCAACCCGAAGTCGGCAGGGGCCAAGCCCTCTGTTACTTCCGAGGAAGACGAATTCGACGCCGGATTTAACTCTGGCAGACGTTAACCATTTCCATTGAAAGACAGACATCATGACGATGCATACTTTCGCCCTTACCCCTGGGCGTATTAACAAGTTCAAGGGCCAGATTCTGGCTCACGCAGTCCCGCAAGAAGTTCTGAGCAAAACAGGCCGTCAGGTCGAGATGCCAAAGAACTCTTCGGATACCTATGTTGGCCGTCGCTTCCTGCCTTATGGCGCGACTGCGACCGATTCCAACACCATCAACCGCTTCTTCCAGAACGGCAACGGCGACCGTGGCAACGCGATTGTTCAAGCTCATCTGGTGCAAGAAGGCATTACGGCTACTCCTGACAGCATCGTTCCACAAGATACGTCTGTTGTCATGCAGCAGTATTCATGCTTGTACGGATTCACCGACAAGACGTACAACCTGTACGAAGATGACATTCCAGGCGAAATGGTCAAGCAAGTTGGCGAGCGCGTGACGTTTGTTAACGAGTTGATCGTTTACGGCGCTTTGAAAGCCTGTACCAACGTGTACTACGGTGGCACTGGCACTTCCTTGGCAACCGTGAACGGCGGTTTGTCGCTGGGTCTGATCCGAAAGATCGTGCAGAACTTGCAGGCCAATCACGCCAAGCCTGTCACCTCAATTCTCGGTGCTTCAAACAAGTATTCCACTGACCCAGTGGCTGCTGGTTATCTGGTCTATTGCCATACTGACCTGGAACCCGATATTCGTGATCTGCCAGGCTTCACGCCAACCGAGAAGTACGCTTCTGGTACGCCGATGCCTAACGAAGTCGGCAAGGTTGAGCGCTTCCGCTTCATCACTTCGCCTGATCTGCCAAGCATCCAGAACGGCGGCGCGGCCATCGGCTCGACGAACCTTTACACCACAACCGGCACCAGCTTGGATGTGTACCCATTCATCGTGGTGGGTGAAAACGCATTCTCGCAAATATCCGTCCGAGGCTTGAGCGCTCTTGACCCCACATTCTTGCCACCTTCGCAGAAGTCCAAATCTGACCCACACGGTCAGCGCGGCTATGCGGGGACCATTTGGTGGAAGGCCGTGATGATTGAGAACAACGGGTGGATGGCTGCTGCTTACGTTGGCCGCAAGAACCTGCCTGCCTAAACCAATAGCCCCTTCGGGGGCTAATAAGGAAAAGACATGCAAAGTACCGTTGCACAACAAATTGCCACACTGCGCAATCCAATGGACAAAGAAGCGTTACGCCCGGTCTTATCGGCCTTGGCAGATCGCTTTTCGTCACAAGCTACCGCTTCCGCTGGTCTTGTCATCAAGGCTGGTGGCGGTGTTCTTGCCAAAACCGGGGCAGTATTTCAGGGTGTAGCTGGTGGCGTTCCCGTCACTATCGCTTCTGCCACTGACATGCCTGCACTGACTGGCATCAACATTGGCGCTGGCAAATACAACGTAGTCTGTTTCTTCATTGACTCGGCATCTACCGTTACTGCGGTGGCCGGAACTGAGGGCGCAAGCCTTGCAGCAGTGAAGTTTCCAGACTTCGGCAATCAACGCCAAAAGGCATTGGTGGGTTATCTCATCATCACCTACGCTTCTGCCTTTACTGGCGGCACTACAGCCCTGGATACCGCTACCACTGTGTACGTGAGTCCTGTCGGCGCTTTTGATCCAACCCTTCTCGCTTCTTAAGGAGTCCCGAAAATGGACGCACTTTCTCAAATCCCGTTGACCCTCACTACCACTAAAGCAGGTGCTGCTGCCGGTACAACCACCACGCTGACCACGGCAAATACCGTGTTGTTTGCAATCAAAGGCAAAGCCTACACCAAGGCTGCAGCCTCGAATGCAGCAACACCAACCACTGACGCTACAACTGCTGCGGCTTTTGTGGCTGTTGCAGTTGGCTACGGTTGCGCATTCGTGTTGGGCTACAACTCGTCTGGCGCTCTCAAGGTGTCTCAAGGCGCACAGCAAGCCCTGGACTCTTCCGGCGGTTTTGTGTTGGCTCCGCAATTCCCAGCGGTTCCCGATACCGTGGCCCCATTTGCTTACCTGATCACCAAGGTGGGTAGCACTGGATCTGCCTGGACATTTGGATCAAGCGACTTGGCTGGTCCTCCTACCGGCGTTACTCACACCTTCGTTGATGTGATGACGTTGCCGGATCGTCCACAAGTGTCCTGATAGATAGGGCTTCGGCCCTTTCTATTTTCCTGGCCCTCTTCGGAGGGCTTTTTTCTTTCAGAAAGCAAACCTATGACAGATGCATTGAACGTCCCTGTTCGCCGCGCTCGCAAAGAAACCATCAGCGCAGACTTCCCAATTGACCAAAAGGCCGACATTAATATGCCTGAGTCAGGTCAAATCCAGCGCGAGCAGACCATTGTTCATGCATCCGCTGATGAGTTGGTAAGCGGCACAGTGAAGCAATTGGCCTTCCTTGAAGAGCCTGTCACTATCTTGATTTACCCATCCCGCGAAAAGAATCCTCCTTTGGTGGTCGATTGCTGGGTGAACGGCAAGGGCGCTGAAGTCTTTGTCAATGGCCAATGGCACGAATTCAACTGCCTGCCAATCAACATCCCAGTCACAACAAAGCGCAAGTACGTGGAAACGCTTTCCATGTCCAAGACTGACGCCATCAGCACCGAAACAGGTTCAACGATGGATGAGCATCCACATAACCGAATTCGCCGTATGACAAGCGCGAACACTGCATTCAGCGTTGTCGAAGACCGCAACCCGCTTGGCGTTGAGTGGCTTCGCCGTATCATGTCCCGCGCACACTGATGAACTACCTCCAATTGGTTCAGCGGCTAAAGCGGAAATGCCGCGTGTCTGGCGCTATGCCAGCCACATTGCAAAACAGTCCAGCCGAAGAGGTTGCGAGGCTTAGTGACTGGATCAATGAGGCATGGACTGACATTCAACTTGCACGCCCTGACTGGCGCTGGATGCGTGGATCTGTCACGTTTCAGACTACCCAAGCCAAGCCAACGTACAGCCTTGCCGAGATACTGGCAATGGATAGCACGTTTACCGGGTTTGGCAATTGGAAGATTGACACGTTCAGGAACTACGTTACCGATGCGGGTACGGCTTCTGAAATATTCATGGATTACGAGCCATATGATGAATGGCGCGACACTTACCAATTTGGCGGGTTTCGCTATGCGTATTCCAGGCCCATCAACTTCAGTTACTCACCTGACTTTTCAATCTGCTTAGGTCCGGTTCCTATCAGTGGATATACCATCATTGGCGACTACTACAAGGTGGCCACAGAGTTGTCTGCCGACGCAGACACTCCAAATCTTCCGTCGCAGTTCCATCAAGCAATTGTCTACCGGGCAATGATGTTCTACGGAATGTCAGAAGCTGCGCCCGAGGTATTCCAAGAGGGCGAAACGGAATTCAAGCGAATGATGGCGCGAATCAGCATGCACGAACTTAATCAAGTTCAAATAGCTGGAGCATTGGTTTGAAGTTCCCACAAGTCAAGCCCGAATACTTCCCGCTTGCCGGTGGATTGGATATTGTCACACCGGCTATATCCATTGGCCCGGGTAAGGTGTTTGACGCCCAGAACTATGAGCCTGAGATTTCAGGCGGGTATCGCCGCATCAATGGGTTTGAGCGTTACGACGGACAAGATGCACCTACCGATGCTGACTACTGGGTAATGACTGCAACCATCAGCACGACCATTTCAGTCGGTGCTTCGATTGTTGGAGCTACCAGCGCAGCGACTGGCCGGGTGCTTGGTGTGTTCTCGTCAACGCTTGTGCTGGGCGGCGTGTCTGGAACCTTCATCGTCGGCGAATCTCTGACGGTATCGGCCATTGCCGTTGCCACAGCCACAACGACTGCTTATCAAAACGGTGCAAGCGCACCCTCTGATGATGCTGACTACGCGCTGCTGGCGGCTAATGATCAACGTCAGAACATCCTGAAAGTGCCAGGAAGCGGAAGGATCAGAGGCGTTCACGTCTTCAATGATGTTTTGTACGCTTTCCGAGACAACGCAGCCGGAACCGCTGGAGCCATGTACCGCGCCACATCTAGCGGGTGGGAGTTGGTGACTTTCGGGACTGAAATCCAGTTCACCGCGGGAACCAATGCTATTTCTGCAGGGAACCTGATCACTGGCGGGACAAGTGGCGCGACCGCATCGGTTGTAGCTGTTCTCATTCGCACTGGATCATGGGGTTCATCTGCTGTAGGCACGCTGATCATCACTGTTTTGTCAGGCACTTGGCAAAGCGGTGAAGCCATTAAGGTGTCTGGTACATCTTGCGCAACATCATCCTCACTTGCCACTGCGATTACCCGCCTGCCTGGTGGCCGGGTGGAATGCATCAATGCCAACTTCACCGGGTCAACCGCGACCAAGAAGGTGTATGGCGCAGACGGTGTTAATCTGGCTTTCGAGTTCGACGGGACAAACTACATCCCCATCCGAACCGGGATGACAACGGATACCCCGAGTCATGTCATTGAGCATCGCAACTACCTGATTTTGTCGTTCCTTGGCAGCGTCCAATTGTCAGGAATCGGGAACCCATACGCCTGGACTGCTGTTCTTGGTGCGTCTGAAATCAGCACGGGCAGCGAGGTGACTGGTTTCCTGACGCAAAGCGGCAACGGCACAGGCGCTGCATTGGCAATCTTCACCAAAGATCAGACGTTCATTCTGTACGGATCGGGGTCATCTTCATTCAATTTGGTGCCGTCAATTTTTGACATTGGCTATTCGGCATACACCATGCAGTCAGTGTCAAACAACACCTACGGATTGACAGCCCGGGGTATTCAATCGCTGCTGACTACGCAGAATTATGGGGACTTCGCCTATGCGTCTGTCTCTCACATGATTCAGCCGCTGATCACCAGGAAGTTCGGGCTTGAGGTTTCGAGTGTTTCACTCAAAGGCAAGAATCAGTATCGACTGTATTTCAGCGATGGCACTGGTTTGGCTGTTGGATTGACGGGCGACAAGGTAAGCGGAATCATGCCGCTGAACTACGGTACCGCGGTTCGTTGCATAACAACCGACACGCTTTCAAGTGGCACCGAGGTAACGTATTTTGGATCTGATGATGGTTATGTCTACCGTGACAACGTAGGCACCAGCTTTGACGGGCAAACAATTGAGGCCTGGATTCGTCCTGTATTCAACCACTCCAAATCGCCACTTGTGCGCAAGCGGTATCGGCGTGCTGTTTTTGAGGTTAGCGCGGAAGGCTTCTCAAGCTGCAGCGTTGGGTATGACATTGGATACGGTACGTCTGACGTATTGGCTCCGGTTCAAGTCACAAGCAATCAAATATCCAGTGGCGGCTATTGGGACCAATTCACATGGGATCAGTTCACATGGGATTCTCAGTACGTCAGCAACGTGAATATTTCGTTGGATGGCACAGAGAAAAACATTTCTTTCCTGTTCTACAGCAACCGCGCTCAGGACAAGCCGCACACGGTTCAGGGCGTGAATCTAATTTATACACCGCGAAGGCTTGACCGCTGATGACCAATCCCCTTTACAACCATACGAGCGGCGTACCTGCTGCGCAGTCTCGTGGTATCAGTTCAAGTGTCAGAACTGAATTTGATCTGGTGCAGGCTGGATTTGACAACGCTGCCGACAAGAGAGGTGATACCTACTCAGGCACCCACGACATGACCGCCGCAACGGTACGAGTGAAAACGCCAGTCGTAGCGGCTGATGCTGTCAGAAAAGACTATGCCGACAACTTGGTATTTGCCACTGTGCTTCCTTCTCAATCCGGAAATCAAAATTCAGCAGTGATGACGGATGGAACTACAGCAACCTGGAAGCCTTTGATTTTGGCTACTAACTACATCAACACAGTTCAACTTTTTGGGAGCCTCTAATGGCAATGACACCTACACCCGTTCTTGTTCAAACGCCGACCATTGGCCGCGCAAATCTGACCAGCCCAACCGCGCTGACAACTCGGACCAGCATTGCCGGAACCACTGGGCTAACGCAACTCACGCCAGTCAGCACAAACGGAAAGCGCCTTGATGCAATCCGCATCATGTCAAAGGGCACCTCTCTTGCTGGATTGTTGTCTGTTTGGCTGTATGACGGCACGACATCAACGCTGTGGGATGAAATTGCAATTTCTGCGATCACCCCAAGCACAACGGCGGTAGCCTTCAAAGCTGAATCGCTGTACAACACTTACGGCGTTGTCTTGCCTCCAGCGCATCAACTGTTTGTATCTGTCACTGTGCAGCAAGACCTTGCTGTGACTGCGCACGGCGGGGATTATTGATATGGGCGCGTTCGATTACAAGGAAAAACAGAGGAAAGTAACCGGGCTTCTGAATGGTGGCGCGTCTACTTTGGTCTATGCCAATACTGGTGCAGCCGCAAATTGCGCATCGGTTTCAGTAGGCACGCTGTCTGCAGGTGTTCTTAAGAAAGTGCTTTCTATTTCCGGCAAAGGGCAGGTCAATTTCTTGATGGCCCTGGAGAATGGAGTTGGCCCCTATAACAATCAGGTCAAAGTCACGTTAGACGGTACAGTGATCTTTGACAAAACTGTTTCAATACCGCAAAGCTATGGCGTTATTGCTGTTGGCTATGGAGCAGGAGCCGTAGCATCGGGTGACTTTCTGGCGATGCATCAACCGATTCAGTTTGAATCATCGTTGCTTGTGGAGATTGCAAGCTCAAGTGCATCGAGTTCTCAGGCTCTCTACTACAACGCAGAGACTCACGTATGAGCTACATCACCATGCAGATTGGCGGTGCGCAGATAACGGTTCCAGATGAGCCGCCAATTGAGGGAAAAAAACCTATCCCCACTCGCGTGACGATGGCAAAGGCTCAAATTGCCATGTCCAGAAAAGGCGTACTCAAAGCAGTTGATGCGGCAATTCAGGAAATGCCAGGCACTGCTGGAGATGAAGCAAGAATTCAGTGGAGCAAGGAGCCTTTTGTGAACCGCAGTGCTCCACTTGTCGCAGTGCTTGCAAGCGCATTCAAATGGTCAGACGAATACGTTAATGAGTTATTTGTCTTGGCCGACTCAATCCCATAAGGAAAACACATGGCAACAGCAGCTTGGGGCGGTACCGTTACAGGTGTCGATGCGCCTAAAAAATCAGATGAATATGTCTACAACCCCAATGACTTCGGTGGAATATCGCAAGAGCAGGCAAAAGCAAACAACGCAAAGCTTGCTCAATCTGGGCTTGGGCTAGCTGGGGGAAGTGGCAATGAATCAGTAACGCGCAATCAATCTGGTATCGGTGGGGCGTCGTTTGGTGGTAGCTCAACAAATTCAAACGGGATCATTGGCGGACAGATGCAAGCTGCGCAAGTGGCTACACCGACACAATGGAACGTGACCGCACCGCAGACGGTTCAAGGCCAGATCAAGGACATCATCAACCCAAGCAGCCCGATCATGCAGCAAGCACGGACTGGTGCACTGGAGCAGATGAACAGCCGTGGCCTTGTAAACTCAAGCATGGCGATCACAGCAGGCGATGATGCTGCTTACCGGGCCGCGATACCCATCGCTACAGCCGATGCATCGACCTACGCCAAGTCTGCGAGTTACAACGCTGATGCGCAGAATCAGGTCAATCTAGCCAATGCGCAGTACGCGAACCAGGCGGGGCAATCTAACCTGTCTGCCAACACGCAAACCAGCATCGCAAAGATGAACGACGACACTCAAAAGCAGTTGTCTACGCTGGATGCTGCAACCCGGACAAATATCGCAAAGATGAACGACGACACGCAAAAGCAGTTGTCTACGCTGGATGCTGCAACCCGGACCAGCATCGCAAAGATGAACGACGACACTCAAAAGCAGTTGTCTACTCTGGATGTTGCAACCCGGACAAATCTGCAAACCCTGCAGAATGAAAATCAGGTGCTTTTGAACACAAATTCGCAAGCGTCGAGCTTGTTCAGCAATGCAACGTCAGCACTGAACAACATCACCATGTCAACAACCATGGACGCAGCAACCAAGCAAACGGCGAGCGCCCAGGTATGGTCAAACCTTCAGGCGCAAATCAAGGTGTTGAGCGCGATAAGCAAGCTCAATCTTTCGTCAATTCTTGGCGTTGATGTTGGCACCAACCCGTACTACATTCCACCGCCCAGCGCTGAAGCGTTGCGTGACAGGAATAATCCGCCCGGTCCCGGGTATGTATGGGATGAGGCAAGGCAATCCTGGGTACAGGAGCAAGCTGCTCCACCAGCGCCATCCAATAACGCAGACTGGCTTCAGACCTGATGGATTTCAAACGGGAGTTGATTTACGACTTCCTAGATGATCTTCTTTTGCTGGCAGACCAGCACAAAGCAGAAGTTTCAAATGTAGCTAGACCGCTATCACCAAGGTGGGATAGGTACGCTGCGCTAGAGCAATCTGGACACCTCGTCTGCTTCACAGTACGAAGCGAAAAAGACTTTGCCGGGTATGCCTGCTTTTTTATCGATGCAGACATTCACCACGAAACACAGGTAAACGCAATCTGTGATGTGCTGTACCTCAAGCCGGAATACCGCAACGGGTTTGCATTCAAGCGGTTTATCCGGTTCATTGAAGCAGAACTGAAGCCACTGGCTGACAGAATCAGCTTCAACATCAAGATCAAAAAAGACTTCAGGCCACTGCTGTATCCGCTTGGGTACGTAGACGATGAAGTCATTGTCACCAAATCACTTTAAGGAACATCATGGCAGAACTTGCAGTTGTTGCGCTTTTCGCAGGAGAAGCGGCAGTAACAGCCGCGACCGTCTTAACCGCAGTGGCGGAAGTAGGTACGGCGATGTCAATCGTTGGCGCAGTGACGGGCAACAAAGACCTGATCAAGATTGGCGGGACGATGGCGCTTGTGGGTGGTGTTGGCAGCATGGCTGCTGGCGCTATGTCTGGTGCAGCCGCTGATGCAGCCGCAACAACAGTGCTAGATGAGGCAGCCTCTCAAGTTGGTGCAGACGCACTCACAGCATCTCTTGACCAGGGTGCTAACGCAATGGCCACTGGTGTGACAGATTCAGCTACTGCTCAGGTAGGCAGCGATGCACTGGCCCAGCAATTAGACCAGCAGGCAATGGGGCAGGTTGCATCAAACACTGCCAGCGCTCCGGTTGCTGCCAATCAGATGCCCATGGATAACAGTGCAGTCGCCACAGCCGCTGATGCTGGGATTGTCAATCCAATGTCGAATGGTGTTTCAAACCCCTATGACAACTCGACCGCAGCCGCATGGAGTGATCCATCCGCAGGCAAGGATACGCTTGCATCAGTTGGCGCAAATGGGTATCCAGGTTCACAGAAAGTGAATTCTGATAACTGGTTTGCAAGCATGTTCAAAAACGCCAAGCCAGACACATTGCTGAACTTGGGCGGGAATGTCTTGGGAGGCGTTGCGAAAGGCTATGAAGCTGACCGCAACTACCAACTCGGAAAAGACAAACTCGGCCTAATACAGCAGCAAATGGCTTGGGGAAACTCGACACCTAAATACAACTTCAAGGCTTGAACATGCTTGGAAAAACCACAAACACACTCCTTCAGCAGACGGAACAGCAAACACAAAGCAAGGTTCCGGCAAAGTTCAAAACATCATTTGACCGTGTTGTTCTTGCTGGTCAAAAGCTGATGTACAGCGATGAAACGCACAGCATGATGCGATCTCAACTTGATGCGCCAAACCCGCCCGAGATCAATGTAGGTGAGGGCATTGCAAAGTTGATGGGTATTTTGTGGAAAGAGGGAAAAGGCACCATTCAAATGGAGGCTTTTATTCCTGCATCCCTTATCCTATTGTGTGAAGGAATGGACTTTGCAGAGAATGCCGGGAAGATGCAAGTCACGCCTGACACCCTGGCCGCTGCGACAAAGGAACTGATGAGCAGTTTGATGCAGATTCTTGGCATTACGCCAGAGAAGATTCAAGCGGCAAAGGCGCAAGCCAAGCCAGCGCAACCAGCCGCCCCTAAAGGGATCATCGGCAAAGCAATGGGAGCCTGATCATGGGATTTGGAATCATCGCAGGCGCAATGGGTGGCCTTGGTCAGGGCATGGTCAACGAAGCCGACTCAATGAAAAAAGAGGCAGAGCTTCAAAAGAAGATAGACGCTGATGTCGATCTCACAAAATTACGATCAGAACTTGAAAAGCAAAAAGAGCTTTCACTGATTGACTACCGAGACAAAACGCAGGCCGGTGCAGAGCAACGCGCTATTACCAACCAAGCAATTATTCGTGGTCAGGTATTAAAAGAAACGATTGATAACGCACCAGCATTGGCAAAGGTTGAGGCTGACCGCCAAACCCTGATTAAGAAGGCTGCACTTGATCCTGAGTTGCAAGACTTGGAAATTGCAGCCAAGAAACGTGCATTGACATCCGAAGAGCAAACCAAACTTGATTTCTTTACCGACAACAAGAAAGCCATCCTTGACCAGAAAAAGGCATTGACTGACGCCGGTGTTTCTAGCGCTGAATGGGCACGCATCAACAAAGGTGATGAAGCGTCGAAGCGTGCAGAGACTTCTGCTCAAAGAACCGCAGTTGTCGAAGGAATGAAGAACATTGAGCGTGATCTTGAACGAAGCATGACACTTGCTAAGGATTCCCTAGACCCAGCCGCCCAGAAGATGTATGCGGACAGAGTTAAATCGCTTAGTGCTGATCTTGCTGCACACAGGAATGCATTAAAGAATTTTGCGGGGGATGCATTCAAGACTGAATCCAAGCCAACTGCTGATGGACTTGACGCTGATCTAGCCGCCAGGATTGCAGACATTGCAGCCAAGAACAAAAAAGCGGGAACACCTAGCGCTGCGCCTTCATCATCAAAAGAAGAATCAACACCATACGAGCCACCAATTGGTAGCCCAGCGGCAAAAGCAAAAGAACGACGCGACGACGCTGCAAAAACCGCTGCAAATCAATCTGCCGTTTTATCGGCTGTGATTAATGATGCAGCGCAAAAGGCTATCTTTTCCGGCGATCCAGCAGAAGCTTTGAAAGTTCAGGGTATGCCGGGATTTGCTTCGCTTGACAGATCCACAAAAACATTGATTTTCAATCTCGTAAACGGGAAGAAATAATGCTCAATTTTCAGGACATCCGATCAAAATATCCAGGCGCTGATTCGCTAACTGACGATCAGCTTATTGGCGTATTTGCGGATAAATATGGGACAACACCTGAAGTATTCAAACAAGCGATTGACTATCAACCCCCGCCCGGTGAATCTGCTGGCGCTGCATTCAAACGCGGCGCGGTCGAATCCTTTAAGCAGTTACCGCAACTTGGATACGGAGTCTTGGCCGGTGCTGGTGCTGTTGCTGAGAACATCGCTGGAGAAGGCGGGTTATCGACCGGGATAAAAAACTTTGCCGTCAAGAAGTATGAAGAGAAATCGGCTGACATTGCCAAAGGCGCACAAGCAAATGACGAGTTTTCCACTGCCTACGATAAAGCGAAGGCGGGAGACATTGGCGCTTTAGGTGATTGGCTCGCGCATGGGTTGGGGTATGTTGGTGGTCAAGCTGTACAGATGGTAGGAACCGCTGGCGTTGGTTCTCTTGCCGGGAAGGTAGCCGCCAAGGGGATTGCTGAAAACCTTGCATCAAGCTTGGTTTCTAAAGAAGCCGCATCAATTGCAGCAAGTGAAGCCGGGGCAAAACTAAGCGCCGAAGCAGTCAACCGAATGGCTGTCTCCAAAGTCGCTAGTCATATTGGAGAACAAGCGGCACTTGCTGGTACTTCATTTGGCATGGAAGGCGGCGAAATATTTGGTGATCTGGTTCAGAAAGCGACTAAAGAAGGACGCCAACTGACTGGAGATGATTTGTTCCGCGCTGGTGTTGGAACTACCGTTGCCGGTCTGCTGGAGTATGGCGAGAAGCTGACCGGACTTGCTGCAATGAAGGGGAAGATGCCTTTTGGTGGCACTCTGGCGGAGGCTGCCGGATTAGGTGGCAGGTTTGCCCGTGGCGTTGCTGGTGCATCAATGGCCGCTCCATTGGAGTATGGTCAGGAGTTTGGGCAGACACTAGCAGAAGAGTACGGCAAAGGCGATGATCCTTTTTCCGAAGCCTCATTCAAGCAAGCCAAGAATGCCGCAGCACTTGGCGCATTAGGTGGGTCTGCGCATGGCATCATTGGTGGCGCATTGACTGGCGCACAACCAAAGACCCCACAACAAGCCGTAGCTGACATTGCCAATGCGCCCGATGTGGACAGCGCAATCAAGGCGGCAGAGGAAGCTGTTAACGCTGGGCCAAAGGTTGATGACTTCTTGGCCAGCCTGCAAAGCATGAAAGACGCTACCCGGACGGGCGGTGTGCTTCAGCGACTGCGAGACATGGGAGATGCTTCGCCCGTTTCTATTGATGACTTTTTGAATGCGCTAAGTGTTGCATCAAACCCAGTCGCCCGTATGGATCAGCGTATTTTGGCGCGTGATCAAGTAAATCAGATCATCGAGCAAATGACATCCGGCACCGGGTTTACGATGCCAGGCGAACAGGCAGAACCCGCACCAGCGACCAGCACGGCACTTGCTACGCAGCAGGGCGGCGCACTTGCAACACCCGTACAAGGGATGCAGTTTGACCCCAACACCATCGACGGGCAAACCCGCTTTGTCGATGAATTACCAGGACAACGCGCCATTGGTGGGCCGCGTGCATTGACCGGGCCGAATGACGCTGCGCCGATAGCGCCAACACCTGGACAACTCACGGCCAACACCCGCCGACAAGACCCGCGCCTGATTCCAATGTCTCGACGTGAGCAGGCATATCAACCGCCACAACTGCCTAATGTCCAAAACGCAACGCCAGGAACCCCAGCCCAAGCTCAAGCCGCGCCAGTTGAAGCGCCAAAAGATGCTGGAGTTGCAGCAGTTGCCCAAGCTGTACCCGCAGCGCCAGGAAGCGCACCCGTGGAAGCCGCTGGGGTAGCAGATGGCCCAGGATCAGATGTTGGAAACGGGTTTAAGCGCGGGCCACAAGAAGGCGAGCGTTACCGCGTTGGAGTTAGCAGTGCAACTGGTGGTGTAACCATTGAAAAGCGGCTTCCAGCAGGCACGGTCGCCACGTTCTATGTTGGGAAAGACGGCGGGCTGATTGACGCCGATGACGTAAACCTTGTTGGAACAAAAGACCGTGAGAAGTTGTGGATTCCGCCCAACAAGGAAACGGCAGACCAAGTAACTGCGATCCTTGATGGAATGGGAAAGCTCGCATTGAGTGACCCGAAGCGCCGTGCTGCAAAGGAACAGCTTAAAGCACTTGTCACTAGGTCTAGCCCCGTGGAAGCCGCTGGGGTAAAAACTCTGTCAAAAATGCTGACGCTCAAGTCAACAACCTTGATGCGTGACGATGGCAACGGACGCCGACTATACGATGTGGCTGTTTCTCCCGAGTTCAGGAACAAGCACTTTGTCAATGGAAGAATGCCAGTTGTTGATGGGCTTGAATTAAAGCCAAAGTCGGATGTAACCGGAAACGTCTACGACCGAGGTTGGGTGTTGATTGACAACCGTGAACAACTTGCAAACCGCAGGGGAAATGATGTTAAGCAGGTTCTCGACTCGGAAACTGGCAATGTGATGACTCGCCGCGAGTGGGTGGAAAACAAGGTTGCAGCTGGCCTCAAAACGTCCATCACCCAAGAGGACAAGATCAAGCCGATGTCGAAGGCCGCGTACTTCCGCGCCGACAATCGGCAGCAGGAAGCGCACGAGCGTCGCGTCAAAGAAGGCGGCAAGATCACCGAGTATCGAATCAACGGCTACAACCTCGGCAAGACCGCATACGAGTATGCGCAGCACTTGGTCAATCGCCAATCTGAATCGCAGCATCCCGACCCCGCCACGCTCCCCCGCCCGCAACTGGTCCGGCTCGCCAAGGAGCGGGGCGTCGATGTCGAGGCCGTGCCGTGGCCCCCGGGCACCCTCCACGACCTGCGTCGGACCTACGGCACGCGGATGGCCCGCGTGATCCCGATGCACGTGCTCAAGGAGTACATGGGCATTCTCGGCGAGAACGCCGGCCAGGTTATCGAGCTGATGCGCTGGGCTGCCCTGACCTCCGAGGTGTCGATCAACGTGATCCTCGCGAACAGCGTGGCGAGCCGCCGCCTGGGCCACTCCGGGCCCGAGGACATGACGAAGGTGCCGAAG
>OFQZ01000241.1_pt1 | contig 21145 bp, 34 predicted proteins | sample 1543011 | NCBI WGS metagenome assembly OFQZ01 (sample SAMN07774216, study PRJEB24372) | wastewater metagenome | isolation source: Exp Tend NO 0WW | collected 2016-02 | reverse complement strand
TATGCCTGCAACTCACCAACCAGTAGCGGGTCATTCAATATTTGCAGGTCGCCGCGTTCAAATGCAAGCGCCAACGCCTCGACCAAATTAGCTTTAGTAGCGTTGGTGAACTGCACCCCCTGCACACTAGTAGTAAACGTTGCCATAAGTTATAATTCACTCAGTCAACACCGAACACACAGGTTAAAAACTATGCAGACCTACACATGCGCTACCTGCGGCAAGACGTTTGAACGTTTCCCAAGTGCAACAAGGCGGAACAAATCGCAACAGGTCTTTTGCTCTCGCGCCTGCGCTGCGCGTCAACAACGTCGTGCGTTGCCGGAGATGGTCTGCCCCCAGTGCGGCAGAACCTTCTATCGTAAACCGTCCGAGCGGCTGTTGGCCAACAACTTTTGCTCCCGGACGTGCGCCAATCAGGCGCAATCCAGAACGATTCAAGAAGCCCCTGAACTCAGGAGGACGCAAGGGGCAGAAGTCGCGTGCCAAAACTGTGGCGTAGTCTTCTATGTGAAGCCGCACCGACTTGGGAAAGCAAAGTATTGCAGTAAGGCTTGTGCTTATGCTGCTAGGTTTGGAAGTACGTTGCCATCGCAGAAGACACAGGATATGTCTGGCAACAAAAACCCAAACTTCCGCGGGACAAACAATCACGTCACCGCTCGTCTGAACGCAACGAAGTTCTTGGGTGCAAAGTGCATGATTTGTGGCTGGGATGAAGTTGTGGACGTTCATCACATTGTTGCGCGTCGGCATGGCGGTTCCAACAGCCTGGATAACTTGATTGTGCTTTGCCCTAATCATCACCGGCTTGCGGACCTTGGCCGTATTGATGTTGAAACACTCAGTAAGATAACTCGCGCCGCAATTGCTGCACTATCGGATCGCCCACCCCAGTTTGATCGACCACTACCTGCTGAACCTGAAACCGATTAGCCATAGCCTTGATCCGCTCTACCTGGATATTCCAATCCGTTTGATTGAATCGATCCATGGCCACCATCTGGGGCGGCTGCAAAGACAGGTCGAGTACCGTAATCACGGTATAGTCCACCTTGCGGGCAAGATCGACACCCATTACATATTGATGTCCTTCGATAGCACATGGTTGCTCTTTAGCCACAGCGGCATCCAGCACGCGCCGGAACACACCGCCCGCGTCGTCCAAAAACATCGCCAGATATTCCTGCTGGAAGATACGTTCGGGCAGCGTCCGCCGCGCCTCTTCAATCTCACTCGGGAGAATATAGGGGTTCGTCACCGTCGGGAACTGCCACGAGCACCAACCACTGTCCGGCTCCTGGCCCCGCACCCACGCCCGCCAGAACCAGTTGCGCCCCTTTGGCGTCGAGATGAACAACGCATGGCCCAGCCGGTCGCTGAGCGCCGGCCGCAGCGCCTCCGTCCAGGCCGCCTCCTGGATGAAGGCGCACTCGTCCATCACCAGGAAGTCCAGCCCCTCACCGCGCAACGCCTGTGGGTTGTCTGCGCTGCGCACCTGCACCGTCCCGCCGCCAGGCAGCGCCACGAGCTGGTCCGCCCGCCGGATTTCCGCGCCCGGAATTTGTGCGGCGAGCTGGGTCACCAGCCGCCAGCCCACATGCGCCATCTTGTAGCTGGGGGCCACCCACCACGCCCGGCCACGGCTCAACCCCGTGCGCAGGCACAACAGCGCCCCGAGCCGGGTCTTGCCCCACCGCCGGCCGCAAGCCAGCACGCGAAACCGTGCATCACTCTGCACGATTTCTTGTTGTCCGGTATGTAGTGGCGGCAATTGTACGTTCAAATAACCCTCGTTACCTGTACTGCTCAGCCATCGACTTCGGCCTCGCCCCAGGTCAATCTCACCGTGACATCCTTCTGTCCCTTGCCCGCCGTCGCCTCGCTCACCCGGTCCAAGATGCTGTCCGACGCCTTGATGATGTCCTTCACGTCCGCTCGCACCTTTGCCGGCCGCTCGTCGATAACGACAGTGGCGAACCCCGCCGTGGCGATGTCCACCAACTGCCTGGCCACCGCGTCCGACGCCTCGACCAGGACATCCAGCGCACTCTGCACCGCCCTGCCCTGGCGCACCCGCATCCACCACAACGCCCGCTCCGTGGCCACCGCCAGCGCCTGCGCAATTGCCGGGTCATGCCGCCAGCCAGGCTCCCCATCGCGCCCGTACCAGGTCACCCGGTTGCAGGTATCTCGACGGCGGAACACTTCCGCCTGCGGAGTCTCGGCCGCAATCGCCGCCGCCAGCATCAGCACCGTGCGCGCCTTCTTGCCGACGTGCTCCCCCCCAATCTTGGCCAGCGCCTCATGCACCTCGAATGACATCCACTCGGGCTGAAACGCTGGTGCAGGTTGCTTTGGAGTTGAGTTAAGTTTGCCTTCCATGTGCGGGTGCGGGCTGCCGCCCGCTAGTTGTCAAAACCTTCATTATGAATATGCGAAGGCGCATCCGTGCCCGGTGCGCTGTACAGGTAAGAAGAACTTATCACCCCTGCACGCTCCAACTGCGACAACCGATGCTCCAGCAGCCGCAGCCGTTCCTCCATCGAGTCCAGCCGCATCGCCGCCAGTTCCGGCCCCGTGCGCGGCGGCAACTACGAACAGCCAGGCACGTCCTGTTGATCTTTGCAGCATCGCTCAATCCACCTATCCACGTCCTTCAACATCCCGTCCCGCATCGCCTCAGCGTTGCCGGCCGCCCGCATCCATCGCTCTTCGTCGCTGTCCGGGCGAGCCAGCGCCTCGCGCAGACACTCGGTAATGTACCGGTTAGCCGCGCTCTCTATGTCTGCCCGAAGTTGGGTGAGCCGCTCGACCTCGTGACGTGCCGTCCAGTTGCCGCTGCCCGCACTAACCACGGTCCAACCAGCCGAAGCCGCCGAGGAACATCAACAGCGACATCATCGTCAGCACGCCCGCCAGCCACAACGCCACCGTCGCCGGCAGGTCAAAAATGTGGCCGCCGTCGAGGTTGAACAGGCCAACCATGCCAAACGTCACCCCGCCGCTAAACATCAGAAAGCCCAACACCCATAGCCAGATGTTGGGCCTGCGCCGCTTCAGCCGCTCCACCTCATCATGCAGCGTCGCCACATCGCGCCGCAACAGATCAAACTCTTTTACGATCCCCACCACACGCATATTGTCGTCGCCGTACAGGAGTTTCCGCAGTTCATCTACAATGCCCTGTAGCCGGTCAACCACTTCAAAGAGATTTTCCTGAACCATCCCGCGCCACCATACCCACCAGGCCGCCCAGCGCAGTGCTGGCGGCAGTCGCAATAAGAGTGATTACCTGACCTGCCTCGACTCGGCCGAGCGCCGCCAGCAGCAGCAGCCCAACCACCGCAATCACCGGCACCAGCGCCAGCGACCCCACCGCCAGCCAGTACAGGCTGATGGCTCGCGAGTCCTTCAGAATCTCAGGCGGAACCTGCGCCGCCGGCTGCACCGTTACATCGTCCATATTGCACCCCACAAAAATGGCGGGAGCCGAGGCCGGGCCACGCGAAAAGCCGAGGCTGACCACGGCCTCGGCTCCCTGGTTGTACCCTCATTTTAGCACGGCTAGGGCTTACATCCCCGTTAGAATATCGCTACTACTACCCCGCTACCGGCCCTTTTTGCCCCTGTAGCGGCCGAAAATGCCCGTGTAGCGCAGTAGTAGTAGCGCCCGTGTCACTGTCGGAATCGACAGTGACACATCAATAGCAAAAAGGGGAGGTGGTGCAACGGTTGCACCACCTCCCAGCGATAACAGGGCCTATGCGCGGGTAGATTTCGGCGGGCGGCCTCGCTCGCCGGGTTTCATCGTGGCGATCTCGTCCTCGCTAAAAATGTACGTGCCCCCCACCATCATGCCCTTACCCCAGCGCGCGTGGTGCTCTTTGGCAATTGCCTGCGCCCGGCGGCGGCTGATGCCGTAGCGGGCGGCCAGGTCGTCCACTGTCCGCAGGTTGCCCAGGTAGTAGGCGCGTGCGCTGCCTTCGACCCGCTTGGCGACCCTTTCAAGGGCCTTGCGCAGACGGGGTTCGGTCATCGGCCCAGCACCGTTGGGGAGGTAGGTTTCTACCTCCCGGTCAATGTCAGCGGCGATCAACTGGTCGAATGTAGCTCTATCCATGATTGCTCCCTAGCATATCACCAACATCGGTGGAGAGGTCGTTGAGCGCCCGCCCCCACCGCCAGCAGTCGTAGCAACCGCGCCACCAACGTTCGGCGGACTCACGCATCTGCGCTGCGTCGAACGCGTGCAGCGCCTCCAGCGTGCTGGCGAAGTTCTCCCGAAACACCGTTCGGAACGGTTTCGAGTACGATAGGCCAGTGTCGGTTTTTTCGATATGGCAGGGGGCGAACCAGCGCCCTTCCTTGTCGCCCTCTTCGCCAACGTGAAGTTCCGGCGCGACGCCCCAGAACTCCCATGCGCTGATCTCGCCGCGGTGCACCCGCCGTCCTGTCGCGGCGCGGAAAACCCGCAGCGCCGCCGTGCCGTTCTCGACAAACGACGCCGGGTCGTTGGCGGAGAACTCGTATGCGTAACTGTGACCGTCTGACCATCGGAGTTTCATAGCGCCCCCACTCCTGCCAACTCTTTTGCGGCGCGGTTGGCCGCAATCTGCAACTGATCGACGGCGGTATACAGCGCGTCATCACTGGCGCTAACGGGAAGGTTTTGATACGCCTCGCCAAGGCGCCGAAGCTCTTGCGTTGTCGCCTCACTCAGTCCGGCGGCGTCAACAAACCCGCCATTTCCCCACGTGCAGACCCGCACTCCTGGAGCGTCCGTATCCTCGATATTTGCCTTACCGTATTTTGGCATCAAGTGAATAATCATCGTTCGTTCTCCTGTGTCCTGTCGGTTAACTGCCCTATGCTTCTATTATACGCATATGCGTACATTTGTCAATAGAAAATATGCGTATTTGCGCACATTTAACCTTAAAATTTCGCGCCGTTCTCCAAAACAGAAAACCCCGCCGGGCTGGGGCGAGGCGTGGGAGTTAACTCCTATGCGCGTCAGAGATGTCTCCTACCCCAGCCGCCAGTTATCCACCGGGCTTGCCCGTCGGTGCGCCTCCGCAATATCCGTCTGGGCCAGGGCCAGGTAGCGCCGCACCATATCCATCGACGAGTGCCCGAGCAGCCGTTGCAGCGTGTACACATCGCCCCCGTTGCGCAGGTACGTAATTGCGAACGTGTGGCGCAATCGGTGCGGCGTCACCGGCTCCACAATCTCCGCCCGCTCCCCGGCCGTCGTCAGCATCTTGCGCAGCGCATTGCGGTCCAGCGCCTGCCGCTTGCTCGTCTCGAACAGCGGATCGTCCGGCCTGGTGTCCTTGCGCTTGGAGACATACTTCCAGACCGCCTCCCGCGCCAGGTTGCCCACGTACACCGTTCTGCCTTTGTCGCCCTTCCCATGCCGCACCTGTAGCGCCCCCGTCTTCACATCCACGTCTCGCAATTCCAGGTCGCACAACTCCGACGCCCTGATCCCCGTGTCCAGCAACACCAGCACAATCGCCCGGTCCCGCACACGCGTCGAGCGCAGTGTCGTCGCCCCTGCCCGCTTCTCCCCGTCCCACACCGCCGTCCGCTCGCAGGCCAGCAGCAGCTCGCGCACTTCCACCTTGCTCAACGGTATGATCGCCCTCGACTCCGCCTTGGGCATCTTGATCTTGTAGCGCCGGATCACATGCTCGACGCCCATCTCCCCCTCCAGCCACGTGAAGAACGCGCTGAGACCAATCCAGGCATTCTTCACGCTCTTCGGCGCCAGCTCCTCTTCAATCCTCAACTGGTACAGGAACCGGCGCACGTGGTCCGCCCCCAGCTCACTTGTATCCACATCGCCGATACACTCCACCCACTTGCGCAGCGTGTTCCGGTACTCCCGCATCGTGTTGATCGAGCCTGCTCCAGCTCGATACAACAAAAACCCCTCAATCGCCAGGCTCAGCCGCATGCACTCCTCCAGTCCGTCAGCCCCTAACCATGAGGTCTTAGGTTGTCACCATCCATGAGGTTTCCAGTTCAGCCCCTTCCGCACACCCGTTCTGTTCAGATAACAAAAACGTCCTGTATAACAAGACAGGCACCCCCGTTTCCGAGAGTGCCTGTCTATGCGTGATTCGTGGTGGGCGAGATAGGACTTGAACCTACGACCTCACGGATGTGAACCAGGCCAGCCGTGCCGGCCACTCCCAGCCGCACGGCCATTAGTTATCAGCCATCCATGCGGGTTCCACTGCCCCGAACCAATCGCAGTATGGATGTGCTTTGTGCTTACTCGCCTCCCCCTGCGATGGTGCCCTTAAGAAGCATTTCATGGACTTCCTGCATGATCGGACGGTAGGCGGCAGGCATTTCGTTCTCATCGGCCATTTGCTTGGCGGCACTGGCCGCCCGCCGAAACACGGCGTCTATTTGCTCACGACTCAGAACGCCAGCTTCCTGCAAAGTCATAACCAGGGACGTAACGACTAACTGGCCATAAGCGGCTGCGAAGTAAGTCGTCGCGTCAACGTTGGTTGGCTGCGTATTCATCGAATCCCTTTCTCAACTCAATTGCGCTGTACAGATAACGGCTTGTTATCAGTACAGCAGCCAAAAACCTACCCAACTGGCCGGGTGGACAAACCCCGCGCGTGCCGCCATCAATCCATTTCCTGCCGCAGCCGCTCCTTCTCTTCGCGCTCCCTGCGTTGGTTCCGGCTGCCCACCACAAACGTCGTTACCAGTGAGCCAAGCGCGGTCACGATGCCGACAATCCCGATCACCTCTTTGCCTGTATAGACCAGAATGAAGGAGCCGACCAACACCACCAGCGCAATTACCGCACCCAGGATGAGCCCGGCCCACGACCTGCGCACGTCGGACGTGATCACCATCTTCTCAAGGCTCATCCGGTGATTGCCCTGCTTCACAAACTGGTCAACGATTTGTTGCGCGCTGCCCGGCACGATTTGCTCGTACTGGGCAAGTAGCTCAGGCGGAGGTATCGGCCCGGAGTAGGTCTTTGAAACGGAGATTGAAGTCATTCTGGAAGTGCCACCGTTCCTCTGAGAAAGGTTTTGCTCAGAGGGAGCTGGCGGCTCGGCAGGCTTACGTGCAGGAGGGTTAGAGGTGGTCTTCCGATTGCGTCTGCTCATCTTCGCCCAACATCGGGTGCGCTTGGGTGATCTCGCGCACGGCGCGCATCATGTCCTCGCCAATAGCATGCCAGTCCGCAGCTATGGCAGTGCAGTCCGCTTCCGTCTCGTCGTGCGACACGTTATACACCTGGAGAGTGTTACCAAAATCAAACAACCGCGCCATCCCCTCAAAGAACGAAGGTCGCGCAAACAGCAATGAAGTGTAGAACGACATAGTTGCTCCTATTCCCCAAGCTCATCAGCCAGGCATCTTAGGAGTATACATGATATTGACAATGTTTACAGTACGAATCTTCTCCGTTCTCCGATCTTGTATCTTGTCACTATCCAGCGCCCACAGTCCCGATAATTCCCTCTTACCTGTACTGCACAACCACCTCACTGTCGATTCCGACAGTGACATTACTTCGCCTCGCGCCCCTGCACCTGCACCGTGTACGCGTTCACCTGGTCAGCCGGCAGCGGCAGAATCGTCTCGAACGGCGCCGACTGCCCCGGCTCCAGCACGTCTAGCTTGGTGTACCCCTCGCCCACCTGCACGATCTTCCCGTCCTTGTAGAACGTCACGATCCCCTTCACATACCGCAGCGGGACCGTGCCCGTGTTCTTCACCTCGCCGACCACACTGATCCAGCCGACCGGGCTTACCGTCGAACCGACCTGCGTCAACTCAAACGGCGGTCGCACATCCACCTTGTACTGCACCCCGCGCAAGTCCCGCAGCACCCCGCCCTGGGCCGCAGGCGCAGTCCCGGCCGGCGCCGCCTGGGCCGCCACCACCGACGCCCCGCGCCCTTCCAGCCGCACCTGCACCGCAATCGCCATCGTCATCGGCGCCGTCAACGTCACCGCCTGGCCGTTCACCACCCCGCCCAGCGTCACATTCACTGGCACCGCCTGGTTCACCGTCACCACCACCGGCTGGAGCAGACTCACCGCTCCGCCCTGCGCCAGCACCACCAGCGCCCCACCAAGCAGCAGCACCGTGGCCACCGCCAACGCATACAACACCCGCCGCATGCTTCACCCCTCACTGTCGGAATCGACAGTGACCTTCTCCCTTACGTTTTGCCTATTGACACAACCCGCTATACTATCTACTAGAACGCCCGTTCGTATTAGTCCCCAGCCCGAGGATCGCACTCATGCCCAAGCGCAGCCGCGCCTACCGCTCAGAGTTCGCATCGATGCCCACACCGCAGCGCAAAACCAACCTATCCCTGCTCGACCGGCTCCTGGTCCACTTCGGACTGCGGCAACCGCCCGCGCCACCGCGCCACGATCTCATCGACCAGCCGCAGCGCCGTCGCCCGGTCTCCCGACGCGTCCGCCCGTAGCGCCTCCTCCACCTCATCCGCCAGCGCATCACCGCCCAGCGCCAGGATCAGGCCCATCATCCGGTCATAGTCCCGCAGGTCCTGCGCCCGCTCCGCTTCCGCCAACACCCGCGCATGCGCCACCAACTCAGCCTGGCGCGCCTCGGACATCTCGGCCATGAGTTCGACCACCTCTTGAACCGTCTCAGGTAGAGGCTCGCCAGTATTGGGTAACGGGTTGTCGGTTACTGCCAGGATGTAATCAGCGGACGTTCGGTAACGACGAACCAGACGGGCAAGTAGGTCCCATGTGGGCGGTTCGTTTGTGCCTAATTCGAGCTTAGATAGGTATTGGCGGCCAACCTGTTCGTACTCGGCCGCCTGCCCTAAAGTTAGCCCAGCGCGTTCACGCTGCTCCCGTAACCGCTGCCCCCAGATCATTTCCTCTATGGTATCGCACTTCTGCCGAAATTGGTGCGCCAACTTGGTTACAGGGTATTGACAAGTATCCCCAATACGGCTATACTTGCCAATAGCTAGAACCAACTTAGCTACAGGAGCAACCACAATGGGCAAACGCAAGAATTACACCGAGTGGATCAGGCTCGTGGCAACTCCACAGGACAAGGCGCTGCTGGAGGCCATCAAGATGGCCAACGGCGACGAAGGCTTTTCGACCACCGTGCGCGGCCTCATCCGTGAGGAAGCTGCGCGCCGTGGCATCCAGCCGGTCCACGTCGCCACCCAGCCCACACGCCAGGAGCAGGCCGCGTAACCTCTAGTGCCTGGGAGCAGCCAGGCTGAAATCGCAGGAGTGCAGAGATGACCGCCAGTCTTTCTCAAACGACCACCACCGACATCATCGTCGCCCGTCCGGCCGGCATCGGCATGGACTGGGTCGTCCCCGGCGTGGACGAAGGCGACCTCCAGGCCATCGCCTGGCAGCGCGCCAAAGACGCCTGGCTAGAATCCAAGCGCCGCAAGAGCGGGTCCGCCAACACCGTGCGCGCCTACCAGAACGACTGGACCCAGTTCTTCACCTTCGTAGAGAAGGCCCCCTGGAACGTCAGCAGCCGCGACGCCGACGCCTGGATCGGCGACCTCGAAGCCGCCGGCATCAGCCAGACCAGCATCAACCGCAAGCTCGCCGCTTTGTCCTCGTTCTACCAGTTCGTCGTCGATAAATTCACCTTCATCGGCCGCGACCAGGTCGAGCGCAGCATCTACATCGACAGCAACGGCAACCCCCGCCACAACCCGTTCCGCAAGCCGGAGCGGTTCAAGGTTGACCAGTACAACCACTCGTCACCGATGTCGGTGGACACCGTCAAGAAGGTGCTGGAAGCCATCAACACCAGTTCCCTCACCGGCAGCCGCGACTACGCCCTCATCATGGCCTACATCTTCACCGGCCGCCGCTCGTCAGAAATCGCCAACCTGCGCTGGGCCGACATCCAGACCGACCAGGTCAAGGGCCGCTACTACTACGAATGGCAGGGCAAGGGCGGCAAGGGGCGCACGGACGAACTGCCCCCGCCGGCCTACCACGCCATCACCAACTTCCTGCGCGTCAACGGCCGGCTGGAAACTATCATGCCCAGCGATTACATCTTCCAGGCCGTCTACGCTGACCGTGCGGCCCGGCTGCCCAACGTGCGCGGCCAACTGGAGACCAACCGCCCCATCAGCGGCAGCATGATCAACCGCATCGTCAAGCGCCACTTCGTCAAGGCCGGCATCGCCCCCGAGGCGATTCACACCCACACCCTGCGGCACACCGCAGCGCACCTGCGCTATCGGGACGGCGAAGGCCAGGACCTGCTGGCCATCAGCCGCTTCCTCAACCATAGCAGCGTCGCCATCACGCAGATTTACTTGTCGAAGATGCAGAAGCCCGTGGACACCGGGTGGACGGAGGTCGCAGCCCAACTATCAATGTTGTAGCAGTACGGATAAGAAGAGGTTATCGGCCCTGGAAAAGGGGGCGGCCTCGACGGAGCAGGTCGAGGCCGCAGTTGAAATCGCGGGAGTGCATTGCAATTTCATTCACGAGGATAGCACACATGAACGACACAGTCCAGACCCACACAGAAAATGACCTACAGCAGCACATCGACGCCGCCCTGGACGCCGCCTGGGAAACCCTCAAGCAGCGCGAACTGATCGCCGAACGGAACCGGCTTGAAGCAGCCGCCGAGGCTGAGTTCATGCTGCGCCAGAAGTGGGAACCCACCCTGGACGCCATTCGCCAGCGCCTGCCCGACTGGGTGCGGCCCTACCTCAAGCAGCCGGACGTGCAGCCCTCCGACTACACCGACGCCCGCGGGCACGCCTACGCCCCCGTCATGATCGCCATTCCCGGCTGCACCCCCATCGCCGCCTGGGCGCTCGGCAACGGCATCACCTTTGAGGCCAGCGCGCCCATCCTGTGCGAAGACGAAGACACCGGCACGAACTACGTCCACGTCAGCCCTGCTTTCGCCCGGCGCACCTGGTGGGACACCGCCCACAGCGACCCTAACTTCGCCGTCGCCCTGCTCACCGCCCGCCAGCAGTACGAGTCCCAGCAGCGCCTCCAGGCCCAGGCTGACGACTTCAACCAGGTCAACGCCGAAGGCACCCTCTACATCCCCGACCCCGATCCGGAGCCGCAGCCCCCGGCCGAGCCGACCGCCGCCCAGAAGCGCGCCGCCATGCTCGCCGACACCGCCACCGCCATCGCCAGCTTCGCCGAAGCGGACTGGCTCATCACCCGCGAGAACCGCGGCAGCGACGGCCAGCCGGACGACTACGCTGACGACCGCGCCGTCCTGCTCGCCACCGTTGGCCTCACCATCGCCGCCCAGTTGGCCCGTATCGCCGATGTGCTGGAGGCGAGCCGTGGATAACCAGGACCCCTTCGGCAACTTCTTCTACTTCATGCTCATCTTGGGCATCGTCGGCGTCGTCGGTTTCTTCGCTGTAGCCCTGGCCGCTGGAGGCTGATCATGGATACCACCGTCATTTTTCTGCCCACGGAACTGCTCGCCCGCGTCGGCGTCTGGCACAACCTCAGCGACCACGGCAAGCTCGCCGTCATGGACAACTACTACAAGCTCGTCCAGAACCAGGGCGAGCGCCTGGCCGGCGGCGAGCAGCCCACCCGGCTGCCCCTCATCTGGATCGCCCTGGCCGAGGCTGTCGGCCTCACCGTCTCCGACGATGGTCGCATCGTCGATGGCCCCCACACCGACGTGGCTGGCCTGTAGAAATAAGGAGCATTACATGTACATCGACGCCGAAGACCTCGTCCACGAAATCTACTGCCGCCACCTGCGCAGCCTCACCATCGCTAACAGTGCGAGCATGAGCGTGCCCGTCGCCACCGTCCGCCTTGTCCTGCACCTGGCCCTGAGCGAACTCGCCGACCGCATGGCCCCGCCGCAGCCGGCCGAGCCGCAGCCCGAGCAGCCCATCGCCGTGGCCAGCGCCAACTTCGCCGCCACCGTCCAGGATGTCCCGGCCGCCAATGTCACTGTCGATTCCGACAGTGAGCCGCAGCCCAAGAAGCGCATGGGCCGCCCGCCCAAGGCCAAGCCCGAGCACCGCTCCGAGCGACAGCCCGAGCCGCAGCCGGTCACCAGCCAGTACAACATCGCCGTTGCCGCCCCCGCAGCCATCGGTATCGACCCCGACCTGGTCACCAGCGGCGACGACGAACCCATCACCATGAACGGCATCCTGCGCCGCCAGGAGACCGTCACCAAGCGGGTCAATGGCGTCCCCACGGCCGTCACCCGCGAGTACATCGAACTGCGCTAGGAGCCGACCGTGACCACGCCCACACCACTCGACATCAGTTGGCTCAAACAGCAGTTGCGCACCGCCCTGGCGGGCGCCGCCAGCGACAGCACCAGCACCCCTGTCATGCTCAGCCGTGGCGCCGCCGAACTCGCCCTCTACCTCATCGAGCACCCGGCCCCGCAGCAGCACCGCTACGACATCGACAACGATGCTCTGCACTGCGCCATGCTCGACGAACTGCGCCGCCTCGCCAAGGGCAACGAGGCACCGAGCAAGGGCCGCTGGGACGCCCAGCGCGACCGTGCCCTGCCTAGCGCCCAACACTGCTGCTACCGCCTCAACCGTCGCTGGGTGGACCTGGTCAAAGAAGCCGGGCTCGAGCTCGGCCCCCACGCCCAACGCTACTACGACGACGAGCCGGAGCAAGACTCCGGCCGTCGCACCAACATCATGTACGACGACCCCTTCGATGGCGCCGACGCCCTGGCCTACACCGCCGAGAGCGTCGCCACCGTCGTGGTCGGCAACCAGCGCATCACCCGCCAAACCTTTTCGCTGAGGTGATTATGAGCAGACTCCCAACCCCAGACGTCCTTGGCGACGTCCTGGGCGCAGCCCCTTCCATCGCCGCCGTCGACGTGGACCGGGTCCGCATCGACGGCGGCACGCAGATGCGCGCTAGCCTAGACGACGACACCGTCCAACGCTACGTCACCGTCTTGCAGGATGCCGGCGACGCCTGGCCCTTCCCCGTCATCACCGTCTTCTACGACGGCCAGGCGCACTGGATGGCCGATGGCTTCCACCGCCATGCCGCCGCCCGCCGTGTCGGCCGCGTCGCCATCCCCGCCGACATCCGTGCCGGCACCCAGCGCGACGCCGTGCTCTTTGCGGCCGGGGCCAACGCATCCCACGGTCTCCCGCGCAGCCAGGCCGACAAGCGCCGCTCCGTCCGCTGCCTGCTCACCGACCCCGAATGGTGCGGCTGGGCAGACCGCGAGATCGCCCGCCGCTGCAACGTCTCCGCCGACCTGGTCGGCCAACTGCGCCGCGAGCTTTACCCGCCCGCGCCCCCCGTCACTGTCGATTCCGACAGTGAGCCAGCCGTAGCCCCTCCCCAGCACCGCACCTACACCACCAAGGCCGGCACCGTCGCCGTCATGGACACCAGCCGCATCGGCCAGCGCCCCGAGCCGTCCTACATCGCCGTGTGGGCCATCGAGCAGTATGTCAGCATCGCCTACGCCGACCTCTTCCCCCAGGAAGACGCCAACGCCGCCATCGCCGCCGCCGCTGAGATGCGCCGCCAGGCCCGTGCCGGTGTCGGCAACGTCATCACCTACGTCGCTAACCTGATGGACGCCGACGGCAAGGAGTTCCGCAAGGGCGACCTGATCCGCGCCATCAACAAGCAATGCGAACTGCTGGAACAGGTCAATGGCGTCCCCAGCCCGGCCCCGGCCGCCGTCGATGAGACCCCCGCCGCCAAGCTGCTCGTCGATTGGACCCCGGACGACTGGGCGCAGTACGAAGAGCAGCAGCAGCAGCTCGCCCCCGTCCTCGTCTCCCAGCGCGACGACTACGACAGCGACGAGTGGTACACCCCCGAAGAAATTACCCGCACCGCTGCGCACGTCATGGGCAGCATCGACCTCGACCCCGCCTCGTGCGAACTGGCCCAGACCGTCGTCCAGGCCGCCGCCTACTACACCAAGATTGAAGACGGCCTGCACCAGACCTGGCAGGGCAACGTCTGGCTCAACCCGCCCTACTCCCAGCCCCAAGCCTGGGTAGACAAGCTCTTCAAAGAGATGCAGGCAGGCCGGGTCACCCAGGCCATCGTCCTCGTCAACAATGCCACCGAGACCGCCTGGTTCCAGCGCCTGCTGGGCGAAGCCAAGTTCGCCTGCTTCCCGTCCCGCCGCCTCGCCTTCTGGCGCCACGACCACAGCAACGTTGGCGCCCGCCAAGGCCAGTGCCTGTTCTACTTCGGCAATCGCCCCGAAGCGTTTTACAGCGCGTTCGGCGCCACCGGCGTCGTTCTACGGAGGCTCAAATGACCACCGCCGTCTACAGTTTCCAGCAACAGTTGGCCAAGGGCCAGACCTACGAACAGCAACTCGACGCTGCCTTCGCCGACCGCTTCTTCATTCGCCCGGCCACCCGCGCTGAGCAGCGATGCGGCATCGACCGCATCTACCGCCCGCGCAAGTCGCCCGACCAGGTCCTCACCGTCGAGTACAAAGCCGACCAGACCGCCGGCCGCACCGGCAACGCCTTCGTCGAGACCGTCAGCGTCTCCACCACCGGCAAGCCCGGCTGGGCCATCAGCAGCCAGGCCGACTGGCTCTTCTACCTGGTGCTCGGAGCCGCCGAGGCCCTGTACATCCTCCAGATGGCCAAGCTGCGTGCCAAGCTGCCCGCCTGGCGCAGCCGCTACCAGGAGCGCCACATCCCGAACGAGGGTTACTTCACCGTCGGGCTGCTCGTGCCCCTGGACGAGTTCGAGAAGATCGCCTATGCCGTCGTCTAGCGTGCCAGCGTCGGCCGGAACGTCGGGGGACGCGGCCCGGCCCACTTGGCACGACGACATACACGCCGGGCGGTGTGCTCGTGAGGATGGGTTGCACCGCCCAGTCGTGATGTACAGGTAATCGCCGTTATTGATACAGGAGCAGTGACTATGACTACTTTGCAAGTGCTCTGTCGCTATGAAGATGACCCGTCTGTCGGGAATTTTTGGGTAACAATGGACGAGCTCGCTAACGCACTGAGTGCTCTCCAGACAACGGTGCCAGATGGCGCGGATGATGCCCAGGATGATGCCCCGCCGCCGAAGTACAGCACGTACAAGTGGCGCGTAGAGGCGATAGGTGGACACCACGACAATTGGACGTACGCTGCCCTCTACGCATGCGATGCCATACCAGTTAGCGGTGACACCCACAAGCGGGTTCTGGACGCCCTCGCCGCCATGACCACCCGCGCTGAGCGGGCCGAACGGCTCATCGAGGACTTGACACCGGGCGGCAGCGAATTTCACGGCAGCCCGGCGCGCTGCGCTGAGTTTGTGCGCAACCGCATGGCTGGCGTAATCGAGCAGGTGAAACTCCGTCAGGCCGCAGAAGCCAAGCTGGAGACGGCAATCACGCGCGCCGGGCAGTTTGAGGCGCGGTTAGATGACGCTCAGATGGATATTGCGCGGTTGTGCGGGTTGCTACGTGGCGTGCGCTACGTCAACACAGTGGGCGATATTCAGCGTTTGGTGCGGGCGTGCGAGGCGGTCGAGGCGCGGTGGGGTATCAAGCCCCAGGCGGTGCAGCCGTGAGCAAATCAGTCAAGCGGGCGGCACTGCGGGTGGCGTTTGTGCAGGAAGATGGGTCGGCGCTAGAAGATGTGGCGCTAGAGGCGGTCAAGGCTTACGACGCCGGGCAGCCCGGCATTGTGCTGGCGCAGCTTGGTTCAACCTCCGAATCCGAGGCCCGGCGGTTTCGGTTTTCCAGCATGGATGTAATGTTTTTGCCCGAACCATACGCCGCTCGCGTGCAGGAGATTGTCCGCGAGTGCGTTGCTGCAAAGCTCCAGGAGGTGCAGCAATGAGAATCCGCTTTTGGCTCATTGTTGGCGAGGACGAATCCGTACGCGTGCGCAAAGGCACGCCGTTGCGCGGGTCACTCAGTGAGACGGAGGTCGCCATCCCGCTGACGCTCGAAATCCCGTCGTTATGGTTCAGCAATCGTGGCGATGTCATCACAATAGCCATCCCGGAGCCAGTGCGTCCGTCCATCGGCGTGGAGGCGGGGCAGCCTGTGGAGGGAATGGACACCTGTCCTCAGTGCGGGACAATCACCGTTGGCAGTGGCACGCCGCTCGCCTACGAGTGCCCCAACTGTGGCTGCGCCTGGACAGATGTGGAGGCCCAGCCGTGAGCTTGCCGACATGCCCTGAATGTGGTGCAACCATGCGCCAATGGGGTGGCCGCAGCGCAAAGCATGGCCGTGAGTGGATGTGCCCCGTCAATGAGGCCGAAGTCACAAGAGACGAGCGCGGCATCTGCCACCGGCAACCGGACTCCAAACACAAGGTTTTGAGAATCTGGTCAGAAGATGAATTGCAGGTCAGATAAGAGGGGATTATCCATCCATGACCGAAGACGACAAATCACCCGACCAGGAAGCCCGCGACAGCTTGATCGCATTAATGTACGGCATCTTTGCCGCCGGCGGCTTCGTCGCCGGCCTGGCCGCCATGTGGCTGCTCACCCGCATCTGGAGATAACCATGCAACTCGACGACTACCAGGCCGCAGCCGTGGCCACCGCATCGCCCAACATCGACGCCACCTACCTCGCCGCCAAGCTCATGATCGAGGCGGCCGAGGCAGCGCAGCCCATCATCAAGCGCCAGTATCACGGCGCCGCCCTCGACTTCAACGCCCTCACCGAGGAACTGGGCGACGTGCTCTGGTACGTCGCCGCCCTGGCCCACGCCTACAACCTGCCGCTGGAGCGCATCGCCGCACTCAACCTGTCCAAGCTCGCCGCCCGGCACGGCACACAGTACAACCCGGCCCACTACGCCGCCACTGTCGATTCCGACAGTGAGGGGAGCAACCAATGACCACAGCCACCAAGCCCAAGGCCGCCACCAAGCTCGACCAGATCGCCGCCACCATGTACGCCGACGTGGATCGCCCCGGCAAGTGGACCCGCACCAAGCTCGCCCACGGCCTCGACATGATCCTGCACCGCGTCGACGAACACCGCTGGCGTCTGGCCCTGGCCCGTGAAGGCATCTACCCCAGCGACACCGAGATCGCCATCTGCCGCGAATCATTCGACGTGCCACCCGCCGCCGAAGAGAAGCGCACCCAGAAAGTGCACCACCATCCCAAGACCAAGCGCACCATCGTCTACCACGTCGCCGAACTGACGTGGATTGAGCAGTAACTAGGAAGACCAGCATGTGTCAGCCCGAATTTGAAGCCGCCTGGGCCGTTATCGAATCCGCCGATATTTCCGCCCAGGAATACCGAGCAGCCATCCGCATGCTCAAGATCGCCAGGGACAACAACGGTCATTTCTGGCTCAGCCGTGAAGACGCCTGCGAACTGTGTGGCGTCTCCTGGCCCAGCGTCTGCCGCATGCTCCGCAACCTCACCGCTGCCGGCGTCCTGCGCCACCACACCAACAACATGGCTTACATCATCTTTACACAGTGGGCAGCGCCGCGCACCGCATGCGCGTCAGAAAACATGCCATGTTTTTCCACGCGCACCGCAGGATTTGAAGACGACGACGATGCCCAGGGCGACGAGCAGCCCGACGGGCCAGAAAACATGGGACGCGCGTCAGAAAACATGCCATGCGCGCAAAACACACCGGACGCGCGTGGAAAAACATGGGGTGCGCGTCCTAAGGTAGGTAGGATAGGAGGTATTTACTCTCCTACACCCAATGAGGAAACCTACCTACCTACCCTACCCCGCCCGGACGAGCCGCCAACGCACGACCCAACGCCGCCCGAGGAGCAACCGCTGCCGGAAGAGCAGCGCCGCAACTACGAACTCCTCACCGACCCCGAGGTAGGCATCGACAAACGCTCGGCGCGTCGCTTTGCCTCTACCTGGCACTGGCCAGCCCTCCTGGCCGTGGTTTGCAAATGGCGTCGCGACGCCGACGACGGCCAGGTCGAGGGCAACGGCGCGCTCCACTACCGGCTGCGCCAGGGCTACGGCGCCACCCTCACCCCCCGTGACCGCGCCTCGCCCCTCTACCAGCGCCATGTTCCCGAGGAGGAGCGCCGGGCTGAGGAAATGGCCCAGCGCATGTCCGACGAAGAAGAGCGCCGCCACAAGTACATCCCGGATGAATACGCCGACATCATCCTCGGCTGAAAGGAAACGCAACGTGACACCCATCGCCGTCGCCATCATCACCGCCCTGCTGGTCGTCATCGCCGCCCTGGGCATCGCCCGGCGCAACGACGCCATCACAATCGAGTACCTCAAGTGGTGCGCCAAGCTGGACCGCAAAGAGGTCCGTGAGCAGGCCGCCAAAATGCGCCAGCTTGAAGCCGCCCTGGCCAGCGCCACCGACCGCGCCAACGCCGCCAACCGCCGCGCCGCCCAGGCCGCCAACGCCATCCGCAACCTGCCGCCCATGGTCGATGCCGAACTGCCCGTCGGCGTCCACCTCGGCCCCTTCAGCGTCAACTAACCCACCGGAGAGCAGTCCGGGTAACAACCGCTTATCGGTACAGGGAGTGTATGCAAACCAACAACGCCACCAGCCGCAGCGTCACCGACACCCAGGCCCTTCTCGCCGGCGAGATCGACCTGATCAACCGCCACTTCAGGGCCCACCAGGTCAAGGCCCTGGCCCACGTGCGCCGCACCATGTGCGTCCGCAGCAGCTTCATCGCCTACGGCCTGCGCCTCGCTGAGGAAGAGCAGATCAAGCGCGTCGAAGCCACCCTGCGCGAACTTTCCAACGCCCTCACCATGCAGCGCATGCGCCAGGGCATCACCGGCCCCTGCCCCGTCCGCCTGCGCGATTATCCCGTCGCGCTCGAGGTCCCGTTCCCGAGCCCCACGCCCCTCGACTGGCGCAAGGCGCGCCTGCACATCCCTGCCATGCGGGCCCTTGTGGGGCAGTCATACCCGTTCAGCGGCGCCCAGGCGGAAATCATCGACCTCGACCGCCATTACCACATGCTCGTCGCCGCCCAGTCTGGTGGCGGCAAATCCACCCTCATGCGCATGGCCCTGGCCACCCTCGCCCTCAACACCTCGCCCGACGCCCTGCACATCGTCCTGGTAGACCTCAAGGCCGACGACCTGGTCCCCTTCGCCAAACTGCCCCATGTCGAGCGCCTGGCTGCGAGTGTTGACCAGGCCGCCCGAGCCATCGCCTCCGTGCATGACCTGCGCGACCAGCGCATCGCCGGCGCATCTAAGAGCTATCGCCTCCTGCTCGTCATCGACGAGCTGGCCGAGCTGGGCGAGCACAAAGAAGTCCTCGTCCAGCTTGGCCGCATCCTCAGCACCGGACGGTCGCTCCGAATCAATGTGTGGGCCGGCACCCAGTACCCAACCGCCGCCACCATCGGCAGCGTTGTCTCCAAGTCCTTCACCACGCGCTTCGTCGGCCGCGTGGTCGGCGCCCAGGCCGCCCAGGTAGCCGCCCAGCGCCCTGCCACCGGCGCCCACCTCCTCGCCTACCCCGGCGACTTCCTCCGCATCGACGGCCCCGATCTGGTGCGCCTCAAAGCCTACAACCTCCCGGCCGAGACCGCCGACGGGCTGATCAAAGCCGTGCGCGACCGCTGGGGCGAGAGTCACCAGCCCGGCCTCACTGTCGATTCCGACAGTGACACCCAGCCCGTGGCCACCGCCCCGGCCGCCCAGCCAGCCCCGGCCGGCGACGATAGCACCGACATCGCCGACCGCATCCGCCCCCTCTGGCAGCAAGGCGCCAGCCTCGCCGCCATGATCCGCGCTGCCTACGGCCCCACCGCCAACACCGGCGGCAGCAATCGCCTCAACGTCCTCAAGGCCCTCGAACGCATCCAGGCCGAGCCGCAGCCGGCCCAGCCCGAGGCCCCCATCATTCGCCTGCGCGCCTAAGGAGGAGCAGCCCTATGGAAACTCGCACCGGCCGCCGTGACTGGCCCCTGGCCATCATCGTCCTCGCCGCCCTCGGCTTCATCGTTTTGTCCATGTGGTGGATGTCGGAGAACTTCGGCGCCATGTTCGCCATGGCCGTCGCCGGCAGCCTGGTCGGCGCCCTGCTCGTCAGTTGGGGGGTCGTCATGAACCACGCCTCGACCAAGGGCACACTGGAGAACGCTGCCGACTTCAACCGTTCGTTGGCGCTTACCGAGAAAGCTCGCCAGATGACCTATCGGGAAGGGGCTAAGGGCGAGCGTGAAGCCTTCAACGCTCGCGCCAAGCTCGTCACCATCGACGAAAAGCGCATCGACCAGATCGCCCAGCAGCGTGCCCGCCTGCTCGCCGGCCCCACCCAGGCCGAGCAGCAGCCCGACAACCGCTGGATGATGGAAGATGACTTCGAGGATGAAACCGTGGATGCGAGGTGGTACGAATGACCGACATCATCGTCGCCCAGGGCATCTGTTCGCCCCTGCGCCCCAAGCTCGTCGCCACCTTCGCCCCCTACGGCTTCAAGGGACTGACCATCGACGCCTGGTCGCAGGACGAAGACGGCACCAACCGCCGCACCGATGGCGACAGCTTGGCCCCGCTGCATGTCGCCGTCGTCTCCGTGCGCCCCCAGGCCGCCGTCTGGGCAGAATACGTCATCTGCCGCCACATCGCTGCCAACCCCACCGTCGGCATGCGCCTGATGAGCCGTCCGCTCGACCCGCGCAACCTCAAGTGGGCTGCCAAGTGGCGCGACCTGCCCCCTGCTTGGCGCCAGCCGGGCTGCAAGGCCCAGCCGCAGCCTGCGCAGGGTAAACAGCCCTCGCGGCGTCCCACGCCCCGCCCTGCCCCACGTGGCAGCCTGCTGGACCGCCTGGTTGAATTGCTTGGAGGGAAATGATGCTCAAAACCGGAGGCAGTGCCGACACCATCTTCTTCGCCGAAGACGTGCTCAACACGATGTCGGCCATCCTGCTAACCAATGAGAGCCTGACCGCCGGGACGGAAGACTACGGCACGCAGATGTACCGCAAGGGTTTCAACGCCTGCCTGGCCGCCATGTCAGTCGCCTTCGGCGTCGATATAGAGCGCGGCTTGGTTGGCCAGATTCAACCCGGCCTGCACGGCCGCGGCCGCGGGTTTGGGATCGACCTGCACCGGGTACGGCCAGGGCGGCTCCCGCGTCACGGATCCGAACGGCATCGGCAAGTCCTCGGGCTTCCTCACGGTGCC
>OFQZ01000240.1_pt1 | contig 21168 bp, 29 predicted proteins | sample 1543011 | NCBI WGS metagenome assembly OFQZ01 (sample SAMN07774216, study PRJEB24372) | wastewater metagenome | isolation source: Exp Tend NO 0WW | collected 2016-02 | reverse complement strand
CGTGTGCTCTTCCGATCTGCCGAGGCTACGAACACGTGACAGCGTTTAACCCTCAGTACGTATCTCGTCAAACACGTAGTTGACATCATTCTCAAGTTCGGCTACGATGGTTTTATCAGGTCGGGAGGTACCCGACATCGCAGCACCACAGACGAAAGGACATCAGATCATGGCACACGAAGTTGAGACCATGTTCTCCGCACGAGAGGTCCCGTGGCACGGGCTTGGCGTCATCACCGAAGACGTTCTGACCGCGAAGGACGCGATCATCGCCGCCGGGCTTGACTGGGACGTCGAGCTTCGCAACATCTACGTCGCGTCGAGCGACAAGAAGAGCAAGCTCATTCTCCCGGGCAATCACGCCGTCGTCCGCACTTCTGACGATCGAGTTCTCGGCACCGTGCGGTCACGGTACGTGCCATTTCAGAACCGCGACGCGTTCGCCTTCGCTGACTCGCTCGTCGACTCCGGCGAGGCCAAGTACGAGACGGCCGGCGCTCTGCGTGACGGACGCGTCGTGTTTCTCACGATGAAAGTTCCGACCGACATCAAGATCGCCGGCGAGGACGCACACGATCTGTACGTCGTCCTCCGCACTTCACACGATGGCAGCAAGGCCATCGGCGTCTACGTCACGCCCATCCGCGTGGTGTGCATGAACACCATGACCTTCGCTGTCAACGCGGCCGAGCAGAAGTGGTCCATGCCACATGTGTCCACAGTCGAGGGCAAGCTTCAGGAGGCGCGTGAGACGATCCGCCTGACGTTCGACTACGCCGATCAGTTCGTCGTGATGGGCAACCAGCTGGTGTCCACCAAGATCACTGACGACCAGCTCGTCGCCCTCCTCGAGGATGTCATGCCGAATCGCCCCAAGACCGCCGACGTCATCGACCAGATGATGCACCTGTACCGTTCATCCGAGACGAACGGCTACCAGGGAACGGCGTGGGGCGGGCTGAACGCGATCACTGAGTACTTCGATCACGGGCGCGAGACGCGGTCGCAGGAAGCCGTCTTCCACAACATCATGGACGGCGAGATCGCAACGATCCGCAACAACGCCGCACAGCGTCTCCTGACGCTTGTCTGAGCGTTGCACCAATACGAGGTGGGCCACCCGCGGTACGTGGCCCACCTCGCACTCATTCTGATTAGGAGTTAGAGAACGTGCTGGAAGGCTACGGCAGTCGTGGATGGAAGATCTTCCCCTGCCACAGCATTGTACGAGGACAATGCACGTGCTCGAAAGGCATTAAGTGTGAGGCCCCCGGCAAGCATCCACGGACAAGGAACGGCGTCAAGGACGCAACGTCGGATATAAGTACGATCACGGCGTGGGCTACGACGTGGCCAGCCACGAACTGGGCGCTCGCGTGCGGTCGTGACTCAGGCGTTGTGGTGATCGACATCGACCAGTCGAAAGGCGGGTACAGTTCGCTCGATGAGTTCGAGTCGGAGCGACCGGACGGCACACTCCCGCGAACACTCACGGCCGTCAGTGGCGGCGGTGGTCGTCATCTTATCTTCGGTTATCCGTCCGATGGATCCATCGGCAACCGAACCAACTGGCTCAAAGGCGTGGATGTTCGCTCAGACGGCGGATACATCATCATCGCACCAGCGTCACATATCAGCGGTGGCACGTACCAGTGGGTCGAGGAGTCGTCGCCAATAGCCCCGATGCCCTTGGACGTCGTCGAGAGCATCCGATCGAGCAAGACCAGCGGTATATCAGACTTCAGCACTGTCAAGACGTCAGACCTCCTCAATGGAATCCCAGAGGGCGAACGAGACGATGCGATTTTCCGCGGCGCGTGTCGCTGGCGTCGACAGCTCGGCGATGACGGATACGACGGCGTTCTGCATCTGGCGTACATGGCGGCGGACAACGCTAAGCCACCGTTCCCACGGGAGCAAGCGCGTGTAAAGGTCGATCAAGCTTTCAAGATGGACCACAACGACCTTGACTTAGTTATCTGGAGCGGTGATGCGAAGCGACACAATCTCACTGATTTAGGCAACGCTAAGCGACTCGTGGACGCGTACATCGACGACATCCGGTACGTGCCGCAGTGGGGATGGCTCGAATGGTCTGACACAGGATGGGTTCGCGTCGGCGAAGGACCGATCATCCAGCGGTGCACTAAGGTGTCAGAGATGGTCGTCGCTGAAGCTGAAGACATTGCTGACACAACGGTGAAGCTTCGATACGTTCGACACGCGAAGAGCAGCGAGTCAGCTGGTGCGATTAGCGCGATAGAAAAGTTGGCACGGAGCGACCCGCGCATCCTCATGCCATCTGATGCGTTTGATGTACACGACTATGAGATTGCTTGTCGGAACGGGATCGTTGACTTGCGCGATGGATCGCTACGACCGTTCATGCGAGACGACCTCGTCACCAAAAACACGAACGTTGTCTACGACCCCAACGCCGACATGTCGTGGTGGCAAGAGTTCGTGGCGAACGCTTCAAATGACATTGAGCAGTCGGCGTACATGCAGATGGCCGCGGGCTACACCTTGACTGGATCAAACGCTGAAGAGTGCTTCTTCGTGTTGCGCGGTCCTAAGAGATCAGGAAAGTCAACGTTCGTCGATGGCATGCAGACGGCGATGGGTTCCTACGCCGTCGTGTCGCAACCCGACACGTTCTTGTACCGTCGTGGCAAGGAGGTACCGAAAGACGAGCTCGCACGACTTGCCGGTATGCGTATGACATCGATGTCAGAGATCCGCGAAGGAGAAGGCTTCAACGAAGCGCTCATCAAGCAAATCACTGGTGGTGATCGGGTGGCGGCTCGTTTCCTGTACCGTGACATGTTCGAGTTCGTCCCGAAGTTCAAGCTGTGGATCGCGACGAACCACGATCCGTCAACCACCGACGACGCTATGCTTCGCCGTCTCAAGATCCTTGCGTTCCCGAAGACGATTCCATCAGAGATGCAAAACCCGAAGCTCAAGATGGCGGTACGTGACCCCGAGATAGGCGGTCGAGCGGTGCTGCGGTGGGCTGTGGAAGGCGCGATCAAATGGTATGCAGGCGGTCGCCTGATCGAACCATCCAACGTCACCGAGCGTGCGCATGACTACCAGGCGACACACGACAGCTTCTCCCAGTTTATCAGCGAACACTTCGTCGCAAGTCCTGGCGAAGTGACATTACTCCGCGATGTCGTCAGCGCGTACAACACGTGGGCGTCGGTCCTTGGAGAACGACAACTCAATCGAACGATGCTTATTAAGAGGCTCCGTGAGAAGGGCTATCGGATCTCCATCGACGACCGAGGGGCTGAGTCGTTCGATGGTCTAGCACTACGTCCAGTTCAGATTAGCGCCGGAGGCGTGTCATGGAGCTAACCATCTACCCGCACATCTCTGCTGCGCGACGTGACGGGTACATCTCTGCGTCTGAGGCTGCGCGAGTCCTAGGTGTGAGTCGTCAATACGCACATCGTCTCAAGACTCGCGATGACTGGCCGCCCGTCGCCGCCATGCACATGTACCGAGCTTTCGCGCACCCGCTGTACCGTCTCACCGACGTGCTGGTGTGGCGCGATCAACGAGATGCGAAGAGGGAGTTGACATCATTCTTAAGCTGAGCTATGATGGTTCCATCAGGTTGTTTCGGAGGTACCGGACACCGCGACGAAAGGACAGGTAACATGCCCCAGCTCCAGACCATCACACTCGCCGCTGTCGCGATCAAAAATGGCGACATGTACGACGACCAGATCGTGGCCACTGTCAAGAAGGGCACGAAGTGGGCTGAGCTTCGCGATCTCGATGGAAAGCTCATCGGCCGCCTGCTGTTGGACACGACGATCAGCGTTCGTCGCATGATGGACACCCCTGAGGAGACTGCGGCCAAGATTGAGGCGTACGAAGTCAGCTGGCTGATGGACGCGTTGGACAAGGGACTCAGGAACACGCCGACGTCGGCGATGCAAGACCTCATTGAGCTCGCTGACAATCGCGGCAGACAGACTGGTCTTCTTGACTCATGGGAGTTCGAACGGCTCATGACCGTTCAGGCTGAGTACAACTTCTTCTCTGCGGTGCAGCGTACGCTCAACTGCATCATCGAACGTGAAACTGAGAGCGAGTACGCGCCGGTCAAAGAGGCGTTCGCCAACGTCATCGCGTCTCGTCTTCGGCACATCAACATCAACCCACTGTCGCGCTCCACGTCGCCCATGGGCAACATCATTGACGACATGGATGTCTACATCGCACGGAAGTTCCTCGACAGCCACCGCACCGAGTCTCTGCGCGAGATGGTGCACGCCGCACTTGTCGGCCGTAGCTGATCACCGCATCATAGACGACAGAAGAGAGACACACCGATGAATCACAAGAAGCTCGAGCTCATCCAGCAGATGCTGGCTAAGGCTGAAAGCACCACCCCAGCGGAGGCAGAAGCTCTCACCGAGGCCGCCACCAAGCTGATGGCGCGATACGGCATCGATGCTGCGATGATTGACGCGAACAAGCGCGGTGACTCTCGTGAAGAGATCGTGAACCGCAATTACTTCTTCAGCGGCATCTACGGTGTATCGCTGGCGTTCTCGATGACGTACGTCGTTCGCGCGTTTGGGACCATGAGGCCACTCATCTCCAACCCAGCATGGGGCGTCGTCGACGGGAAATCCATCAAGGGCGCTCGCATCCATGTCATCGGTTATGAGACTGAGGTCGAGCAAACCATGATCCTCATTACATCGCTGCACATGCAAGCTGTCTCAGCGATGTCATCGTGGTGGAAGTCGTTCGACGACAAAGCGTGGATGGGCGGGATGGAGAAGTTCAAAGCTCGGCGCGATTTCATCGATGGGTTCGGCCTCGGTGTGAGCCGAAAGATCAAAGACGCTGTCGCCGTTGCCCGTGTTGAAGTGGACGCGAGCACGACGTCTGGGCCGTCAACCGAGCTCGTCCTCGCTGACCGTAAGACGCAGGTCGATGCGAAACTCGCTGAGATGTACCCGCGTCTTCGAAACGTGACCGGCTTCTCGAATGGCGGATCGTCAGCATTGGCTGATGGGCATAGCGCGGGTAAGCAAGCGAACATCGGCCAAAAGGGCGTCACCAATCGCAAGCGCATCGAGGGATGACATGCTCTGTGCATCGTGCGGGAAGATCATGATGCCTGGACGTGACGATGTGGCTATACTGGTCGACGTACAGACGGGCGAGCACCGTGTCATATGCATTGGGTGTGCTCCGCCCAAGATGCTCATCCATGCTATGATTCGTGCGAACTGGAGGTGGAACTGAAGTGCTAGGCGAGAGCGCAGGGCGTTCACGAGAGAATCATCCTCGAGGAACAGCGCGTCGACGTTTCACCGTCGAGGAGAGACGACAGCTTTCGCATCTCCGAGATGATCCGAACACGTGGCCTGAGCACGATCTTGTGCCAAGAAACACATGGGTAGCCTGGTCCGCCGTTGTAGGGATCGGCGCCGTCGCATCGTACGTGGATGGTTTGTCTGGTGCAGTGACAACCGTCGCGACGTGGATAGCCGTCGAGCTGGCCATCGCGACGTCTGAGCGGTCCTGAGACGTCGTAAAAGCCCCGGATGGTCGAATATCCATCCAGGGCTTTTACGATGCTCAGACGCCCGTTACTTCACCAAGGACGCGCTGTCTGGGTCGCCGATCTGACTGGCCGCGAGACACTTCAGGAGTGTCAACACAGCCATACCGCCGGCTACGTTCCCGATGTTGACCCAATCCTGCCCGACACCTTGGTCGAGCACGAACCCAGTGATAGCGCCCTGCACGGCGCTGGAGAGCACTCGTTCGGCGGTGTCCTTCCAGAACACCTTGCTGAAGATGGTGCGTGACATCGCTTTCTCCTTTGTTAGACGATGATCTTGTACCGAGCGAGGCGAGCGCGCGTGACGTCGCCCACCTGGCCGTCATCTTTGATCCCAACACGACGTTGGAATTCCTTGACCGCGGCCTCAGTCTTCGGACCGAACTCTCCGTCAACGACCAGGTGGCCCGCGTAGCGCCCGAACTTTTCTTTCAACCCAGCCTGCAGGCGACGAACATCATTCCCGCTTGATCCACGCTTCAGAACTCGCTTGGTTGTTGGCTTCGGCTTTGGCACTGGTTTTGGCACTGGTTTTGGCGCCGTTGCTGGGGCGTACCCGTCGTCGAGGAACCAGACGTGAACGTGGTCGTAGTGGTTCGCGGTGTCATTGCCGCGGTTCGCCATCGGTCGGCGCTTCCCCGGCTCTCGCACTGTTGAGGTGACCGATTGCCTCCAGATGATGTGCCGAACGCGGAGCCGGGCGCGGTTCCGCCAAAGCCAGGCGTAGATGAAGTCGCCCGCGGCCTTGCTTGATGCCGAAGTCCGACTGTTGCCGACCATGAAGTCCACCGCGCGCCCGCTGTGGTGCTCTGGGTTGGATGCGTTGGCGTCGTATCCCCACAGGAAGACGACAGCGTGTCCGGCGGCCTGAGCGGCGCGCACCGCTTCGGATGCCTTGAAGCGCGTGGCACTGGTGATGTTGCCGATCTTGGAGAAGAGATACGTGAGTGCGAGTGCCATCACTTATCCTCCGCCCAGTCGTCTGAAAAATCAGTGTCGAAGTCTGGTTCTCCATCAGCATCGAGGTCAAGCTCGAGGTCGAAGTCTTCTTCCGCACATGGCGGTGGCGCAGCGGGTGGGGCTGCGACTACGTCGTCAGACATATGAATCTCTCCTTCTCAGGGGTTTTCTGCGATCTTCTGGTATTCCCGCTCCCAATCTGGAGGAATGGGAGGTATAGTGCCGTCCACGACGCCTGTGTAGATACGTCCGAGTAGACGACCGATGAGTGCTTCACGTGTGCGAATGCGCCGAAGTTCGATGGCTTGGAGTGCCGCACGTTCTTCTACAGCGTCAAGTTTTAACGATACTTCGTTGAGCTCTGCTCGTACACGAGCGACATCGTCGACAGCCAATTTGACTGCAGCGGCGGACGCTTCCTGAATGAGCTTCGCAAGACGCACTGGTGCTTCATCGTCTTCAGCTGACCCTGAACGTATCTTTCTCCAAATGTCAACGAACACAACGGGCCCACCGCCGATCGCGATCCATTTCGCGACTTCAGTCCAAAGATCAGGCATTCTTGTGCTCCTCCACCGTCTTCCTGATCGTTGTCTTTAGGTTCTGCCGATCGATGACAAAGCCGGCGCGCATCGTAGCCCAGTCACTCATCATGAAGACAGCGATGATGAGACGGAGCCCGCTCGTCCAGGCTTGGTCGCTGAGCAGAATACAACCGTGGAGCACAGTGAAGACTCCTAGGCCGTTGATGACCATGCACTCAGCTGCACGCATACGCTTAGCTCTTGTGTAAACTCCGGCCGTTCCTAAGACCACGTACCAGATCCCAAATGACCACTGCGTGAGATCTCGCCCAAGGGTGCCGATGAAGTATTCGGCTGGATCGCCGAAGAGTGTCAGTAGTCCAATGGACGATATTCCGATGAAGTAGACGTACATCCGCATTGACATGAGGGCGTCCGCAAGAAAACTAAGCATCTTACGTATCATGATGAATCCTCCCAACTTAGTGTCGCAGTCGCCTTGCCATAACCATAACCTACTGAACAGCTTGGAACGAAATACCTGAGATGGTGAACCATGGGTTTGCACCAGCCATCGCTTTGACTTCACCAGTTTCGAGCACGTCGCAGCGTGCGGTCCCTGTAGAGCATTGTGTCCCAAAGACATGAGCCGCCCCTGGTCTGAAACCGGCTGGAAGTGTAAAGATCGTTCCAGTAGCGCCTGTACTCACGGTGCCACCAGCAACTAGCCCTGAGAGGATCACATTCCCATTCTCATAGCGATACGTAGCTGTCTTATAGATGCTTCCGTAGTTTCCCCATCCGTTCTGGAACGTGACCGTACGCTCAATATCTTGTTCACGCCCGTCACCCCATGTGTACGTAGCGCGTGCTGTATCGCCACTACGTGCGACGACTCGCACCCAATGCGCTGGTACCATTGCATCAGCTGTGTACGACGTGATGATGAAGTTCCCAGGTTGCGACGAGAACGTACTTCCAAGCGGAAGAACGTACCAAAGAGTGTCCCAAGCTGCCATTGGGATCACGCCACTTGCGACGGTTGCTGATCCTGTCGGAGTTACACCGATTCGAGGAATCACGGTACCGTTCGCGGGTACGTTGATATCGAAGAAACCACTAGCAGCACCGGTTGCACCGCGGCCTGGCCCTATAGTGATAAGACGACTTGTCCACGCTATACCCGTCGACGACACGCTACGAGCGCCACCGCCGCTAAGCGACCGTTGCCCATGCATTCTCCATGACGCTGCAGGACCGTCGCCAGCGCCGATGATTGTCGCGAGTCGGTCAATCAGAAGGACGAATACACGTTGACCAACATGCACAGATGTAAGTGTCGATGCCACACTAAGTGCGGTACTTGCACCCTCGAGAAGAACCTTACGGGGATCTACGCTCGTAACCACACCCCAGCGATACTCAGGCGCTGGTGGAGGCGGTGATGGAATGAGAACATCCAACGGATTCATGCAACGACCTTCTTCCACTTCCCGCTCACGAGTGCGCCGGGTTTGAGGTCAAGCGACATCTCATTCACTTGGTACACGCCACTGGCAGTTGGGTGACTTTGGAACTCAACAATGTCTGGGACTTTGACCTGCACGACTGCGTGCTGAATCTGCAGATATCCCGGTGGTGTTGCTGCGCCACGGAGATATCGCAACGCCAAAGCGTCAACAGTCGCTTGATCTGCAGCTTGCACACCTTCGTACTTCGTCGTAATCCATCGGTTCCCGCGCGCTGCGTATGAGAACGGGCTCGCTGGGTTTGTGTCTGTGGCGATCCCGATGAGTGCAGGGCTATCTCCGCTTGACTGCGACACGACGATTACTTTGTTCGGCACCGATAGGAGATCTTGCGCGTACGTGTAGTCCTTCTTGTGTACTGCAGTCTCGCCCTGTACGAACGTCATTCTAGGCTGTGCAGCACTCGGCAGAATGTATGGATCCGCATGAAACTGACCGAATCCATCGCACCAGATGGAGTCGTAGTTTATGCCACCAAGCATTTCATTCACGATGGCGAGTTTGGTCGTCCCAGCCGACCAAACCGTTGCCTGTCGCGTCGTCAGTGAACTCGGCGTCAGTGCGATGTTTGTCTCACCGGTGCTCTCAACGATCTGCTGCACCAAAGGTACGACCTGCACGCCTGCATCTACTGAGTACGGCTCATCAACTTTGTCTTGGTCAAGAATACTGGTCTTATCGAGACATGTCACTGACGCAGAGATGCCATCCTCTGAGAATGTGAGGTTGGGACTTGACGGCAGATACACACCAAGCGGCCATGCAACACCATTGACAACCACCCACGGTCGGAAGCGCACACTTCCCCAAGTAATGGTGTCCGAACGATCGACATCCATCGTCATTCCACGACGAATCATTGCTTCGTAGTTCGCACTGATCTTCGCCGCAGACACGTATCGCAAAGCGCCGATAACTTCGTCATCAGCCGTAAGCATCTCGATCTTATAGTCTTCTACACGATGCCCAGTGAATAGTCGTTCCATCACGGTGCCCATCCGCTCAATGGCAGCGATGATTCGTAGTCCCAGATCGCCGCGATGCTCTCATCGTCGGGTGGCGCGACTCTGGTCGCGGTAAATGACACCGTTCCGATTTGTGTAACCTCTGACACTAGTGGGGACAGTGCACACCACATGGTACGACCGGTCGTGTCTCGGTACAAATGCGGGCTTGGAAGATTGAAAAGCTCCTCGAGCACAGCGCGAAGATTCCCATCGAGCGGAAGATCATCGCCGGCTTCTGCAGTCGTGAGAGCAACCGCAGATACAGCGGATGACTCTGTGAGCTGAGTGCTACTCGTAACGACTGGGTACGTACGTCCATCGTACTCGTTAAGCACACGTTCCCGTCCGCTTGTGACGGTTTGCCGCGCGTTGAGTCGTACACGAGCGCATGTCGTATAGCCAGGTCCGCCTGAGATATATACAGTCCGACCTTGCACTGGGATCACCAGCGATGTATCGGCGGCAGCCATCGATGGTAGAGCGCTGACAGCTTGCACACGGTAGACGATGCTTCCGGCGGCTGGAGCTGTCCAGTCTTGGTACTCAGTGGTGGGTGCTAGGTCAGTTGCGAGAATGTCCCACGTGACACCACCGTCAAGACTGCGAAGTACGTTCATACTGACTGCGTCTGGTGCAACACCATTGCTCTGCGCTTGAATGTCAACTCTCACGTACCCAAGCTCTGGCAACCACGTTGGCACGATGACAGGAGCAAGAGGTGCTGGGAACGCCACCGTGATCGCTGCGGTGTCGTAGTCGCTCCAAAGTCCGCTGCTCTCGCGTACTCGTACCCGGACAGTGTACGACCCGCCGTTCTCAAGAACAGTGGGTGTGGTCCAGCTTGTTTCCGAAGTCCCCGCGCCGCTGGCCACCATGACCGCGCCCTGCAGAATCTCAACCTGCCACGCCGACTGCACGTGACTGTCCGGCTGATAGTAGCCCCATGTCACAGCAAGCGACGGTGTCGCAACGACCGCACCGTCTATCGGCACGTTCAGCGTGGCAGTTGGCTTGTGCGACACCGTGAATGATGCAGTCGCCGACCACGGAGACATGTCAGTAGTGTCGGCTGTGGTGTACCCACCGCTAGTACGGACCTGCCACTCAATCGTGCTGGTAGATCCTCCAGACAGGATGGTGGCGATGTCGGTTGGTGTCAACGTCCAAGACTGCGCCGTGGACGCTGTGATGGCGGCGGTTGTCCACGTGCCCACACCCGAACGTCGGTATTGAATCTGCTTCTCACGCTGGGCGGTGGTGTCCACTGGGTTGTGCGTCCATGTCAGCGTAAGGCTAAGGTCACCATCCACAGTGCTTCCGTTGGGTGACATACCCGTCGGTGCATTCGGTGGTGCTAGAAGCTGAACTGTGTTCGACGTACCGTACCCGCTGTAGAGCACCGGGTTATCGGTCTTGGCTCGCACTGTGTACTGATGCGTAACCACAGTGCTCGGAGCAGTGTGTGTATATGACGTCGCATCGGCTGCAGTAGTAGCGATAAGAACGCCGTTGTCGAGCACTTCGTAGCCCGCGTCAGCTCTTGCGTTGTCAGTCCACGTGACAACGATATCAGCGCCAGTCTTCGTAGCAACAACATTCGTTGGCGCAGCTGGAGTCGTGTCGAGGTATGCTGCGACAGTCAGCGCAGTTCCGGAGCCTGACACATTCGTCGGTACGACCTGGTACTGATACGTGTTGTTCGCGCCGGTCGTGGTGTCGCTCCACGATGTCGCAGTACCAGCCAAGGTTGCGACGGTGGCCCACGCTGTCGCAGTTGCACTACGACGATTGACCTTGACGTTCGTCCAGATGTTGCTGTCTGAGCTGGCGTTCGCTGGGCGTGTCCACGCCACAGACATCTGCGTATCACTAACCCGGGTAGCGGTTACAACAGTGGCCGCACTCGGGACCTGCGGAGGACGCTTAGGAATGGTGATGCTTGCACTGCTGCTTGGCGTACCGCCGTTGACCTGTCCACTGACAACGGCTGTGAGTGTCTTCGCGACTGTCACACTATACGACGTGCTGACACTCTGTGTACCAGTCCACACGAGGAATGCATCACCAGGAGCTTCATTGCCCAGTACGAACGCCTGAGTGTCTGCGATGGCGTTCGACATGGTCATCGTCTGGTTGTCGCTGAAGTAGTCCCAACCGTCCGTCTTGGTCCAGACCTTCCACGTGAGCGTCACCGACGCCGTGTCCTTGGTGACCGTCGCCGGCGACATGCTGACTTCGACACCGACAGCCTGGTGTCCTTCGTACGCACCCCATACGATAGCCATTAGTGATCCACGCCCTTCTTCATCTGAACCTTGGTGTCAAGCATACGGAGGAAGTCTTCAACTGTCTTGATGGCTTCCAGATCGTCGATGTCGAGCTGTACGGTGATATCGCCATAGGATGTTGTTGGGACGTTTGAGGGCGCCGCTATGGTGCCCGGAGAGACGGTTCCGACGGTAGACTGAATCGCAACTAGCTGCTGCGGGTTGTACGACATGGCGGACACCGCCGCGAGCTGACTCATCGCCCGTTCGACCGAGTCGATGTTGTCCACGATCCCGTCAGCAACGAGACCAACGAGCTTACGACCTGGGCGGCCTTCGTTCCATCCGTGAACCTTGAGCGGGCCTTCCTTGATTGGCGATCCTGGGAGGAAGCCGCGAATCTTGTCAGCGATGCCGCCGATGGCATCGGTCACACTGCCGATCATCGACTTGATACCGTCGATGAGTCCTTGAATGATACGCGAGCCAGCATCACGTAGCCACGTCCCAGCACCTGAGAAGAATCCTTTAATCTTCTCGACGATGTCCTTAACTTTGTCTCGCACAGCGGTGATCTTCTCTGTGACGGACGCCTTCATCCCCTCAAACGCCATCGACGCTAGATCCTTCGCACGATTGAACGCCGACGAGATGTTGTCTCGTACGGTGTTCACGACACGTGAGACGATGTCGCGGATTGCGTTGATCGGTCCGACCACAGCGTTCCTGATTGCGTTCCATATCGCGATCACAAAAGATTTGATCGCGTTCCACACTGACGTCCAGACGGCAGAGATCGCGTTCATCACAGTCGTGATGATGTTGCGGACCAGATTGATGTAGTTCAAGATATACGTCTTGATGGCGTTCCACACGAACATGGCAACGGCTTTGATCCCGTTCCAGATTGCACTCCAGACGGTCATGATGCCGTTCAGGACGTTCGTGATGAGCGTCTTAATGTAGTAGGCCGCGACCTCGATGATGGCTTTGATGAGATCCCATACAGCCATGACGAGCGGGCCGAACAAGTTCCAGATTCCACTCCACACGGCGAGAATACCGTTCATCACGGTCGTAATGATGTTACGAATCGTGTTGATGGAGTTGGTGATCCCAGTGACGATGAGATTCCACACCGTCTGCACCGTGGACCATATCGCGTTGAAGACGGCCGTGATCGAATCCCTGATGCCATTCCAGATAGCGGTGATCTGTCGCCACAACGTCTGAGCGGCGGTTGCGATCGTATTCCACGCATTCTTGATCCATGGCACTGCAGTCCCAGTGATCCAGTTCACCACAGCCATCACTGCGTTCTTGATGGAGTTCCACATATTGATGAAGAAGTTCCGGAAACCCTCGTTGTTCTTCCAGAGGTAGACGAACGCTGCGACCAACGCCACCACAGCTGCAATAAGAAGGAAAATCGGGTTCGTGAGGAACGACAAGTTCAACGCAAGCATCGCACCCTTCACGGCGAGGATTGCACCCTTCGCAGTTTTTGCGAATGCGACGAGCTTAATGATAGCGCCGAGGAACAAGAGGACAGCGCCCGTCACCGCAACGACAGTAACGATAACGTTTCGTGTACCACTGTCGAGGTTGGTGAACCAGTTGATCCATTCAGTGATTTTCTGGATGATGCGCGTGACCGCTGGGATAAGGAACGTCCCGATTTGGATGGCCAGCGTTTCAGCTGATCCCTTCAGCTGTTCTGTTTGTCCCGCAAGATTCTTCATACGAACCGCAGCGACATCCGCCGCAGACGTCTTAGCCATCTCGCTGTTCATCTTGCTGAAGCCGTCGGCGCCTGTCTTCGCAACGATGGCGGCCGCACGAATTGCATCAGAACCAAAGAGTGTCTCGAGAGTAGCTTGCTTCTGAGCGTCACTCATCCCCTTGAGCGCAGTCTCAAGAACGCCCGCAATCTCAGACATTGGACGGATTGACCCAGCGGCGTCATAGAACTTGTTGGCGCCGTCCTCAGTGATGATGCCAAGTTCTTTCGCGAGAGTAGCCTGCTTCTTGGTCTGCGGCTGCAGATTCATGAGCATGCTCTTGAGCGAAGTACCGGCGTCTGATCCCTTGATGCCCGCGTTCCCAAGTGCGGCAATAGCAAGAGCGGTATCATCGAATGAAAGACCCGCAAGGTTCGCGACAGCGCCAACTTGCTGCATCGACTGCCCGAGGTCACTGACGTCGATGGCAGAGGTGTTGGCCGCGCCGGCGATACGGTCAACAATCTTAGGAAGTTCTTTAGCGGTCAGGCCGAACTGGTTCATCGCATTGGCTGCGATGGTGGCGGCCTGTGGAAGATCAATCCCACCAGCTGCGGCGAGCGACACCGTCGCATCAGCTGCACCGTTAAGAACGTTCTCAACGGGAATACCGGCCTTGACCAGTTCTTCCATGGCTGTGGCGCTCTGCGACGCACTGAACTGCGTGTCAGCGCCAAGCTGAAGAGCCTTCTGACGGATCGCTTCCATCTGAGCGGCTGTTGCACCAGAAACAGCTTGAATGCCCGACAAGCCTTTTTCAAACTTCCCAGCCGCATTCACTGCCAGTACGAATGCACCAGTGATCGTCGTGCCAGCCAGCAGAGCGCCAGTCCCCGCCTTCTGAAGATCCTCACTGATCTTGGACGTTGACTTCTTCGCGTTGGCGAGGGCTGCAGTAGCCTTCTCAGGCCCGTTTCCCTTATAGAGGATCTCGATGGTACCTGACGCTGTACCGAGATCGTAGTCTGGCACGATCTTACCTCCTCACTGCGCCTATCACTGGGTTCTTGAACTGCGGTTTTTCGTTAAGCCATTTCGCGATGACTTGTGCGACTTTCCGATCCGCTTCTTTCTGTGTCTTAGCGTCGTTGGCTGCTCTCTTGATGTCAGCATCCATTCTCGTGCCAAACAACGTCACAGCGCGGTCGAAGTAGTACGCTGTGACCTCATCGCTTATTCCGTGGATGGCGCTTGGTCGTTGGTGCGTTGATTTCGCGATCAGCCAAGCTTCCCAGAGCTTTGTTGGACTCTCGACGAAACCCGGCGATGTCGGACGAACCTCCGACCGCAAAGTTGAGGATGAACATCTTGTCCTCGAGGTCGATCATGTCCGTGTACACATGCCCAGCGACACGCAGTGTGTCATCGTTCGGCGCGATATGCACTTCTGGCCGTACGACGACGTACGCGACGACACGATCGGCGACGTGGAGAACATTGTCCAACGAACGCTGATCCTTGAGCAGGCTCTCTGGGTTGACCTGCGGGCGACCTTCAACACGCTTGATGTGCTTCTGGTCAACGATCGCGCTGAGTGAATCGAGATCGTGGAGAACACCTGCGCGCATGAGTCCTTCGACACCTGGCCGACGAACGAGGCAGCGTTGGCCTGATGGAACTTGAAGGTCGATGAATCCGCCGCTTCCGTCGGATCCCCAAACATTCGGCTGGTACTTGTCTTCGATGGTGGTGACTGGCTTCTTTGGCATCCTAGTGCTCCTGTGTTCGATGTGGAACTACGATCAGACGATCGCAGTGGCGGTCTCGTTCTGGACGAACTCGTAGACGACGTCGGTACGACCTGCAAGAGCTGACGGCAGAGCCGCGCCCTTGGCACCGGTGAGCCAGAACTGGCCATCACCGAACTCGCCTTCGAGATCGCCCGTCGCGCGACAGCGGTCGAGGACGCAGTGCACGTCGCCTCCGGAGTCAGAGATCGCCTGGCCCTCAACCTTGAAGAACGGCCGAACGTCAGTGGCTTTCTTAGCCCACGTCTTCTTCTGGTTGGGCGTGGTGCCAGTCTCGGTGATGGTGCCGCCGTACATAGTCTTCACAGCCTCGAACGAAATGCCGCCGGCCTCGAGCTCCCACTCGACACCGGGACCCTTGCCCACGACAGTGACGACCTTGTCGTCTCCGCGCAGCTCTTCGAAGTCCTCAGCCTCGGTGAACGAGAACGTCCGTGCGTTGGGGAGGTCAACGCCGGTCCCCAGGGTGGTCGCCGTTGCATACGGGGTGATCTTGACATCACGAAGACCGTATGGAAGTGGCGTAACGGTGATTGCCATTTCTCTACTTTCTCTCTTTCATTGGCTGGTTGTACTTGTGAGTACTGATCATTTCGCCGGTGCGTACGTCGAACGTGTGCAGTACCGTCGTTCCGTTGCCCGCACCGCAGTAGCGCGAATCGCACTTAACTTCTAGGTGATACTCATCGAGCATCGCCCCATGCTTCTTATGCGGGCAGCGGATGTCGTGCATCAGGCCTCGACGATGCTGAAACCGTCGTCGCTCTTGAAGTACTCGAGAGCACCTGCGGCCATGTCTGCAGCTGGGAGCATGAACTTGTTGCCGGCATTCCACTCAAGAGTGTCCTGCTCGACGTTGATGTTCGCCCACTCAGCTTTCGAGATCCGTCGAACGTCAGCGGTGCCAACGTACTTCACATGCTGAACGAGCTCGGGCTCGGGAGTGGTAGTGGTGGCGATCCGTGCCATTTTGTGCCTCCTTCATTGGTAATTGGTAGTGTACTATGTCTTCCTCGCAACAATGTCGTACGAGTCGTACTTCGTGATGGTCTTGTACCCATCATCATAGAGGTCCGCACTTCTTCCAGCCCAGTCAGCGACCGTAAGCGTGTGTCCGTCCGCGCCGGCGACATGCACAGCGTCAGCTAATGCCGCTTTGATGAGATCGAGAATGCTGAGAATGCGCCCGTAGTCTCCAGGTATATCGTGCACCCAGATGGACAGTCGTTCTTTACCTTTGAGTCCAAACTGGCGCTCGACTTCTTCCCATCGCAAAATAATGAATGGGCGTTCATCGATCGAGTCAACCGCGTTACTTGACCACGGGTCGTAGCCTGTCGCAGTTTTCACGATGTCGTATACTGCAGCGCGACTCATCGCGACACCACCTCGAGAACACGCGTGACAGTTTTCATCACCGCTGGAGATTTCTTGTTGACCGTTGGGAGGATGACTGCGTAGCGTCCACTGAATCGCACCTCAAGCCAAATGCCGTACGGCACGGAATGTGCCAACACGATGGCGTACCGTTTCTTAGGCTCGATGACCGCGTTCGCAAAAAGACCGTTGCGCGCGTTGCTCGTCCGATCAGTCCATGGAGCGTCGCGCTTCGCCATCGCTTCAGTGCTGGGGCGATGGTATCTCACTACACCAGAAAGATAACGATCGACACGCTCTGGCATGGTGGCGAGCTTTCGCGCTAGGACTTTGTCGTTCCATTCAATGGCCATCAGTCGAACCTCACTACCAAGCCGCGCTTTTCCCAACCGTTGTCGTGCATCAACGCTGCGACCTCCCACCGTGACCCAGCGTACGTGAAGATATCATACTTCCCAATCTCCGCGGTGTGCTCACCAAGCAGGATGTACTCCACCTCACGCTCGAGCCCGTCTGCGGCACGGATTGGTAGCCTCCCGCCAGAATCCCCAGGCTCGACCAGTCGAAGCTTCTGCGGCCCTCGCGGGACCCCATCGGTCATGAGAACGCCGCCGGTCGATGTCTTGGTACGGGTTCTAGGCGTCAGCGTGATCATGACGGGTTGCGTGTTGATGAATGCACGCGTCAGCCGACGTTGAATGTCAAGCTCGCTCAATGGGACGCACCTTCGTTCCACGCCGCGCCGCCGGCCCCGGACCCGCGGCTAGATCGCCATAGTACGATGCCATCTTTAAAGCCTGCTCGTACAGCTTCCCCAAGCTGCGACGGGAATTGCCTTCAGCGACGTCGGTGAGCTCGGCTAGTGACGCAGCTTTTTCGCCCCAGATTTGCGCCGCAGCCGCGTTGACTCCGCCAGCCGTTGAGATGTACGTCTGTAGAACGGTGTCAGTGTATGTGTCGTCGCTCGACTCGATACTGGTAAGTCGTCTCAGAATGTCAACGTCGCTCACAACTTCTCCTTCTCGCTGAAACGGGCCCGCACGACGTGGAAGCTATCGTGCGGGCCCGTTCCTTGGTGGTTGTCAGTCAGCTTCGCGAAGCCGGCTAACGAGCTCGTCCTTCGTGCCGCCCACGGGAAGATTCCGCGTGCGGAGAAGATCCTTGAGCTCGTCGACGGTCATGTTCTCGAGACCGTCCGACTGCTCCTGCTCCTGCTCCTGCTCAGGCGCTGACGCTGGCTCAGGCTCGGCGAACTGTTCGTCCATCCGCGTCACCATTGCGTTCTGACCGCGCGACAGAAGGTATGCCCTGTCGTCGTCAGAGAGAGGCTTGGTGAGATCAACCTGTCGGCTCATCGCTCATCACCTCACGCGTTCTGGTATGCGGTTGGGATGGTGTACCCGCCGGACGCCTTGATCTGGGTGACCACTGCACCGCCACGCTGCCGGATACCCGTACCGAAACCTCGGTTGTAATACGAGTTGACGAGCGGGTAGGCGGCGCGATCGCCAGCGATCAGACGAAGCCCACGCAGGCCGGTGTTCGCGTGTTCGCGAATACCGATGGGGTTCTGCAGGTTGGCGGCGCCACCGGTACCAAGAAGGACGACATACCCAGAGGGGATGTAGTCCTCGGCAACGATCCTCGCCGGACCGTACGAACCGATCACCGTGAGACCCTTGTAGGAGTCGCCAGTCTGAGCGCCGATGAGGCCCTGCTGGTTGGGGACGATCATCGCCGGCGAACCAACCGCCGGAACGAAGTCGTACGTTGCGCCGTTGGTGCCGGCACGGAAGTTCCGCACAACCCTGGCCTCGGTCTCGTTCATGAGGAAGACGAGATCGGTGCCGTTCGCGGCAGAGTAGCCGTGATGACGCAGGTGCTCGATGGATTCCTCGAGGTCACCTGGGTCGATCGCAGCGGCGCCGGACACCAGATAGTGCGAGTGCGTGCCATCGAACGTGTTGCCGGCGTACTCAGGCGGAACGGTGCCGTCAGCGTTGTACAGCGCGTACACGGTGTAGTTCTGGCCCTTGATGTTGGCGGCACGGTTCGTGTTGCGGAACAGCGTTCCCATCACCTTGCGGAAGATGAGTCGGTTGTCGGCCTCAAGCGCGGACTGATGGATCGACTCGACCTGCTGCGCGGAAGCCTCGGCGAGGAACTTCCACGTGAAACGAGCCGCGAGGTCGTACCACTTGAAGTCGTAGCCCATCGAGAAGTAGGTCAGACTCGAGCGAATGCCCTTCGGCACGCCGAACTCGGACGCCTCTTCGAAGTCGTCGCCGCCGATCTGCGGAACATCTTCGATGACGTTCTGCACCGGGAAGGTGAGAAGATCGATGAGGGTCTGACGCTTCTCGTTGTGCATGCCGACGACGGTTCGGAACTCCTCCCAAAGCGAGTTGAGATCGCGACCATCGGTCGTCTGCGTGATGAGGGTGTCGGCCTCGACGTTGTACCCGCGCTCAGCACCGCCGAGGGATGGGATGAACCCGAGTGCGCCGAGGTCGACAAGCTCATGACCCGGCATTGGGGTGGACGCCGTCGCGAACGGGGCGTAGGACAGGAAGCGAGACATCGTGTCACTCATGATCATTCACCTCACTTCACCCGGACCACGAGTCGGGCGGCCTCGACGGTCGCGCCCAGCTTCGTGCCGGTGTTGGTCGTGTTGATTGCACCAGTCACAGCACCGTAATACGTGGTGCCTGCGACAGTGCCGGTCATCTCGACGATCTCGCCGTCGGTCATGACGTCGACGATGTCGCCTGCGAGCTTCTCGCCGTGAGCGATGTACACACCCAAGACGCCGGTGTTCCCTGCACCCTTCACGACTCGACCGTTGGTGTCGAGACCCACCGCGAACGGCGTGAACTCTTCGCCAGCAACGGTGTCAGCTGCGAGAGGTGCGCGGAAACCACCAGCATACGGCTCGTACTTGTCGTAACGAGACATTTGTGGTCCTTTCCTTGCTTACTTACGGAGGGCTGGGTACTTCTGCTCGAGTGCCGCGCGGTCCTTCTGCTTCACTCCACGTGCTCCGCTTCCAACGGGAGCGCCAGTTGGGCCGTTGTGCTGGCCATCCCCACCGTCAGACTTGACGAGGAACGGCTTTTCCTTCGCGAGCTTCTCGATTGCGGTCTTGAGAGCTTTCTCGTCGATGTCCCCATCCTTGGTCACGACATCCGTCGTGTTCAAAGAACGAAGAGCCATCGCTGGGTCGTGCCAGGTGACAGTGTTCGTCATGAGGAAAGCGTTGGTGAGCCTGAGCTCACGATTCGTGCTGACCTCCTGGTCGAGTTTGGTCTTGAGCTCGTCGCGCTCGCCGCTGGTTCGTTCGAGTTCGGACTTGTCCTTGTCCTCGAATTCCTTCAGCTTTGTACGCTGTGCTTCGAGCTCAGCCTCGAGACGCTTCTCGTTGTTCCGCCGACGAGCGTTTTCGTCCGAGAGTTCTTTGATGCGAGGATTTTTCGCACCGTCATCACTATCGTTCTCATTGCCGCCATTGTCGCCTTCGCCACCGGCTCCGCCGTTGTCGTTTGGCTCGTTCTCGACTTCATTCTCTTCAGCACCGCGAAGGTTGATGAACGAAGTAAGAATCGGATCTGGGCGCCGCCACATTCTCCGAGTCATGGGATTGGGACCTCCGGTCTCGTATGTTCCATTGCAAAGTCTACGGTAGCACATGGAGCTTCCTACCTAAGTACTTCTGATGTCATTCTCGCACGCGGATCAAACGGGCGAGTGCGACGAGCACTAATGACACAACTGCAGCCGTGACGATAAAGCGCTCGACGCGGGTCTCGGTCATGGCATAACAGCGTATTCAGAGACGGTGCCGCCGTAGGCCAGTCCTACCACCGACGATGTGCCACCCACGGAGGCGTATGCGCGTGGTGTGAGCGCTGTCGTGCCGGCGGGGATGTCAGTGGTGAGGGTGCCGCTGACGGTGAGGCCGGTCACCATGTCCGTGACGAGATAGGTGATCCCGGCAGCGTCGGCCGCGCAGGAGACCTCCACGCGGTACATGGCAGCCCGGTCAGTGGTCGGCACGGCCCAGCCGGTGGACACCTTAGTCGCGGTGCCGGTGCCGTCGTTGCAGTAGATTTGTGAAGTGGTATCGGCGGCGTCCCACCCGAAGCCCACCATGTTGACCATGGATGAGGGTTCGACGTCGGTCGGGGCCGATGTTGAGGCCGTGACGCCGATGAAGAACCGATGGGTTGTGGTCGCAACGCCGGTGGCGGGGCCGGCCGTTGTGGTGACCTTGAAGCCGCCGAACCCGGCCCCCGTTGCTCTGGTGTAGATCGCGCCGGGGTTGCTCGAGCGGGTGCCGGCGACGGCGGTCGTCGCGGCGGTGGAGGCGGACGGAC